>Ga0179591_1272310_pt1 | contig 11876 bp, 13 predicted proteins | sample CZOMad2_1_08_16f_FD_182891 | JGI IMG/M metagenome (GOLD analysis project Ga0179591, IMG submission 182891) | Vadose zone soil fungal communities from Angelo Coast Range Reserve, California, USA - CZOMad2_1_08_16fungal (PacBio error correction) | ecosystem: Environmental > Terrestrial > Soil >...
AAACCATGGGCTCCAGTTGGGTGGATGGGGGGGGGAAAGGGGGGGGGGAAGGCCACGAGTGATGTTGGGTGGTCGGGAACGTCGGGAGGAAAGGCCTGTCTATTTATACATAATAGGGGTGTGGTCCAATAGCAAGATTGCCGCACTTTGCCGGGGAGAAAGGGGCATACCAGGGGATCTTCAGTCCCGAATTGGAGGTGAGGCGTTTTCAGACGGCTGAAAAGCCCAAGTCAGGTAATCACCTCTTAGCTAGACTGGGACCCCGCCGAGGTGTGCCCGCAACGGAAGGAGGAGGGACCTGTGAACTTTCTTGCTCCGTCAGTATCGAGAAGCATGAACTGGGTGGACGGAGGCGAGACCGGGCTCAGGGATCCTCTTGTCGGGAGGGAAAACCTCTAGGGAGGAAAAAAAGCCGCCGCAGTGCCACACCCTGAAAGTCCCGGAACTCTCCTGGGTCGGAACAACGCAAGGTAATGTAACCTCCTATAAGACTTGGAAAAAGGAACGGTCGGACGCCGCCAACAGATGGCTCACAAGCCGTTCGGAACGCCTCGGAAAAGAAATTTGTAAGGGATAGTTGACTGAGATTTGGTCCGCCGTCGGGAGAGTGCTAGCGGTGGCCCTCAGGGGAGTAAAAACTTTTCTCAAAGCATACTGGGGGGGACTGAGGGGAACGCTTCCGACGCAATCGGAAAAGGGGAAAAAAGGGGGTGATGCCACTTCTCAGGGGGCTGGGATCGGGAACCAAAACGGCTTAGCCCGAGGGGGGAAGACCATAAAACCGAGCACCGCAAAGGGCGAGGGGCGAAAAGATTTGGTCCGAATCAAATCTAAAAAGCAGCTCGTCGGCCGTACTATACACGGCTTAGGATCGAAAAGGACGGGAAGGGAAAAGCCGGAGCAGTGCCTCGATGACTGGCCGGAATGGTAGCAAATGGAAAGATTTCGGGGTCGTAAGAGGGAACCCGTGTATCACAAAAACACCATGGTCGGAAAAGGGGGACCTCGGTTCTGAGAACATGGGGGGTACCCCCCCCCAACAATTGAAGCCACCCAGACCAAGGGAATTTAAGGGGGGAGGGGGGACCTAGTCGGGAAGCCTTTCTCAGGGGGGGAAAAAAATTTTCCGTTCGTCCTGTAAGAGAGATGCTCAGTCTGGGGATCTGACACAAGAGGGGACTTCCTTCTTTATCAATAAGGGGGGCCCTTCTGGTCAGATTCATAATTTGTTCAACTGGCATAAAGCTACTCCTGGGCCAGGAGAGAAAACCATATCCCCATAAAAATCCTCCTTAGGGGATTTGAGGAGAAACAGAGGGGCTTGAGCGGCTGTATTGAACGAGGAACAAGGGGCTTTGGATGGGAGAATCACCTTATCAGGAGGAACCTAAGGGGTCTTTCACTTCCACACAGTGCCTTAAGTGGGCTCAGGGAAAAGGTTGAAGTTCCAGTTCTCCTGGAAAGTCAGGAAAGGATTCGGCGGCCCCGCGGAGGGGGAGCTGTCGCTGCAAGAAATTTGGGGGAATTGGGTCCTGCGGGGGGGAGAAAAGGAGAGTAGGGGTGGGTGTGCGGTAAGTCACGAAAGGACTCCAAACCAACGCCGAAACAGGGGGGGGGAAAGTCCAAGCACTTCCCCATGACTGAGAGGCCGGAGGAGCATCAACACTCCGGTTGGGAGGGGAGGGCAGAAGCGAAAGTTCTTAAAGGACATTTCCGCTTCCAACTAGCGGATACATACAACCCCCTCTTTCAGGGGCAATTCATACTTGGGATATGACCATGCCTTCTCACGGGCCTTGGGGGGTTAGAAAATCTCAAATCACACAGCGAAAACCTACCTATCACTTGTCCAAGGTGTGGCAACTGTTGACGAGAGGGCCGTGGAGGACATCCATCCAAAACGTTTCTAAGCTGATGAGAAAGGAATCATTCAAGTTCATGCAGTATTGAAACCACAAAAAGGAGCCACATCATGCTGTTTAGCCCGAAAAGACTTAAGGGGTTAAGATTTTAACACGGTTCAGACGCCCCTACTTGGGGACCGGGGATTTGGAGTGGTCAATGAGCTAGCGGTAGAAGAGATCTTCAAGTTTGGACAGGCGGGGACGCACTACTACCCCAACTGACTAAATCGGTCGAGTTTCGGGAGTAGGCAGTTATACACTCAAGGACGGTTCTTAAGGAAGGCTGTTGACAGAAGGAACCCCGAAAACACCGCAGGACTGTTTGGAAAAGAGACGGGGAATGTCTTGACCGGAAAGATAGAATCCCGACTTAATCATCCTGAGGAGCCATTCAGCGGGTCTGGAAAAAAAAGATCGCCGTATAGGGCGCCAGTTCCGCGTCTTTGGGATCATCAAGAACCAATGTTTTTCCGAAACGGAAAACAACTCCACCGTGATGGCCTTCTTAAACGTGGGAGAAACAAAAAAAAGCAAGGGAGCCATCGAATGACATCTTTCAAAGAGGGCCAAAGGCCACGAGCTAAGATGAGTAGCCGGGGGTGGAAAATACGTCAAACCGTGGGATGATAAAAACCTAAAGTGGGGCCCCTGGGGAAGACCCCGGAATAATTCCATCACAGGCGGCGACGAAGCGGAGTGGATGCCGAAAGAAAGAACGAACGTCAATTCGGGAGGTTCTAGGGGGTTATCTGCAATAAAACGAATTACCTGCAAGGGTTGCACAAATAAGGGGGGTCCGACCCCCGAGGAGGAGTCCACTTGAAAGTTGAAAAAGTAGACAGACTATACTGAGCGCTTCTGGTCCCTTGCGTAGGAAAGGGATCCCAATTTCGGGAAAGGAGGTCATCCTTGTCTCCCAAACAGTGTCGTAGTTACGCAATCACCAGGTTCTTTTTCTTAACCAAACCGAATTCCAACAGGAACACCTCCTTTTCACGGGACAACAATTTCATAAGGACCTCCCCACTAACCTTAAAGAATGTTTTCTTAAAAAATTCGAAAAGGCTCTTCAGACCAACACCGCTTTGGCTTCAGAGTACTTGGCGGACCTGACGAACTGCAAGGTTCCCATAGGACCATTTCCAACTTCTAAAACGCGACAGAAGAGGGCGCAACGCAAGATCTAAAGCTTGCCATCAAGAATGTTCCACCGTCGATTCGATGTCGACACTATCCTGACATGGCGAACGACCAGAGGAATTGGCGTAAAGGGCAGTAGCTCACAAAAAATTATTAGGGAAAAAGATATTCAGGCACCAGCATTCCAGACGAGGAGGATGGTTGTCAGGCCTCTGTGTGAAGGAGCTTAAAAAAGGTATACGCGTTGGTGCACAGCGTGTAGAACTGGTGCCTCGGCAGTTCGAGGTGGCGACGGAACTGGTCGATGAAAACAGGGCCTGGTCTGACGTGCTCCAACGACAGACGAAAAGTGGGGGGATAGCTGCAAGGGGGGGGGCAGAGGCCTTCTAGGTGAGGGGGACTTCCTGCATACAGGGCTTTCAAGGCAAAGGGGGGAAGGAATTTGGTGTAAAGTTCGGTTTACTCACAAACGCGGGTTCCCACGGTCGGTGCCCGCCGACCACTGAGGGGAAAAAGGGGGCCATATGCTGTAGAGGGCGGGGGGGGGGGGCTTGCAGGCTATTGACGGAGAAAAAAAGAATATAAGAGGTGGCAAAGCTCCATCAATGTCTAACTACAAAGGGAATCGAAACCTTGAATTTAAAAAAAAATCTAGAGGTTTACAATCTCGCACGAAAAAACCATTGGATGGACGAAGGGGGTAAAAATAGGGGGGTTACCAAAAAGACATAAGGGGAAAGGCCTTTCATCCAAGATTTACTTTCAAGAGTCCGTGGGAGTAAGGGGGGCGATCCCAGGACGGAAAAAAGAGGACGCCGTACGGACTTGCCCGGATTGAAGGCATACAACGGGGCACCACGATAAAAAATCCGGGGAGAACTGGGGATGAATAATGCGGGGGGTGGACTTCTTCGGAATGCATCTGAACAAAGAAGGTTGGGCCGAATACGGAGTTGAAAGGTCAAAAAAAGCCAGGGGAGGGGAGCCGGGAGGAAAGCAACACAGAACTCTACAAACACACCGATAATCTCCTCGGGTTATAGGCCAAGTACACCTTGATTTCGAAAGAGAAATATGAATCGCAGCTGCTGAGTTGGTCGGCACGTAGTAGCAGGGCTCTGAGTCGGCAGAGGGGCGACCATGCGAAGATGGGGAGTCTTTGGGGCAACAGGGAAAGGGGGGAATAGAGGATGAATGGAATGAGGGGTCGTGGAGTGGTGTATAGAATGTACGTGGGCTGCAAGACAAGTAGAACACTACCGGGCGGAATTGGAAGAGGGATAGGACCCTGATCCGGGAGGGGGAAGGGGAGGTGCCAACAGAGGGGGGATGGGGGATAGGGTGTAGGCATGCGTTAAAGGGAAGAGAAAGGGGTGGGGGGGGAAAGATGAAAGCGGGAGGTGGGGACTAAAGGGGGATGGCCCGAACATAAGGGTGGTGGGAAATGGGATATGGGGGGTAGAGGGGAGAGGTGGGGGGGTAGCTTCGTGGAGGGGGTAAAATGTAGAAGAAGTGGGAGAAAGAGAGGGTACACTGGAGCATTATAAAGGTGGTAGAGGGGAGGTATCACTAGGGGGGGCAGATAGGAGTTCTAAGGTTTGGAATCAAAATTAGAGTGGTCGAGGGGCCAAACGGGTGGGTCGCTTGGAGAGATCGAAAGGTGAGCGAGAGAAGGCAAGTAGACTGGGCAACAGTGTAGGCTGTAGGAGAGGTTTCCGCGTGTGCAGGTGTGGGGTACTGGCCGGGGCCCGGTTGCGAAACGGGGGGGATTTACAAGCAGGGTAGGGACCGAGGAGAAAGGCGCAATGGAGAGGAGTATTCAGGGATGGTGATGAGTACTTTGATAGGCAGGGAGGTGATGCAACCTAATGGATTTAGGCCGAAGGCCGGGGGAGTGGGGAGAAGAGGCGGTACGAGGAGTGGAAGGGGAGTAGTGTGAGGAAGGAGGTGAGATGAATAAAGAGAAAGCAAGCAGGGAGGGAGAAGAGGGGAGGGAAGAAGAGAGGAGTAGGTTGGGGGGAGGAAAGGCATAGAAGGGGAGGGGTGCAAAGCGGAGGATAGGGGGGGAGCCTCGAGAGAGGAACGGCGGTGCTGACAGACGCAGCGGCCCGGGCAAGGATAAGCACCGGCGAGGGAGGGCGGGAGGACGGGGGGGGGGCGGAGGAGTGGAGATGACGCGCTAAGAGGTGGCGTGAAGGAGGGGTCCGAGGTGGATGAGGGGCGAAATGGAAGGGTACAGAAGGGTGAAAAGAGGGGAGAAGTAGTGGATCAAAGCAAACGAAAGACAGCGTCGCGACTGAGAATAAGTAGCCGCCAGGAAATTTGAGTCGGCGCGGGGGGAGGCCAATGCTTGTGACGTTGGGAGTTGTAATGCGTGGGAGAAAGGATGTTGACAATATGGAGCGTAACGGGAGGGAAAGAGAGTGTGGAGAAAGGGGGAATGGGAGAAGGGGGGGGAAGGAGGGGAGAGACGGGAAACAGAAGGAAGGATGGAGCGGTGAAAAATAAAATAGGGAGGGGGGAGGAGGTCAAAGGTTGAAGGGTGTCAGAAGGAGGTGCTGAGGAGGGAGGGCATGGGGGCTGGCTGAAGGCAGGGAAGTGTGGGTGGGGGGGGGCGTCGTTGAGTGAGGAGGAGGGAGGGGCGGAAGAATAAGAGCCTGATATGTGCGCTGAGGCTGTGTTGAGTGGCTGAACGAGGGGGGGGGCAGTGAAGAAGAGCGGATAGTGAGGGGAGGTGTGAAGAGAAGCGTGTCAGGAAAAGGGAGAGGGGGTGGAGGGTGAGGTTACTAAAGAACGGGAGAAAGGAAGGAAAAGAGATGAGAGGGCAAGCTAAGGGTTCCGTCTTAACTTAAAGAGGGGGAGGGGGGAGTCGCTGCGGAGATAGGGATCATGGGTCAGGGATGATGAAGGGGGCTGGGGAGGAGAATTGAGGCCCGACAATGGGGGAGGGTGGAGGACGGGGAAAGGGTAAAGAGAGCAAGGCGGGGGAGAAAGAGGGGGGAAGGAGAAGGGAGAGAGGGGAAGGAGAATGGTAGGAAGAAGGACTAGGAGGGACCGGGTGGAAGATGGTGGGGAGCTGATGGGAAGGATCAGCAGCCGTGCCCTCGTAGGATTGACAGTCGCCTCTCTTGGGAAGGGCTAGTCTAAGGAGGGTTAATTTATGCAGCGGAACTACTTGCGGGGTTGGCCTCTTCAAGAACTTGACTTGGGGAGGTGACCTATCCGGCTTCACAGGAGCGTGCGGCGTGTAGGGGGTGTAGGCAAAACTGAGGGAGACATCAAACGGAACACACCTAGCTCGGTAGGGGTTTCGGGGGATGAGATGATCGAGCGCCCGCCTCCTTAAATGAAAATGGGAAAGACCAGGAAAGGTGGGGACCCAAGGATGAAACGGGAATTTCTCCCGAGAGTTGAGACGCACGGGCCGTGACTCGCCTCGAGGTGAGTCGACAACACGCCGGGGGGGAGAGTTTCAAGGCGCGGGGGAAAGGCAACGTGGACTGCAGCGGCAAAAAAAAGGGGGGGAGGCTGTTTGGTCTTTCCTAAAGTTACGGAAAAGAGACCCACACAGCCATCGCCAGAGTGACGACATTAAAAAGCCGCCCTTAGCCACTTCGTAGCCCTGAAGAAAAAAGGGGAGGCACCAGGAACGTGACACTCTGGCATAGTTCCTGGGACGAAGTGTACCGGGAAAGACCGTGAAAAATGGAGCGTCCTCCCAGAGAAGTAGAAACATCAGGCCATCATGAAAGGGGGGGGGGGTAACTGAACAAAAAACCCCGAGGTTCACTCCCTTAGGTGCTGGTCACCGGGAGTCAAAAGGAGTGTTCTCTGGCAGGACCAGAAAGAATCCAGGGCAAAGAACTGGCTAGAGCCAGGGAGAAGGATGACTGAGGGGCAGGCTGGTCGTTTAGCGAGAAAGGGGGCGGCGTAGGGGAGGTTCTTACAGATCCGGGGTAAAAAGAGGACCCCCTCTGAACAGCCAGGGAAGGATCTCATCCCTCCCGCTGAAACTTGAAAGTCGGGCAGGCCGGCAAAGGGGGGGACGACGCCAAAACGCGAAAGACTGATTCTCCCAGGGCCGACAGTTCAGGAAAAAAAAACTGGGGGAAAGGGGAAACCGCGTGCAAGCTGCCATTACAGGAGTTCAGGGGGGGAAGTCACAGCATCGGGGTCCCCAGCAGCGCTCGCGAATGCGCGAGCAACCAGAGGATCGTTGTCTTGGGGGGGGGGGACGCTCGGTGGGCCTCAAATTGTTACCGGGACTGAGGCAGCGACCTCGTCTCGAGCGAAAAAAAGAAGGCAGATCCGGCACGGGCCTTACCGGCGGGGGTCCCGGAACGGGGGGCGGCGCGGGCTCATTTCAAGAAAGGCTTAGAAAAAAGAGGGGATGAATGAGCGGATTCGAAAGAGGAGCCCAGAAAAAAAGGTGTCGGAAAGAGGATGGTAGAAAACCTCGGGCCACGGAGAGTTCGTGTGGTCGAGGAAAAATAAAAGGGGGGAGGACGTGGGTTGACAGAAAGTACAACTTCACTGGCATCTTTCATCACTCATGCGCGAAAAGGGCGGAAAGGTACTTCGTGAGAAAATTGGGACGAAAAGTCAGCAGTTATTCCGGGGGGGCAAGGCCGACGGTGGAAAAACCGTGGAGAGGCCCGCCTCAGCCTGCTATGGGAAAAAAGAAAGGGGGGACGCACGAGGCGGGAAAGCCGGCTGAAAGTAAGAACAGAGGTTGCGCCACGCGTCAAGCAGGGGGGAATAAGTGCTTAACGGAGCCGGCGGGGCTACCCTTCGTTTGGGAAAAAGTGCAGGAAGAAAAGGAAAGGAGTCTCTAAAGGGGGGCATGTGTGGGGAAGTTGCCTCGGAATTTTGAAGAATAAGGAGGGAAGAAAGGACAGAAAAAAAAGGCGGCGCTCCACGCGGTCGCGACTCTATTCCTGAGTAGAAGGAAAGGGAAACCCTTCAAGAGGGGGGTCGATTTCCTCGGAGAAAGTTCAGAGGAAGGGGATAAAAAATAACGCTACGATTGGGGAGCCAGAATGATTTCCGCCTAAACAGCAAGCAAACTGCACGGGCTTCTAAGTGCTGCCGTAAATCTTGAAAAAAGAAAAGTTGGAATCAAGAATTCTAGGAAAAGGTAGGAGAAAAAGTGGTATTCTCAAACCCCAGGGCTATGATGGGTAAAAGACGAAAATGACGACGACCCCCCGAACTAACCCCCAAGAACGACAAGCCTCGGGAAAAAACAAAAGTTCCGTACCAGGGATGGGGGGGTCTCTCAACAAAAAAGGAAAAGGAGAAGATATGAACCATTTCCACGGACTGAAGGGTGGCAAGGGGGACCCTGGCGGGCGGTTGTGTTTTTGAAAGTTGTAAAGACTTGGTACAAAAAAAAACGGAGGGGGCTAGGAATCATAGTAGGTAGTGGGGGTGGAGAAAAGCAATGACGGTCCGCACTTTTAGAGAATTCGGGAGGGAAAAAAAATTGCATAAAACCAGATCTGAAGGGAAAGGGCGCCCAGCCTTGCAGGTTTGGGAGAAGGGGGTCATCGGCGGAACGAAGGAGTTCGTTGACAGTACTTGGAAAAGAAGGCGATGGACCCAAAGACTTCCCACTCGTAAAACGTTAAAGGGGGACGGGCGGGGGGAAAGTCAATCTAGAAAAGAGGAAGGAACCAAGCTTTCTCCTCTTTCTTTAGGAGGAGGCTCAGAAACCCTTCGACCGTCCACTTACCCCCTTCGTCTCAAATCAATTTCAGTGGGGGGGAGGGAAGGGGGCCAAGCCCTCCAGCACAACGAAGTTTGGAAGTCGCCTGAGCGGTCTCCGAACTTCGACGAATTGGGAAAAAAAGGGAAGAGGAATGGAGATCCTGCTGGAACTCCGAGGAGAACACAGACCGGGTAGAAAAATCAGGCGTTCTAATTCAGAAGGGTTGCGGGAACTTCTGGCCTGCTTGAGTATAACTCAAAGATTCGGTAGGGAAAAAAAAAAAGACTACGAGCAGGGGGGGCTCTCTGCGACAGCTTTCCCTCGCGTAGCGAAACTGTTAAAGTTTTTCCAGAAGGGGTTGGACGGTACCACAAAAAGGAGACGTTGGCGGGGGGGTCTTAAAAACAAACGCCTCTAGGCCCGAGTTTGCAGAATAAAAAGCACTTCGAAAAAAAACGTTCTCGGTAGAAGAAGGGGTGTGCCGAATCCGATAATACACCTCCTGCAATCCTCCTATCTAACTTAGCAAGGAAGGCTGGGAGAAAAATCCCCAAAAAAAAATAAACTTTACTTGGGGGGAGACGCAAAACGATGTGAAATTGCAGAGTATTGGAAAGTCTCAGACTGCTATTTTCAGTGGGGGAAGTTAGACCAAAGGAAAAAAGCGCTCAAACAGAGGAAAGGTCCATCGAACCACCTGCATGGTGAAGTTCGCTAAGCTTTGTCGGAAAAAGGGGGGCTTATAACAACAGACAGTACTTAAAGAACGTCCCGAGGGGAAAGGTCGTGTATCCTTTCTTTTTTTCAGGGAGGCACTTGAGGAAACGGGAGAAGGACAACTGATCTTAGAAAGAAGAAAATCGCAGGTCAACTTACAATCTTAAGGGGGGGGTTCTAGGGAATCACGGGGTCGTGAGTTCTGGGGGAAGGGTTTTCAACCGGGGGTATGAAACTAAGAAAAAAACGAGGAAAGATGCCCAAGACCTATCCCTAAATCTGAAAAAGGCAATCCTTCGGACCTTTAGCTGCCGAAAGAAAGGGAAGTTGCTCTTAGCGGCTTTCTGGTGCATACAGAATTTTCTGGGAAGGGGTCAGGAAGGGGATAAAAAAAGCACCTCGCTACTGTAGCAAGGCCTTGGTTGTCAGAAAAAGGCTGTGACTGTCTCTAGTCCTGGGAGAATGGATAAGGTCTCTGGGAAAGGGCTCCAGGTTGCCGAGGCTGTCAATCCTCTTCAAGGGGAGGGAAATTTGTAATCTGGAATTCTTTATGAAATGCATCTAACTCTTTCTAAGAGGGGGTGGGGCCTTTCTGTCTGAAAGGCAAGGGTGCGCTGATTGGTTTTCTGCGATGAAATCGGGGAACAGCCACCCCAAAGCAACCGGCCCTTCCCAAGAAAAGTAAAAGTGACTGCTAAAGGATCTCCCTCCTGCTCGGGGGGGTCTAACCTCATCACTGATAGGAACCTTCAAGGCTTTCGAGCAAAAAGAGGAAAGGAATACCTTACCTTGCCGCTGGAGGGGTTTTCAACACATTCTTTTATATACCAGTGGCCGTTTCTTAGGACCGGCCGGGAGTTTCTACTGGAGGATCATCGCAGGAGCAAAAAAGGGGGGAAAAAAACTAAAAGATGACGGGGGGGGAAGGTGGTGCGCGTGATGTTCGAAGCTATCCTGTCCACATCAAAGAAAAAAGAGGAGACTGCTATAACGAGGAAAGCAAAACACGTCAAAGGTTCAGGAGGGCCACCCCAAGCTCTTTGAACCTGAGGGTAGATCTCCCTTCAAGCTTTTCGACTGGTTGGAAAAAAGGGTTACGAATTGGGGAACTTTCAACCTGCCTTCACGCAAAAAAGTTGGGGAGGGAGGGTTGGAGTGTTCCTTTGAAAAAAGGGGGGGGGGATGACATTGACACGCGTAGCTTTGGACTTTCTTGGAATAAAAAAAAGGCGGTGAACTGACAGATATCATGTTTAGTCTCGGGGGATTTTGACCCTCATCGCTCATTCCAAAAGGGAAAATTGAAGGAGGGGTACTTCAAAAAAGACGGTTCAACTGCCGAGGCTCCGGGTGGGGAAGAGAAAAGGACGTTGGAATGGGTTGCTTCTTTCCGAAATTAACGAGGGGGAGAAATTAACGGCTCCCTTAGCTCCTCAGTCTTAGGTGATAACGACGGATGGTTTTTGGTTCTCCGTGAGCTAGGGGGAGGAGCCTTCCTCCCGAAACCGACAGGGGGGCTCCAACAACCGTCTGGAGAAAAAACGAGGAGGGGTCTAACCCATGCAAGGAAAATGAAAACCCAAAGAAAGCTTGGTCAAAGATGGAGCAAACTATTTCGGCCTATAGACAAAAGCTGAAGGAGAAGGGGGGCAGACGACTCACGTTCAGTGGTGACTAAAAAAAAAACGACGTGCCGCCTGGTGCAGAGAAAGCGGACAGTACACATAAGCGGCAGTTAAATCAAAGGAGAGGGGGGGGTTCAATTGACCTAACTCGACTAGGAATCATCTTTCTGGAGAGAGGATTCGCGGTCAGCCGGAAACCGGGGGGGAGGAACGCGCAAGAGCGGTTGAAAAGAAACAAAACGCTTAGGCGGCACCCCTTTGTGAGGGCAACCTTTTGGGATGGCAAGGTACTGGACTTGACCGAAGCTGTCCAATTCGCTGACTATGGATACTTGCAATGTGGGTCCAAAAAAAAAAAGCAGTTCAGAAGTGCTACTAAAAATCCCATAGGGGTCGGATGGGGCGAAAGCCTTGTACACGGTCTTAGTGTGGAAGGCTTAAAAAAAAAACTTTCCAGACCCAAAAGACAAAAACCGAAGACATTACCCCCAGGGAATTATTTATAATCAGAAGAAAAATGCGCGTATCTTTTTGAAAACACGTGCTGGTCAGGGCGAAAGGCATACTCCAACGGACTCGGAACTCCAAGAAACAATGAGAGGACCATCGACAGTTCGACTCACAACCTTCACCTCTGAATATTGGATCAAAGAAGGGGCTCTCGCCGACAAAGACAGGTTCCTGTTCACCCCCGTCTTCTGTCTATGGAGAATTTCAGGAAAAGGAAGGGGGAAAATTCCTACAAAAATAAGCAAAGAGACTGTTCGGACATCGCTGGCC
>Ga0179591_1358962_pt1 | contig 11876 bp, 13 predicted proteins | sample CZOMad2_1_08_16f_FD_182891 | JGI IMG/M metagenome (GOLD analysis project Ga0179591, IMG submission 182891) | Vadose zone soil fungal communities from Angelo Coast Range Reserve, California, USA - CZOMad2_1_08_16fungal (PacBio error correction) | ecosystem: Environmental > Terrestrial > Soil >...
CAGCAGTACACAAGCACAGTTTGAGTGCGGGGGATCATGCGAAACATCAACCGATGCAGAAAGAATCAATACATAAATAAACGAACGACCGACCGAGTCTTAAATTCCTCTGAAAGGTTAGTGTAGAATGCTCCTCTAAGCACTGTGTACAACGTGTCATGGGGGGAAAGTGACGCATGAAAGGGGTTGAAGCACCGATCCCGGGGGGGGAATAAAGGGGGGCTTTTCCATGAGACCAATTCAACAGAATCGCGAATAGAAGAAGTGTGTGGAGGGGACAGCCGTTGCACTGTACGGCCGCCGGCCAATAGTCGAGAGACCTGGAAGGTAAAGTCAACTGATGCCTCCGTGGTAGAGGGAAGAATCATTTCGCTGACCAATATCTCATTGGGGGGTCGGGGGCTATCTGCAAACGGAAACCGCCTGAAGGTTCCATCTGTCAAACGAATGGGGGGGGAACCGTACAATGAGGCAGTATGATCTCCCGCTCGCCCGGCGTGGGGGGGCGGACAACCTGTGGGCCCATGAGGCGGCGGCCATCTTCACGCAAACAAAAAAAAAGAGAATCGGTACGGGAAGCGAACCATTTCAGGTAGGGCGAGGGGAGCCGAGGAGAAAGGCAAGCGAGAAACCCTCCAAACATATCTTTTAACAAAAGGGGGACATTGGTCTCTCTTTAAGGCGCGCGGGTACCTCGAAAGCTTGTCGTCGAGTAGAGGACGGGCTTGTCAGCTTTTTGGGGGAAACTCGTGGGTTGGAGGTGACACGAAGACTTGAGTTTGAACGCGTCCAGGGGGAAAAGGGGGAGCAAAATTCCTTTAGGGTGGGGAAACGGTTGAGCGGGTTGTCCTGATCCGAAAGATTCCCATTACGGGGGCCGACAAAAATCAAATACGGGACAGCAGTAGTAGGGAAGTCCGAGGCTTGTCTGGGAGAAAAAAGGGAAAGGATTTCTCGGGCTGGCGGTAACCAGACTCATGTTTTCGCCACGGCCGTAGTCCGCCGCCAAGGACAGAAAGGAAAGAAACGCGAGCTCGAAGCGGCGGAAGGTCGATAGAAAGAAAGAATGACTGTTTCCCCGGGAACTCACAGAAAGGGAAAAACTTTCTCGCAGAGGTAAGGGGCACAGCCTGATCTTCCGAACTGGCTTGTCGGAACAGATGTAAGGGCGTCGGTGCCGTCTTTTGGTATTAAGGTACCGTTCTCGCCCGAGTATAAGGGGAGGGGAGGACGAGGGAAGGAAGGGTACATACGCCCCAGCTTGCTTCGCCAAATCATCATTTTTTCAAGTTCTTTAAATCGAAGTGCCGGACCTCCGACGTGGCGGTCAGCCTGGGAACTCGTTTGAAAAACGCCTCACCAAAGGACCGTCCAGAGGAGGGCGTGTCGGAAAAAAGGTTACGGCACCAGAACCCAGGATCCGCGAGGGGGGGGTGGGGGAGAAAAACAAAATCGGGCACGTCGGGTCGTTCCAGCGACAGTTTCGGGCTAAAAAAGAAATTTCCTGTCAGCCGACGTATGCAGAAAACATGCGGGGATCCCGATTTTTTCGACTGGTACATGAGAAAGAACAGGAAAAAAGGGGGGGGGGGCTTGGTTTGGAAGCAGCAAGCATCGTCAGGGATACCCCCTTGGGTAGTGGAGCGCAGACAACGTTTGCCATGGTCCAGGATTTTGGGGGCCCATCCAGTCCGCTAGAAGTTGAAAGGGAAGGGGGGGAAAGCTTGTCTCCTTCTCGATCAAATTGGTGTTGCTAAAATCGTCCGAGCGGGGAAAAAAGATTGGACCTTGCCAAAAGGGCCGTTCCAAGGAGACGTGATGACGGAGCGAGTTGAAGGCGGGATCCAGAGTGCGACTCCGAAAGGGAAGTCCCCTTGAAGTAGGGCCAATCGCATCATACTGAACCAGGATTGGATCGACCGGGCTGGTCCGAAGCCCCGTGTCCGCAAACAAAAAAGAGAGAAAAACAACACACATTGGAGGGAAGATTGTTGGTGACACGGCTGCTAAAGTAAAACATCCTGATACGAGACCCAAGGTTCCCTTCCGGTAAAGGCCGAGAACATAAAAACGTGAAGGAGGGGAAAAACCCTAACTGCGGGTTTATTTCTCAGAATCACAGCGGGAGCCGGAAACTGGGTTAACCCAAACGGGAAAAAAGGGAGTTTCCGAAAGGGAAGTCGGGGTACGACGGCCCGGCGAAGAGGGAATTTTAAACGGGGGCGAGACGGGACCATGGGACAACAGTGAAATGGAACCAAGGAGCTCCGGACTGTGGGGACAACAATGCCAAAGCGGCCTGGGTAGGCGGGCCCAGGGGGAGGGGGTAGTGGAGCAGTGACTTTAGATTTCGCTTGCGGGGTCAACCTACCAGAAACTTCTTCTCCGTCTCTGGTGTTTATTCAAGGTGTCGCAAAAGAACCCACCACCTTCTAGACGGAGGACCATCCTGTCAATTCTGGGGTCGACGGCACCTTTGTTCCAAATTGGCCCTGTTTAATTCACTAAAGCCAGGGTTTCCCGCATGGGTCTTTCGCAAATCGAGGGAGAAGGGGATTTATCCAGATAACATTTGAGGAAACTCGCGGAGTTCTTGTAAGGCCGCGGTAGTCTTTCAGTCCCTTGTTCCGGATCCATTAGCAACGGAGGAGGAAAAAGGAAAAACGTCAATGTAAACTTCAGACGAGTTGAGACTACAAGAGAGGAAGGGGGTGCCTTCTGACGAGAGGGGTCGATAGCTAGATTCATCAGTCCCCCTGGGGGCAGTTCCGCACGTAAGGTAAGCAACACGAGTCCGCTTAAAGAAGGGGAACCAGGGGGAGCAAAGTTCAGCGAGCTCTTCTTTTGATCGCCCAAGTCCAGGATTACAGGGTATACGGTTTTAGTTGGTAAAAGAAGTAAATGCATGATTTTAACTCCCCGACTCTGAAACATGAAATCGGTCTTAAGGTCTGGGTACTCGCCGGGACAGGAACTGGAAAAGAGGGAACCTCTATCGAGACCTGAACAGATCTGCCGTCCTCGGACAGTTCTTGCAAAGGGCGGCCTCACCAAGATGGGCAATACGGGCAGTTTTATATTCCCGGGAATTGGTAACGTCATCAGGACAGAAAAGCCCAATACCTCCAGTCAAAAGATTGTGTTCCCAATTGAAAATTACTATCACATCAACAAATCGTCTATAGGGTGGACCGGCAAACCGAAAAGGGAAGTTTTAAACGCGGAAAAAAAGAAAGCTATCTACGAGACGGGCCGAGGGCCCGAGATGGAAAGAGATGAGACAGAGAAAAGTTCAATGAGGATTGGGGGTCGGTTCGTTTGTAGACGAAGGGGGGCTTATCTCAGGGGAGAAACGAGAAAAATCAGGTTCGCGGAAAAGTAAAGAGATTGTTTCTGGTTTGTACGTGGGGAAAAAAAATCCGCCTCCAGCAGGGTTGGGGAGGTGTCGGAACAAACACGAACGTTCTATGGAAGAGAAACATTGCCGGTGATACAGCCCGGTTGACAGGAGGAATAGGGGGCGAGGGGGGGGGGGTTTGCGCGAGACTGGACCAAGAAAGATCTGGCTTTGACCGACCCTGATGATGAAGGAAAAAAAAAAAATGGTTTCATCCATGCGAAGGACTGAAGGACTGAAAAATAGTGTGCTTCGGGAAGTACCTAATGTAGGGGACACACGCAGGGAGGGGGGGTTCATTGACTGAAAATCCTTCGATTGGGTACTGGGAAGGGAATCATCAAACAGCCTCATAAAACTCTGTCGGGCCGGACTATACCCTGGTAAAGGGGGAGACAATTGGGAAAAGGAAAAAAGGGTGTGTTCTCGCGCAAAGAAAGAAACATTAGAGAAGTATAGAAAGGGGGGTAGAGTGATGAAAAATGCTTCGGCTGCCCACGTATACGACTGTTTTTTCCGTTCGTATATATGAGCGGAATGGATGGAAAAAAAGAGAAAAGACAAACCCACGTAGAGAAAGGAAAGAGGGTTCTGAAAGCAGGACAACAGGCTGAGCCCTGGATTAAAAGAGACTAACTCACCGATGCGACGAAGTCACGACGAACAGCAACAACATACACGAGAAAAAATCTACTGACTCTTATCGCTAAGGTAAGGTGTAGTAGGTAAAATAAAAAAATACACTTGGGGAAAATAGACGTCAGTGAGCACAGGAGTGAGGAACAGATAAGAAAGGGGTGATGAGGGGCAGGGGAGGGGGATAGATTGTGAGACGCCCGTCCACTCGAGAAATGGACTTCGCAACCAAATTTGGGGGTGCACTTAAGGTCCCCGTCAAAGGGCAGGCCGTCCTCCAATAGGAGAACCGGCTTTGCAGAGTCGCAATGAATGCCCGGGGGCGAGGGGAATAACTCCACCAGATCCGTTGTAGAGTCAGAGCAAAAGAACCGCGATTGAAAACACACGGAAAAAACCAGCTGGATAGCAAAACATTGATCTCTTGACAAAAAAGCCCGGCGTTGTAAGGGAAACCTGGAAAAGACCTGGCTTTGGATGCGGCCCATCTTAGTCAACGTAAAAAAGGGGAAACCAGTGTCAGCGACCGGTCAAAGCGATTGGCCTCGTAACGAGAAGGTCTCAGTTACTAAAAAACCCAAGAAAAGCATAGATTGAAAGGAACTTTTGAGGAGGGGGTCGTCCTAAGGCCGGAGGCGGGTTTACCCTAGCTTCCCTGAGGGAGTTGGGGGGAGGGGCTTCAAAGCGGTGTGTGGAAGCGCTGGTCCCTTGTGAGAAATATACAAAGAGGGAGTTTCGCTCTGGAGGGGGAGTGTGACATTGGTAAAATGCCCTTTTTTTGAACGTTTGTGAGCTTTTGTGGGAAGGGATCTACTCGGCCGCAGTCCCGGGGGAAGCGTGGCGAAAAACATTACAGTCTGGACATCTTGATTCAGGGGAGCCTGGAATCTGAGGTGGGTGGGCACGCCCTGCCGTGTAAAAAGGGACGCGTGCGGGTTCGTGGACCTATGCTAGGATTCGGTGTTTTCAAAGAGTGCTAGGTACACAGCCACGGAGTTACTTCAAGGACCCCCTCACGTCTCGCGACCAGTCGAGCATCACTAAAGAAAAAGCGGCGACTCTTCCTAATCCGGGGGACGGAAAAAAGTCCTCTAAAGGGAGGGCGATCAAGCCGATCATCCTAACCGCGGCGAGGGTCAGCGTAGTACGGGCCGACGGTTTTTTGTCTTGGCGGTACCGGGGGAGAGAACTCCCCCTCTGATGGCATAGCTGACGAACCATGCCGGGGGAAAGAGTGGGTCGCACCACTGATTCGACGAGCCCCAGTGCAGGGGGGTGACTCAGGGACGGGAAATCGAATTTGGCAAGGTCCCGCCGAAGGGGGGACGGACCTGGTAAAGAACCTTCTGAAAGGGTCAATGAGGAAAAGCTCCGCGCCGACACATGTTCATCGGGCTCCAGAAAGAGAAAGTGGGAGAGGCAAGCATCATTGTCGTGGCGGTCGTGCCAAATGGACAGGCGAAAGGATGGCCAATGCCGTTTTCGCGTTCTACACCGAAGGGGAAGCAGGCCGAGATTAGTAGCGCCGTGGGTTGTTCGAAAGGGGAGAAAGACCAGAAAGCGAACCTTCCCCTAATCGGGTCGTGGGGACAGGCCACTATCGAGCTTAACTCCCTTGATCTCCGAGAAAAAACCCTTGACGAAGGGTGCCATTCAAGGGGGGGGTCTTCCACAATTCTCGCAATCAGTGGAAGGAAGGGGAGGTGGGAACTCCGTAGTCCGAGTGTGGGTGAAGGAAAAAAAAAAGGGAGCAGGCGCCGGGCTCTTCCCCGAGATTCATTAGAGGGGGAAAGAGATTTACAGCTTTCACCGTTGCTGACCGCGCGGTTGGGGGGAAAAAAAGGCTCAGAAAAAGGAAAGTTAGGCCGGCCGGCGAAGTCCCCTGATGGCGTGCCCATCTCCTCCGAAGGATTGGTCAGCAGGGGCCGGCCGCTCGAACAGCTCCGTTTTCCCAAACACAAATACTATAAAAAAAAACTAGAGGGAATATTTTGTTTTACACGGGGGCTCGGAACGCTCGCCGGAGAGATACCCTACATGGGGGTGCAGAAGAGGGACTCGACATCAGTGGGCTAATGACTGGGCAAGTCGGTATCGAGAAACTTACCGAAGGAGACGCAAGAAACTGGGGGCCGGGTAACGCGAGGAAAAACACTGGGCCAATCAAGCCTCTGTGCAGAAGGTCAGCGCAGGCGTGTTCATCCCCAAGAAGGGGATAGAATAAGGGAAGCATTTAGCACGGAAGGGGAACACTATTCCGTTCAGGCCGCCAAACAAGGGCCTGGGGAAAAAGGAAAAAAAGGTCCTGGTCTCCCTTCGCGACGAGGGGGACTGGGAATGCGTCCACCACGAACTCTTCGTTTGAGAACGGGGGGTAACAAGTTGACTGACCCTTCAGAAAAAAAACCTTCAGAGATAATCGAGGCCTTCAAGGAAAAAAATTGTCCTACTGAAAAAGTCATTTTGGGGGCCCCTCAACTGGCCTGAAGTGCATACCCTTACGGACACGAAGGATAAAGACAAAAGGTCTGAGATGGTACTGGAGAACTAATGGACTCTTCAGAAAGGGGGGCGAGGGGGCCCTTTCTTCTACAAGAACGTAGGGAAAAACGTCCAAGGTCTATTGAAACGAAATTCAAAGTGAAAAGGGAAAGCTGCGGGGTCATCGTGGGCGAGATAGGAAAGCGAGCTAAGGGTCGAAAGAAAAAAACATTTCGACCGGGAAGAAGTAAGAAAAAAAAACTACGGACCCGTAAGAAGGGACTTGGGACAAAACCTTAACTGCAGCGCGAAGGTCTAATAGAACGCTCTTAGAAGCAGGAAAATGTGTATTGCGATGAAAACCTTATCATTCAAGGGCGGAGAACTCCTAGGTAGACCTTCTTATTAATCAAATCAAGGTGTCTTATTCAGACGAAGCACGTTGAAAACCACATATAAGGTAAAAGGAAGCGATGCCGCAGACCGGAATTGAGGGGTCAAGGCGGGGATTAATCAAAAAGATCGCGAAAGGGGGCGCGATGAAGGGAAATGGCCTAAAGGGTAACGCCGAGAAAATGGACGTCAAGCATGGGTGAAAAAAAAAAAAATCAACCGGCATCACCGATTTCAACTCAAAGGAAGAATGGCAACCGCCCCGACACGCGAAGGAACAGCCAAAAACACTCACTCGCAACGACAAAAGCCGGTCCGTTCAACGCGGCGGACCAAAAAGAGTTAAACAAGTGCCGTGTTCATATAAGGGGTAGAGGGAAGGGGGGAATGATCGCCTAGAAATCGCAGAAATGCGAAACTGTTCGCAGGAACCGGTCTGAAAGAACGTTTGACGTTGATACGAGGAAGACGCATTTTGGAAAGGTTTTCTTCAAAGTCTCGGATGGTGGAAGGATCATAATGCAAAGATTCCGGTGTCAATCACTCAGGTTTGAAGATGACCGGGCAAAAAAGGCGGTTCGGTGCGCGAAACGACAAACGAAAAGAGATCTAAAGAAACGGATACTGCGAGGGAAGCAACCAGATTCCATTAAACCTTGCTAGAGGCCCATGGAATCGACTCTTGCCGGTCGTCCGGGCCAGCTGGGACAAGATGAGGAACACACCAGTGAGTGATTCAGGGGAAAAACTACTATGTGGAAAGGGGGGTTGGGCGCACAATTCGATCACAATAGACCTCATCCCACAATGGATGATCGTGCAACTTCAAGACGCAACGTCACTGGGACAAAATTGGGCAAGTTGTACCTACAGCTTGTCGGCTGCAAAAGGGGCAATACAGGAAGAGAAGGTAAGATCCGCTTGGATGGGCGGGCTGCTCGATGCGTTATTGGGCGTTCGGCGGAGCAGAACGGGTGAAGAGCCAGGCAAAACGTGGGGGTCAGGAGCCGAAATCTCTAAACAAAAAACAAAGGATTAGTGAAATATGGATATGGTGAAAAGCAAGACGTTTCGCCATCTCGCGAACGGCAACAAAAGAAAAGAGGACAGCACGCTCCGACGACCGAAAAAACTGGGCGACGCCCTAGCTCTCTTAAATTCACGAGGGGGGTGCCGGTGGGGCTTAAGGAAAAAAAATCTGAGTACACCTTGTCTCAATGACCATGCACGCAGGGCCGAAGGTGACAAGAAAAAGAAGGAATTGGGGTGAGCCGAGGTCCTCGCAGTGGGGAGCCCCACAACGAAAGGTCCGGGCTGGCCGGGGGTAAAGCTCAAAGGGGGTGGTCCTACATAATGAAAAAGAATATTACCCTGTCGAGCGTCGAGATTCGCCGGCTAACCATGGCGCAAGAAAAGAAGAAGAAGTGCCCCCTCATATCTCAGTGTATTGGCTTCGAGCGCAAAGAAAGACTGGAATAGGGGCCCTCAAAGTCAAACAAAGAGGCTGAACCTAAATAGTGAGGATGGGGTCCCCCAACCAATCTAAAGGGACGGGTTGGGCCTACAAAAATTCACACAATTGAAGCGGGGTCAATAGAAAACGTCACCCAGTTTCGTATCGGTAATCTACCAAGGGGCGATGGGGAAAAAAAAAGTGGCGAAGCGATCACCGTGAAGAAAACCAACCACACTAAGGGGGGCACGTCCCTTGGAGGTGATGTAAGGTCTCTAATTTCCTCATCTAGGCAAAACCGGACGCTAGTTGTATGGGGGACTTTGAGATCTAAAGCAAGTTGGCTGAAGTGTAGGGGGGTGAAGGGGAAAACATGTTTGGGAACTCTACATTGAGGGACATACACTTAGGAGGGGAAAAGGAAGAAGTGATCTTGGAAGGAAGTAAAATTTCCCTTGCAACAGTTCACGTAAACAGGGGGAAAAGTCGGGAACCTAAGCGGCTGGTGGACGGTCAAAGAAAAGTGACTGGTCGCGGACACGAGCTTTGGCGGACCCAGAGAGCGGCTTTTTTACCTCTTCCTAAGGTACTAGCCCCGGAATATATGAAAATAAAAACTACGATCACGAGAAAATCTTCGGGCGTAATCACCTCCAGAGGCGGAAGTGTACGCCTTTACTAAACAGTGGTCTCGAGAGGTAGATGAAAAATAAGAGGAAGGCCTTACATTGCGTCGAAGAGTTAAGAGTTACGGGGCCCGGCGGGTTTGGTTAAAGCCTGGGAGAAAACAAGACTCGTCGCCCCGGATGTCTCCAGAATAGCGGCAGAAAGGAAGTCCTCCACGAATAATTCATTGGTTACGCCGGTCTGGCAGAATGGGTACGTTGTTGAACAAAATGACTTGACTCACTCCTAGACACCGTTACCCAAGATCCTCAACATTCCTTACTCTATCTCCGCTGAATCGGTCGTAATGAAAAGACGGGCTGAGACCGATACGGGTGTTCACGCCATAGCATGGGGGAGGCACGGGGTTAAATGCACTGTCCAAAGAGCATGGAGGGGGGAGAGACCAAAAAAAGACAGGGGGAAGAACTGAACTGGGGAGGAACCCGAGGATCGCGGCCGAAGTGTGTGTGTTCGACGGGAAGGGGGGAAGGACCCGGGCGAAAGAAGATAGGTGGTAATCATGAAGCATCCAGAAGAGGAACAACAAAACCCCTTTGGGGAGAAGACGACCCAGTGCCGCCGTTTCGGACTGGTTTCTGAAAAAAGAAGTCAAAGATAAGTGCCAATCGTGCTGCATCTAGGCTACCATTTGATGAATCAAGAAGGAAGGACCCAAGGAAAAAGGGGTGAGCCAACTTTTGCTCTGTACCAACGGGTAAAAGAGGGGGGGATGACCGCGAGCGTTGAGTCTTCGATAAACCAGATGCGGGCCTGGAAATAAACCGGTAAGGAACAGAGGGAACGAAGGACAATTAGTGGGTCGGAGGCAAGATAGCCAAGACCGTACCATATATAGGGAGCAACAGGGGGTGAGAGATGGGGTTTGGCAGATTCCTCCCGCGAGGACGGGCGAAGAGCAGAAAGGGAAATTCGGCCGGAGAGGTCATATAACCATCCCTTTTTGAAGCGGACCAACAAAGGGGCTTAGACGAATCAACTCCGCTCCTAGGGTAAATCTTTTTTACGAGGTTTAAAAGAGAAAGCAGGCAGTATCGTCTGTGGGGGTCCGAAGGCCTGAGCTCTTAATGTCAACAAGGATTCAAAGGAAACACTTCTTTACACTGGAAGTATGATATTCCGCTGTCAGCAAAAGAAGGAAGACAAGAAGGCAGACGGGTCGTTCATCCAAAGGGGGGGTCGGGAATCATTTATGCTGAATGCTTCACCCTACCGCTGTTTTCGAGGTTCGATGTAGGTCGCACCCACCTTCTTCGATACTCTGACGTTCCTGCATCATTGGGGGGTAGAGGCAACTGAATTGGGATCAAAAGAAAAAGGGGTTACCCTTTTTAGGGGCGAAGTACTTGCCGGGCAGTAGGTTCTCATAAAAGCGAGGAGAAGGGAGTATCGAAAATTACCATGGGCGGCTACGAAAGATAATAGGTCAGCCTGAGGAGATTGGTAACGAAGGGAGAAAGACAAGTAGTGGCCGGGCAAGTGCACGTGGTCAACTGCGCCTTCCAACGGAGAAGGCTGTAGGGGGGGGAAGAGCAGCAGATTTCCCTCTAAAAGTCAGTTCTATCCAGATATCTATATAGGGACATTAATCGAAAAATACCAAGGGAAAAAAAGGGGTCCGGAAAAGAAAGGGGAAATCCCTGGAGGTGAAGGTAGGGGGAATAGGAAAAAAAGGCTCCTATCAGGTATAAACTGTATTTAACATGAAAAGACAGTAGAAGCTGGCTTTGGGGGATCGTAAGGGGTGGGGTGGGGTTTTTGGGGGGGGGGGTGGTTTGGGGGGGGGTGGGGGGGTGGTGGTTGTGGGTTTGGGGATTTGTTGTGGTTTGGGGGGGGGTTTTTATGGTGTTATGTTTGGGTGTTTTGTTGTGTTGGGGTTGGGTTAATGAGGTTGGCGGGCTTTTGGTTGTTTTGATGGTGTTTTGTGGGGGATGGTTGGGAGTTTTTGTGTGGGTGTATGGGGGTTGGTAGGGGGGGTTGGTGGTGTCGTTGTGTGTTGGGAGGGGGAGGGTGTAAGGGCGGGGGGGTTCGCTTGGGTTTTTGGGTGGTGCGGAGGGCGTGGAGGGAGGGGCTGTTTTTGGGGGCGTGGTGTTGTTTGTTGGTTGGTGGGGGGGGGGGTGGGGGGGGGGGTTGTTGTGGGGGGTTGGGTTGGGTTGGGGTGGGGGGGGGGGGGTTGTTTGGGGGGGGGGGGTGTCGCGCTCTTCTAGGGCTGGTCCTACTAGAAGGGTGGTGGGCGCCCTACGTTCAGTTAGAGAACTCTTAATCCGATTCGTGGGCAAGACGCAGCATTGTATTCTACCTCTCCAAAGCCAGTTCCTTAACCTACGACGCCGGGGAACGCAAGTTTACAGTGAAACCGTGAAACTGGGACTCTCTACACCCCTATCAATCAATCACCTAAATTGGGGGGCCTCAAGGGCAAAAAGAGCAAGCATTTAACGCCCTGAGAGAAAATTGACGTACCTAAAAAGCGTTCAAAAACGGGCAACTACCCTCCTCCAAAAAAAGCAAAAGTCAACCCGAGGCGGTCAAGAGCGGGAAAACTCCCAGGGAACCGTGTGACCATAGTATGGGTGCTTATGGTTTCGCAGGGGGCAGGGGAAAAGCGGGGAAGAACGAGCAAAGACTCGTCAAATGGCCGGACGTCTCCGAAATTTGAGCTGTTCTTTTTAATGATGGCCAAAGGCCACAGGGGGGGGTCAGGCAAAAGACCCGCCTGCGAGGGGTTACGATATATGACAAGAGAATGATAGACATCCAGAGGGGGGGGGTGAATTACTTAATGAAAGGAGTTTTTTCTTTGGTAGGATTGGGTCGCCAAGAACCACG
>Ga0179591_1261715_pt1 | contig 11873 bp, 6 predicted proteins | sample CZOMad2_1_08_16f_FD_182891 | JGI IMG/M metagenome (GOLD analysis project Ga0179591, IMG submission 182891) | Vadose zone soil fungal communities from Angelo Coast Range Reserve, California, USA - CZOMad2_1_08_16fungal (PacBio error correction) | ecosystem: Environmental > Terrestrial > Soil >...
GAAGAAGATAGCTGCGGCTGAGGGATACGCAAGAGAGACCGTCGGGGTCTTACGGCATAGGCAACCTCCGGACAAGGGGGAGGAGGTTTCCTTCTCTCAAGGAAGGGACGCTCCAGCTGTCTGCGGGTGCGCGGAAAACTACTGGAGGTGACAGACTCAAGAAGGAAATTCAGGATCAGATGGGGGGGGAGGTATTCAGCTTCGGAAGAACATCTGTCTAGGACACTAGAGGAAAGAGCCGCATCGAGCAGCCGCCTGCGGACAACGGTTTTCGATGAAAGCCAAAAAACTCGTACGGGTCCAACAACAATGTGGAAAGGCAAAAACGGAGGGAAGGGCCTGCAGCCGGGTACACAAGTAATATAGTCCTTTCTGTTGGAACTAATCTTAAGCACTGAAAAGGCATGGGGGAGAACAGAAAGCTGGGCAACTTTGGATCAGCGGGAGCTCAAGGTGCAGAAAGGCGAATTGAAAAAACATGCCTCGCCGCACAGCTACTGGTTGCTACGGCTGCCATTTGGAGATAAAAAAGACGGGGCTAGCCAAGGGGAAAAACGTCGCGTCAGGACACATCGGAAAGTGCCAAGGTCTCGAGAAGAAACAAAAATTGCCCGGATAGGATTATTGTGTAAGGAGAAAGAGAACAATAGGGAAGACCGAGAAGACGCGACAGGATCGCACGTTAGGCGGATGCCCGTCAGAAGCTGGGTAGTGAAAAAGCAGACGCCTTGTCAAAGCCTAGCGTGGGGAAAGAAAAAAGGGAAGATGGGGCGTGAACGCTACCCTTTTAGGGGTGAGAGAACCGAAAGCCGGCCGAGCGCGATTTTCCGGGCCCTAAGTGCTCCTCTGAAATAAACGTAAGAATTACACGGGCAAACTAATCGTCCGCATCTCTGACCGTTACAAGGCCAGGCATCAAGCGATGGGAGTATCAGGGGGAAGGACGGTGCGATGAGGATAGAAACGGGTTCTCGAGTCAGCCTCTGGGTCGGGTCGTGGAAATGAAGGGTGCATTTATCTATAACAACACACGAGACCAATGGGCATTGGCGCCGGCGCGACGTCCTTCTCAGTACCCGGTGGGTCCGGTCGGTACCTGCGACATCCTATCCTGAGCAACGCCAGGGGCTGGGGGCCCGGCGAAGAACACTACCGGCATCTTTTGGAACCTCGCGCGGGAACATCGTGTCGAAGGACCCAGAGGCTGGAAGAGGGCCATGAGTCAAGCGTGTGGGGAACGGAGAGTGGCTCCGACGTTCGACAACCAGGCGGTAAGAACTTACCGGGAACATGGACTAGTGGACCGGAAAGAAAGGAAAAACTCGGAGGGGGGGCAACCTCTGCTCCCAGACGCTAACGAAGACACTGAGACAGGGCTGACACTTTATGCCAAAGCCTCCGGAAGAGACGTCGACCACGAACTAGTCGGGAAAATCTGGAAGAAAACCAAACGTGCGATAACGAACATCGACTCTTCCGAAAGGCCCATGAACGCCACATTGGTGGAGGATCATGCCCATCTACAGGGCAAAAGCGGGAGAAAGAAAAAGGACTAAGACCAGAAAGGTTGAAGAAAAAGAAAAATTGGGGGTGGTCGACAGAACCATGTGTTCAGGATCCCAAAGAACCATGCCGAGGAGCTCTGTCTGAGCGAATGTTGACGATCCGGCCGGAGCTGGAGCAGATTATATCGGGGGTAGTGCTGAAGGCCTGGGAAGCGTCATTGCAAATAGAAGCGCATGAAGGGAAGAACATTCTGGGCATAAAAAGGAGGACCAACCATCAACTACTGGGAAGAGGGGGTTGGACGACTGGTCAACCGCAGGTCGACAGCGCTAAAAGAGGGGGCCTGGGGAGAGGGCGAAGGAAAATACTACCTGCGCGGGGAAGGGGTTACGGCATAGCTCAACCAACCTGAGAGGAATGTCGAAGAATGCTTAAGGGCACTTCGCTATTTAGTATTTTTCAGGGTCAAATGACTGAGGCGCAAGGGGCCCTGCTTTTCTTGAGGTCTACGGGTATGCAAGACGTCCCCTTATGACCGTTTCGGTCGAATCAGACGGAGGTTCACGATGGGGGTTCGGTGGAATCGTGGGGGCTCTGAGAGAAAGATCAAGCGGAGGTCATTCCGTACAACATCCAACTCATGAAAAATGACAACATCCTGTAGGAATAGGGTACAGTCGCACTGTCAGAGGGGGGGAAATACTACAGAGTCTCTCTAGTTCAGGAAAAGGTAAAACGCGAAGAGTTCGGCAGGTTCACCAAATGGGGGTGAGGTAGTGACTTCGTCAGTTAGGATTTGGGAGTACTGAACTTGGGGCAATCGTAGCCGCGGCGCATGTCAGTGATGCGGGATTCGGCCAGGGCATGTTTGACTTGGGAGAATGCACACTTCTGGGGGGGAAAACCATCTTTCGGGGTCAAGACAAAGGGAAAAACTTCAGGTGAGAGGGGGACAGTGCCGCAATTTCACTAGAGGAGGAGATTAGGGTATACGGAGAACGTGCCTGTAAGTGTTTGTGACGGACGTAATAAGCTCGGTAGGGGCCCACCCAGGCGTGAATGTAGAACTGTCTTATGGGTCCTGCCCGTTCCAAGTGGTCTAATGCTAAAACGTACGATATCGTGGGGGCCACCTAACGAGTTCTCAGACAAAAATCTCCTGTAGTCACGCGAGGAAACCGACATCGGGAGGTTAACACCGTGGGCCTCCGGGGTTGAACGCAGCCGTGCACACCATCCCGGAGGCTACTCTGGGGAAAAGGTGTGGGAAGGACATGCGAGCAACGGGGAATGTGAGGAACTGCCGGCTAAAGACGGGCTCGCGTAATGGTCATTTCAATCGAAGCCAACAGAAAGACCTTCATTACGCCTACCCGAGGAAGAGATTCGGCCTGCCTGGTGGGAACCAAAGGCGTCACGCCTGAAGGGCTCCTGAAAAAGATCCTCTCCAAAAATCGCGGGCCAGGGCCTTACCGACTCTGAACGCTCAAGAAGGATCGAGCGGGGATCAGCGCACAGGCACGAGGGGCTCTGATAATGTAGACCGTGAGGGGACGACAGAACGCGGAATACACGCATTACTGCTGGAGGGGAGACAACCGAACTGTGCTCTTTCTACTGTATCATCTGTCGAAGATGGAGATCACTAGAGTTCAGAGGGGGATAAGAGAAAGAGCATCACCACACGTAGGTAGAAGCAAGGTCACCGTGCGGTCCCTCTTGGTCTGCTCTAATTAGAGATTGGAGTCCTCCACTTAAAATAAGGCACAATCGAAGTTAAAGGTGGTGCTGTGCGATACAACGGACTTTTCGACTCCCACTTAGTCTTGGGGGGGGGCGATAGGGGTGACCCAGAACCAACAAGGCCCTGCCGGATGGGGCGCAGAGGACAGAGAATGGTATCTAGGATTCAAAGACACTTCTTCACATGGGAGCGACAAGGGGCACAAAAAAATGGATTTTAGGGTCACGATTTGACAAACAGGAAATTTCTAAGACAGGGGGGCGTTCTACTTAAAAGGGAGGAGCTCGGGAATTGGCGCCGTTCAACGGATCAATGTCAGGGAAGTGGCCTCGATCGCGGAACGCTCGAAGGCCTCAGAGGAAGGAGATTGTGCTGGCTCGATGGCAAAGACCTTAGTAGGGAAAAGAGGCAAGGGGGTGGCGGGGTTGATCATAACCGATAATCCAATCTTCGCCAGGAGTAGGAGATATGTGGCCGCATGTCGACCGCGGCGGGGCGAAACAAGGACGTGAAAGTACGCGCCGGCACCGTGGAGAGGAAAAGAACGTCAGCATGCGTAAAACTATCCTCTAGCGGAAAGGGCGCGTCGAACAACCGCGGGCATCGTCTTATTATTCAGGAGGGGAATTCTACTCTACACCAACACGGGTGGCAAGAAGGTGAATGCCGTGGAGAAAAAAAAGGACCCGGGCGCGAAAGCGTCTTCGTTCAAGAGGAGGAGAAAGTGGGGGTTCCTCGCCACCGGCACGTTACCAGAGTCGGAAAATAAAGTGACACCGCGTGGTATTCCGGTCGACTGAACATACGGGTTCGAAGAAAATCAAGTTGTAGGGTAGATTCGATAACCGCGACTCGAATGGCGAGCGACCAAGGGAGGGGACTAAGAGGGGGGGGGGGGGATACAGGCACATTTCATACAGCGACCGCCTCTGCCGTAGGAGAGGAGGAAAACCCGTGAGATAAGACGGGGACAGGGAAGAAACAACCGGCGGAACTCACATCACTTTTAAGATCATTGCAAAAAATGGCGTTCCTCGGTCTTGGGACGAAAAGATCCCAAGAACAGCGTCCCGCAACTTCCGTGAAAGGCTCAAAGTCAAAACTGGAATAGAGAGAAATTAGCCAGCGATCAAAGCGATGGCTAACGAAGGCGACCGGGGTGTTGACGGAGTGCGAAACCTACTGGGGAGGCGAAAAATGAGAGACATCACGAGTGTCCTGGTCTACCTACCAGATTGTGCGACTTGATAGATGAGAGACGGTTCGCGACAAAGATCAGATAGCACAGACACCCACGCGGTAACTCTCACGTGGTTTAACGGAGCGGGAGAGGACATCCGGTGTCGTGACGCAGAAGCGGAGGAAGCAGGGGGAGGTCAGTGAGCGATCGTCTAACCGGCTTGCGAGGCAAGCCAACGGGGACGACACTCCGCATGACGAGCAATTGGATGGACTCCACGGCTACTGGGGGAAGAACAGAGCCTACTAAAAACTGTACCTTGGAGCTATAGCTCGATCACGCCGGGGCCGCTAGCAATTGCGCAGGGCCGGCGGCTGAGATTGTGGGGTGGTTATCTTCTGCATTTGGTCGTGTTGGAAAATTGTGGGGGACTCGGGGTTCAACTTCTGACATAGGGGGTCGAAGAATGTCAAAGCCGGGTTCTGAAGGGTCATCTCAGTGAAAGATATCAACCTTACCAGATAAAGACGCGGCATAACCCTTCGTCGTCTCGGGAGCAAAAGAGGGAAACTGTCAAGCACGGTGGAATTCCTTTGCAAACTAATCCTGACAAACCGGTTCTGTTTTCCCTACTAAAGTATCGGCCTACAACGAGTACGGATCAAGTATTAAAAAGAACGGGAAGGCGTTAAAGCAGGAGACTCATGATGAGTATCTGGGGTGAGGGGACTCTCACGCGGCTTATAGTGCTCCCAGCTCGGGGCGTTGTTCCTCTCTGGAAAAGGTTTCGTCCATGTACCATCCTTCCTGACACGTTTGTTGGGGCTCCGTAGAACTTTCGGCCTGGGCTCTACATCTTCGCCACTCTACGCCACCTTGATTCTGGACTACACAGGTCGGAGTATTTCATGTGTAAAATGCCACGAAATTGGAAAAGGACCCCTCAGGGTGCGTGAAAGTTCCACGATGAACGGCATGGCTCCAAAAAGAATTGCAAGGGGGCGTTTCCAGTGAAGAACCCACTTGGGTCACACAGCAGCCCGGGAAATAAGGACTAATCAGAGGATCGACTCGTGACAAGGCCGAATGGGTGGGGGGGAAGCGTGACGATCTCATCATCGCTCTTTCCTCTCGGTATGATGACACTGCACTCAGACCGTCGTGGGGTGAATGCCTGAACCTGTCAATAAGTTGAAAGCCTGCCATGCCACCCTTGGCCTCGCTAGGTACTATGGACCACTTAATGATGAACGGGAGGAGCATCGTGACAGGAGCCCTGGAATTGGAAAGTAGCGAAGTCGTCGGTGTTTTCGTACTCAGGAAGCAGCGGTGTCAAAGGGCAGGTCCGATAGAATCGGGTAACAGGATTCCGGGGGGAGACTGAGAGGGCGCCCGAAGGTCTCGGGGATTTACTAAAGGGAAGCGTCCCAGAGCACCAAAATTTTCAAGGAGACACGCACGGAAGCATACACCTCCTCCGCCTGGAGAGGGAGAGTATGGGGTGAGAAAGCATCTGTAAAAACAACAATAGACATCTCTTCGACTAACGGGGATGAGTGTCCTAGAAAAGATCGGACGGTAAAAGTTGCGACAGGCGTTGGGGATCTGGTAGACTGCGGCACCCGTCGGTCAATCGAGGGCTGAAATGAGGCGCATCAGGGTGCGAGCGGGCCCGGGCTGCGGTGTCGTGTCAAAAAATATCAAGGCAATAAGGACGACCGTTGAAAAAGGCTTCGGGGGGGGAGGGCAAATCATCTGCATACGGCTCGGAATCGCGCGGAGATGCGTCTAGGAGCCAGAGAAGCGAAAAGCACGGGCGGCATTTTGGCTTACTTCGACTGGATGGGGAGAGAAAATTACAGGAAGGCGTGATCTTTGGGGGAGGGGAGGAACTGGCGAGATACTGGATTTTGGGGGGAGGAAACACGCCGTGGGTCGGAGGGATTATACATATTACCGAATTTATGCGTCATTGCCATGCCCATACATGGAGGGGGAAAAATTTGAGCAGGTTCGCCCGCTCCAAAAAAGCTTGGTGGGAGCGGAGCCTTAAAGGAGGAGTGCAGAAATTGAGGATTTCGAGCCATTTCTCATACGCGCGACCGTTTCAACTTGAAACTTGTTTGCGGTGGGGGAAGTAAGATACGTTAGGGGCGGGAAACTCAAAGACAGGTCGAGGGAGTTTTTTTCCGCGGGAAATAAGATCAGAAAAACTTCTATATAAGTCGCCACCCGGACACGCCACTCAGTTCTCGAGACATCCGTGCCGACTATTGGACAGCAGTGTGTTCAACTTAGAAACAAGGTTTCTGACAGCCAAGCACCGATCTTCAGAAAAGCGTGCGCTGCTCCTTAGTTCACCTGACGCATCGTGGGTCGGCACGGCAAATGTTCCGCTTGTGGAGAAAGAGCCAGAAGCTCAATCAGAGGGACGCAGGTCTCTGTGGCGTTCATACGGGACAGGGAGTACCTTCAGGATAGAAGAAGACCAGACCTCCCCGAGAAGGAACCGGGGCCGATACCTATCACGCCAGAAGCAAACCTTTCTTCCAGGTAAAGAGACCAATCGGGTGCTCAGCCTTACCTGTGCCAACTACACGGCGAGAGAAGCATTCATCTGACAAAAGAGAGTTTCGACGTGAAGGCTCTGGAGTAAAGTAACCTGTATGGTCTGTAACATTCAGGCTCTCATCGGACGTGCGGTGCGTCTACCACATCTGAAAAAGCGTCACGGGAAAGCAAGCTAGCCGTGTGCGATCGAATCAGGCAGCGCGCTGCGTCCGCAGAGCATAAGGAAACTCGAGGGCAGAAAGCCACCAGCTATAGGGAAAAGTGGGGGCGGCGTAAGAACGGGAGATTTCGCGCCCGTCATCCTGTACGAAATCGAAAAAGCCCACACGCATTGTAGTCTGGAAAGGGACAAGAGGCGGCTAGGAATGCATTTTTTACCGATCACGCGATCGACCATAAAACGCGCCAATCTCGAGGTCGAAAGGATCTCGAAAGCTCAGGAGAAAGAAGGATGCAACGTGTGGAGATACCGTCTAACTGAAAAAGTGCGAGATGTACCCGTCAGGGGGGGAGGAAGATGGGCGGAAAGACAGCAGAACGATAGGTCAAGTCTATCAGTGGCAGAAGGTGGTCCTTTCAGTCCCGTGTGCCCATATCGGATGCACAAGTATGTCGAATTGGGGAAGGCATGAAAGGCCATCCTTGAAGGATCTAGAAATAGACGTCGCGTGGAGAAGGAGAATACACCCTCAATGAAAAAGATCAGTTCCGGTTTACTGTGCCGCAGTCGGGAAAGGGGCAAAGACCGCCCCGGGGAAAACGGAATCCGCCACCTGCGACGTGGTTCCGAATCCAGACAAAACCGATTCCGCGGAAGAAAAGGACCGAGGAAAGAGGAATTCTTCCATGGCCATCGCTCTCTCAAAACGGAGGGGAAAGGAGAGATCGCGCATGGAGAGGACGGAGGGTAGCGGAGAGCGGACGATCGGGCTTTAGGGCCGCGGTCGCAAAAGGGGGGGCCGGAGGGAACGTCTGCCCAGAGGGAGCGCAGCACCCGTTGCGGTGAATTGTGCGATACTTGGGCAGAAAAAAGACACGGGATCCGAAAGGTTCCAGTAACAAGAGGAAGTAGTAAGAACGATGCAATAATGACCACGGGAAGAGGGCAGAAAAAAATTGAACTACCTGCCCTTGCAGGATGTAAGAACGAACTTTGGAAAAAAATAAACTGAAGGAAAAAAACGGAGGGACAAGAAGGGAGCTCGGTGTGGGACGCATTCCCTGAAATTAAAAGAGTCCGAAAAAATGATTAATCCAACTGGGAGGACGAGGGAATTGGAGGCAGAGACCCGCTCGGAGAGTATGGGGAGAATAAAAGCTCCCAGGTTTGTCTTATTTCCACTGAGTGAGACGCAGTAGATCGCCATGAGCGTCTATGACCCGGTAGCGTACCTTACCGAATTGAGTTGGGGGAAAAAACTTAACTTGTCAGGGTGTGTAAGGCTCGCAAGACATCTTCATCTCGTCAAATCCTGACTATGGACTTATTTGACAATGAGTAGTAGGGGGACGTTCGGTTGCTTTGCCTCACTAAAGAGGACAGCTGGACAGATGAGGAGGGGGAGAGCGGCTTCCACACAAGGGGAACAAGAGGTATTAAGGGATAGAGAAAACTCCCACGTTGCTTATACGGATCTAAGTACCCCTGATGAAGAAGGGGATTGCCCATTCTACTTCTCAGGAAATACCGGTCACTGACCTTCGGGGAAATCACGAGTCCGAGACCGTGTATCCATCTTGGAAAGGAGGCAGGGCCGCGCTGTTAAGATTGGGGGGAGAGTCATGCTTTGAAAGTCAGGCTCGAGTTCGCTTCTCCGCTTGGGTCGTAGGCATTGAGGAATGAGTCAGAGAGGAGAAATTACAAGGACAGCCGTCGTCCAGAGGGAAGAGACGGACTCCAAAAGAGAACAGGTGTTCCACGTCAAGGGGCCTAATACGGAAGACAAGCGAAAAGAGGACTGGTGGCCGCGCTATCTGGGAAGATATAACCCGAAAGGCTTTTGAACACCGATGGACTGGGTCCCAGACCGAAAACATTAGAGGAGGGGAAAGATCCGATGGGGCCTCAGCATACTGTTGACTTACTACGCTTCGACCAATGAAAGCGCAAAAAGGAGGGGGGGGAGTAAGGAAGAAAGGCTTCTACGTGAAAAAGAGGTCTACAGCACTGACGGCAACTGATCTAGGGAAACAGCAGAAGTATTAAGACCGGTCCAGAAGGATAAGGGGATGCGCCGTATCTAAGTGGCACAAACCCACAACCCCACGAGCCGTTTAGCATAAGACATCGACGAGAGCGGAACGACACATGAATGCTTTCGGATCGCTCCTCCGGGACGCCAACTCTTGAAAAAAGAAGCCATAAAAGAGCTGAAAATTTTCAAGCACAACCGGGGAGTTGGTGACAGGCCTAAGAAAAACAAGACTGTAAAGGACCTAGTACCATTCACCCGCTCTCGCTGCTGGGATTTGAACTGTCCTTAGGACCTCGTCAACAGGACATGTAGGGGGAGCGTATGGGGGTTTTCCCTCTCTACACTTAAGAGAGGAAGGGGGGGGGTTCAATCCGGAGGGACTAAGAGTATTCCTAGAGGGGGATATTAGGGACACTTTGGCTTATTTGTGTACTACTTTCACGAAGTCGACCGTAAATGTTGCAAGTGCAACTCAGTGTAGACCACCTCCTCAAATTCTGAGAATTATTGAAGGCAGATCACAAACCACTTATTATGGAGATATAAATGATTATCACCTAATTACGAGAGGTGTGCAATGTCCGTCTGGAAAAGGTTCTCTGACAATTGGGTGAAAGAGTCATTTCGAGTGTTTCTTGACCTTCTTAAATAACTAGTCCGTTCGGGTCGCAGAGGAAAATCGAGGGAGCACGGAACAGTCTTCTCTCTAAGAGAAAGCTGGAGGGGGGGTCAGATCAACCAACTCTATATTGCGTGCGAGTTACTTTAAGCTCGAGGCCAAAGCGTTTCAATATATCTATCCTAATGTCGGTGAGCGAGGGCTTAAGAAAAGAAAATGTCAACGCAACGGTTCTTGCTACAACTGGAAGTCCAGTACGACTTTATTTGGGCAGGCGCGGCAGGGTGTCAGTGAGCAGGCGATCCGAAGTCTAAAATGAGTGCAGAGAGAAGGAAAGGTTTTTCGGGGGCGACAAAGGGGATGACCCTCTCAAGCAATCCGTGGGAAGTGGCCATGAATCATAATTCAAAAGGGTCGGAATATTACTGCGAACCGGGGCGAGGGAGACGGGAAGAGGGTCGTCAAAAAACGTGCAGTGACTTGGAAACTAGCGCGCACTTGTCCGGAGGGACGGGATGGGCAACCCCAAACTGTCACTGCGAAAGACGGACGGGAAAAACCAAAAAAACTAGACAACATTGGAGGAAGGCACTCGAAGCACGCCTGTTTTCGAGAGTGGAAAACCGCTCAAGTGGAACAATTTCTCCTGGGGAATGAGCAACAGCGCGCGCGGGCCCACAAGCCCTTCACCCACAGAAACACCCACTGTTTTTTGTTTTTGGGAAAGAACAGGTTGCCCCGATGAAATCGTATAAGTTTCTAATTGGGGACCTCCAAGGGGCCCGATGCGCGCGGCGCGGTGCTCTCTCAAAGGCAGGGGATTTCGGACCGAAAGCGCGACTAAGCCAAACTATTTTTCAGGGGAAACACCGAGCACAAAGGAACCTGGCCAAATCCGCCTCCCACCAAGCGCCCCGCACAAAGGGGACCTCGAGGGAAACTGATCGGCTAACAATTTCATTTCTAAGGGGAGAGGGGAAGCCCGGTCGTTGAAATCGACAGTCACTCCTAGTAAGAAATCGAGGGGAAAAAGAAAACGAGTTCATGTGAAGAAGAGGAAATTAAAGGGGGGAGACGCTCGATCAACGCACGCGTCAAACGGCGGCTCTAGCAAGCACTCACCAAAAGGCGCACAAACGTACACAAACGTGCGGGCATTCCAGAGGTTGTCGGAGAAAAAGGTGGTCTCCAAATTCATCAAGGGTGAAAAACAAAGAAAAAACAAGAAAAGGGCATTGGGTAGGATCTATAGAAAGGAGAAGAGCTCGGAGGCTATTTGACGCCCTCGCATTGAAACTCCAGAAAAAGGGAACAGGCGAGGTCCGCGCCGGGGGGATCTCATAGGATCAAGTACGACGAAAAGGGAGCAACCCTTGTGGACAATGCAGGACAAAGGAAAGATTTGCGAGACCTGTAAACCGTACTAGCTTTCAACTAAAGCGATCGGGATTACCCGCGACGCCTATGCCGGGGCCGGGTTCTTCCTTGAGGTCAACGAAGTATTCGATCCGGACTCGCGGGCATCACCGCATATGAAGTTGGCAGGGAAAAAAAGGGGGAGCATACTTCGGCTCGCATAAGAAAAAAGTCGCGTGGCCAGGATCATACCACCACCAATCTGAACGCCTGGGAAAGAGGGGGTTTCCTTGGAACCGGGCGCAGGACACTAGCGCCACTCGGTGAAACCGAAGAGGGGGAAAGAACTACAGCCATCGCTCAGGTGGCCTCCAAGACAAGGGCCTCTAGGGAAATCAGAGAGGTCCGGTCCATTCTTCGAACTTCATACTCTCCGCACAACCTGTAGGGGATACTAGAACACCTGGAGTACATCCGCAAAAAACAGGGGGGGGACTTAGGGGGGACTGGAAATCACAGATCCAAGATCGGCGGTCTGGCACACTACTGGGAGGGGGAAAGGTGGAGGGAGTGTCCCTCGCCAAAACGGCGGCCACCCAACAACCCAACCCTGACAAAAACGCCCACCAACACACACAACAAAGCAATCAAAAAAACAACACTAAACACAAAAAAAAAACAACACCACTGTTCCTGCGCTCG
>Ga0179591_1435527_pt1 | contig 11873 bp, 25 predicted proteins | sample CZOMad2_1_08_16f_FD_182891 | JGI IMG/M metagenome (GOLD analysis project Ga0179591, IMG submission 182891) | Vadose zone soil fungal communities from Angelo Coast Range Reserve, California, USA - CZOMad2_1_08_16fungal (PacBio error correction) | ecosystem: Environmental > Terrestrial > Soil >...
TTGGATATCCCAGGTGACTAAACACGATACCGCGGAATCCATGCCTCGACTCCTACCACTTCACCACCCCACCCAGCCAACCACCCACTCGCCCAGACCCCCCACCCCACACGTAAGCGATCCACTTTGCAGACCCCTGATACGCCAGGAAGCAGCCTCCCCCGACCACCCCCCACAAACCCAACAACCCACCCCAACCCCTCCCACAGAACTAGTCAGTGTTTCTTTCCTCAGGACCCCCTGTCCCCCCTCCCCCCCACCCACCCCAAGCCCAGCCCTGGCTAAGATCCCCTCCTGCTCCCAAACGGCCTACCAAGCGACACACCTCCCCACCCGTCGCCCGACAACCGCGAACAATAGCGCCCCAGGCGTAGCCCGCCCACCCCCTCCACGCTGTGCGCCGCCCCCACACCCCGCCCGCTTCCCCCACCCCCCCGCATCGATTCGACCACCCCCCACACCCCCCCACCCCAACACACCCCCGCACGGGACACCCGCCCCGCTCCCCCCCCCCCCCTTCTTTTCCGCAAGGGCCCCACGCTTAATCGACTCCCCCCCCGACAACCTCCCCCCCGTCGACGCAGGGCGAGGAGACGACAAAGCCACTCCGCACCCACCCACCGTGACCCCCGCTGCCCCCCGCACAGCAAGACCGGCCGCCCGCCGACCACGCCGCTCCCCACGCACACCCTTCCGCCAGCCGCCGTCCCAACCCCCCACCCGCCCTCTCGCGGCGACCTTCAATCGCCGGCGTGACCCTTGCCTCCCGACCCGACCACCAGAACCAGAAACGGCCCACCTCTGCGCCGCCCCAGCGCCCGGGACTCCGCCACCGTCAACCCTCATACCCCTTCTCGTCCACCTCCTCACAAATCATTCCCTCTCTGTGGAAGCCCCCGCGAGCCATCCCCCCCGCGCCCGACCTCAACCCACCACGGGCACCTTGACCAGAGTCCAGACCCCTAAGGCCTCGCACCGCGGCGCGACTGCGTCCCCCAGCAGCACTCCCCGCTGCCCCCTCCCCCGTCGCCTGACCCCCCTCACACCACCCTCCCCAGCCACAACCCCCCCCACGGGACCCCCGCTAAGGTTACGCCCCCATCCCCCCCCGCCCAACCAGTGCCGTCACCAAGCCCACCTCCACGCCACCCTCGCACACAATACCACCCCACCCACACAACCCCCCCGCATCACCCCCACTATCCACGTTGCTACCCACATCCCCCGCCCAGGCCGCTCAGCACCAAAGCCTCTTCCCCAACCGCGCGAATCAAAGCGCAGGCCCCCCCCCGTTTTACCTCTCACAAATCCCCCTCCGCGCTGCTGACGCCGATCTCAACATCTGCCAAAACCCCCCCAACCAACAACCCTCCCCCCATCTGCCCAGCCCCACCACCCACCACTACGGCCCCAACCACCCCAACACCGCTAACCCCAACCCCCTCCCGTCCTCCCCCAACACCCCCCCACGAGCACCATCCAACCAAACCCCCCGCATCCTCAGCCACAAAGCCTTGATCATCAAAGCCCCCTCCCCATGAACCCCCCCGTTCCCACCCCTCCTCAGTAAAACTCGCACCACACCCCACACCCACCCCCCAGCCACCACCCCACACCCACCGTCTGGCCCCCAACGCCCGGCCGGGCATACACTCCCCCCCAAACCCCAATCCGCAGCCCCCGTCCCCCCCCGCACCCCACCACAACTAACCCGCGCGTCGGCCGCATTGGCCCCCCGCCTCGCACCACAACTCGCGTGTTTGTGGGACCTCCGCACAATTCCGTCCCACCGGCGTCCTGCGAGCACGGCAAACCCACAGCTAAATCGAGGACCCCCAGCAATTTCGGTGCGCGCGGCGCCGCTCCGGCGCCTCATCCCGCCTCACTCCCACCCGTGTGGCCCTGCCTCAGCGACCGCCCTCCCAAGAGCATGTGGGACCCCGTCGCGCCCCAACCCCGGACCGCTGGCCACGCCCCCACACAAGCACCCCCCACGCCGCCGCCGAACGGTGTCGGCGCTGACGCCCGGCCTGTACCAGCTCTGCCACTCTTCTGCACGACCGACCCACACCACTCGTCGCATCCACCCCCAGATCTACGACCCGACCAGCAACGAACCCACCCCCAACTCGTCAACACCCCCCCGCCCCCCCCCCCCCCATACCGCCCACTACTATTCCCCCCCCACCGGCACGCTCGCAGCACCCGACTGCGATACCACCTCGCCCACCGATCCCGAACGCCAAAATGGTTCACGTCCCCCACACCGCAGCATTCGCGGCTGAATGCGATTGTCCATCCGCACCACCCCTCCCCCCGCATCCCTACCGTCCCCCCACCCAACCCCCAGCCCCCCACCCCACCCGCCCCCCCCTCCCGGTAACCGGCCCGACGCCACTCGCCAACCCCCCGCCTGCCACCACCCCCCCAACCCCCTCCACCCGCCGCCTACCTCGCCCCCCCTCGCTCTCGAGCCACATCCGTGCCAAAACACTGCCATTCTCGCCCCCCTGGAACCCACGGCCCCGCCTGACCACAACCCCCCCACCCATGCCTCCCCCCGCGATCCCCGAGCCTCCCAGTGTTCCCTCGATTCACTTATCTGCTCCTCAACCTCTTCTCGCCGCCCTCCAAGCCCCCAAGCCCCCCGCACCCGATGTCCAACCCCCCCCCCCTCCCCCCTCGGGTGACCTCGACGTAGGACCACCAAACCACCCACCACCTCTGCTAGCACCACCAAACCCTATTCTCCACCGCCCCCGTGGTACCAGAACCAACCTTAACCACCCCCACCCGCACCCCCGAACCGTGCACCCCCCCCCACACCCCCCCCCCGTCCCCCCCCACCCCACAAGCCCACACCCACCAACTCCCGCCCCCCCCCCCCCAACCCTCTCCACCACACCAACCACCCCACCCGCCCCACCCGCACCACCCCCCACCCTCCCCCCCCCCCACCCCCACCCCCCTCCACAACACCCAAGACAACCCACACCCCCCCCCGACCCCGCCTCCCCAAACAACCCACCCCCCCGCCCCATAACACCCCCGTCCCCTCGGGACCCGCGACGCCCCCATACCACCGTCCCACCGCCGCCCTCCTACCCCCCAAATCCGCTCCCCCACGACCACCCAATCCCACACCAATAACCGCCCCCAACCGCGCGTCCCACACCTCCCCAACGCACCACCCCCCCCCGACCACCCTCGTCAGCCCGCGCTGTCCCGGCCGCCCTCCCACGCCAACCGCTCCAACCGCTCTCAGCACCCCACCTTGCCCGCCCTCCTACGCTAACATAACGTGTCACCCATGAGCTCCCCCCCCAACAACCGCCCCTCACCTCCGTACCCGCCCCCAGCTGCCTCCCCCCCCTTTCCGCGGATCGGAAGGCTCTCTTGCCCCCTGATCTCACCGCCCATCCCCACGCAGTGCCGCGCACACCCAAAACCCAACTCTCTCCCCCCACCCAAGACCCGCACCGTAAACGCACCCCGCCCCGCTCCCCTCATGCAGCGCCGGACGCTACGATTCGCGACCCCCGCACACAGCTGACCCACCCACCCCCCGCGCACTCCCCCCCCAACCCATACAACACCACCAGCCACGCGTCACTCCGACGCCACCCCCCCACCCCACCAGGCCCCCGAATCACGGCACGCCCAGCGCGTCCCCAACACCCACAAACCACCCCCCCCAACCCCAACACCGCCGACCTGCACCGAACCCCCCCCACCCCCACCCTCCTCCCCACACCCCGACAGACGCCACCCAGCGCTCAGATTGCCGCCCTGCCCGAAGCCCCGCACCCGCCCACCGAAGTCAGACGGTAAAGCCCCCACACCCACACGCCGAGCAGCAGCCCGGACCCCCAACCGCTCCACCCACCCCCCACCCCGACTCCCCACACCCCCCAAAACCCCACCTAACCCCCCCGACCCAACGCCCCCCCCCCCATCCCCTCCCCCCGCCCCCACCACCACCCACCCCCCCCCACAACCCCACCCGCCGACACAATCCCTCACCCCCCCAACCCCAACAACCCCCCCACCTAACACACCAAGCCAACGACCCCTGCACCCACCACACAATCTCATCCCCCACCCGCCCCCTCTGAAGCACAGCCAGTCACGCTCGACACCCCCCTCACACGCGCGGCCCCCAAACGGACCTGCAACTCCGCACCCCCTCCCACACCACCGCAAGCGCGTGCTGTGCCCAACTCCCCTACCCAGCCCCCCCACCACCCCCCCCCCCCAAGCCAACCCAGCCGCATGGTCCGACCCCGCAGATTTCCGAAGACACCACACCCCCGCAATACCGACCTTAACTCCCAGCCGCTGTCCTCACCAGCTTTGCGGCCGACCCGACTCTCTTAGCCGGACTCTACAAAATCCAGCCACCACCTACTCACCACCACAGCGCACGCGGCGCGGCCAGCGGCCGCACCCGCCCGAGATCCCTCCCCCCGACCACTCAATTCGCCGCAGCTGGCTCCTCGCGCCCCCCGCCCCCTCCACGTCAGCCCGCCCAGCGCCCGGCTTCGCAAGCTCCGCTCACGCGGGTGCACGAAACACCCTTAGCATCCGCCAACACGAAACGCCCCCCCTCGAAATCCAGCTCCGCTCGCCATTGGCCTCTCGCGATGTAGCGCCGCCCGCGCTATGACCGAATCGCCTGCAGCCCCTGGCAGACCGTCGAACTGCGCGAACCCCCCAATCCATCCGCCCCCGTGCCGCCCTTTGGCCTACCGCCCCCCGCACGCCGACCTGCCCACGACAAGCCGACGCGGCACCGCGAAACCCACGAAGACAACGCCCCGTCCCCCCACACCAACCCCCAAGAACATCCAACACGAAAGCCCCACCCGCGCAAACACTCAAGCTGACCGCCACACCCCCCTCAGCCGCCCAAGTCCCCACCCACGGCGCCCCCTGCACCCCCTACCTGGCCCACCCAATCAGCTCCACCACCTCCCGAAGCTCTTCACCACCCAGACACCGCGCACCCCCTCCCCGCCGCCGCCACCCCAACCAGCCACACGCACCCACGACTCCACTCCACCGCCCCTTACGCTTCGAGACTCAGCGACCCCCTAGACGCAGCATCCTACCGACCCGCCACCCCACCCGCCCCGGGACTCCCTCCCACACCCCTCCTCCCGCACACAACAACCCAACCCCGGCACAGTCTCCAGAGCACGACGAAAAACGGCAGCAGATTCCCACACCACTACCGTAAAGCTTGCGCAGATCCCCGCCTACCAACCCACGAACGCACGCCTTCTCGTCCCCCTACGCTCCGGCGAGCCCTGAACAACCATCCCGAGACAGCTGCATGCGCAAGCCGTGCCCGGCCCCTACTTGCCCCCGACTGATCTCCCCCAGACTCGCGCCCATCTTCGAAGCCCTTCTGCGCGTTCGCGCCTACTGCCTCTCACCCTGCCTCCCCCGACCGACCCGAACAGAAACCCCGCCTCAACAACCCCGCCCGACCCCAGCGCCCCGAATCCCAGCGGAACCTCGCCCCCGAGCTTCCAGCCCACACGGCGCTTGCCCCCCCCAACCAGAGCCCCTCCCCCCCCAACGCGCGGCGCCCCATCCTCACACCCGAGCCCCCACTCCGACCCCACCCCCTGCCGCGCCTCCCATCACGGCCGGACCAAACGGCCTCGTGAACCCACCGACCTCCCCGCCACGCAGCTCAACCGCCGCGCCCCCCACTGCAGACTAACACCGTTCGACGGCCGTCGCACACCCCCACCCCCCCCGCCAGCCGCAACCCCCCCACAGACATCGCGACCATCTCGACCCCGGGAGCACCTCTCGGGCGCCCCCTGACCCACTACCCCCCCCCCCCTCACCCCACCACCCCACCCCCCGCCGCCCGCACTGTGTGACCGTCGCCCCCCCTGACACCCTTTTATACACACCGACACCCCCCACCCCGCACGCCGCACTCCTTCAGACCCACCCCCCCCCCCCGCAGATCACCATCCCATCCGTCGCGCCAGAACAATCCTCGACGTCCCCCGCCACTGACGCTCCCCCCCCCCCCGCAACGACGCCTGCCCACCCCCGCCGCCCCACGTGATGGCACCGCCGTCCCGCCCCACTCACGCGGTCCCCAAACCAAACCCCCCCGCCCCCCCCGCTGCCCCCACTCATCCCCCAACCCTCCACGCCTGCTACTCGACACCCGAGAATTGCTCTGGGTGCCTCCCCCTGGTCCCGCCGCAGCAAAGCCCGGGCTTCAGCTCCGCTACGCCTCCACGCGTTTGGCCCATCTTAACCCCCATACCCCCGCCACCCCGCTATCCCGTGCACCCCACCCAGCCCCGCACACCAATCACCGAGCGCGGCCCGTGCCCTCGCAGTGCCGCCCGTCCCACCTCGGCACTCCGTCGGCTACCTCGGGCGCACCCCGCCCTGTCGACCCGCCTACCTATTCTCCCCGGGTGGCCCCGCCCACTGACCAGCACCCAGCACACGGCGCCACGCCCAGGCCTCACTTCCGGTCCGCACCCCCCACCTACTCCCGCGTCCCGCACCCCACACGCGTGTGATTCGACACCTCCCCCTGTCTCTCGACCAGAGCCCCGCGCCATCCCACACCATCCCCGACCAAATCGAAACCGAAATCGGCCAAACCCCCTACCCGCCACTGCCAGCCAGACACCCACGCTACCCTCACCCGCCAGCGCCGGACCCCCTCACGTGACCACCCCTTCAACCGAAGCGCGTGCCGCAACGCCGTCACTACGCTGCTCCGACGCCAGCCCCGCGAACACCCCCACAACCCCCCCCGCCTCTCCCCGCAACTGCCGGGTGCCGTGGTACGAACCCCCCCCCCCCCACCCCACCACCCTACGCTGGCACAGTCGCCCGATGGCTTACCACCCCAGGCGAAACTACTCCAACACATTCTCCAGAAGCAGCCCCACACACCACTCCGCCACCACTCCCACCAACACCCCAACCACCCCCCCCCACACCCCACCCCCCCCTAGTCCCAAGTTCACCCCCACCCCCCTACCATCCCGCCCACCGCCGCCCGATCGCCAAACCTTGCTTGACAAGCCACACAAATCGACTCAACCCCCCGAGCTCCACGACCACCGTCACCCCACGCCCGGTGGCAATGGCTCGTCCCACACCCGCGCCACACCGATGGCATCGGCTTCGCTCCCACACTCAACAGGGCAGCCTACCCCCGCTGATTCGCCCCAGAGTGCAGACTCCCGCCCTGATACCACCCCCCCCCCCCCCCCGCAAGAGGGCACGGATCGACCCCACACGCTGCACATCGACTCCTCACCAACCCCGCCGCATCGCCTCGCTGCGACCCCAATTCTCCACAACCTGGCCTTCCCGACTCGCCCTCCGTACCAACCCCCCCCCACCCACCAACCCCACACCCATCCCCCCCGGCCACTGCCAGCCGCCGCCAAAATGCCCCCCCCCCCTGCGATCCCTCGACGACCATCCCCTTGCGTCGAAACCCCGACACCCCTCGCATCCCGCCATCCTATCCCACCAGCAACGTGCCCAGTCCCTCCCACTACACCCCCCACCCACGCCTCTCCTCCCCACACCCGACCCCCCCCCAAACCCCGGCGCGCGACCCCAAACCGACCCCCCGACGCGCGCACGACGCCCCCACCCACCACAACACACCCCCCCCCACCCCCCCCCCCCCCCCCGCAAGACCACGCCTAACCCCCCCCCACCCCCCACCCCAACGCCCCTCCCCACACCAGAGCCGCCCGAGCGCTCCCACCCCACGCCCCAAGCGCCCCACCCCCCCGACCATTATCTGGACCTCAGTGCGGCCCATCGCAGACCGCCGTACCGACGCAATGGCCCGACAACCACCTCCAACCCCACCCCCCCACAACCCCCCCATCCCCAGTCGCATCCCCCTCTCTTCACCCAACTGCCCCGCGCACCCGTCTTAGGTGTCACGTGCCGCATCACCCCCCGGAATTTCTACGCGGTCATCCCCCCCCGCCCTCCCTCTGGCCATCAAACCGCCTCCCGACCAGTTTCTTCTCGAAGACCGGTTCAACGCTCATCCAATCGCCTCTAGATTTTCCCGCCCCAACTCCGCTATGAGTCGAACGGAACAGAAGCCCCAGCGCACCACACCCCGGTCAACGGCCTGGTCCCTTGCCAAACTTGACACCACTCAGACCCCCCCCTCAGCACGCGAGATTTAACGACCGCGCATCCCCCCCCACCCACACCGTCGCCCGGCGAACTTCCTTCGACCGACCACCCCCGCGGAGTCACGACTAACCACTTCCCCCACCCCAAAGGACTCGCGGCCCCATTAGGCCCGCCCGCCCTCTGCTCTAGTGCCCAACAATATGTCCCCTCTTCGCGGGCCTCGCATATACGCGTCCCCCCCCCCCCCTCAAGCCGACACCTTCCCCCCCCCGTGGATATCCGGTGCGTCCCCCACCCCTCCCCCATGCACGGCGTCTCCCAGCCCCCACCCCCGCCACAGTCGCCCGCCCCAGCGCCCCCACTGCAGCGGCGGCACGCCCCCCCCCTCGCCCCCCCCCGGTGCCACCCCACCCACCCCCCCCCCCCACCCCCACCCCCACAACCCCCCACCCCCCCCCCCACACCCCACCCCCCACCCCCCCCACCCCCCGCACCCAACCACCACTCGCCCATCCCCCCCCCCCCGCCCACAACCCCGACCCCCACCCCCCTCCCCCCCCCACCCCCCCCCGCTCCCGCCCCCCACCTCCCCCACCCCGCACACCACTCCGAGCCTCCCCCCACCGCCAGCAACTCCCGCTCATACAGCACACCGACACCCGTCCGCTACCACCCCACCCCCTCCCATCTCCACCCAACCCACGTCCGACTCAACACAACGCTCCCCGCCCATTCCGGATCCCCCGACCCCGGCTGCCGCCCGAGCATAGCGCTCTCTCGCCCCCAACCCTGCGGCGCGCTTCGTACCTCCTTGCCTGGCAGCTCGCCTCGCCCCCGCCGCCCGGCCTTTCCGTCTCTCGTCCTCGAAACCAAAGCAGAGCCTGCGCGCTGCCTCGCCAACTCCGGGGAACCGCATCGCCCCCAACCGATAGCGCACCCGCCACGACCACCCCTCGGCTTACGAGCCACCGCGTCAGCTTACAGCCCGAGCACTTCCTTCCACCCCCCCCACTCCAACACCCCCACACAGCCGGTTCGGCACGCAGGACCGCCCAAACAACATCGTCGACTACTGCGCCACGCTCCTCCTGGCGAACTGCCAAGCGCACCCCCCTCCTCAAGCACACCACCGACCCACCACCCCCCACCCCCCCCACAAACCACGTCTGGCAGCGTGAACCCCAATCCCAAAGAGCCCAAGCAAGCCCTCCACCGGTCCTATCCCGAGCCACCACAAAGCACCCACCCCAACCACAAAACGAACATTCCCGTCACGCTGGGCAACGCGCTCTCGCAAACGACTTTGGCATAACGCGCCGCAAGGGCCATCCCCTCACCTAAGGCCCCAACGACTCCAACGAAGCGGTGATCACAAAAGCGCCCTCTCGACTACGCCGCGGGCGCCCCGCATTCGACTCACGCTGTTCGGCCGAACACAAACCAGCGAACAGGAATTTGAACGCCATCCTTCACTAGTGCCCCCGGCGCCCCCCCTGCACCCCGACCACGACGAGTAGCGCCCTTCGCGCACTCGACCACCCACTGAAACCCTCGCCCCCCGCCCGACGCCCCGCACAGCGTGCCCTCACACCCGCACAAGCGTTCCCACCCCCGGCGTGACCCCCCCAAATGCCCCCCCACCCACCAGCCACACTGCGAGGACCGCCTTCTCGCCACCCGCGACCCCTCGTCCCCCCCCCCCCCGGCACGCACCCACCCATCCTGACCACACACCCCCTCCCTCCAGCCTCCCCGGCCCGGAGCGACCTGCCATTCCACTCCATGAAGACCCTAAGTACCCGGCCACAGGCCATCCTGGTTCCATCTCTCGGAGCCCCTCGCTCCAGCGCAGCCCACGCAGTAATCGGCTACACCAATTGCAGTCTGGACCACACCCTCCTCTGAACCACACGCAACACCCCCATCCGTGCCCGGAATTCCGGTCGAAACCGGGGGGGCGCCCCTGGCAGCTACACGCCGAATGCCATTGTCGCACCACCCCCTCCGCCCCTGGCTTTGGGCTTTTGACCGCTCGGACGCACTTGAGCAGCGAGACCGCTTTTCGCTTTCGCCCCGCCCCGCGCCCTCCTCAGTCTCCGTTGCCTCCGCGCACCACCACCCCCTCTTCCCCGACCAGCACCTAGCGCCGACGCCCACGTCCGCGCGGTGGGCCTTGTACAGCACGTGTGCGCAGCCGAGACCTGCCTCCGCCTCCGAAACACCCCCCCATTCAGAACAGTTCCCGCCCACGTGGGAGGCTCCCCGCCACAGCTCCAATCATCGCGCTACGCCCCCGCGGGGACCCAACACCCAAGGCACTTACCCGCTCCCCGAACCCCCGCGACAGCAAGCACTCCCATCCGGCCATGAGGGCACACCCCCCCAAGCGCTCCTCACCCTTCGCTCGCCATAACCCCAGCCGCATCGGAATCGACTCGCCGCCCACACCCCCCCACTCAATACCGCGACGTAGAACCCCGTCGGCCCCGCCAGCCCCCGCCTGCTCCCGACGCCTCCACGATCTCCCTCCGAGGCGCGCACCTCGCTGGCACACGGCGCCCACGCAACCTGCCCCGCTTCTTACCTCCCTCCAAAGGTAATCCCACTGCGGCCCCGCCCGCGCACAACGCCCCACCCCCGCTCTTACCCCTTGCCCGACCACCCATCACCCCACACCCCATCTACGCACGAAGCTGCAACAAACCCCATACGCTCCTTCCCGCCCGCTGCAGGAAGCGCAGCCGCGACCCGTGCCCACACACCCCCTGAAACCCCGCCCCCCCCCCCCGAGCCGCAACTCCACAAGCGACCGACCCACCCGACTCCACCCAACAGCCCCGATGCATCTCTCCCTTGCGCGCCCCTCACCCACCACCCAACCCCACCTAAACGCCGTTTGCCCCGCGCCCTTTGCCGGCTCTTCCTGAGCCCGCTCCCAGAACCGCCACGACCCGCCCCCGAGCCTCTATCCCAACCCCCCCTCACCCTTCGCCGTGCACCCGCGACCCGCACCCCCACGCGTGCTCACCCTGGCACTCGTCGCTGCTCCCGACACATCCCCCTGCACGCCGCATCTCCCCGAACGAGGACTGCGCATCCACCGCCCAGCAAGCGTCCTCTTTCCCCGACCGCCTGATAGAACCGCAAGCGCGCTCGCGAGCAGCGCGCCGACTCTCCGCGTGCGGCCCGCACATCTCATACCATCCGCTGCACCGGCATCCTTAGCGCGCGTTCCAACAAACGCGGCCCCCACTTTCACCGGGCAAACCCCAACCCTCTTCTCCTTAGGAGCCCGTCGCTGCATCACCGGCCGCTCCCTGCATACCCCCCCCGGTAATACCCGCCCCAAACCCTCGTGCCCATTCCGATCACCCCAGCCAGCCGCTGCTCACTAGAACTCTGGTCGCCCCGCTCCTGCCGCCCCCGCGGCGAAGCCCACTCATACTTGCCCGGACTGCACCTTTCACGCACTCCCTGCACGGCGTGGGCATCCGCGAGAATCCCTCGGCCAACCCCTACGCCGACAACGCGTAGAATAGAGGCCGAGCCCGACCGCCCCAAAACACGTGGCACCTCTGTGCCGCCCGCCCTGTCCCCTCCGGTCGACTCGACACCCCCAACTATTCCACCCGCCCCCGGCCCCCGTGAGGCGTACTGCCAAGGCTGCAACGCGCGGCCCACCAGCGCTCGCGCCTCCGTCCAAACTC
>Ga0179591_1298025_pt1 | contig 11872 bp, 9 predicted proteins | sample CZOMad2_1_08_16f_FD_182891 | JGI IMG/M metagenome (GOLD analysis project Ga0179591, IMG submission 182891) | Vadose zone soil fungal communities from Angelo Coast Range Reserve, California, USA - CZOMad2_1_08_16fungal (PacBio error correction) | ecosystem: Environmental > Terrestrial > Soil >...
CTTACGGAGAGCAGAAAGAGCTCACGAATTGACAGGAACCGGGAGACAGGGGGCCAAGGTGCGCCCCTGTTGGACAGCGTCTGAGGGGTACCATAGAGAAAGAAGGCTTGCTCGAAGCGTTGAGACAGTAAAAGGGGGACAAAATCTCGAAATACAATACGGAGAAAGAGGGGGGAATGAAATGTTGGACCTAGGGACAAAGGCAAGAGGAAAGTGGGAGAAAGTATCACTAAAAACCTCATAGGTGTCAAGAAAAAAGAGGCGGCGAAGTTGAAGAGGAAGAGGCGGAAAGGTCCCTGACAGGGTCCAACTTCAAAGATACTAAGAGAAACCAGGACCAAAAAAATAAAAAATGGATAGTGGGGCGTACTTGTTTACAATTGCGCAGAACAACGTAGGATTCGACCTCGAGACGGTCCTGGAAATGGGGGGAAGAAAAGAACACCGGACGCAGTTGGAGGAACGTAAGATGGATACTACGGCGGTTACCGAAGCGCGATTTTCAAGAATTTAAGAGGGGGGGATCACGCTAGGTAACCGTGCATGGTTGGATAGGGAGTTTAAAAGTTTTCCGATGTCATGGAAGAGGAGGGGCGTTGAGGACAGGGTGACTCTTTTGGGAAGGGGGGGGGGAGCTCGGGGGGGACTCTCAAAAAACCCGACGCCGCTCCAGATGCGGAGCCGGAGCTGGCTTCGTAGGAAAAGCCCAAGAAGAAGAAGGATGGTTGGTCACGTCAGCGCGATACGTAAACGACCGGCCTCGAAGGAGGAGAGGGATGCCAAAGAAAAAAACACAATGTCAACCTAACCGGCTAAGGAGACAGTACAAAATAACTGAAAGGAAGGGATACGTCACGAAGAGGAGGGATGGGTAGGACTTGGAAGAGGGGGCCGCCGGCCCTGAAAGCTATTGAGGGAAACATTTTTTCCTGACTCCATTGGGCAGGGGGGGAGCGGGAGAACATCATCCAAAAATAAAAAAACTACCGACGGGGACTCTGACTTTCTATTCTCAAAGGGGGAGAGGGACGGCCAGGAGAATACTGGAAACGTTGGCAAGAAAAGGGGTGGGGAAATTGGACATTTGACTCAGGGTGCGGGTGATGGAGGACCCACCTTCCTAGGGCGGCGGCGTTTAGAAAGGCTAGGGGTTCTACGAGAGCGGTTGAGCTCTAAGCCAAAGTCTCGAGGGGAACTCGAAAAACCTGGGTTGCACTAAAGAGGAAAACCATGATCGAGCACGGGGGAAAAACAGAAAAGGACTTCACTTCTATCGCAATAGGTTTCATTAAGGTTTTATAACCTTGGAAAACCGAGGGGGAGGAGAATACTGTGCCTTTTGGACCAATATCCGGGGAAGAATGACGAGAAAGCACTGGGCATGAAAAAAGACGGGGGGGGGGCCGCGAGCCACGGCAGGTGCGGCGAGCGGCAGTTCAGGTGGTTGAAGGTGCGGGAAATGAAAAACTCATCCAAAAAAGGAGAGCTGCAAAAACAACCATCCGCAAGTCGATGGCGGGGAAAAAGGCGGAAGCGCGGTTGTGTGCGGTATTGCGCGGTGACTAAATCCTCGTCCGGCTTTCGATGAAGAGGAGAACGGGACCTGAAAGAACTGCGGAAGAGGTTTGTGATGTCACGAATACACTTGGGGGTAGCGGGTTCTGCGCAGAACTCGCAGATGACTGGATAGGCCCTTTAGAGTCGGACAGCGGAGACCCGACCAAGGCTACCCATTTTGAGGGGGGGGGGGAAAAAAAGAAGTAACCATGCTCGAGCTGCGAGTTTGCAATGGGCTGGGGGTATGAGAGTAAGTGGGAGAATGTAGAATCCGTCCGGGGAAGTATTATTGTGTGGAGAAAGAGGGGGGGCCTAGAGCCTCTTTGTGGAAAAAAGCGCCCGCAAGCTAGCTTGGCCAATCCCACATAGCATAATCCAACTTAGGACACACAACGAAAGAGTACCTGGAAACCGCGCTTTCAACTGCCCCTGCAGCGAGGCGCGCAATATTCTCAGGTTTAGCCGACACATGAGCCCCGAAAAAAACAAAACCGGGTCACCATCTCGAAACGCGTGCATGAGGAGAGAGGACTGACTTGAAGTAATACCAACGAGAAAAAAAAAAAATCATCAAGGATCTGAGGCAAAAAAAAATGAGGGGGAATAGATATATAGAGGCTGATCTGGCTGGAGAAGTGGATACTGGGGAAGAAAGAGCGACAGGTACGAAGTCGCGATGCGAACGAATCACGCTAGGGGAGGGGGGAACGAGGAAATTTCCGACAAGATCGAGTGAGCGGGGTACTCAGGGAATGGAAAAGAGATCTTGACTTGTGGGTAGGAGGGAAGGGGGTTGCGTTCTACTAGTTACCAGTAGAGATGTGGGGTTAAGGAATTAACGGGTGGCGGGCCAGGCCGTTCACACTCGCTACAAGTCGAAAAATTGTTCCAACTCCCCTTGACCCGGAGGTAAAAGAAAAAATAGAACCAAATCGAATCAAGCCACCACAAGCCACCATAGGACAAGAGCATCTCAGAGGGCCCTACGCTCAAAATAAGGCCCAAGGTTTAGCCTTCGGTCACCACTCGGGGAAAAGAGCCTTGGAACATGCTGAGTTAACGATGGAAACGAAGACAAGAAAACAGGGGGTTCTCCCTCAAGGAGAAACAAAAGTCAAACTGCAGAGATGAGGGACCAGGCAAATTAAAGATCGAGAAGGGACGGTCTCGGATGAAGAACATCGCGCACATCACAGGAAAGGGTGAAAGCCCTATTTTAAAAAAAAAAGCTGGGAGGTGCGGAGTGTTAAGCCTATAAACAGGATTAAGAAAGCTATTGCATTAACCGCAGAAAGGACCGGGCCTCCAGACAGCATTACATCGATATAAAAAGAGGTAACTGTTAAGAGAAAGAGCGAGGTAGCGAACAAATTCGAACACCAGATACTTCTTGAAAAGTGAAACAACAGAAAGTCATAAACAGGGGAAGCATGTGGAAAATTGGTACTGCAACCTAGGGCGATCAGGGGCGTGGAAGTAAGGGGGGGGGCGGAGTGTAAAGACGCAGAATCAAGCTTTAAAGGATGGTAGAAAAACACTAGGACGGGCCCGCGCTCTCGAGGTGGGGCTTCGGAGCATAAAAGAATTCGGGAACCAGAGCTTTGGACGAACCCCGGACTCGAAGAAGAGGGGGCAGGGGGCTAATAAAAAAAAACGTCCAGGTAGTCAAAAGGGCCCGTTCCACCTAAACAAAGACGCGGCCGCATTGTACGTCATGGACATGGAAAGAGCAAGGCCCAGGCGCGAAGATGGACGGAGTCACAGGGAAATGTTAGTTCGTGTCTATATGTCATAAGGGACCTGGGAGAAACCCCCAGTGAACGGTACCCACGATCGTGGCACGATATAAACGATGCATTGGAACGCAAGCTCATCAAAACTAAGCCGAAGACAGAAAAAGAGAAATGACGTATCCCTTCGTTGAGCGTCGGGCGGAGAGGTTCACTCGGGTGAGAAGTCTGGTTTTTCCCGTGGAAGAAAGCTCCCAGTCTCGGAAGTGGAGGTCTGGTAGGCGTATGCCGCTGCAAGGACACAGCGTTGACGTATTCGGAGTTAGGGGAGATGCAGCGCCCCAATTCTTTGGAGAGAAGCAGAGGTGTGAGCTGGAGCACCAAAAAACTAAGAAACCTTCCCACCCTCTTCCGCGCGCCCGAAAGAGAGCGGCAGTAAGGGCGAAGCAAAACTAAAAAAATACCGCTAGATCCAACACCGGAAAAGTCCTACAAAAGGGAACACTCTAGCACCCGTGAAACCAGAGAGAGGAAAAAAAATCTGACAAACGCGTAAGCAGTCAATGGCAAGGGGTCTTGCAATAGTTTGCGCCAGAAAGGGAAAATCGACACGAAGACTACGGGTAAACAAGCTGCAAAAAAGTAAGATACGGCTCCGGAACAAGGAGGGACTCTGAAGACGCACCTAGGGAGAAGGGATAAAAAAACCCGAACCAAATGAAAAGGGGTCGCAGGGGACGGATACTGGGGGGAAAGGTGTGTTCTTTTGCTGGGCAAACATAATGACCGAGGTCGCCAGGGGGTTTACGCGAGGGTTCCGGACGGGATTCCTGGGTTCCAAAAGGCACAAGGAAGAAGGAAGTTCTACAAAAAAAGGGTTCCGCGCCTGTTACAAGGGAAAAAGGGTGGCCTGACCAGCCTGGAAGGATTCGTCTATCATAGCTCTTCGTAACGACTTAGCGGTCAATACCCGAGACTGGATCCACACCGGCTCGATTCGGGAACTAGTTCATACTTTAAGGCTTCGAGGGAAACAAAGGAGTGGGGGACCTGCGGCGCGACGCACATTTCAACGGGCGGTCTAAGCCAAGAGAAACAGGAGGAAATACAGGTAATAGATGGTCGAAGAGAAATCGAGCAGTCGTCGATTATCAGTCGGTCCCGAGAGGCATTCGAAGTCCATTTCGTCGGGTAGTCATCGACAATACAGAGAGTGAATAACCGGGGACTCCCCTAAAATTAACGCTGATGCAAGATCCCGGGCTAGGGCGGCAGGGGGAGTTGTCGAGCGGGAAATCAGGTAATGCTAGGTGGGGTCAAGAACGAGCGTTGACAAAAAAAGCTGAGGAGGTTATTATTCTTCGCGCCCGCATTGTAAGAAGACGGGGTAGGTTCAAGAGCGCCCGCGATGTCTTCGCGGCCGTAAAAAGGAAAGCTCCATGCCAAAGTGTGAAACATTTTCACATTTAAAGGTTACGCCCAGCTGGGGCGGCGAAAATGGGAAATCGGGACGAAGCGAATTCAATTACTTCTGGGGACCTTTGTAAAAGAGGGAAACGGCCGGTGCGAGGGGGGCAGACTGATACGAAGCTACGGCGGGCGCAGATCCTCGGAGCGGAGCGAATGCCCGTGGGCAAGAGAAGACCAGAGGCCTGGTGGGGGTCCACTTCAAACCTGACAGAACAGGTACTGGTAGAGATAAGAGGCCGTCTGCACGGGCTCCTCTAGCATGGCAAGGAAAAAAAAAAAACTTAAACAAAGTTTCAATACCCTCAAAGAAAAAAGGGGGGGAGGGGGGAGAAACGAGACCGTTTAAAGGCCCTATTGTGGGGTCCGCGACGGAAGAGGGTAGACACCTAAACGCGACGGGGGCGTAAGGGAGGATGGTGTAAAAGAAAACGCCTCTGAAAAGAGAGACGAACTGATGATCTATACGTGTTTACATTTTAAAAGATCGTAGCCATTTGCGGTCAAAAACGGTTGAGGACCCTACTTACCCCGCTGTAGAAGTAAAGGAAACGGGGGGATTCCGTCCGGCGACATGGGGGTTGAAAACCGAAAGGGAAGAGTGCGCCTCCGGAGTTGTGAAAAATCGCCAGACCCACGTCATAGAAAAAAGACACCCCCGGGAAGGGAGAGGGGGCGGCTAGGGGGGGGGTAAGTGATAACGGCTACGGAGCAAGGCAGACAGAACAAAGTTGGCCAGGCGCCTGGGGGGTGGCGATCCGAGCGACGGGAGAAAAAAGGCGGAACAGGAAACACGTGATCTGGTTGGGCAAGCCCATAAGCCCAAGGAAAAACCTAGACTAGGGGAGCAACAAAAAAAAAGGGTAGTGGAGGGGAGAAAAGGAGATATCGAGGGGGGGAAGGAGGGGGTACGCTTTATGCACTAACCACAAAGGGCCTGGTTGAAAGTGGATCTGATCGAAATCGTCGCCAAGAGGGGCCACCGGTGTCTGAGGACGGGTCCAGTAATCAACGGGTCGAACACTCAGAAGAGATCCAATATGGGGGTCTAGGAACAGGTCTGGATCAAAAGAAGCACAAGTGCGCTACTGAAAAAACAATTGGGAGAAGCGAGAAAGTTAGTGAAGAAACGGAAGCGCCGGGACGGGCGCAGAAAAAATTTGGAACGGATGCAAGGGAAAAGGTTGAATCAAAGAGGAGGAAATTCTCAGACTAGAGTGTGGGGGAAGCCCACGTTAATTAAAGGGAAAAGAAAAAAAGATTCGAGTCAAACGCGCGTAGACCACGTACCAAAACTGCACAATAGGGTAATTTATGAAAGTCGCGGAAAACCAACCATTTGGGCGGTTCTAGCGGAAGAACCGGTTTGCAAAAGCTAAAGTATCCGAATTGCCTCTCCAGAATATCGCGTTTCGGGTTGAAGCGGGAAAAGTGCTTGGGGATTAATCTGAGCACAGGACATCGGAGCTAAACCAATCTCAGCCCGAAGATTCGTGGTTCAAAGAAACCGTCCCTTTTAAAAGGAACGTACGAACCGAAGGGGGTCGAAGGAGGGGTTCCAGGCTCGTTCGCCGAAGCGTAATCCTGAGGGGGCAAAAACGAGCGGGCGCCATGGGAAAAAAGACCTTTCTCACGGGCCACATCGCAGGGAACGAAGGTTTAAAAAAACAACAGGAGTGTCACCACACGAGAGCTGAGGGATACGAAGACATCGGAAATCGTGGGGGGGAAGAGGCTAGAGGAAAAGCCGAAGTACGAGTATGCGTACGACGCGAAAAACGTGGGGGATTCCCGCGGCGAGACTTAGACAACTGCAAGTACGGGAGAAAACGCAGGGGGTCCCGACGGACCGCGGGGAACCATCTCTAAAACGTAGGCCTGGGAAAGTCAGTGCGAGAAGGCGACGGACGCGTGGTCAACTATCTCTAACCCCGTGAAAGTCCATCTCGTGAAAAGCGAGGGACCGTCCCTGCAATGGGGCGTGACGATTCTACAGAGAGTCGAAAAACGTGAACCTAGTCTTCGACGCAGAGAGAAGAGGCCGGGGGGAGCACGACGGACGTACGCTCCTGGAGTAAAGAAGAACAACATACCAACAACGAAACCCTGGGCGAAAAGGGTGGGGGAGAAAAACGGGGGGTTCCGACTACATTTTTAAAAAGAAAGGCGTATATTATCCGGGATCTCCTTTCTTAGAGAAATGGTTGGAACTTGGAATCTGAGGCGAAAGCCGCGGTCCTGATTGGAACCGATGTCACCCCTGCATCGTCATTTTCGAAGTATTAAAAACACCATGAGAGGGGCATTCGGAGGCGCGTTTACACCAGGAGGGGGATGGTTCGACATGTCAGGAGCCGTCTGGAAGGTGTATGCAGAGCGTAGGATTAAGCATCAGGACAAGTTCGGAGCAAATGGGTCAATAAAAGCGCGGGACGAACGTGAGAGAAACCGCGGTGGCCTAAAGGAGGAGAGTTTCAAGAGGAGGGGTTGGGCAACTAGGAGGGAACTCGGGAGGGGTTTTAAGATGTCGGTATTTGTGAAGGACTGCCGAGGGGTGAAGAACGCGGAGGTGGGGGGGGGGTACTGCTTTGTCGACGGGCAGAGGTAAGAGGGTCACACCCTCATCTGATTGCTTTATAAAAAAGGACTATGAGGCTTCTGAAGCAGAGCAAGCGTGAAAGGAGATCAAAGGGGGGAAAAAAGTCATTGCTAGTGAAATACTTCCTACGGAGGACTACCGACGCGGGCGCATTCTCAACACAAGAAACATAAACTCTGCAAGTTGGGCACAAGGAAGAGTAAACAGGTACACGTGGCGGATGGGAGTGTTATTGCTGGCTTGGGGTGGGGGCTCGGATGAGCCTTCATGTTCAGTAAAAGGTGCTCGGTGTTTCAGAAAATGGTTTGGTTTTCTACGTGGTGAGATACATCGCAAAACACTAAACGCTCACGACTTGAAAAGGAATAAGAGGGCTGTGGCAGTGTGGGCTGGTTCTAGAGGCAGCTCAGTAGTTCTTCTAGTGGCATAGCAGGGGGGGGGAAATGATTTTGAACTGGGTGTGTTGCAAAGTGTCCAGCGCGGCTCGCCGGCTGAGGGGGTAAAATCGGAGCATACTTGATCGAGAGCAAATTTCATGAGGCAGGGTGTCAAGCGGACCGGGGTCGACCTATGTCTATTATCGTGTCGTACAGCAAGGCCAATTCCTGTATAAAAACTGATTTAAGTGGAAAAGAAGACTTCAAATGGGAGGTAAAGACTGAAGAGTCCGGATACGACTCCCTAGATTGACTTCACAGACAGTCCAGGGGGTAAGGGGCCAGGAGGGAGAGAGCAGAGTGAAAACGGTGTTAATATGCGGTCGAATGCCATAAAAGAGATCTACGCGTCTCACCTAGTTCAAGACAGTAGCGGGGGAGAAAGAAAACGAAGACACGGGTCGTCGGGGGGGGGGGGTTTGCGGGTTCGGGGGGAAGAAGCTCAAGCATCCTCTTGTCAGAGATCGACTTCCTGGACCCTAATCCTGAAAGGGAGGGTTGTTGACGGATGTCGACACTGTTGTCTCGGGTGGTGAACACACAGAGGCGCCGATGACCGGTCGTGGCCCTGCTTCGCTTACAGAGGGAGAAAAAAGCAAGACAAGTGGGACTTGGCTGGATCGCGGGCAAGGAAGTCGGATGTCACTATGGGGGAGTGGGGGGAGGAGAATTGCGGATTGGGGAAGAATATTGCCGGAGGGGACGAAGGGATTAGAAAGAGCGCCGAGATAGAGGGGCCGGAGACTCAACCCAGAAAAACGCCCCCACATATAGATTCCAAACTGAAATAGCGAGAAAAGCCCCATTCAAAGAAAAAGAAAAAGAAAAAAGCCGCTTCTGACCGCAAAGACCCTATATCCTCGACACACCGACGGGCCGTCAAAAAAATCCTTCAAGGGAATGCAAACATCGCGAACGCGGGGAATTAAAAACTACTTGCGGGATCCACCGCAGACCGAGAGAGCGAGGCCAACACGGATGGGAGAGGGATAGAGGCTTAGTCGAGACTGGATAGCAGAAAGGGACTGGAAGGAAATCTTGGTAAATGTGAAGAGCTGCAAAAAAGTGCGTACTGATCGGCTACGTATCGGAGGGGGGTCGGAAACGGCAGGGGGAGGGGGAAAGCAGGCTATTGGAAGTAAGTGTTATTTTCTTTACAGTGGGAAAAAGGTGGGTTTGGGTGTCTAATTCACTTTGTGCTGCCGTCGGCACACCGGCCTCTCTTAGCTGGGCTGGGGGAAAGCACCCAGAGGAACCCGGCAATAAAGTCACACCATCGAAGCAAACCACCCAACACCATCAACCTCGATCCGACTACTTGTAACTACTTAGCTCAAGCCAAGGGGTCGCCGGATCCCGCTGGAAAAAACAATGGAGTGGGCGGTCAAAGATAAATTATGGTCGCAGGGAGGACACTACGGATCGTGACAGGTCAAAGACAAATTCTAGGGAAAAAGGAGGATCAAGGGTAATCAGGACACAAGCGAAACGTAGGACCGTCTCATAAGAAGCATAGGTGCATGGCTACCGATAACGGGAGTACGGTCGAGCTCTGGATGGACCTTAGAGGAAGCGACGATACACATGGGGGACAGCGGCTCCAACATTACCTTTTGAACGGAAAGAGGCAAGTTAAAGGGACGCCGGCAGACTTCTGCAAAAACGAGGAAACGGCATCTACCATTGGACTGACACATGTACTAAACCCAACATCAGTGAGGAGCGACGTGGGCAGAAAGACACGGCGGGAAGGGAAAGGTCAAAACGAGGGTACCAGAGTGCACACTGGTGGTGGAGGGGGGGTGGAGACGAAAGCTCGAAAAATGACAAGCAAAGGCCTGACCACCAAGGGGGGGACCCTCTACTTGAAAAGAGAGGGGAAACACATCCAGAGGGAAAGGACTGCCAACAACCTTTATTCCCCCCTCTTACCTATTGGACTATGAGAATGCCCAACGAAACTCAGGACCAGAGGAGCATTTTGGGGGCCCTGAGATATGGGGATTTGCTGTTGTCATCGCAAAAAGCTCAACCTCAATATATGAGAAGGGGACCAAAAGAGCAAAAGATACTCTCGCAGTCATGCACTCTAAAACATAACCCTAACCTGAAGAAAAAACGCTACTGAAAGTAAGGCGTATAAGACGGGAATCGGCACCAAGTGGGGGGGGTGTTGGAGCACTGGAAAGACTCAGAAAACGCGACTTCTGGTTCATCGAGCGCGTATCGCGCTGCCAGGAAAACAAGAAGCGTGGGACTGAGTATAGGTCAGTAACAGAAAACCTACTAAAAGGGGTTAGAAGTCTCTGGTGCCGATCCCCACGCCTAAAAAAACAGGAGACGCCAAGGGCCCGGGGATCGGCCAACGCCGGTCTGTACCACTCCTATCAAGCTTCAAACTAGAATCGAGTGCCACGGTAAGGGTCCCATCGTTTGATAACAAGAAGAGCACAAGGAAGGGAACAGCTGAAGCTTCAGAAAAAGGCGGCGGACGTACTCAGTCAATTAGGGACGCATTTTCTTGCGCATCCATAGCAAGGACCCGTCCATCCTAGATAGAAGAATACTAAACGGGTCCAGAAGAAAGAAAAAGAGGGACTTCGGAGCCAAAGATCAGGGCCTCTCACTCACCGATGAAAGATAACTCTCGCAGCCAGAAAATTAGCGGAGGTGAGGACTCAAAGGATTCAATGTCCCCTGGCGGTGCCGAGGTACAGCATCCGAAAATGGGATGCACGCGATGCCAAATGATTCTGGAGCAAGACAAAGAAAGAGCCCCGGACAGGGAAGCCTCCTGTGGAGGAAGGCCGGGAAGGGGCCCGGCCGCCAGGTTCGGGGAATTAGCGGGACTCTTTCGGCGAAAGCGTCGACGGGATGCTGCGGCAGGGAATGGAAAACCAACAAGACGTCAGAAACTCACTCGGAGACTTTTCTGAGGGAGAGTGGGGTAGGGCCTCTGGGTGGAATGCTGTAGCCCCTTACTAAAGTACTTTGCACGGAAAACTGGGATTAGAGGGTCTCTATCCCTAGATATGGGCAAATATCGGCTTTTCCGACTCGTCTTCGGATCGGGACTCATAACTTGCGGACATTCAGAGTTGGACTAGACGGTAGTCTTTTGTGCGGTCAACTCTCCTATGAAGCCACTAGAAAGGTACGAGCCTTTTTTGTATCTTACACTGAAGGGAAAGGCGGCCGGTGAAGGAAACGATGGAAGGGAGTAAGGAGGAAGCGATTCCTGATTGAAAAAATCCAGGGGGAAAAAATGAGCGCGGCTCAGAAGAGAGGACGAGAAAGCATTGGCTCGTTTCCACCGTTAAGTTGAAGGGGTTTGGTACGGGCGTGCGAGGGATTCGGAACCGTTCTAGGCCTGCGGTTCCTTGGCGCAGATTAGTAACACGTAAAGGCGGGTTGACCCGTGCACCGAAGCGTGGCGAAAAGGAGCTGACTAGATGGGCAAGGGCGGCCCGGGGGGGAAAGAGAGCCACTAAAGGAAAATTCCGGAGAACCGACACCCGGTAAAGAGGGAGGGGGATAGAGGCGCTCCTCTAGGCTCGGTGCAAACCTCCCCATCACAGCTCGATAGAAATACAAAGGGAAACGCCAATGGGGGAGAACGTTGTGCAGATCAAAGAGGCCAGAAAGGGGGGTTCCCCTATTGTACAGGTGCATCAAGGGCTACTCGAAATCTGGGGACGGGGGAAGGAGGAAAGGGGTCCATCGCCCGGGAAGCAATCTGCCGGAGGAAGATTGCGGGAGGGCCCACGGGTGGGACGGCTCGAACGGGCGGAGTGTGCGAGAAGGATTACCGTCTATTTCCCGGTAGTAAAGCCTGGGAGTTGGCACCGGACGGCTCAGGGGGTGGAACACCACCAGCGCCAACATAGGCGCCTCGAATGGGGAAAGAGCCCGGAGAAAGAGCAGAAAGGCGTGGGAAAAGATCGTCTCTGCATTCCGGGGTGGAAAGCTTCTGGAGCGAATTGAAACCCCCGGTGGACCTTAAAAAGAAAAAGGGCGACCGCTGCGTCAGCGCCAAGGAGAAGAAAAGTCAAGGCTGCCTGGCGAACCCGTAACCCAACCGA
>Ga0179591_1340761_pt1 | contig 11872 bp, 19 predicted proteins | sample CZOMad2_1_08_16f_FD_182891 | JGI IMG/M metagenome (GOLD analysis project Ga0179591, IMG submission 182891) | Vadose zone soil fungal communities from Angelo Coast Range Reserve, California, USA - CZOMad2_1_08_16fungal (PacBio error correction) | ecosystem: Environmental > Terrestrial > Soil >...
CTTCCCACAAGAAGGGTCTGCCTTTCGACGGGTCGAGGAGGAAGAACTCTGATGCCGCGATCGCAGATCTCGAGGCGGAAGTCTGCGCGCGGAGGGGTGTTTCTGGGCCGAGTTCGAAGAAAGAGAACTACTTTGTTCGACCGTCGCGCTCTACAAACTCTCGTGGTACGCTTCTTCGGCCGAGTAGGAAGAGAAAAAAAAAGCTCGATTACCTGAAAGAAAAAAGGGAGAGAAGAAAATATAGAAAGGGCATCGTTGCTAGAGCGAGCTCTGTGTTCCCAAGAAGCGTCTGATCGCCGAGAGGGGGAAAAAAAAGAGGGGCTACCGCGACGGTGGCGGCGCGGAGGAAGGGAGAGTTCTACAGGGGAGCCGAGGACGTACGTGCGCCAGTCGTCAACGTCAGCGAGGGAGGAGGCTCCGAGGTCCAGGAGAAAAAAAGAAATCAATACCGATGAACGAGGCGCAGGAGGGGGCCAACTTCGGCGACACTAGATCTTATCTGGTCGGTGCCGGAAAAGAAGACATAGCCGTGGATTGGTGAGAGGGAAGAGGCCGCGAGGCACGAGAGAAAAGGGGGCAACCGTTCCCGGCTGGCCCGGACGCTGAATCCGCAGTCTGCTGGGCCTTCTAATTCCTTTTTAGGGGGGTCCGGAGATCTCCGCGTCCCAAAGGAGGCAGAATGCGGCGGGAACAGCGCGACCGACGCCAAAAAGGAGGGCCGGACTCTGCGGTGCTGGGAAGGAAAAAAAGAAGCTCACTTCTTGACCCGACGACAAGGTCATAATCGTCGCACGAGAACGAAATCATCGCCGGGCTAGAAGAACCGGGGGAAAACAAGAGAACGCGTCTGTGGAAGACCATAGGGCGAGCTACCTACCTTGCTCTCACCGACGACGAAAAGGGGGGTTCGCTCTCAGAGCGAAAGGGGGGGAAGGGCAATCCTTTTCGCGCTCGAAAAAAGGGAGAAAGCTCGACGAGGTCGCGAGCGCGGTGGTCAACGGGTTTATCATCTCTTTCTGTCGGGGGCGCGTTAGGGGGGAAAGGGGTTGCTACATCGGAGGGAGAAAGAGAGTAGACGTAACCCGGGCCCGGGAAAGGAAGAAGTCGCGCGCATTCGAGACGCAGCGGACCAGAACCATCGCCGCTCCACTCTGGTCGCGGAAAAGGGAAGAGGATCCGCGAACGACGGAGGGGGGTCGAGGATCGTGCGAAAAAAGGGCCGTCTCCGCGGGATAAGCTCTCGTGGCCGTTCATCGATCCATCGAAAAAAAAAAGATCCCTCGTGGCGGAAAGGGAGCGCGCGAAGGAAGAAGGGATGATCTAAAAAAAGGGAGAGAAACGCTGCGCGGCAGGGATCGTCACCACTCCTTTGAAAAGGGGCTATACAACACGATATGCAAAAAGGACCGCGTCGTTGGAAGAGTTCTGCGGAAACTTCTTATATGCCGTGCTCACAAAGGAAGAATAGGGGAGAAAGAGAGACGTTGCCGCTCGAAAGCGCTTTGTCCCGTGAGCGCTCGACCTCTGACTCCGGAGAAAAGGGAGGGGGCTCTCCCGGTTCGCGCCAAAGTTAGGGAAAGGAAGGGAGTTACGGCGTGAATGCCGCCCGGGAGAAAAAGAAGCGCCTCGCGTATACCGGCTTCTTCGAGCTCTCCTCGTCGCGGGGGGGGGAGGAATTCTCACCGAGAAAAGGGTTCTCAGCGGGTCGAGGGGGTCTGCACCCGGAGGGTGCACATGTCCCAAATTCCCTCCTTAAAAAAAGGACAGGGTCAGAAGAAGTGGGGGAAGAAAGGATCTCGGGCGCGATGGAAGGGGAAGGGGAAGACCTCTCACCGCCCCACGAGGGAGCGGGTGTATAAAAGCCTTAACTCGCTGGATTGACACCCATCGCGTTCCTAGAAGGAGAATTGCCAATTACATGCCCTGAAGGTGAAAGATCCCCGCTGCACCGCACGTTCAAGTGAGGCTTCCTCTGTTTCTCTGAAGTGGCTCAAGGGAGGGGGGGCGCTACTTCTGGGTTGAGAACTCTTACGAGAAGAGAAAGGAAGTCCTCGCTATCGCGCCTCTAAGCACTTCACGCAACGCGTTCCAAAGAAAGGCGAGGTCATGCGGTGGAAAAAAACAAAGGTTACCCTGCAAGGAGGGAGAGCATCTCCTCGTGACGTTAAGACCTAAACGATATACCGAACGACGCGTCCCGAGCCGGGAAGGAAATGTTTTCCTAGGTGGAAGAAGTTCGCTTTCCGACGGGGGGAGAGAAGACTCTCGATCCGATGCAGCTCTATCAGTTCTTGAAAAAAGAAAAGAGGGTGCGCCTAAACGTGAAAGGGGATGAAGAAAAATACAACGAGTGGCAAAAGAGAGAAAGGAAAAGGGGAGCCGTTCCTCAAGGGCAACCCGAACCTTAACTTTACACATCATCCTCCTATTCCAAGGGAAAGGGAAAAAAAAAAGAAAGAGCTTCCTTACAGACCTCCCCGAGAAAAGAAAGGAGGAAAAGGATTTCTATAACCACATTATTGGGAAAAAAAGGCGACGCGCATCGTGCTCACAGGCGTCTGAATGTGAGAAGTATCTGCTTGCGATACTATCATCGCGGATATTCTGAAGGGGGAAAGACGAAGGTTGTCGCGTCGATGAGGAAGGAAAAAACCCTAGTTGGCCGGAGCGGTGGGAGTGCGAAAAAGGAAGGGGGCGGCACACCTAGCGGGGACCGAAACTAGGGTCTTGCTGGTCTTCGTAGGCGTCTAAAAAGGAAAAGAGAGAAAAGTATCGGAAGGGAAAGATCCGAAAGAAAAGGGAAGAACCGCGATTCATCACGATTGATGAAAGCGCGCAGGCGTTTCGCAGCAGCCCGAAGGAAATCTCGGTCGAGAAAAAGAAGACGTGCATGGCGACGCAGGGAAGGAAAAAGCGGCGCTGCTCTCGCCTACGGCTGGACTTATCGGCCGGCTGCCGGAAAAAAAGAAGGAAACGTTGCTGCAAAGGGGCGCTTGTGCTGGTCGAAGAAAAAACAACTTCAGCCCAGGCAACGAATCGAGCGCAGTTCGGTGCTATCGCTGCGGCCTAAGAAAAAAAGGAAGCGAGAGCCCGCTCTGGGCCTTAGGTCAGAAGGAGAAGGGGCATTTTACCCAGCTGACCCGAAGAAAAAAAAAAGCTATCTTCCGCGACGCGGCGGTTCCAAGCTTTGGGGAACGTGGAGGTCATGCTGTAGCTGTTCCGCGGCGCGGTCGGAAAGGGGGGAAAAAAGGGGAGGAACCGCAACGCCGGGCTGAAGAAGAAAGAAGAGGTTTTGTTCGCATCGTGAAGGAGAAGAAAAAAGAAGCCCGCTTGTCCTCCGCGCTGGGAGAGGGAGAGGCTCTGCTTCGCCCGGCGGATCGACTACACCGAGGGGGGGGGAGAGGATGAGAGCCGGCGTACCACGGACCGGGAAAGAACGCATCGACGACAACGCGATGGCGAGAGAGGCCGCCTCCGCCAGAGGTCGCGCCAACGCGCCCGCCATCTCTGACGCCTCGATCCGCTAGCCCGGCCGTAAAACAAAAAAAAAGAGAGTGGCTATCGCGAGAGAGGATAAAAAAAAAAAGTATATGATTAAAAGTAGAGAGATGGCAGAAAGGGAAAAAAGCCACTAAGCTTTCGGCCGGAACGGTGTCAAGGTCTGCGGGCTATCTTCTCTCGTCGTTCGAAAAGAGAGGGGCTTCCGCGAATCGGACGGGAGAGAGGAAAATCTCTTTTGGCGTCGCGGAGAAATCACTACCGGCCGGGTCACGCCGGGGAGAGCCAGAGGCGCCTCCTACCTTTTTCCGGGAGGGGAATCCCCTGCGACGCCGGGGGAAGAGAGGGCTTATCCCATCCGGCCAGCGGTCGTAGAAGAAAGGAAAAAATTCTAACAAAACCCTCGGCAGCCTCTCAGTCTTCAGCAACTACTTTGCCGGGAAAGAACGGGGGAAAAACGAGGACCTCTAACAGATCTCTCGAAAAAAGGGGAACCCTCCTTTCGCGGCCGGAAGAGGAGGGGTCATCCTGGTAACCTTGCCAAAGGCGAGAGCCGTTTGTACAGAAGGTCCCATGCGCGGCGCTCAGGAAAAAGAAGTAGTCCGCCGCGAAAAGAAAGAAAATGGACTTCCTGTGCTCGACGGTGGGGGCCTGTCGTCTCCCCAACCAGCGGTGAAGAAGAGGAGTCGGCAGCACCGTTGACCAAAAAGAAATCGATTCCGGCAGCCGGGAAGAAAAGAGAAGGGAGTATCATCGCGCCGCTGTTAAGGGAAACACTTCTTCTCCAATGCCCAGGCGAAAAAGCTACCCGAATCGACGAGTCGAGTGCTTGCGAAACGCCTTCGCAGGATGGTTCCATAAAGGCCTCGCTTGCGTGCACGACGTGAGAAAAGGAGTCCTATCCGGAAAGGGGAAGGAAAAGCGCCGCCTAGCCGGCCAAACGACCAAGAGCGCGGTCCCCCCTCTAGGTGTGCCGAAGGGAGCCTTGGCGTGCGAAAAGGGGAAAAACTCTCGGAAAAAAAGATCGTCCCGTAGTCTTCGTAATTCAAAAAAGCACGCCTGTTCGTCGGGACCTAAGAAAACGCGATTCTCGTCCCTCGAAGGAAAGCAGGACCATGCCTACGCCGGTGCGCGAATGAACTGGAACCAAATTTTAACAGGCCTTGCACCCTCATGTGGGGATCGGAAAAGGAAGGAGGGATAACGCATAGCTTTGCTTGAGAGGGATCGTGTTGGGGGGAGCCTGTTCGTCTTATGTGAGTGCAGAATGGGGGATTTCAAGCCTGGAGGTCCGGCGAAAAAAAAAAGGCGCAGGCAACTCGGGGGGAGGGAATCTCTGCTGGGGGCACAGAAAGAGGGGAGTCTAAAACATCTTTTAGTCCTTAATGTCCAGCACGACAAGGGAGGAAGAATCTGCTCGAGGAGAACGGGGGGGGAAGCGAACTCGAACAAGGAGAAAAAGGGAAAATCCGGCCCATCTTCGTTGTAAAGTCTCCGTCAGTCCTCGTCCTAGGGGAGCTGACTCGGCAGAAGTCAAGGAAACGAGAATGTTCACCTGTGGTGAATGAAAAGGAACGGCCACTCGTGCTCTCCGCGGAACCTCACCGGCGGAAAGAGGAGGGCGGTCGTAGAGGTGAGAACGTCGTCGCCGTGGAGAAGCGTCCTAGGGAAACACGCACTTCGCTCACACGCCAGAAAGGAGAAAATCCGCGGACAAGAAAACTTGACAGTGAAAAAAGGGGAGAATCCCCGCCGGAGATCACCTTGAGGGCATAGGGAAATCGCGAAGCTGCGAGGGGGGACGCTATCTCGGAAAGCATTTTCCGGCGCAGGAAGGAAAAAGCTCCCTCCGTTGGGCGGGGAAAAGGATCGCGCTACGGCAGGGCTAAAAAACTCGAGCTCCAGGAACACGTCGGTAGACCCCCGCTTCATAAAACGGACGGAGGGCCCTTGTGGACAGGTAGAGGGGGGGCCACCAACAAACTGTCTTCTACCGCGGAAGAAGGGGCATCTGCCGAAAAGGAAGAAAAATCTACTGGCGAGAAAGACTCCTCCAGGAAAAAAGATATTATAGAGGGGGTCTCCCGGAGACGCGAATCCGTTCACGGTCACCCTTTATTTAGTAGACTGGGAGGAACCTTTCTAGCCGAGAGAGAAGGCCTTCGTCTGATGGAAAATCATCGGATCCCACCTCTACATGTCCGCGAGCGGGGAGAGAGTCTGAATCTCGTCGAAGAAAGGCATTTCGAAACGTGAAAAAAAGGCATCTACTCCGTCGAAGACGAGACGTCTAACGCCTCGGGAAAAAGGGAGGGGGTTTTAATGCAGAAAAGGGAATTCTTGTGAGTCCGCGGTCCATCGCAAGGAGAGGGAGAAGAGAGACCGCAGGCGCCGAAAGAGAAAGCTCCAAATCTCTCTCAGGTAGAGGGGGGAAGGAAGACTATGATCGCTGAACGGAAATAGGATCACGCCGGCGGGAAAGAAAACGCCTGCCACTCAAAGTATCTACTTTCGCCGGGGAATAGAAAAAAGGCAGTTATCTACCAGAGGGTGGAGGCTATCGCGCGAAGAAGACGAATGCGCGCGAAGAAGGCCAAGGGGAAGGAATCCTGGTTCACTACTGAAGAAAGGGTCATTTTCGCGCCTAATGTGCAACCGTGACCATAGGAGAAGGCGCCCCGACAGACCAGAAAACCTCAAAAAAAAACTCTTCTCTCGAACCGAGAGGATCTGCGATTGGAAAGATCGATCTGCGCACAGGATGAAGGGAGCTCCATGCGGCTGAGCGAGACCAAAAATCTTGTCTTTGCGCTAGCCAGGTGGGTCTCGGAAACTCTGGTAGTAAAAGAAGGAGAGGGGGGTCCGACGCCGGAAGAGAACTTCAGCTGATACAGGCTCTTTCGCGACTAGGAACCTCGTCGTGGGTAAGGAGAGGTCTTCAAGAAATCCAAATAGAGGGCCGCCCCGGCGTTTTTCTTCGTTGCTTCCGGGAGGGTCCGTCGACCAGGAGAAACCTAAGAACCGGAAATCGCCGACGAAGCACAACATCCCCCCCCTGCATGAAAAGAAGACTAAAAAAGGGGAGTCCGTCAGCCGAAAAAGAGAAATGCTCGCTTTGCCTCTCGGCCGTCACTACTGTAGAAAAGAGGGTGATCTGTTGAAAAAAAGCAATAGACGTGTCGCCAAGGTCACCCAGTCTCAGACAGCGCCTCGTGTAAAGGAGCTTGACGGGGAAGGAAAGAAGATCTACCGCAATGTACCGACGCGAAATATCAGCCGCATAAAACGACGTTGATCCGCAGGGGAGAACGAACGTCCTCGGAAAGAACCTTAAAGAAAAGAAAAGGCCGACAAGGTCTCTTTCGCCACGAAGGGATGACCCGCGCCGGAACTGGAGAATCAGCCCGCTCTTTTCCCATCCTGCGCGCAGAAGACCGGGGAAGGGGGTTTATCGGTGCAAGAGGGGGGAAGATTTATCCTATACCTGCGCGCCGAAGGAAAAGAAGCCTCGCGTGGTAGAAGATCATCGAGCTCCTGTCGCAAAAAGAAAGGAAGAAAGAGGCTACTCCGCAGGAAAAGGGATGCCAAAAAGGAAGCCGCCAACGGCACCTCTATCTATTCTAACGCGCATCACGTCTCAGGAGAAAAGAAAGCCGCACCCTTCGAAAACGCCGGAGAAAGGAAGAAGAAACAACCAAAGGAGGAGAGAGAAGATATCTGCATCACTCCGATGACGGCCGGGGGAAAGGGAGGTCCAGTATGTAGCAGAGAAAGAGGATTAGGGGCAGATCTCTAGCGGCGGAGAGAGAGGCGATACCGTGTTTCTGGGCCGAGGGAGACGATTCTTGAGAACTACTTGGGGCGACACGTACTCTACCACGAGAGGAGAAGGGGAGAGAGAAAGGTTCTATCTCAGCGCTATGACAGACGTCCGCGCACAAGAATCAAAAAGGAAATCGGGCAGGCTTTTCTGGCGCGCCGGGGGAGGAGAAAGAGAAAAAGGAGCGTTGCAGCACGGACGGGAGAAAATGGAGCTTTTTCGGGCTTCAGGGCGGGAGAATGGCTCCTATGAAGTCGGGCGCCAAGCATCAACTCTATCTCATGCGGTCGAGGGAACGAGTTCCATTAGAGATTCACCTCAAAATTACGCGATTAAAGAGGGCTGCTTCGACTTTGTGACCAACGGAAAAGGGATAGTCTTATCAGGTAAAGGAAAGCATCCCTATCAGTGATGGGAGAAAAGAAGTTTACTGCCGCGGTCCCTCGCTCAGGTAAAGAAAAAAAATGCTTCGACGCCTGCTCGAGGGAGAAGGGGAAATCCGTGGCTGTGGAGTGGGAGGAGGAGATCCAGTCTGCTCTTCGATCGGGGTCTATTAGGAAAAGAAGAGGGAGACGCTACGCAACGACGACAAAAGAAGAGAGCTTGCTGCACGGCGATAGGAGGGGACCCACTACTACTGTCAGATTCGCTCATCTGCACTCTATCATCGGGAAGAAAAAAGTGCGTCCGTCCCCGAAAGAGGGGGGATACCATCGTGAGAGCCGGAAGAAAACACTCTACTATTCTAAAGGGTGCTCGCCTCCCTTATCGCCTGGAAAAGGGAGGGAATAATGTGCTCTCTCGAGACAGCAAAGGAAGAGGAGAAAGTCTCTATCAGCGGTTGGAAAAAGGGGTCATCGTCGGGCTGTCGTTCTTCTTCTACCATTACATTGTCACGGTTGGAAGGAAAATAAGACAGCCGGAGCGATTAAAGGAGGGGGGGTCCTCTCTCGCGCGGGCAAAGGGGAAAGGGAGAGCGATCGCCGCGCCACGCTGGGTATAGGACTTACTTTCTAGTAGAAAAAGTCCGCTCGGCGAGGGGGAGGGAGGTGCTCCGTATGCGGGGAAAAGAGGATCGTGCTCGGATGAGGCATCGTCTCCATAAAAAAAAAGACGGTCCCCTCGAAAAAGGAGTTGGAGCGCGCGCAGCCAGCGTGCTGCATCCTTTCTGGCGCTAAAAAAAAAGGTCGCCAAGCTTGAAGGGAAAAAAAAGGTCTTGCTGTTAGTGATTACAACCCGATCTTCATAAGGGGCCAAGGGGAGCGGCGCGTGCGGGAAAAAGGGAGATGTCCTTGCCAGAGAAGAATCTACGAAGAGACGAGAAGCTGGTGCCTCGAAAAAAAAAAGGGGCGCTTGGTCACGATGATCTCGCCGACATATCTATCGCCCTCTCCCTTTTCGCGCCACCGGAAAGAAGAAGATCACTGTGAACGGCGGAGGGGGGGGCCTCTTCTCCGTGTCGAAAAAAAAAAGAGACTTATCCGCTCCGTCTGAAGAGAAAGAGTCTTTCGGGTTCGGCAGGAGAAAAAAGGAGGAAGGAGCTTTTCGCAGCGGGAGAAGAAGGGGGGGGGGAGGAAACCTTCTTTTCGACCAGGTCCCCAGGGCCCTAGGCAGTCTCCTGAGCGGTTCGCCCCGTGGGAAAAAAGAAAAAAAGTTCCAGTCCGTAGACGCTAGACAGAAAAAGGGGGAAGGATTTTCATCGAGCGGAGAAAAAGAAAGGGGAAAGGAAATCTCTTTCCTATACTGACGAAACACAGAGCGATTTCCCAGGACATGCCCAGTCCAGTGGAAGGCGGGATCCCCCGCTGCAAAGAAAAGGGAGGAGGGAGAGTTCTAGGAGTGGGAAGAGAAATTTGCTCGACGTGACTGGGTAGGACGAGTACTCGCCTCAGGCCTCAAAGGAGACCAGAAAAAGAAAAAGAAAAAAGACTTCCCGCACGCGTTTAGGAAGAAAAAAAGGGGGAGCGATATTTCACTTGGTCGTTCAGCAGAGAAGAAAAAAAAAACGATCTGGAGATCAAAAGTGACTTTCATTCCTCTTCACGAGCTACCCGAAGAAAAAGGAAGGAAGCCGGACAGCGAGAGGGGACAGGACAGATACGGGTTCGCGTTCGACGGGCGAGAGAATCTCGCCGCTGCTGGCGCAGGGTTCTTGTTGGCCATTCCTTACGACCCGAGGGGAGGAGGAAAGGGATGGTCCCCCCGTGCGGACGCTGAAAAAGAAAGAAAAAAGAAAAAAAGTTACCGCGCTGTTCGAAGAAGAAGGAAAACCTTCCTGTAACTGACATAAGCCCGCCAGAGGTCATTGCCCTGCAAAACGACTTCTCGGAAAAAGAAACGGCTAGGAGGTGGTCAATAATTCGTGCGAAACCAAAGATGGTGAAAGGGGGAAAAGAGTTTCCCCGCGCATCAGCGCACCGAGAGGGGAGAAAGGAAGACAGGCGAGACTATCATCGCGAACGAGGCGGGATTATGTTCCTAACTACGTTTCGGTCGGCGTAGGGGGGGAAAAGAAAAAAACTCTCGCGCCCTGCCCGAGTGCAGGGCGTTGCCGGTGGGTGGTCCCCGGGAAAGAAAAAAAGAGAACTCGTCAACCGAGCGGGACAGAAAAAAGGACTGGAGGGCGGCGGCGCGGCTCGAAAAAAAAAAAAGGACGGCCGCACGCCTAGCTTCTAGAAAAGCTTGCCCTCCCGCGAGTCATCACGAAAGGACCGACTTCTTTTCGCAGCGCCAGACGAGGGGAAGGGGGGGGAGCCTTCTCGCATTTCGCAAAATGACGTTCATGGCGACGCAGTGAAGGCAGAAAGCAGCGGCGCGCGGAAGAAGGAAAAAAAAACCCCTCGTGAGCGGCCGGAGAGAGAAGGAAAAACCGCTGTGGTCACGGGGCGGACCTACTCCTATCGGTCCGCGGGGGGAGACGCCGGCGCCAAAGGAAAGGAGAGTCTCGTCGTGCTGTGCAGAATCTCGGCGGCACTAAACAGGAATCTTCCTCACGGCCCGCTAGCGCCCGCGCCTGGGAAGGGGGGGGGAAAAAGGAGAAGAGCCTGGCATGGTACCCAGCAGGAAAAGAAAACTCGCGCAGAAAGGAGGGAAAAGACTGTGGGCTAGACGTGAGGCAGCGAGCTTTCAAGGCGCGTTCCTACTGCATGCCACCGAGGGCTTCACCGGAAAAAGGGAGAGTTCATCGCCGAGGGGTTGTTCGAAAAAATAGAGAAAAAACCTCTTCCCTGCTGGCTACGCGCTAGGGGCGGGAGGCTCGTGCTTCGCCCGGCGGATAACAAAAATATTTCGTCTGCTCTCTGCTCGCAGGCGTGAAAGAAGGAAAGAGCGCACTGCCCAGCGAAGAAAAAGGGGAAAAGGGGGGAAGAAGCGCCGCCGCCAGGGCGCGGAAAAGAAAAAGAAAAGCTCGCCGACGTCGAAGAGAGATCCGTCGACGGGACACCGTCCGCCGCAAGCTTCGGGAGAAAAGACAACCGCTTCTAGCTATCTAGAAAAAAAAGGAGAGGGAGGAGGGGAACTCGGCTAAAACAGCTTGCGCGTACGGTTGTCCCGTCGGCCGGGCTAGAGATCGCTGCGGCGACTGGTTGGTAGCTCGCGGGAAGAGAAGGAAGAGGGCGTTCGCCATCGCGGTGGAGGGAAAAGAGGAATCCCTACCTGCCGGTCAGCCGGCGAGCACTGAAAGCCGACCTTCTTGGGGAGAAATCCTCTACGCGTAGAGAGCGAGGAGGGAAACATCCTTCCATCGGGGTCTTCTCGAGCGAAAAAATATTTCCGAAAACAAACCCTCGCTAAAACCTCTCAGTTGAGTCATCACTACGTTTTCCGGTGACTCCATCTTGGAAAAGGGAAAATCTCTGACATCTCGATGAACGAAGAACAAAGGAGCTTCGAATCAGCGCGTGGGGGAGGGAAAGGGTTACCCCTTGCAGGCTCGGTTCTCTGCTTCCTTTGGAAAGAAGGAAAGGTCGAGGGAATCTCTGCCGTGACGATGAGGGAAGAGAAGTCTCACGAACTGAAGAAAGGAGATGGGAGTCGACTTTTTCGCCGGCGTCCGCAACGCAATCTTACCGTCGGCGTAAAAGGAAAAAAACTCGGTTCCCTCGATGCAGACTGCCTATCAACGAAGAGAAAATGCGGAGCTCGGGGCTGATTTTTCCGGTCGCCACCAGAGTCTTCCTGCCCTAGGAGAAAGAAAGGAAAAACTCATCTACGATGCGGGCTTGAAAAGAAAACTGCCCAGTAGGGGGTCATCCAGCGTTCTTACCTCTCTGGCAAAGGTGGAGGGGATCAATAAGGAAAAGTCCGGTCGAAGCGTTGGAAAAAAAAAACATCACGAACCGAATCTTTCGGTCCCTCGCTCTGTGTTCCGAGGGAAGGGGGTCGGCTCGCACAGGAAAAAAAAAAAAAAAAGAGGGGGCCCGGTCTCGCGAAAAAAATCGCTGCCGAAAATTAACGACTACTACCAATCACTTTCCGTCGGGCATACTCACCGCAGAAGGATGAGGAGGGATCTCGGATATGGAAAGGTACGCTTTGCGCGATTCGCGGCCACAG
>Ga0179591_1259239_pt1 | contig 11871 bp, 12 predicted proteins | sample CZOMad2_1_08_16f_FD_182891 | JGI IMG/M metagenome (GOLD analysis project Ga0179591, IMG submission 182891) | Vadose zone soil fungal communities from Angelo Coast Range Reserve, California, USA - CZOMad2_1_08_16fungal (PacBio error correction) | ecosystem: Environmental > Terrestrial > Soil >...
GTGGGAAATTATTTTCAGAAGACTACGAGAGAGAGTTGAACTTGGGGGAACTTGCGGTCCAACAAAACTGGCTGACCGAAGGGAGCCCCGCTCGATCGCTGTTAGATCACCAAGTGGCGACAAAACGGAGAAAAAAAAAATCAGAAGAGGAGGTTGCTGAAGACCGCAGGTCGGTTCTAAGCAGGCCCTCACGGGGGGAGAAACTTGGCGAGTTAGAGCGAGAGCCACGTCATACAAACGAGTTAACAGTTGTCTTAGACAACGAAACTGAGCCAGAAGCACGTGGGACAAAGTGGTGGGGAAAGATAACGAGGGGCTAAGAGCCATCAAGAGAGTAAAAATATGCGATGAGTTTAACTTTAAAAAGTCGGGACGGGACAGACTGCCAACACAACCCTACTTCAGAGCAGCGCTCAAGGAATTTCAGGGTAAAAAGGCCAGGGGGGAAAAGACATACTTCTCCAAAGGTTGAAAAGAGTCGATAAACGGGAGAAAGGCGAATTATAGAACAACAGGGGGGGAGGGGTTGGCGGGCTGGAAAAAGGGAAACGGCACGAAGGCATAACATCTTGGGATAAAAAGTAGCTGTCGACAAAACCCGGGGGTGGGTGGGAATCGAATTAACGGCGAGGGTTCAGAGACTTCCAAGGGAAAGACACAGGTGGTGAGCGGGCTTGGTCACGACCCGACTTGCCGAGAGTCGCAACGGGAAAAAATTATCAAAAGAAAGTATGGCCAATTGTGTCAGAAAAAACAAAAGGCCGATGACTGGGAGTGAAGACAGACCCGAGACAAAAAATCAAAAAACACTGACCTGATTGGGGCTCCGTCGGAAGCAAACAGGAATGTTCGTCACGGGGGGGACTGGAAAAAGGGAAGTCAGTGGGGTGGGGGGGGGCAGAAAACTTATTCAATAGTTGAGTGGGACGGAAGTAGACACCCGGCGCTGGACGACGTATCTGAAAAAATTCAGGGGCCCCGAAAAGACGAAAGAAGTATGGAGTCACTGGCAAGAAGAGCACGTGATTGAAAAGAGGGTCAACTTGGAAAAACGCTATATTCACTCCAAAAAACGGGGGGGGGGGCTACACAAGCGAAAAGAAAACTGAAACACGAGGAATACGATCACTCTGAAAGGGGGGCAGCTGCTGGGAATGACGAGAATATCAGATGGGGCGATTTCTGCAATGTACTAAAAATTGGTCAAATCCGGGTAGGGGAAAAGAGCGACGGGAGGGAAATCCGGGTTGGGGAGTAAAAGGAGGGCAGAGGCACTCTAAAAGGGGCGTTCGAATTGGCCCCTTTCCTCTGTGGTTGCCTTAGAAGAGAATACTGAAAGGGGGGGAGGAACGAAAAGGGGGGAAAAGTAAAACCAGAAGGAGAGGTCATTGTCACAAAACAAATGTCTCTCTACTCAAAAAAATCGCAGAGAACGAAAACTACCGGAAGAAGCAAGCCTAGGGCATCCAAGACCAAGAGGAAGAAAATTCGGGAAAGGGAGCTGTATTTTATGCTTAACCAAAGGGAAAAAAAACAGAAAAATGACGAAAGGTCGAAGGAAAGCAACAAAATGATCCAGAAAAAAGTAGGGGAAAGCGTGAGAAGTTTATTCTGCCCACAAACGGAAGCGGGAAAAAATACTTCTATCGTGGGGGGCGATCGTCCATTGGACTGCTCGTTGTGACTTTGGACGAGTGGAAAGCACGTACGAAAGATTAGGTGCAGGGTGGAAAGTCCCGATAGGAAGGGCTACAGCGGTGGGCGCCGGGAAATTGCCTACATAGTGGGTACTTTTAATTTTCAGAGGAGAAACGGTGAAGGGGGAGAGGGTCTGGGAGGACAAGGGAAAGAAGTACGGTGCTAAAAGAAGGAATGCTAAAGCTTAGGATTTAAGGAAGTTCTCTATTGCAAAAACACTGGAGTAAAGGAGGGCTGGGACACTCTCTTGGCGGGAGGCCAGAAAGATCTCCAGAATAGGAAATAAGATAAAACTATGCACTTTCGTAGGCTCACAAAAAAAAAAAAAAACAGTCGAGAGAGAGGGGGAGGAAAAAAACTTCGCTGGGGTACGAAAGGGGGGGACTGCAAAAGGATCAGGGAGATCCAGACATATAAAAAAAGGGGTGTATCGAATTTGAGAGGGGTTGGTAATTGTATGGGGGCCTGATCGAGGAAAAAAAGCTGGAAAAAATAATAAGCACTCAGAAGAGTCCTGAGGGAGGTAAGACTGGGGATTGGGGGATCTGCGCTTTTAACTTAATAGGGACCACTGAACCAAAACTTTTGGTGCCGATAGGACCATCTCAAAAAAAATTCTAGGCAGGAAAGCCTTTCCGACTATGGAAGACCCCACGAAAGCGGAACGTTTAGGAAATTTGTCAGAGAAGACAGGGAAAAAAAAAGCGGGAGGTGGAATTTTCGCAAAGGAAAAAAAGGCCGGAGATGAAGAATCATTGGAAAAAGGCAACAAACAAGGGACGAGAACTGGGAGAAAAAAAACATATCAAGGAAATAGGGGAAACCAAGGAGACTACCTCCTTTCAAACCTTACCGGAAAAACAAATGCGGATAAAGGATGACGATGAAAAAGAGTAAAACATGAAAAAAAAAGTTATCCGTTCCGACGGGGAGAGTCTTGGTAATTCTGAGGGGAGAAAAAAAGAAGGCGAAAGGTAGAAAAAAAAGAGAAAAAAGGAAGGACAAAGGAAATCCGAGATCGACGATTGACACGCACATAAGTTGAAAACATTAAAGTCATAAGATGTCAAAAAAGCAATATCGCAAGGCTAGAGAAAGAGGAAACATCTGAAAGGGGGAGGGGGAGGAGGATTCACCTAGTCTTAACAAAAAAGGGGAAAGACCGAAGAAGTCACCTGGGGAGCGGCGACAATCCAAAGAAGTTCTGGCTCGAAGACCGCTCCGAGCATGTAAGACGCAGCATGAGGGCCGTCGTGTCTCAACCTTGAGAAGGAACATGGGGGGGCGAGAGGAGGCAATGCTGGAAGAAAGAGAGAGTGAGGAGGAAAAAATATCAAAAACAAAGAGATAAAGGGGACGAAAGAGCCTTTCATTCTAGGGACCGAGAAACACAGGGTTCCAAACCGCGCCGCCGGAAGAGGAAAGGAGAGCTCTTTTAACTGAGTTGGGTCATTCTGAGGGAGAGGGAAGGTGGAGGGCCTTGACGCCAAAGGCTCAAACTTCCAAAATCCATGGAAAAAAAAAAGCAACCATCCAATTGGGCAGAAAAAGAAAAGGAATGAGAGAAGTGAATGGATGGGGGAACAGGGAAAAAAATCTTAAGGCAATATTCAGGGGACTTCTCGAGGCAGAATCATCAGTGCGGGAAAAGTCTTATGGCAGGCAAAATCTTCAAAAGAACGAACCGGACATCCAACTTAGGGGGAAGGGGGGGGGGAAGGGCTAAAAAAAAAAAAAAGAGACGTCGGGGTCCCTATTGAAATCCACAGCGTAGGAAAAAATCGGAACCGGGGCAGGGGAGGGCGGGAAAAGGGAAAGGGAAAGGGACGTGCGAAAGAGCATTTGTCCGGGAAGGGGGAAGGGAATAAGGAGAAGGGGATACAAAAGGAGGGACAGGAAATTTCCGTGGTCAAGCGGGAGGAATCGCACGGATCTGGCCGGGGAGGGGAAAAACCCGCCGAATAGACCACCTAACGGACCCCCCACCAAAGGGGGGGGAAAAAAAAAGGACTAAAATCCTGGGAGGCCTTGTAAGGCCATATGTTCGTTATTGCTGGAATGAGAATCTGAATCTACCTGACAATTGTCACTGACGAGACCCAAAAGAGTGGGGGCGGTCAGAAATCGGAACGTTTTCCCAACAGCGAACAAAACAAGAAAATTGGGAACCGGGGGAAAAGAGGGCAAGGAATGGAGCGGGTTCGGATGAGTTGAAAGGGAAATAGAAATGAACCAAAAAAAAATGTTCGAGGACAGAGGAAGAACCATGTGACAAGTCAAAAGGGGGTAAAACGATAAAGAGGGGAAAAAGGTGAAAGGGATTAAAGATACAATCTCGGGGGAAAGTCGCGGGTTGGGAAAGCCTTATGGACCGGAACCCGGTGGAGACGAAGTCTAGAGGGGGAATTAAGGACAGGGAGGAGAGTGTAGGAAGAGAATCAAGAGAGTGTCGAGACGAACCTTTCACATAAGAAATAGAAGAACTTACTACTCGAGAACTTCAGAAGAGGAGGGGCACAGACTCATCAATCCAAGAAAAAAGAACTGACCACAGACTAAGCAGGGGGTCATAGGGGGGAACACTTTTAAAAAAAAAGAAAACAAAAAAAAATGAAATTGGGGAAGGTCACGGCGAAACCTATTGGGTGGAATGCCTATTAGTGAGCTGGACCAAAACTGGGGGGTCGACACAGCTCATGGGAAAAGTCTCAAGGAAAAACAGAAGGGGAAAACTTAAGCCGCGAGAAAGGCACTGAAAAATACGTGGGACCGGACGATTCTCCATAGGGGCCGCGCCAAGATAAGGGGCGATAAGGCGGATGAATTTGGGGGGTCGTCATGAGAAGAGAGGGGGGGCCGGATCGAGAACAAGAAGGGAAGGGGAGGTGCCGAGGAGGTTTGCGTAGGGAAATTCGGGAAAAAGGTGGGGAGGGAGGAGGTTTCTTGAGAGGCAAATAAGGGGGAGGGGGAAAGGAAAACATCCTGTCATTGGGATCGACGGGTCAGGAAGTTCTGTCTCGGGAAAAGGCCAGTCAGGACATTTCAGAACCGAGGGGGGACGAAAAACAAAAACTGATCACAGAGACCAGACTCGGTCAAACAAAAACCGGATTAAAGCAAGAAAAAAAAGCAAGGAGACAATTTAAAAATGGAGGGACCCGGAAGCGGGCTAAAGGAAACGTTATAGATCTTTCGGGGCACTGAAAGAGAAGGAATCAATCGGGGGAAAAAATTGGGGTAGGAGGATGGGAGTCCTGGAAGGAAGGTGGGATATATGACTCTCAGGAGCACTTCTGTCAAATCAGGGGCTCCGATGGAATCCCTCATTTCAGGCGACGGTCGTGGGGAAAAGTCCCTGAAAAAAAGGGCGACACCGCAACTTGGGGAGGGAAAAGGGAGGTCAGCAAGATGAGGGGAACGACAAAGAACTTTGATAAAGAAGCCTTTTCCTGTTGCAGAACAATTCGGACTGCAGGTGGGTCAAGAAGAACAAAAAGGTACCGGTTTTAAACGGGAAGGGAGGAATAGGATGTTTCGCTTGAAATTTGGGCGGAGGGGGTACCGATCGATCAGAGCCATGCTAACTGCAACCCGGGGAGGGAAGGGGGGGAGTTGATGGTTGTAATGAGTCAATGGGGCAAGGTCAGGTCCAAAAGACTAGGGGGATCAACACTGTTACACCATTATCAAACGAAGGGGGGGGCGAGAGACTAAGGTCAAGAACTAAAAAAACACGAGAGGAGGGGGGGAGTGCAACAGAAGAACAGTGAGATCAAAAAAAATTATTGCCCAGTCAAATTACGAACAAAACGACCCTGCGTCATCACTATAGGAAGGAGAAAGTGTGTTGCTCGAAAATTAGAGCTCATGGTTAGACGGGGAAAGAATTTGAGGATCACGAAAAAGGAAAAAAGGTCGTCAAAGAGATTGAATACCTGTGGAAGCGAGCAGGAGCGTGAAAGCCAGGGGGGTGCGGGGGGGTTGGCAGTCAGACCGAAAACGGTAAGGTCAAGACATCGGAGAAATGGCCAGCGATTTAAGTTTCCAACCTCGGACGCTTTTCGGCTCCCAACACTTGGCAAGTGCCGGAGGAGGAAAGAAGGTTCAGGTAAGAAGAAACAGGTGAAAAATATACGGGAAAAATAAGCCGCAAATGCAGCTCCGGAGAATGGTTGCGTCTCTAATCCCAGGGGTGAACAGGAGTTAGCAAAAATCTCAATGTAAGAATATTTGGACGCCAGGGGGAAAAAGAACGTAGAGAGGCGCGAAAAAGAAAAAAAAAATGAGTTCTATTTTTGGAAAGCGATACACATAAAGGGCATTTATCGGAGTCGGGTCGGGGGAGAACTACTCGGGAGAGAAAAAACAAAAACGGTTGGAGGAAAAGAGAAAGGAAGATTAGGTTCTCTAATAATAAAGAGAGGGGAGTTTTAGTCAGTGACCAAACAATGATGAACGGGTAGGAAAGCGGGGGAAGGGGAGAGGACCAGTGCGAGAACTAGGGACCTTACTAAAAAAAAGAGTGGTGAGAAAGGCCGAAGCAAGAGCATGAACCAGGCTGATGTCGTTTGAGGGCGGAGCTCAGGAAAAAACCGTAACGGGGTGGAGGAGAAAAAGAAAAAGAGAAACGGAGCAACTTGAAAAAGGGAAAGAGGGGAATTATCGGGCAAGGGGAAAGCAAATCCAGAAAAAGTCGAAATTGGATAATGATGGGCCTTTATGACATCGTCGAAAAATGAAATGGGGGCAAAGAAAATGACCCCAAAAACGACGCAAAATTACGACAGGATTCAATAGGGGGGTCTCAAATCATCTCTGACAAAAAAAATCAATTGATCCGGAAAAGCACATAGTCGATAAACTAGAAAAAAGGGTACAAAAAAACGTGGAGCAGCATGGGTGGGGGAAGGTTCGGGAGGAACAGTGGAGAAAAAGGAGAGAAAAGGCGGAAAAGGGGGGGGGGAAGGGGGGGCCAGGGGAAGCACAAAAGCTGGGTTGTGTGGTAAGTCGAGGGTTAATGGGAAAACCTTAGCAAGAGGTGACAATTGAGTTATGAGTAAAAAAATTGGGTCACTAATCCCAAAAACATAAGGAACCCAGAATATTTAACATCACCATAAGGGTGTTTTCGAATAAGGGAGATGAGTTCGGAGATCGGGAAAGTCACAAAAAACAAACTCAAGCGAAACAACGTTCCAGAAATCAATTTTAGTAAACCTTAACGGTCGTCTGTGCTAAGGCAAGGACGAATTGTTGCAGAAAAAATGAGGTCTTGGGGGGAAAGAGAAAGGGCGGTTGAGGTGAAAGGGAACGGTAAAAAAATCCCAATTCAGAAGGAAAACGGGACTTAAAAAAAAAAAAAAAACAAGCCAAAGCTGGGAATGAAGAGGTACAAAGCCGCCTAGGGAAAAGAACCGTGGAAACGGGGCGAGTAAATCATCACACAAACTAGACTAGAACACCCACTGAATCCACGCAGCGATTAGAGATGAGTGGAAACGGGAGCTAGAAAAAGAACTGGATCTTCACTTAAAAGGGAAGTTGGGAAATCCGATCACAGACTTTCTCCGGGTTGTCGCTAAGGGATCGGAACCCGAGGGAATGTTCTGCGCATCGGAAGGAAAAACCTGGCCAAGAAGAATTGAAAAAACATTCTTACCTTCTTCGATCAACGACCGTTTTCATTTCCCCTCCTTCTGCCTCCTCCGAAACAAAACAGACGCAGCCAAATTTCGCCGACATTAAGGCGCCACCTCGGACCTGGAAGAATCACCTCGAAGGGGGGCCTGGAAAACGCTATTATTGACTTTCTAAAACTGGGAAAAACCGGCCCGACCTAGTAGGCGAAAAATACACAGGACCAGGAGAAAAATAGGGAGAACGGGGAGGGGAGGGACCGAAAAGAAAAAAAGAAAAAAGGATGTTCTTTTTCCGCAGGGCAAAAAAAAGGGAGGTGCTTTGCAGAATTAGCTACGACTTCTGGTCAGGGACCTCCCGAATGGGAGGCCAAGGGGGGAAAAAAGGTGACGATAAAGGGGGGGGCCGATTGTCAATGGGTGGAACGGGGTGAGTGACGGGGCGACTGCAACGGCGAAGGGCTGGGTGGAAAACGGGAAGTGAACGGAAGAAAGTGGCCCATAAGGCACGAAGGAAGAGGTAGGTCGTCTGGTTCTTGTCCCAACGGGCTACTAAAACGCGTTATACGCGGCCTACAATATCTTCAGAATAAGAAGCCAAGGGGCAGAAGAAGGAGCCCGCAAACGGGCTTTGACTTGATGAAAACCTCAGCGTCAACCCCTACCCGAGATTGTAAAAAACCGAGCAGGCGGAATAAGAAAGACTTCCATGAACGGGGGGAGCGGAAAACTATGCAAACCTGGGGGGAAAAGCGAGGGAAGGGGAGACCAGTGTCTGGGTATTCATCATCTAATTTCAGACTTGGAAAACATACGCGAACAGCTCCATAAATGAGGTCGGGGTCGAAATGGTTGTGATAGTGACTCTGTTTTGCGATCGAAACGGGGGGGGGAACCGAAGAAAAAAAGGCATGTGAGAAAAAAGGGTACAAAGAATAGGAACGCCGAGGCGGAAGGAGGCAGACGAGAAAATAGGGCCTGGCCAAGGGTACAGTCGGCGATTTGCAGCCGTTATGTAGGAGGAAGGTGGGTAAGTCGAAAGGAAAGAGGCAAGGGAAAAACTCACCAGGGGGCCCGGGCAGAGAACGAGGAAACGAAGGGTGGGTCAAACTCCGTCGGGGGTAAAACCTCAGTCCAGGAACCCACTAACCTCACAAGGAGCAAATTCGGCCGACAAAAACGAAATGAGGGAGATGACCGAATAAAACTCAAAAAGCGAAGGAAAAGGGCAGGTGGACCACTCCCTGTCTTTCTAAAGTTAAAGATGCGTTCGGGAGTTTTAGAAATGAAGGAAAAAGGGGGATACACAGAAGTCAAGAAGAGAACAAACGAGAAGAAGATACATGGCAGGGGGGGGAATACAGGAGGGGAAGTGTAACTAAGATCAAAGCCTACACTATCAATCCATCTGCCATATTTATATATTCTGTAGGAACCTGAGATTCGAAAAAGAAGAAGGTTTAAACGGGAAGAAGATCAACTTAGAAGGAAAGTCAATGACAAACACTTTCTGTTCCGACTCGAAACCAACTCCGCTATCAACGCCTTACCGGCTGGGCGGCGCGGAGGGGGGGTTGCCGAGCCGATCTAATGTCCCGAAAGAGGCGCGGGAGGAAACAGGCAAGCCTCTCAAAAACGGGGGGGGAAAAGAGAGGTGGGGGGACTGGAGCAGCCCGTAGCGTGTACTAAAAAAAAAAAGACGTCGACTCGAACAAAGGGCTTAAGGAAAAAAAGTCGCAGGGGGGAAAAAAAAGAGGGAAGCGCGGTCTTACCTTGGGGGGAGGGTGAAACTTTTAGGACAGAACTTTTGATTCTTTAACCGCATTTTAACTCATTAGAAGGGTTGTAGACTCCTCCGGGAAATAAGACATAAAGAAGGCAGAATGGTGAAGCAGATGAAGGTCTGAAAAGAATAGGTGAAGGGTCAGGGGTAGTTTTTTTTGTCCCCGGACGCAAATCTGCGTCAAAAGACTGCGCAAGGCGCGAGGGGGGGACAGGGGGAAATGGCTTAGGACCCTTCCCGCAGTCCATTTCCAGAAGGGAAAAAAACAGACCTCCGCAGGTGGTCTTGCGTCAGGGGCAAGCCAGCGTAATCTTGTGAGGTGGGGACGAAACGAGGAAAGAAAGAAGAATCGGAGGGACGGGGGGAGGGGAAAGGGGAAAAGGGCGTCCATTAGGAGGGTGGGAAGTGGCCGAGGTGAGTGGGGAGCGGGGAGAACAACTGCGGAACCGCAATGTGGACCCTGAGGTGGAAAACGAAGCAAAGTCCTTTCTCTGCCGGAAGAACCAAAAACGACACCACGAAAAATTCCAGAAACCGGACGAACCAGGGGGGAGGGGCACTTGCCAGAAATAGAGGCGGAATAAAAGTGCTCATTATAGCAAGGACCCTTTAGGCGACTGGTACAGGTCTCAAAAAACAGCCTGTGGCGGGATTTACTCGAAGCGGGGCAAGGGGTCAAAAGATCAACGATAAAAAACACGCGGCGAACTACCGAGTCCAGGGAAGAAAGAGGTCCGCGTAAAAATTAGGTTGGGGATGAAAAATCTTCAGGACAACGGGGGGGAGAAACAAGAGGGGAACAAAAGGGGACTAAGGCAATATGACAGGCCCGAGGACCAAAGAGAAAAAGGATTATCTGAGACAAGGCGGTGAGGAGATGTTGAAAAAGGATGAGAATCAAAAAAGGGGACAAGGGAGATGATAAAGGAGTAGTCGGGCTGGTGCCCGCACCTCTGCGAGCCTGGCCCCTCGGGAAAAGAAACCCATCAATGCCGAGAATCGAGTCGGTGACAGGAAGTCAAGAGAACCCGATCACCGCCAGACATGGGAATTGCCCCTTTTCAGAACCAAGCAAGCATCGGAACTGCAAGACGACGGGGGCGACCGTCGGATCCGGAAGAAAGGATCGGAGACCTGTGTCATACTCATGGCCACAAAAAGAAGAGAAAAACAGGCCAGCTCATCAAAGGAATCCCGAAGAATTCCCTGAGGAAGACTGGCCGCAGCAAAAAAAAAGCTCATACAGATAGGCCAGATGAATTTGGGGTTTAGTGACGAAGAGAGTGCGGGGGAAATGCTCGGTTGACAATTTTATTCTAATCAGAACAAAGGGGGGGAGCCGACGGGAGGCTTCCTTCCCAGTAGCAGGGTAGCTAAGGGGGGGAGTCACGAGTGGGGGAATCACCTGGCGGTGCGGACTGGAAAAGCCTTCTTTGCTGTGGACAAATAAACACTTCGTACATATCACTGACAGAGTAATGGGCGCTAGGCGAAAAAGGAAATCCGGATAAAAGGAAAGGAAAGACTCAGATCTACACACCATTATAACGACCCAGAAAATAGGTCAAAAAAAACTTCCAATTTTACTCCTACCATACGCCGGGTCGGAGGAAGTAGGGAGTACCAAGGAGCCAAGAATCGGGGATTCATCATCCGGGGGGGGATATCTTACCTTTTCCTCAGGGGGGGGTGAGAGGATAGATATAAAAGGGAGACGAGTCCATCTGAATGCATCATAGAGAAAGACTTTCTTGCGTCTTCAGCAAAAAACAAACTCCCGTGTTGTCCGCTCCGCAGCTCGCAGGGGATTTCCAGGGAAAGTCTAAGCTAGAAACTCAAAGACTAGCTGGAACTTTCACCAAAAAATTCGGCACTGGTTGACGAAGGGTGAAAAAAAAGAAAAGACCGGGTTTGGGAAGTAAAAAAACTGGACGGAGGAAATCCGGGGGTGTGGACTGGAAGGGGGTAGGGGGAAAAAGGGATTTACTATCGAGAGTCCAAAAAACCGGAAAACGCGACCCAGGGGGCATCGAAGGGGGGAGGGTAAATGATTGAGGGTTCTGATCTGTCAGTCGGAGAAGGGCACAAAAAGGCCAGGAGACGAAAACGCCGGGCAAAAGGCATCAGGTTCGTCCGAGAGAACTACAAGAAAGAGGCACCCGGACTAAGGGGGAGGGGGACGACAGAAAGAGAGTCAGCTCAAATTGATTAAGTCAGACTCCAGGGAAACGACATAAAGAGAAAGAGGAATCAAAACTTCCGTTAGAGGGTTATCAAAGGTTCTCAAAAAAAATAAAGGGGGAGGGATAATAAAATATTTCGCTCAAGGGAGGGACTTTCCTGGGGGAAAAAGGAATCAGCCGCGGAAAGGAGTCGGGGGGTTGTGGGGGGCGGGAAGAGGGGGAAATAAAAGAATTCAGGCATCAGGGGGGGCTCGATCTTCTTCTAATACTCGAGAGAGGACTTGATCGACAAACAGTTCTCCAACAAGTCTTCTGGACACGGTACTCCAAACTGTGGGAAAGTGTGGAGCTCACGCCTCACCAACAGATCTTCTGCAGGGGGGGTGGAGGAAGGGAGAGAGAAAGGCGTGTGTAATCGTCAATCAGAGATAAGATATTCACCTGGGGGGAGATAACAGGAGAAAAATCGAGCGCGGGGGAGCCTTCGGTCAGATTTGTGTAAAAGGAATAAAAAAGGGGGAAACAGGAGACATTTTCTTATGTTCAGGAAAACAAAATCTGCTAAAATCGG
>Ga0179591_1365874_pt1 | contig 11871 bp, 5 predicted proteins | sample CZOMad2_1_08_16f_FD_182891 | JGI IMG/M metagenome (GOLD analysis project Ga0179591, IMG submission 182891) | Vadose zone soil fungal communities from Angelo Coast Range Reserve, California, USA - CZOMad2_1_08_16fungal (PacBio error correction) | ecosystem: Environmental > Terrestrial > Soil >...
GCTGGGGGGGGGAAGGATGTGCCCTCCAAACGTAGGTCGGGTCAGTAACGAGGGATGGGTATGGAAATAGGGGACACACGGAAGGGTTCACGGGACGGAGGTCAACTTGAGTAAAAACGAAACCGAGGAAGGAGGGCAAGAGGAGCATACACAGGAAACTGAACAGTCCTTTTCTAGTGGCAAGGGCCAAAGGGGATGCAGGAATCGGCAGGGGGGGAGGGGGACTCAAGAGCGCTGAGGAGAACTCTGGGAGCCGAACTGCATGGGAGCACTCCAGAAGAGGCAGCCATCCGGCGCGCAGTTAGAAGGTCTGGAAATAAATATGAACCTCAAATCTCCGCGCGAGGAAATATTGTTTGCGGGGGTACTACGAAATCCGGGGAAAGGGGGAGGAGTCGAGAACAGGGGGCTCGACAAGGCAACTGGCCGTTAAAAATCACGGGGGTCTATGGCGTTCAAGAAGGATCGAAGTGAACCGAATACGGCCGGGATTCAGGGGGAAAGTCTTTTCTCAAAACGGAGAAAGTCAAAGGACAGAGACGTAAGGGACTTTCTTATCGCCCCCTAATTCGTCGTCGCGGAAACTAAATAAAAAGAAACGGATTAGGTGAGCTCGGGGGCTCATCTGAGGGAGACAGCAAATCCTGTTTGGCCAGGGGAACCAATCTCCTGGGACCAAAGCGGGGGAGGGCCGTCTCGTAAACTGTGAGGCTAATCGGGGGAAGATAAACTAGGTGAGAGTGGAGTAGCGAGGAGCAGAAAAGGAAGAACCACCACTTCCAAGACCAAAAAACCTCAGCACTTCCAAAGAGAGAAAAACGCAGTTGAGAAAATAACTCAACCACCACCAAGGAAAATTCCGGACTCTCTATCGGTCAGTTCCGCGGTCTTTAGAGAATCTAAAAACAAGGAGGGGAGAAAAGAGAGTAGGGAGGAATATCTGAGCAGTACCTCCTCGCTATATTAGACGAATTGTTGTTATTTCTCTCAGAATTGGGATAAGGAGGGGGGGGGAGAAATTTTTCTGGAGGTCGCGTGGAATTAGCTTTAGGCTTGAAGTCTTCTATCCTAACTATAACACTTCGATAGGAAACGTCATCAGAAAGAGAGGGGGAACTTTGAAGGCGAGGGGAAAAGATTGTATGCTTTGGGGGGGAGTTCACCTTGCTGTGAGAATAAAAAGGGGAGAATAAGGAAGGTGAGAGGGACGGTTCCTCTAGCCAGACAGCTCGACGCGGGGATACGGAAGCAAAGACGACGGAAGAATCTTTCGCGGGTGGAGAAACGCGTCAAAACGGTCCCAGCCGGATCAACAGATCACCGTCCTGACCGGCAGGAGAAAAAAAACTCGGAAGATTTGGAACAACCTGCCCGGGTAACGAGGAGAAAGGGGGTCGCTACGAGAGGGGGGCCACGCTCTTCTGGACTTGGAAATGGGACTGTCCTCGCGAGGGGAAGGATAGAGGGGACATCGGCCCGAACGTCGAGACAGAAAAAAGCATGTTCCGGGGAAAAAACTAAGCTGGGGCTTACAGGCGCGAAGCATCGACGAACTATAAGGGAGTAGGCTGGCCTGCTGCGAAGGCGAACGGGCGGTAGGGACTCGCATCCTCTGCGGATCGTAAGCGCATAATCAGCGCTGGAGGCGTCGTCGCAATAGACGAGAGAAATCAGAACCTAAGACTCAGAGGTCGATAGGCCATCATGCTGGATGAAAAAAGCGGGTGAAACCTCCCGAGCAACGGACAAGGGATTAAACAAAGGAAAACCCGGGTCTCGGAGACCAAAGGCAAGCAGGAACGCCTAACAGCGATGTCTAGAAAATTACTTTTAGCCGGAACAACAGAGAGAGAAGGCAACAGAAAAGACGCGAGGCAGACTACAGCATCTTGCTTGCTCGGGTGCTGGACCTCTCAGTCCACGGCCCCCTGTTTGGGACGCAGGGGGAGAGCGTCGAGTCGGAGGGGGAAGGGGAACTCCGTCGGAAAAGAAACGGTAGAGGCGATCTTGGTTCAAGCACGGGCTCTAAAGGGCGGTCCAGCGCGGTACGATGGGGGAAGTGGAACTGGCCCCGCGACCCGGAACTCGCTAATCATCAGGGTTCCGTGCCAGTCAAATGCTTGGGAGGGGAAGGAAGGCGGGGCATAAAAAGGGGGATAGTCGATGGTACGGACAACGTATTTGGAGTGTCCGAAGTTTAATAAACTGCGTTAGGCACATAGTCAAAAGACTAGAGATTTCGAGGTTAATCTGATTGCCACTGCAGACGGAGGGATAAAAAAGGATGTAATCCCGAATCATTTTGCCGGACCCAACGCTTTATATGAGCTAGATAAAATACTGTTGGCGAGGGGCGAAGGGGAAAAGAGTTGATTGGCAGTCTTGCAGGGCGGCTTATTTATCCAGGGCCGGGAGGCTTAGTGCAGCACTGAAGAAAAAAAAAAAGAGGGGATTACGCGCTCCGTAGGCCGGGCGCCGTGGATTTTCGACGAAGAGCCTGCCTACGGGCCGCCCGCAAAACATACGCGAAAAAAGGGGGCATCGTTCAAAAGCCGAAAACCATCTTCATCGCGACGCAGGAAGACACTTTTCAAAGCTCGGGGTCTTTGTAGACGTAAGGAAGACCACAGAGGAAATTCAGGCAGGCTGCAGTAAATGTGGGCAAACGCGGTGATGTCGTCCAGTTAGACTATTCAAAACCCTGAGCAAAAATCCGGCTTCAAGAGCAAGCTTGGCTCGGGCCGGCAGAGCAATGAAGAAGGACGGGTTCGAAAGGTAGCTATTCGTCGAAGGAAAAATCTATTGAACCGGGAGCTCTGAAAATAAAAAAGAAGCGAGATCCCGGGACGTATGACGGCAACAGCATCCATCCGGCGGAGTAAAGGCGTTCTGGGTTCGTTCATGAAGGCTGAAAAAAAGAGAGCCTCGGTGGCCTTCTGGGAGGGGAAGAGGGAGTAGGAATCGCGAACACCGCGTTCATGGCTTACGTGCCCACTGCGCCATCGCGAAAAGACTAAAGCAATGACTCCAGGGCATGAGGGGAGGGAAAAGAGAAAATCATGCATAGATGGAGAAGAACGCACTCTCTTACTGGGATCTTCTGCGGCGAGGAAGACAGAAGATGGTCGAGGTAGATAGAGGAACCAGGTCAAAGTTACTTCGGCCCTGGGAACGGAATCCGCTTGCGTAAGAAGTCAGACATAGAGGAAACAAGACTTGAAAATGACTCGCCGGAAGGGGGCGACAGAAGAAAGAAAATAAAACCTGAAGCAGGGCTCTTCTAGCACGTTATGCTTTAAAAACTTAAGCACGGAGATCCGATGAACTGAGGGTAGGAGACCAGGGGATGACCTGCCGACGCAAGAGAACACTGGAATTGCCAGGTCATCCCGGCAGCGAAACAGAGGGCCATTTCATACGATCCAGAGGCCATAAGAAGGAAAACAGAGAACGAGTACATCCCAAAGGTAGGCTCCGGAAAAGTCGGGGGAAAATTCTCCCGCAACGTTCTTAACTGGGCCAGAAAGAAAGGAGATTCATAGTCGAGAACGGAGAGCAGATCCACGGCTCGCGAAAAGAACTCGAGATCATAAGAAATGGTCGATCCGATCCGTACTGCTCGAGGCGCTCTATTTCTTCGTCACTTCCCTGAAAGAGCTGACTTTTGGGAAACAAAGAAAGAAGGAAAGAGGAGATGAATGACCGGAGGAGGGGCTGCCGATCGCCGCCCTCATGTACTCTACTAAGCTCTCGAGATGACTAGGTAATCGGGGGAGCTCGGGACGCCGGAAAGTAGGGGGAAGAGAGAACCGAAACGGCGCGAAAGTAAGAGGGCATAAGGGACCGGCCGTCAAGCGCAGCTATCGCAAACCGTCGTAGGCGCGAAAGGGAAGATAAAAAGGACGCGCGGAGAAAGCGCCGGAAGAGGGCTCGATCACGGGACGTAGATCGCTGCCGCAAGGGCTGGTCGACACTCGATCGATTTCCTGAGGGGAGAGGCGTTCGCCCTTATGGAGAAGTGCCGGGGTGGCAAGAACCGAGGAATCCGACACATCCTTAAAACGGACAGGTACTTCGAACGTCCAGTGTCGCGCACTCAGAGTAGTACAGACTAAGAAAGTGGGAGGGCGTCAACGCGGAGGTGATCGGGCAAAGACGAGAAAGGGAAACAGGCGCAATCCGCAGAAAGAGAAAGGCTCGAAACCACGCCTCGGCAGGGTTACGGACAGACCATCCTCACCGAAAGAAGTCTGAAAAACCACCAAAGGAGGGGAGAGAGATGAGAGGAGGAATTCAGGAAAAAGGGCCAGAACAAAGGCCAGGAGTGGGTCGAGCAACTGAGATGAGTATTCGCTGGGGGGGTAAGACCATGGAAGAGGGGCGAGGCCCGATCACCTCCGCAAGAAGGGAATAACGGAAAGCAAGGAAGATCTGGTCCACTTACTCACTAATCAGCGACAAACAGTCGAGGAAATTTTAACGGAGGTGGACGTATGGAAAAGGGTCCAACCCAGCGACTTCGACGAAAAGACAAATCCGCAAGACGCATCAAAGAGTACGTCGACAAAAGAACCAGCCCGCGGCAAGTCGCTAAGGAACAACGTTGAGGCCGAGGCTGGGCGCGGGAACCTCGAAAAAGGCGCGGTCTGGTCGACGAAGAAGAAAGGAGAAAAGAAAGGGCAGGTGCGCTGCTAAAAAAGACTCAGCTGCCCAACTCTAGAAGGGGTTTTGGGTGGCAGGGAGGAACGCTCAAGTCAGGACGGAAAATAGCTCGCCAAAGAGAGCCCGCGAAGACTCTAAGAGCCATCCGAGTATGAAAAGGGGGCGGAGAGAAAGAGCCGTCAGCAAAGCCGGCGGAGAGTGGACTGACGTTGGGAGGGGGTGAAGGGAGCCAGAACAAGAAGGGACGCTCGGAGGAAACGACGTGAGCACGGGGGGAAATCGAAAAACAAGCCTCGAAAGACATCCGGAGCTGGAGATAACAGCGGTGAGGGGGGAGCTGGGGAGGGGGGGGGCGCGAGGAGACGGGCGAGCGAACGAATCTCGTAAGTCCGAGCAATCAGCGTCGGTCAAAGGGAGGCAGACCGTGCGGGCGCAATGAGGTTCACAAAAGACTCTCTAAATGGGGCTGATGATCTATGACATAGGAGGCGTCCGATAGACCTCCTGGGATCATTTAGGATACGGCGGGGCACGTCGCTGTATATGATGAAAGTGCGAGAGGAAGGATGGGGAGCGCGTCGGTTCAGTCAAGAAAAGTATCCTCTGCTGAGCATTAACCCACCCTTTCAGGGGACGTTGAGAACAGAAAACGAACGGAGAGCCGAAAACGGTAACCTGAAGAGTGGGCGGTTGACCTTTGAGTTGAGAGCGTCGCAAACAACCCCGACTTCGAGACAGGCGGAATTTTGCTGACATCCTCTGTCGGCGCCTTGTAAGACATCTCTGGACGTCGTAAGCCCTTGTGCGGCGGGGAGGGGGGTCAATCTGACGTGTAGAAGTGGACCTATAGACTCCCGCAAACCGAAGCTAAGATCGCAATTGACGACCTCCACAAGGAAGCGAGAACCATGCCTCGGGCAAAGAGAGAATTATGTGGGGGAGAGGGTGGCCCATACTTGAATCCAATTTATTTTTAAGGGGAGTCAGTCTGCGAAGATGGTGTGAAGGAAAGGGCCCTGAAGCCGAAATGAAAGAAGAGCCGAAATAGTGGTGAACACAGACCTGGATAAATCAAGCTGCCTCAACTGGTGAAGGACCAAACCTTATGAGAGGGGAAAGGGGAGGGGAAAGAGTCCTGGATCGAAGCGCTCAGCGAAGGTCGGGGGGAGCGAGTCCGGAAGGTCAAGGGGGTGGTTATCTGCGCAGCGTGGGCCCTAGGGGTTTTGGGTGTACAGGGCAAAAAAAGGTCAAATCCGCAAAAAACGCCAACGGGAAAAAGAACGACTAACAAGAAGGAGCGGAAAGAGGTTCCGGAAATAGAAAAATCTCTGGAAGCGCTGTAGAAATCAGGCGCTGAGCACCGGTCTGTGTTGAGCAGGCTCAAATGAAAACGCAAGGGAATACTGGGAGACGGAAAACCTCAAAATGCAGACAGGTCTCGGCAGGGTCGATCGGGGGGCGGCAGGTAGTTCGAAACGCCGCCGCTAACACGTGAGGGAGACTCTGCGGAGTCGATAGGAGACAGACCACCAAGGGGGGAAGGATGCCACTTGAACGAGAACCAACCCGCTTAACTCACGCCCGGGCGTGGCTTCGAGGCTGAAGGGACGAAAGGGCACGTCTACAACGCCACCGGGAAACACAGGAAAGAAAAAGGGGCGCGTGAGAGCAACCAATGGTCCGTTCGGGGACTGAGGCAATCACATCGAAGAACGACTGGACTAGGATGATATCGGAGGACCAAAAAGGTGCAAGACTGAAGAAAGAATGACCGAACGGGACTTAACATACCCATGCCTACTATTACCTCACGTCCTGGGGAGAGGTCAAAGGGAGGAGGGCTTACATCGATCGGGCAGGGACCGAAACGGGGGGGTTAATAATGGCAATCCAAGCAAACGAAAGCTGAGAGGGGTATCGTTCGGTTGGGGTTGCCGCTTTTTCTGCAGAGGAGAGGAAAAAACCCGCAAAATACGTTGTCGAGGACATCTAACTCCCGCCAAGAGTGAGGACCGAAGATGACATCCTCAATACCAGCAGGGATAAGGAACGGCACAAGGGGGCGTTCGCCGGGAGGATCGAGTTGTCGAGGGGCAGGTCATAAAAACCAAGGAAACGCTCTAGAACCAAGAGGAACCTATCTCAGGGGGCTTTTGACTGGTCCACTTTCAATATCGGCACCCTACCGGGGATGGAAACGAGCTCCCAAACCGAGGATAATCCGATCTAGCAGGACGATCACTCATCGAACCCAGGTTAAGGGGGAGAGGGGGCGCCGCTCAGAACGCAATCATATTATGGGAAGATTGCAGCACAAGGGAGCGGAACTGTTGCCATGCAGATAGGTTTAGCGGCAAACGTCTCCAATGACGAGCAGGGGCCCAGTCTCGCTACTTGTTCGCCGATCGGGAAAAGGTACCAGGGGGCGGTACGGGTCCGAGAGGGGTTTATGCGTTAGTGTTAACCCTACACCTCCTCTGGGGTTCATACATAAAGGGGGGAGAGAAAAGATTACAGAGGGGTATCTTTCTGTGGACGGTAGATCTCGGAGTCTAAAATGGAGAAGGAAAGCTCGAATAGACTGCGGGTCCGGAGTCGAGAAGAAGCGTAATATTCAAGGCCGTCGTCAATGTTCAGAAGAAGCCGGGCCTACCTAGAGCGCGCAAGTCGCGTGGGTGCATAGAGGCTCCTGGGAGAGATCGGAAGCCGGAAAGTTACGGAAGACTCCTGAAAAAACTGCGCTCCCTTTGAGAGACGGGATGAGAAGCAAGTTACACCACCGAGCTAGCTACCCGTAGGAGAAAAGGAATCCAGTGGGAGTTCACGACAACGAGCTTGTCGTGAGGCGATAAGGGAGCTGGAGGGAGGGGCCGCGGCACCCGGGCAGGGTATAAAAATCCGGAACATGCCGGGGTTGTCGCATCCGGGGTCCATTAATGGTCGAAAATTGAAACGCAGGGGAGGGGAGCACGCGGCGGGAAAAAAGTCGGTGAAAATCGAAAATGAAGGGGAAGAGCGTGGAAGATCGATTTGAGAAGAGCGCACGGAAAAGGGTCATAGGTCGTAAGAACTCAACTGATAGGACTGCAACATGTTAGCAAGAGATATCAAAGAACCGAGGGGGTGCCTGCAACCAAAAACGCACTCACCTCAGGCGATCTGGGAATCCTGCCCTGAGAGACAAAAGAGAAAAAAGAGGGGGCGATATGACTTTTCGGTCGGCCTCGCCGGAATGGGTTCCGGACCTTCTGATAGCACAGATTCAAACACAGCTCCAACTGACCACGACTACCCTCTTCAACACCGCGTTCCACCCCCTTTAGGCCACGCAAGTTTGCGATCTCCAAACACAACCCAAGAGGCTCTCAGGGCTCTATCTGCGTAGCCGAGGAGCGGGGAGCGCAGATAGAGAAAAAAAACACAACTTAGGCGGGAGAGAGAGAGATGCAGAACACTATCCTCCTGCAGGGGAGCCTCTCGGAGACGTAGACGATTAGGTTTTGTTAGCTGCGCGCGGAAAGGGGGAATTCTGGGGGAAAGGGGGGCTGGACAGGGTCGTCGTGGTCGCGGGGTGGAATGCGGTGGAAAATTGGGAAGCCGAGGGAAAAAACGAGGAAAATGCCAGTCTAGCGGAGTCTCACCTTCGATCGCCCATATTGATCTTTGAGAGCAAGGGAGGGCCAAGAGGAGCGGGGGGAGGGAGTGCAGTGGTCATGGAAGCTCGGTGCCTGAGAATGGAATAAGCCGTGGAGTGCTTCATATAACAAGCGCCAGCTTAGGGAGGCGCGAAAGATAGCAGAACGGAAGTCCCTCGGAACGCTACTGAGAGGAAAGGAAACCGGGGTTCAACTGATCGGTAGGACAGTCGCACGGCGAGTAAACTGGAAGGACAAGACACGATGTCCCGGGAATACCGCCCTGGGTGCAGAGGAAAGAAGGGGGAGACGTTCTAGAGTAACGGTCAAAAAAAGCGTCGGAGGCTTCGTAGAAATCCATGATCCTCAAGAGTCCGTGGGCATCGGGGGGGTTGCCATAGCGCGAAGCAGACAGTGGAGAGGAGAGACGGGAGATTTGTAAGGTGACGGGGGAGTTATCAGTCCAGTTCTGGCTCACGTATTCAGGTCCGAGAAATAGGGCCCTAACTAACTGGCGCGCGAAGGAGAAAACGGATGGGAGCTCCGGGTCAGAATACAGCGGGAGGGATAGAGGAAAGGCCGTATCCAGCCGGCGCTAATTAGATAGAGAGGAGCATCGTATGGCCTGCGCCAGGAGGTGAAACCCAAGACAGAGAGTTAACTCTCGGCCCAGCAAGTAGTGATTACAAATCCCGGTTGGACTTTGAACACCTAACCGAGACAAGAATCGAAGAGGACCCCTAAAGTTCCGGTCCAGAGAACAGATCGGAGACCATTTCACCCGCCTGTGGCGGAATGCTCGTACCTTTAGAAGGGGGGAGAGCAAGAGCGGAATCAGCAACGTCTCGACTTAGAAAAGACTCCTCAGAAGGGAGGGCACGGGTGACGAGGAGCGCCGACTGCGATCAAGGTTTAGAGAGGTGTCGACTTGGCTATTCGTCTTCTAGCTTACTTGCGGAGCGATTAGGGAAGACGGGGAAAAGAAAGTAGTCAGAACTAGGGAGATATGCCCCCATGAGCTCTGGGCGAGGGCGAAAGCGCGGTGAGGGGGGGCCAGGCCCAGCAAGGCGCATTAAAATCTCTACCATAACCGAGCGCCTCTCGACCTGCTGGTTACTTAGGGGATGACTGGAACGTCTGGTCCGCAACGCGGGTCGGGGAATTCGAAGTTGGGCCGTACCACGTAGTGTGGGAGGGAAACTGGGTAACGGGGGACGTTGAAGAAATCTAGGAGTGCACAAGCGCAAGGCGTCGACTCTAGTGTCGGGAAATGGGAGGCCACGGCTCAGGATCGAAACTAGGTCCTTCGCCGTTGGAAGGGAACAATCGCCTTTATAGGGGAATAGAGTAGAAAAAAAAGGGAGGTTTGCGTCGTCCGCAACGCGTGTCTTCAGGGCTTGTTAGAAACGGGACTCGATACGGATCCTCGACACGTCATTCGTATTTTTCAACTTACTAAAACTCTGGGAGATAGAACGTCTGAAATCCTTGCGGTGAGGAACCGTTGGTAGGGGGTTGCCGGGCCTGAGACCTTACGCCGGAGGAGTCATCCGCACCTTGTGGTACCTTCGGTCAGATTTTTCAATCGGACTGAGATACAACCATGCTTTCATTGGGGGGCTAGGGACTGGAGAAATAATCAAGTTTGGCACGTAGGCCGGGACTTTAACGCTCCAGGAATCTCGAACTTCTGTACTGCTTAAACGCGCATGTATTGAAGCCGGAAAGATTAAAAACTTCGTTCCAAAACTTGAGTCTAAAAGACCCTTTCTCTGTAGGGAAAACAGATTCGAAGCGCATGGGAGATGGGAGGAAGGGGAGCTGGATCAATTCGTTGTTCAAGGGGTCCGTCGTTTCAAAAACAGGGTAGGACCTTAATGCCTGCGTACGAGAGGGGGACGAAGGAGAGCGAGCAAGGAGATGCCCGAAAGAGCCCGCGAAAAAGGCTCGGACGGGCGGATATCTGTTGAGTGCAGTCTTGCTCGGCGAGAGACTCAGGTGGGAATTCGCACGAAGGGGGGAGGACGGCTGAAGAGACTCTTCGGGGGCACCCACTTCGGGTCTCCCGGAGCTTCGTTAAAAAAAAATGCGCAACCAGAGCAACGGAAAATACCCCGAAAGAAGGCTGGTCAAGGAAGGAACGACAACTCCAAGTTAGTCTATGCCTCTCCGGGCAGACAAACCCTTTCCCCCCGCGAGACTTTGTAGGGCCTTCGCGAGGGCCGACTTTCTTCGGGGAGAAGTATATCGTCAACAGGAAGGGGGAAGCTTAATGAGATTACGACTTAAACGCAGGACCTCGCTGGCTTAGACTCTGGGCCTACGGGAATCAGGGTCTCCAACAAGATGAGGAGCCGCCTGGATGGGTGTCTCAGACGCACTAGCCCGGTCCCACCGGGTGACTTGCCTATGTCGGTTCTGAGCAGGGGATCTGGGGGGCCCCCGTGGATATTCAATTAGGGTTGTCACCATATCCTCCTTCGGAGTGCTATTCGGTTAGGACAAGGAACCTGACCAAGGCAGCGGAACAGAAGAGGTGCCTGTCGTCTTAATAAAGGAAGCGCATCTGCGACGACAACATGGCAGAAATGCAAAAGATCCAAGGGGCCCGCTCGACTGCCGGAAAGGCGGCTAGTAAAGACCACACGGAGACGTATTGTGGGAAAAGACCTGGCAGAAAACGGAGGATACTGGGCACAGAGCTAGGAGACTTCTAGTATAGAGCGTGGGCGAGAGGCACGGATCAGAGGGAATTCCGGCGACTATCTCAGACATCTGTCGCTCTAGGGACCGACCTGCTCGAGGGGGGATTGTAGGGGGGGGAAAAGGAAGCGTAACCTCCGGTCAAGAGAGCGACTGCGGACCGTCACCCCCACGGAGGAACGAAGCTCGGACGGACGGGGGTGAGAAGCGCCGAACCCCCCGATATTACTCGTAAGGTCATCCTCGGCCCCCGTCTTGCTCGCGGGGGATCGAGGTGGCGAACAAGCTGGCTGAGAACTCTTGACGAGAGCAACCAGACGTAAGAGGCGCGGAGGGGGGGCATCCGGAGGAGACGCCACCTCGCCGCCGAGATAGTCCTCTGAAGGGGGTCAGGGGAACCAGAAAGCGAGCAGCAGCTCGTCTAGCGCCCGCCGCTGGGGACGGAGTGGGGTAAGAGAGCTAGGCTCGGGGGGAGGTTTGATACTACGCTTCATGGACCGGGGGGAGGGGAGACGGGCAGGGGGAGACCTTAGGTGGGCGTACGCCGCGGTTGGAGAACCCTCTACCAGGTAAATCCGGGATCTGGAAAGGTGATATACTTCTTGGGCCTCTCGTAGTGGACACTCGTCCTTTTCGTGACGGGGGGGGAAGGAAAGGGGAAAAGAGTTTCAAGAAAAGAGCAAATGTACCAGCGCGGGGCTAAACTCGTATCCATAGATGGACCAAGCCTCTTCAAGGGGGGGGTGGGGGGGGGGGTGGGGTGGGCAGGGGGGGGGGGGGGGGGGGGGGGGGGGGGGGGGGGGGGGGGGGGGGGGGGGGGGGGGGGGGGGGGGGGAAAGGGCGGGACGAAGGTACTAAAATGATCCGCGAA
>Ga0179591_1288135_pt1 | contig 11870 bp, 9 predicted proteins | sample CZOMad2_1_08_16f_FD_182891 | JGI IMG/M metagenome (GOLD analysis project Ga0179591, IMG submission 182891) | Vadose zone soil fungal communities from Angelo Coast Range Reserve, California, USA - CZOMad2_1_08_16fungal (PacBio error correction) | ecosystem: Environmental > Terrestrial > Soil >...
GCCTCAATCGTTTGGATATGAGGACAAATGAAAGAATCCGAGGACCTTGGACAAATTTGTACTAGTGCCGAAAGCGACAAAAACGATTTTTCATCATTTGCGTCCAGAAACCCGCAAAGGGGGACACAAACCAACTTGAAACCGGGCCTCGATTTAAATCATGAAAAAGGATTTCAGCAAGCGATGAGAAAACGAAAAAAAACGGCGAAAGACATTGAGGTTTTACGAAATTTGAACTGCGATCTGTGAGTTACGAGGGTCCCGCGGATCGACATTGATGGCATTAACTGTCTAACTTCGACACGGAACGAATAGTCCCCGGGAAATCACTAGTCACCTGACTCTAAGAAGGCATGCGGTAATTCACGGTGACTATAAAATCTGAAATATTCGGCCAGACAGGGCGTTGAAAGTAATCATATAGTCAGGGGGGGGGAATAACGTTGCCAGCAATCAGGGGGGCATGGGCGGGAAAAGTTTAGAAAGTGGACCGGAGATATTAAACTGATAATTCCGTTCCAGGAGAGTAACAATCATGGGGGTGGCTAAGGGAAATTCTTCTAACTCCGTGTCGCAAAGTTGTTGGGTGGACGGAAAAGAAAATGGGCCACAACCCAAGAGGACTCGTTCTAACGTATAGGAAAAGGGAACTCCCGTTCATCGCATAGATAGATCCAACGCAGGAGTGGGTGCGGGGTGTTTTTCTGTCGGAAAAACCCACGATGACCTGACGATGAAGAGCCGACAGGCACAGATCGTGATAGGAGCTTCTGATCTTCCGGTCGGAACGGTAGGACCAAGTCAGTTTGCAAGGGGGAAGGTAAAATGAAACAAAGATTCAGAAAAAATAGGTGCCATGAACAAGGGTCCCTGTATCTTAAGACCTCCGAGAAAAATACACGGCGTTGTGGCCGGCTGGCTATCCAGGGTAGAAATCTATAACATCAAGGCAATAACAACATTCTTAACGGGCGGTTAAAAATTCGTAACTTATAGAGGTGGAATGTAGCAGGGGGTAAAGTTGGAAATACCATTTTCCAATACCAGTACATTATTGGGGGGTGTGGAAAGAAGGAAGTCCATGTCAAAATGGACTGGGGGTTGAAAGGAAAAAAAAGGGGTTACAAATAAAAAATTCAACTGCAAAACAATCTTCGTCTCCGAATAATGGGGGTGGGTCCCTGGGAATAGGGGACAAGGGGAAATCCTCCGAAGCAATTTGTGCAGAGGGGTCTTTTAACGGTTAAAATCTTCCACCAAAATAATGAAATACGAGTAGGGGATACATAATCCTTGAGAAGGCTTCAATATTTTTCCTTCTAGAAAGGATTTGTAGGCCCCCTTTTGGGAAGGAAAAACCCCCAAACATGGCTTGTTCAATGGGGAACAAAAGAGGAGAAAAATTCAGGAAGGCGCTTCATTTAGCTTTGATTCGAATATACCTGGGGCTGCTGTTGGGGGGTTTGATGGGTAAGATTATGAAGGTAAAAAAAAATGAAAAAAGAATAGAACTAAGGTAGAATCTGTTAAGGTCCATGTTTTTCTAACCTATGAAAGTAGTTATGGATGTGTGTCTTAGTCATTTTGTTTAACTTATTTTCCCGGAGGATGGTTGGGCGCATGAACCTCATGGCAAAGCTGAATAGCAAAAAAAGAAGAAGGCGGCAGTACCTTTTTGATCTCGCCTAGGGGGCAACCCATAACAGTTTTGACCTATAAGAAAGAAAAAACAGCCTTTCCAGAAAGGGAAGGAAGACCATCAGCAGGAAATGTCAAAAACGCCATAAGAGAGATAACCTGCTATATAAAAAAGGGGGGCGTCGGGTTGTGTTGACTGACCAAAAGAACCGAAACCTTTAAATCTCTGACCAAGGGGGAATTTGGGGCCACAATGACCTTCGTACAACCAAACAAACGAACAAAACCAATTCTTAACCTAACAACTGGAACGTTTAATTTGTGAAAGGGTCAAATCCTGGAACCCCCTTAAAAAGTCTAAACATACTGAATCATTTATAAAAAATAAAAAAAATTTTAGGGAGCGGGCATCGATTCTCATTCAACATATCTAACACGAATGCTCCATGATCGCCCAAACAGGCCCTTGTAAAAGCGCCTACGGCAAGTCCCTCGTTCGTCGGCCTCGACGCCCCGTTTATACCCTCTTTGGGGGAGGCTGAACCCTCTGCACACCCGTCGAATCCCCAACCCACACCGACCCCGCAACAAAGGAGATGAAAAGCTCGAGGGTGATCTTTGTGGAAAAGAAAAGATTCGTTAAACTGGGTAAGGGGCTCCTGGGCCTCCCGACCCCACTATAAATCCGGCGGGAACACTTACATTAGTACTATGCTTTGAACGCCACGGTAGGGCCGAATTTCGGGAGTATTCACTCACCCTGGATAGGAAAGGAAAGAAGAGGAGGGGAATGGGGAGGTTGAAGAAAGGGCCGAAGGGGGGGGCAGACCTGTATTGCAACCGGACGGATCATCAGTGGGAGGGGTACCGCAGGAAGAGTGGACAAAAAAGTCGTTGGCAGGGCCATCTAGTTGTGGCCGGGGGGGAGAGGGCAGGGTTTGCAACGGGAGGGAGGGAAGTGAGGTCGAGGTGGAAGGGGTGGGGGACAATAAGGGGGGAGGATGGGGTGGGTAGGGAGCAGGGGGGCATGGCTACGGGGATCAGGCGTTTTGGGGTGGGGGTATTGGGGAGTGAGGAAGGTGGGGATTGGGACTAAATAGGAGGACTCAAGTGGGGGGTACAATGACTTGGGACGGTGGTGCGGTACCAGTGACGTTGGGGAGGTTGGAATTGTGGTGTCGGTGATGGGGGGGTAGCGGATGCTGGGGCTGGTGCAAACAGGTTTAACAGACTGTTTCCTTATGTAAGTGGTTTGATGTTGTGTGGGCCTGATGTACCCCTTGTCGGATCTTGCTAGGGGAAAGATGTCAACTTGACCTGCAAGGGTTTTCATGATGCTCGAAATGGATGGTTTTTCGCCGGGGGTTAAAATTCAACCTTGAAGTTGAAATTAAAGTGGGAGATGCTGGATTCAAATCTAACGGTTTTTGCTTGGCGATACAGGGGGGACCATAAGGGTGGGCTTCATGTAGTAGGGTACAAAAGGCACGGGAATCTTGTTGTCAGCTAAGAAGGTAATGTTGACGCAAACTACGAACCTGCCGAGTCTGCCTGTTCAAACACATACCCGGTTGCCGGCTCAGCTCCACTAATTGCGAGTTCTGCCTCCTACCTTAACGGATTGGAGACATGGATTCTAACAATTGGGGGCGTTTAAGAAACTCTTAGCCCAAAAAAAAATAAATGAAAAACGTCCCCGATAGAGCATCAAGAACAGACCAAAAAGCACAGGCAAAATAAATCTTGGGTGTGAACAACACATATGACCACGGATGGAAATTCGTACTGATGACAGTGGCTGACCGCCATGGTCCAACAGTAAAGAAGAAAAATATTAAAAAATTCAAAAAAAGGCCGGCGATCACTACAGAAAAATCTAAAGTTCGAAAATGTGTTTAAAAAAGGAACTCATAACAATCGGTTCAAATTAGAGTGTGAGGATGGAAAATTTGGTGGAACATCTCGATCTTCCGCAATTAAGAAGAGTCAGAAGCTGTGCCTTGGACCGTTTTCTCGGATTTCAAGCATTTGGTCCCATTTTGATTATCATTCAGAGCTTCACTGTCCACATGAAGGTATTTTTTTTGGAAAGACTCTTAGACTACTTCGCCACAAAAAGCTAGAACGGCACTCTCTCAAAATTTTTTACGGGGGGGAAAAAACCGTTCTTCACCGGGGGGGGCATTGGGAAAGGGGGTGGTGCAAAAAGATGTTAAGTGAGCAAAGACCAACGGTGAAAGCCAAAAAAAAAAAAAAAAGCAAATGTATCAAAGCCAAGGATTGGGGGGGAACTGCGGTGGCGTTAAGAATGGAAAGAAATGTTTGTCTAAACTATTGGAACAGGGGGGTTGTCACTTTTACCCGGCAGGCAATGCTGCGTTGGAATCCTGCCAAAAAGGTAGAAACAGAAGGAGAAGAGTCACTATTAAGGCCATTGTGTCTGGCGAATTTAAAACGCAGGTCATGGGAGTAGTTGGGGAAATTCACCGAAAGAAAAACACAAAAACCAAATAGTGGTAGCCGCGAGCTGCGATTCACCGGGGAGAGAAAGAACACCTAGAACGTTCAGTAAAGGGGTGTTGCACCACAAAGGGAAGACCACCAGGTTTTAGGACATAGAAAGACGAAGACATTCATGGCAAAAACTCCTCGCAAAGCGGTTACTAAATGATTACGGATCTTGAAAAAAGGAAGATATTATCGCTGTGAACTTGCCCCCTTCTTGCCACAAAGACTGACCTGAAGGAAGACTACCAAAGCAAACCGTTGTGTGCAACAAAGCTACAGGAGGAGTACTTTCAACAAAGGTCGCCGGAATGTCTTTCTATATCGTAAGATGTTTTTTGAAAAAAGAATCACAGAAGGAATCGCTTTACAAAAGAAAAAAGGGCTTCGATCGGTAATAGTCGTAAGAGTCTTCAAGGTCGAAGGGAAAGACTCCAAAAGTTGCACAGTCGCGGGAGAAAAAAGGTCCCCCAGGTCTGGAAAAATTACCATCATTAAAAACCTGCAATGCGGGAGCGCCTTTGCGTTTGAAGCGCCATGGATCGAAGTAATTAAAGCGTCAATTCGGAAATCGCTGGCCCATGCGGGAAAGGTTTGGTTCTATGGGTAAACCAGCACCTTTTTCAATCGTTTGAGGGCAAAAGCAACAAATGAATGAAGAAGGGGGGGATTTTTTCGCGTTCCGACGAGTCACCCAAGGGTCCAGCTCGTTGTTCTGTGTAATGGTGATAGCAAAAAACGGAATGGGTGGAGTGAACAAAATAACTAGTGACTGGGGGGGGATTATCAAAAACGGGATGGGTGAAAAGAGAGAAGGAACCATTCACTGAGGTAGATACTCCCCACTCCGTTGGGAGTATAAACAACCCTAATCACGACTGCGGAAATTAGCAGAAAGTTTGAAATATTGTGTCAAAAAAAAAAACGATCTTGGAACAGCATTTTGCTATCAACAGCGGGGAGATTTTGTCACAAAAGAAACCAAGGGCGCATAAAGCGCGATTTAAAGAATTCAAAACAGTCAACATAACAGGGAACTCAGCTAAAATCCTTGCGGGGTGGGAAAGGGAAAAGGCCATATCCGGGGTGAAAAGGGGGGGGGGGCCCGCTGTATCTACAAGTTAGCGTCCTGGGTAACCGTCCGGAGATTCACGATCCTATTAAAAGGAGCCGGAGGGGGGTGCGGGGGCAGGAAAGCGATTCCAGGGTCTGATAGGCAACAAAAAGTCATATTCAGAAATTCATCCAAAGCCGGCCTGTTGAAAGTAAGAATCCCTAGAAGGGGAGGGGGAAAGAAAGGGGTTGCAGTTGTGGCAGCGCTTCAGGACATTTGTTGCAGAAGGGGTGGAGGAAAGGGGGCAGGGATAAATATATACATATATCCGGGGGGGGAAAGGGAATGAAAACCGCTGTAAAGGGGGGCGTGGCTGGCATGCATTGCTATATCCGAATGGTGGTTGTGGTTAAACAACCCTCTGGGGGGTGCAACAAAAGTGAATGACATCGGGGGTCATGGGATTTTGTTGAGTGCTATCCATGCCAAAAGAAGGAAGCCCAGCCAGGCTGTTTTTAAGGGGGGGGGGAAAAGTGGAGGGGGAATGGACACCAAACAAGACGAAATGACCTAGTTACCTTACGCAGGAGCCAGACAAGGGATAGGGTTGATGGGATATCCCGGTGCGGGCAAGGGTGCCCACAACCAGGGGCAGGTGCAAGGGGAAAAGAAAGAAAAACTGACAGAAAGAAGGGGGGCAGACAAACAGGGGGGGATTTCCGTCCCGGGATCTTAAAATCCTGTAAAAAAATAAAAGGTTCTTTGATAAATGGGCCGGATGAAAAAGGCGGAGCCTGGGTATTTGACTCCCAATCTATAAAGGGGGCAAATTAAACATGCCCTGATTGAAGGACGGCTATAGTACAAGATTATAGAAAATACAAAAAAAAAAAAGAAAAAAAAAACACAGGTGCTAGGCAATGATCATCGGGTCCATACCTGTGTTCAAGTAGGGTTGGTAGCGGAGAAAGACAAATGAAGTTGGGGAAAAGCAAAAAGTATTAAAGAAAAAGGCAACGACTTACTCGCACAGACTTGCATTTGAATTTCCCACTATCTAAACTATTGAAACCCAGCTAAATCTCCAATGTTTCAAGATTGTTAAGGTGTAAAAAAGGATTTAGAAAAGAGGTCCACAATGCTTCAAAGGAGCAATCTGTATTTCATAAAGTCCTTTTTGCGAAGCCACAGGGGTGACTGGCTGTCGGAAGGAGTTCCGGCAGGCCCGGGTGTAGTGGCAGAACCGCCATGACCAGTCATAGGGGGTTGGAACAAAGGGTATTTTAAATTCATTAGGTCTTTTTTTTATGGATTTCGCGTGGAAAAAGGCCTACTAGCCTGTTAATATGGGTTGTGATTTTGGTGGGTGGATAATTGTCTTGGAAAAAAAGTAACAGAAAGAGACGAAGGAGCTCATGGGGAGGTAAGGACAGTTTTTCAGGATAGAAAAATTAAATGGGCTAAGTGTGGTATGCACAGGGTTAGTGCCCCTGGGGGTTGATTGTGTAGCTAAGCCGGTTAGCAAGTTTCGTTTGGTTGGGCTTCATGACCTACGTCTCGCTACTTCCTCCCCGAGATGCCTGCTCCGGTTGCGTTCCGAATGCCTTGATATTTCATTACTAGGCAATCGGATGAGGTCACCTATGATTTGGGGGGGATTCTTGGGCTCTCAAGGAAGGTAGTGCAATAAAGAATCCCCACCTGTAAATACCGGGTCCGGTATTTCCGGCCTTCTTCCTCAGGAGTTCCTAGAACTGAGAATTCCAAACCCTCGAATTTAAAGAGGCGAAGGGAAACATAAGGACGAGCAATGTACGTTGAACACTTCAGAGAAACTAGTACGCTGACCCGGGGCCGAAGCTACCGGGACCTTAAACCGACAAAAGAACACACTACAACTGCCCAGTCTGCCCAGAAAGGAAAAGTGATCCTTTGGTTCAAGATAATGGAACAAAAAAAAGACTGGGCAGGCAACAAGCTGAAATTGGAGGTGAATTAAAAAAGTCCGAGTTGCCAGGAAAGGTGCATGATCATCACGAATCTTAAGAGGAAGGTGTGCATACGGAAACTTTTCCAGGAGACCAGTTCAAGGATGGAAAGTGGAAGGAAAGGAAGGTCCGGCCAATTTAAACTATTTGTTTTTCTGAAAAAGATCAACGCATATCCCTCGAAAACAACGGGGAAAAAATGAGATATCGAGGTGTAAAAAAATCAAAATCTGGATTTAACTTGGAGGACAAAGGGTCAGGGGCCCGACAGAAGTAACTGACCTCTCAATTGAAAAGTGAAAGTATGCGACTTATTTCAAAAGCGTCGGTGGGGAATCTGCAATTATAGAAAAGGCCTTCATGAGAATGAAGGAAGAATAAATCTTGAAGAGTTTCCGCAAGGAATTGGTTGTTCCAGAGAAAATGCAAAAGTCTAACCTGTGAAATGGGATTTGGTCAGGGTGTGTGGTGTGGGGGAGAGGGGTGTAAAATGCTCGTGGCATGTCTAAAAGTGGGCTTCTGCTATGGTTTCACCTGACAAAACTCCGAAGGGGAGAGACCGGGTTTGGTGGAAATGGGAAGATTTGTGCTGCAGATTCTCGGCTGAGAGGTTAGGCTCCGGTTTCCACTGCAGCGGAAAGGTATGGTACGAAACCTTCTGAGTAAGGTAAAACGGTATCGTCCTAAGAGGGCTTAGTTTTTGGTAACAAAGCTATCCGAGAAGTATTTCATGCCAAAACAAGGCCCGGGATCCGAAACATTTAAAAAACTTAAACCAAGGAAAGGGGGACGCCCCTACTTACATCGTTAAACAATTTCACTTAAAGGGCGAAATTCGTGTGCGTTAGGTGTCACTTTAACACATCCAAAAAAAGAAAAAGGACAAAGTAACGGGAGAGGATGATTTAGTCAAGCTAAAGAACCAGAAGGGGAACATGGTAAAAGAAAGGGGGGGGGTTTGACACAACAAAAGGCCACATAAAGGGGAACTTGATTACGTATAAAAGGGCCTTTTAAGAAAGTAAAAGGGGGTCCAGACCAAAGGAAGGAGTGATCAACTACAGATGATTTAGAAGGCATTGGGGAAGATAAAGGAAGTCACAATCGGACAAATTAAGATGCTAAATGGGGACCTATTTGAGATGTGAAAGAAATACAGGGTCGGAGGAAAAGATTATGTGGGTCAGTTGGAAAGTGGGCAGATGAATACGGGGGAAAAAATTGTCATTTCATTCAGTTGCATACCTTTTCTTGGCCTCCCCAATGCAAAAAAGAAAGATGTGACAATGGTAGTTGAGATAGAAAAACATGATATCTTGACCCTCAGTAGTTTTACTATGCGTTTCTGAAGGTTAATCCTTTTTCTTGAAACAAGTGTGGCCAGCGGGGTGGGAGAAAATACCCCTAATACGGGAAAAAGCCCGCCCATTTGAAAGCCAAGTGGGTAAAAAAGACTGCGTGGGCGTTACGATACCGGGGAGGAAAAAGGAATGAACCCTCTGGTGTCGGTAGATTTTCTTTTTCGTTACCAAAGGAGGGTTCGGTGATCCGTGAAAACGCACAGAGTCAGAAAGCTCAAGCCCTGAAATTGGGGAGGCGGGGAAGTTCATCGTCAAGGGACATAAGGGGGAATTCTTATATTCGGGTTTTGGGTTCAACGACATAATGAACACAGACAAAAAAGCATGAGGGTTGAAGGCGAGCTTGCGGCAACAAAGGAAAAAAATCTGGAGAAATTTGAAAGTTGGGGGGGTTGTTAACCAGAGTTCTTCTTCCGAAACACCAAAATTTTTCTAAAAGAAAGGAGAAGAGAAAACCTAGAACGCCTTCTCAACCCCGTTACTCAGGAGGGACATAAGGGGAAAGATTATCGGACTTGAACTTTATAAACCAATGTCTGCAACAAGGGACCAGACCTGATGAAGCGGCACCAAAACTTGTTACATCAAAGCTAAGTCGATGAGTAAACCATTGAGGAAAAATGTTCTAATGGGAGAGTATTAATAGGTAACCACAGAAGAAATGGGACCGAAGCACCCGAAGACCAGTGGGAACCTAGGTGTACATAGGCTTCGGAGAATCGGAGGTCGAGGGTAAATCAGGGGTCGAATCGCAGATATGCGTGCCACCAAGGTCTGCATTTACCAAGAAGAAAAAAAAGGGATGGATCTTTCATGAAAACCTGTGGGGGGCGGTGAGAGGGGGAAATGGTAGACAGGGGGGGAACTGATCAACATGGGATGAGCGTTGTCCACACGGGCAAACGCCAGGGTCTTGTGCAAAAGACACAGAGGGGTGAGTTCAGCAAATATGGAAATCGTTTTCGGGTCTGCAATCGGAGAAAAACAAAGTTGGACCCAGGTCGTGATCGTGTATGTTGAACCAGTGGTGAGTAATCCCCTAACGAGGGAAGATAAAAAAAATCAAAAAAAACAAGAGGGGAAGGAGGAAAAGAAGAGAGAAATCCATCCCTCTTTAGGAAGAGCTCACCAATCCAATATCCCGCATTAAAGAATCAGGAGGAGGGAATTGAAATTGTACGACGCAAAGCGAAAACGATGCTTTGCTGAATCATAGAAAAAAAAACCGCGTGAAAGAATGGCAAACCCTGGGGTTCACAAGAACGCCCCATGGGGGCGGCAATGCCGCTATTAAGCATTCCGGGGGAATTCATGAGATCCATGGCGATAAAACTGACAGAGCCCGAAGGATAGGCAGGTTGGGATAAAAAAAAAAGTAAAGACCTGGTGGCGACAGATATTGCGTTGCCAGCGGATCGGAATTATAACCGGATGGTCTGAGTAAATGAAGATTCCCTAGAAGAAAGGTAACCGAAGGGACTGTCCGTAGGGTCATAAAACTTCTGGGGGGATGAAGAAAATCTGATGATCTTCAGACTCGGCCCTACCGTTCCTGGGAAAGGTATGGTATGGGGGCGTACGGTGCCGGTTTTGGGGACAGAGGCATAGGGAGGAGTGGAGGGCGGGGGCAGAATTTATGTTGAAGTAAACAGCGATTCTAGGGCCGGGAAGTCATACGTGTAATCATTAACGGAGGAACACGGGGAGGGAAAAGCTTCTTAATGGCTTCTAACCTTATGATTGGGGTTCTGATCCCCTGGGTGCAACACCCCAATAAGGACTGTCGTTTAATGTTGTATCCCTTTGGAAGCGCGCCGAGACAACTCAAGGGGGTGGATGGTTTTCTTCTGGGGGGGTCAGGCGAAAAAAAAAGGGATTAAAAACCCGACTATCATAAGACGGGAAGGAAAAAGATTCCCTTTCTCCAGACAAAGGTAGAATAGATTATGCGTCTTTGTATCTCCGGAGGCACGGATTCCAAAGACATTCCGGGGTCCCGGGTAAAAAGAAAACCTAAAAACTTTACAGAAAAGTTCAGACACCCATTTCGGGGTCCGAACGCTTAACAACAGAATGATAAAAAATACAAGTTGGATGTTAAGAGTGTCCGTTTCTTATTCCCGTATATTTCTAAAAAGAGGAAACAGCTGGCACAATTGGAAAAGCCATGACCAGAAGGCTATAGTACAAATAATTATAACAGGGGGTAAGAATTATAATATCAAATACAGGTTCAAGAACAGTTTTAAAAATTCTGTTGTTTTCCGAAAAAAAAGGGACATAATTCAAACCCGGTTGAAAAAAGGAAAAAAATAGTTCAAGAGCAAAAACATGCCAGCATAGTCGGCTCCCCCATAAGAAAAACGTTGAACAAGATGAAAATATGGACGGTAACATAATCATATGCAACTTTTTGTCACGCTGGGGTTTAAGGTTGGGAAACAAATACTTCTAAATTCCTACTCGCTAGTGGAAAAAAGAATGTCGAGGCAAAAAATTGTAGCTTTAGTTGAAGGGATAACAAGCAAAGGGGATGACTGTTGATCAAGCTCGACCATTCACATCTTGTCGGGTTGTGAAAACCCAATATGGTTTATACAAAAGGCATGGTTTGAGGGTCTGGGGGGGAAGAAAAATGCCTCGATACGAAATTTTTTCATTTGGTGTAGGGTTTGTTGGGAGAAGATGGGACAAGTGACTAAAGAAAAAAAAAGGGAGAGGTGAAAAGACAGTTTTTTCACCTAGATGGTATTATTCATCCTTGGGTTTCAGGGTGTGGGAAAATTGTTCTGTATAAAAAGGAGTAGGTTTGCGAGAAAAATACAGCCTCCTATGACTTAAAAACCAGTATCAGGGAAGTGGAGATCGTTTGGTCTTCAGTAGAAGATGGAGAAAAAAAAGAATTTGTGGGAGGGAAACGAGATCGAAAGATAAACCCGGAGCAATGAAGTCGTAACCATCTAATTATCAACACTCAAGGGCAGGTACCGAAATAAAAACAAAAATGAAAGGGTCGGAGCATAATGTTAAACCCTTGCAAAATAAAGGACGATACGAATGAAAAATCTCATTGAAACAAACCTTCCTGAACAGAACCGACGGATCAGCGAAAAAAGGACGGGGCCTTCCTACATACTTGAACTCTGAAGATGAGAACGCAGCAGGGAGGGGAACGGGGGGGGAAGAGGTCATGCAGTCCAGGGTAGAGTTAAGTGATAAAACGACTGAAAGCAGTTCGTTACCGCTCGTAAACTTGGGATCACCGCCCGGATGGAAAGACGAGAAGAAAACGGAGCCGCCAAGGGGAACTGCCTTTTTCTGAAA
>Ga0179591_1335212_pt1 | contig 11870 bp, 10 predicted proteins | sample CZOMad2_1_08_16f_FD_182891 | JGI IMG/M metagenome (GOLD analysis project Ga0179591, IMG submission 182891) | Vadose zone soil fungal communities from Angelo Coast Range Reserve, California, USA - CZOMad2_1_08_16fungal (PacBio error correction) | ecosystem: Environmental > Terrestrial > Soil >...
AAAAAACACGTATTCTCTTGAGTTCCAAGTTGTCACCTACCTAAGGGAAAAGGAGAAGAAATCGGAGATTTGTCCCAAGTCCTTCGAAAAGTAATTTTCTCCTAGAGAGGGAAAACTGGAAATACCGTCAGAACCGGGAGGTTCACTAACCTTCCCGCCCTTTGGGAGATTTTAACTATGGTTAGAAAGGAGGGGGTTGTAGGGGGGGGTTCTTGGGCAAGCTCCTTTTCCAGGATGAATGTAACAAGGAACAGGGACCCTGAAAATCGGAATAATATGAATATTGACTATCCATCAGAACTTTCCAGTCCTCTCTAAGGGGGAGTAGGTCATAAGCCAGGGGGATTCAGTCTTTCAAAAAAGTTGCATTACCTGCTTAGAAAGATATAAACGTTCATAATCGACAAAGAAGGAGGGCTAAAGAATCTCTCGGGTGATGGAATGGTTCAATAAGGGAAAGGGTGGGAAAGTAGAGATGTGTCTATAAAAAGTTTTCGAAAAGCAACAATCACTGACCTAAGAGCGGAGCCTTCGAGTCTCCTTGCTGTAAAAAAGTTCTATCTTTCATCCAACGGCAGTGAAAGCAAGAAACCCGGAGTCCTAGTAATCGAAAGAACGGCGCAGTCCTCGGGAAAGGGGGATGGATCCCCGCGAACGAAATTGCGGGAAACCAAGGGTACTTGGGGTGGGGGATGGCAGAAGAGGGGCTTACTCCCTTTTGAGAAAAGGGATTGGTGGATTGTGGGTCCATGAAAAAAAGGAGGTTTATCAAAATTGGGTCAGGGTGTCCGAAGCCCGTAGAGGGAAAACAAGCCATGAAATTTGGGGGAAGAGAAAGGTTTGTGCCGGAAATAAAATGGGGACAGTTGGACAGAAGACTGCCTGGTTGGAAAGGGGAAGGGGGGAGCGGGGAAGCGGAAGGCCGAAAGAGACCGGTGTCTTCCGCTATCTAAGAGAAAAAAGAGCGAAGAAGAAGGCGGGGGGATCGGGCTCGGGGTGCGGCTCGAAGAAAAAAAACCAGGCATACCAGAGGAGGTCGATCCCTTAAATGGAGACTGAAGTCGATCCTGGGAAGGGGGGGGGGAAATCGTATTCAGTAATCGTGATAAAGGGAAGCTCGGGCAAGGGTTGCGCTAAAGACGTTGAAAGGAAACGTCGCTCACAGAAACATTCCTTGATTTGCCGACTTCAAAAGTCTAAATAAGAAGAGACACTTTCGGATGGCACGTTACGAAGCACTAGGGGGTGATACATCGGGGGAATTAACGTGCGTTTTTGCTCTGAAAAGAAAGAAGACAGGGGAAGGATAGGGGCGCCGGAGTGTGGGGCCAGAACGACAGTAGAAAAGAAAGAGAGTCAAAGGTAGCCGCGCTCCCCTACGAAGAAGGTGGCAAACTATTGAAGAGGGAAATACTCGAAAAAAGGGGGGTGCAGGGGGCAGGAAGCTTCCGGCACTTCAAAAAAAGGGAGAAGGGGGTGAGACTGCAAGGCCTCCGTAAGTCAAAAAACTCCGAAACATACGGACTGAAAAGACTGGATGAGAAACTTAGAAAGGGAAGAAGGGGATCTAAGAAATAGAAGGCGAAAGGTTTGCCATGCCTGAAAGGGGGAGGGGTGAAATTACCCTCAGAAAGGAAGAAATATGGAGGAGAATATCCATCTCGAGACGAGCGGGGGAGTCATCACTGAGAGGGGATCTCCGGAGTCCTTAAACTACGCGACAACATTAAGGAAGGATCCGCTATCGCCAAGGGAAAACCCTTCACGAAAAAGGCGGTGTGCTGAGAGGGATGAGTTAAAAGCTGTGAAAGGGGGAGTTGGTACCTAAACAGACCTTATGACAACCAAAGTTTGTGTTACGGGAGCAAACCGTTTTCAAGGGGGGTTAAGTGCATCATGGAAAGGGAAAGGGAGAGGTCAAATACTGAGGGGGGGAGGATTACTTGGTTAATTGTGTTGAGGAGGAGGGGGAGCGAATTCGCAGAAACGATATCTGGAGACCTTCCCTCGAGTGTAAAGAAAGAGAGAGCAACCCCACAAAATGGAAGAGAGATATCAAAAGCCCTCGCGTACGAAGCGAACGGGGAATGCAGGGATAAAAGCCCCCCAAACAGGGGGTGGACAATTAAAAAAGAGGCATCCTCAGGGGACCGGGAAGGAGACACTTAGGAGAAATGGATAACGAGAGTGGGAGCTAAGGAAAAAAATATGGGTGAAAACAGAGTTTGCTTTTTTTGCCAAAGAAGGGGGGGAACTGCCACAGGGGGATCAAACGGTGGACCTCCCCCTCGAAGGGAAAAGAAACCACATTTAGGGTAAGAGGTTTTTAAGGGACGGAAGCTTGAGATAAAAAAGGGGGTGGGTAAAATTTTCGTCGGCGACTGGGTCAACGAGCAATAGAAGAACACGCAGGAGGAAGAGAGGAAGTGATACAGGGGTCGATCACAAGCGGGAAAAATAGGGGGGGATTCTTGGGGGGAAAGGAAAAAACCTCCCACCATCCTTCGAGAACGTCGCATTTCATAAGTTGAAGGGAGCCGGCAGAGGAAGAAAATCAATCCTCGAAGGGGGTCAAAAACTTATTTTTGGGCTGAACGAAAAAAAATCACGTTCGGACCTCCTGCCACGGTGTTGAGCTTAAGAACCGACCCGGTTAGAGATGAGAATAAGGGGGGGGGGGCATAGTTACCATGAGTTTGGATCTCTCTAAAGGTGAGAGGGATATATGCTTGGTCTTGACAAACGCCGTCTGGTGCCATGCCCACTGGACACATAATGTCCCGCCTTGGCCGAGGGGAAGCAGCGTCCAACTAAAAGGGAAGGAAAGGAACAAAGGGGACTAAGAGCTTTATCCAGAGAAGGTGCATCTAATGGCGGATGGAGGAGAAAAAGGAAGAATCGTCGCAGGAAGTATGCAGAGCAAAAGAACGTTCAAACATGCACGTCGATCGAAAGCAACAAGGGAGCACTAACGTTAAAGGGAAAAACGAGGCGTCAAACATCTGCGCAAGGAAGAGGATTTCATCTCGGGGGGGGATAGGTCGCTAAACGGCGGGACATGACGGGGGTTTGAAAAAGAAGTCCTGTCCAGTAACTAAACTTCTTGGCGAAGTGGGGGTCTCGAGATGCAGGCACTCCATTCGGGGAAACGCGGCCCCGCTGAATTGGAAAAGGAGACCAAACGAAAAGAACAATTTGGAAACCGGGACTTTGGGGGAAGGAAAGTAATGATACATTGAAATGGTGTTAAATACGAGGGAACCGGACATAGAAGTAAAACAACCAAACTTCTGTGAAAGGAAACGGAAACACCAAGGAACAGGAGATAAACTGAGGGTCCGCGGCATTGAACTAACCTTTAACAAAGGGGGGAGAAGGACGGATCACCTGAGCAGGGGCAGGACGCCCTCTCCCTTGGGAGAGAGAAAAGAGAAAGGCCGAAAAGAGGCACATTGAAGGGGACCAAGCGTCGTAAGACGTCAGCGACAGTTTACCTCAGACTGTTCCGAGAGCTGAAGGGGTGGAGGAAACAACGAGACAGAGGAGGAAGGAAGATCAACAATTCCAGGGGGTTCACAATCCAAGCGAACTAGGGAAGTCTTATTTAGGAGGATTAGGATCTTACTTTAGTAGCCTTCCGAAATGGTTTGATCTTGACGTTATGAGACAGAATCAACCTGAAAAAGGGAAGTCAACATCTCGACAAGAAATCCAGTAAATGAGGAATAGAAGTGTTTAAAGAAGATGCCCCAGGAATCTGACCCAGCAGAAGAAAAATCACCCCAAAAGTAGCTCCAACTGAGAAAGAAAGGGGAAACTGCGGAGGGAATAACGTAGGGTATTCATCTCATTGGCCAGGGGGAAGGGAGAGCAGTAAAACAAAGGGGGGTAAGACGATCGTACCAAGTATTATCGCTTGCGGGCTTGCAGTTCGGAGGACATAGGCAACCGAAAATGCAGTTGGCAAGGGAAAAAAAATCTGATCCGAGAAAGATCAGGGATGAAGGGGGCGGACTCGATCTGAGGCTGCAGGACCGGGAAGGTCTTTGGGCGCCTCAGGAAAGAAACCGCGATGAGAGAAGACCCTAGAGAAATCGTGAAAAAGGAGAAAGTTCTGGCATTGGGGGAAAAGGGGCGTCAGACGAAGAATAGGAACGGAAAGAAACGTCTGAACAGGACATTTTGCAGAAAATTGAAGAAGGGATAACGAATTCATGAAGAAAACGCGGACATTGTGCCTATAGGAAGCACTGATTTCTGGGGGGATAAAGGAAGATCTCGAAGGCGGGAAAGGGAGCCCAACAGCGAAAATACTAGGGTTGCAAGGAGATTGTGAGCTAAAGCGTGCTCTAGGGAGGAGGGGGGGGGGGGGGGGGAGGCTTGTGAGGGCTTATAGAGAAAAAAAAACAACAACAAACTTATGGAAGAGAAGAGAAAGGAAGCTCTGGCTAAAAACCGGGAAGGCGATCAGAGTCATAGCTCGCAAGTCTACCGCAGCAACAATCTGAAAAGCTAAAGGAAGAACGAGTATTTCCCGTCGGGGGAGGGGGGAAGACGAGCTGTCTTTCCATCTACATTAGGGTCCTATTAAAAAAATGTCAGCATCGAAAGAGGGAGGGGGATCCCAGGGGTAGGAGGAAGGAACGAGGCACAGCAAAGGAAGGTCGTCGGCAGAGGGTTGTTTGACAGTGATGGGGGAAAACGGGGAGTTGGATCTTCAAGTCGTTTCAATTTGGAGGAAGGAATCCAGGAGAGCTCGGAAGGAGACTCTTATTTTTAAATGTCTCCCCTAAACGGGCAAAAGCTGTCCGACATGAAAAAAGGAAGGGAGCGAGTCTTCATCTAATGATATGACCTCCCCTTCAGTGAGGGATCTTAAAAAACCTTCGTAGGACTCGCTCTTTTGACCAAAGGGTGACTCCTAAAAAGCGAATAATCTTTTGAAGATGTGAGGGAGGGAAAGGCCGGGGTCTTAACCCCCTCTGTCCACCTGTATAAAGCCTGCAAAATAGGGGAACGCAAACGGAAGGAAGCTGTGAATGCGTCAAGGCAGAAGGTTTGGGGGGGGGGGGGGAGATCGTCTCTTTTCCAATCATGGACAGGAAGAAACGTGTAACATAGTTCCCCCGTCAGAGACTCATAGAGAGTCACTGCCGGGGGGACATGAAGAAAGAGGTGAAAGGCCTGGAGAGGGGACTTTTTTACTTCTGAAACCCAATAGCGAAGCAGAGTTAAAAAGGGTGACTGAAATATACTCCTTTCAAGTCAACCGCCCACCGAGAAATCGCCTCTATGAGGGAGCGATTGCTGGAAAAAATGACTCATGGGTGGGATTTTTTCAAAGCGCGAACCAAATTGGTTTTCGAAGCAAACCAGAAGGCAGCCCCCTCGAAACCGAATGCACTGGAGGGAGGAGGGATAAGGCCACTTAATCAGGGGGAGGGAGGCCTCATAGAGGAAGAACTGCTCGTTGCCTGGGCCAAGTCCCGGGATGGATCTTTAGCACCGAGAAAAACATTAACAGTGCTCTTAAAGTTTAGGAAAAAAAGGACGAATGGGGTAAACAGTTGAGAGTATCAGGTTGTGTGTGCTCCAGGGAAAGAAAAAGACTGGACTGGGTTGATAGGGACTCGATTTCCTCGTCGGGGAGAAAAAAGAAGGGAGTTTAAAAAAAGGACAGGGAAATAAAACATGGACCGGTTGGGTGGTGCAGCCAGACGCCAGCTGGTCATAGGGAGCAAAAAGAGTCAGAGGGAGTTCCACTGACGGGCTAGACGCGCGAAAAAAGCAAAAACTAGATAGAGGCGGATACAAGTGGCGTCCTGCAGCAAAAAAAAGCAATGCACATAAAGGAAAACTCTTTGAGTGTCGAGATCCAGTAAAACCGGCTGTCAAAAAGAGGAAATGGGGACGAGATAGGAGCTTCGAAATGAGAGGAGAGGGGTGCTTATCCGGAAAAGGGCATGTCCCCAGAAGTCTCTCACCAAAGTATTTCCAAAAGGCCTGAAGGGAGATAATAGCCTGGAATACGGCGCTTTTAGGGGGGAAGAAGAGAATGGGCTTCGTAGGGAGAAGGTACTTCTTTTTGCTAGGAGGGAGAGATCATCGGCAGAAAACTGAAACCGAGGAAGGGTCCCAAGAAGGCGACAGTCGACATCCCGCCTACTATCAAGACAACGTTGACCGGAGAAAAAAAGAAATATAGAAGGTGCAGCGGCTGAAATTAAAAAACCCTCATCCTAAAAAGGGCAGGTGCTGCCATATCAGGTGCACCGTTGGCTCTAGTCGAAATTTATCAAAAAAGCTCGTATCAAAGGGAAAAAACTCCAGAAACCTATCAGCAAAGAAGTTTCCTTTGGGGGGGGATGTGCAGGCGAGAATCACTATGCCTGCGACGGGGATCCGAAGGAGTGTGGAAGTGGGGTTTTCCAAGAAAACTCCCCTAGGACTAGAGAGGACTAGACAAGAGTCTCAGAAAAGATGCTCGGCAAGGGGACTCTGAGGAAAAGGGTTGGCCTCGTTTAAAGGCCGTGATAACTGGAAAAGAATAAAAGGACCTGCCGCTAAGCGTCTCCAGGCAAGGACCCACCCCTTCCGATGAGTGGGGGTCTGAGGCGGAAGGTGGCGGTAGGGCACGGTTTAAAGCATGGTAAAAGAACAGGCTTTGGAACAAGCACTATTTCAAAACAGGAAAGGGGGGGTTTCCCGAGCGCCAACCAGGGAAGAAAAACGGGTATTAATTGGGGGGATACTCAAAGTGGGCGGACGAAAGGAGCCAGGAGATATTGTTGTGGGTTGCACTTCAGGAATACTTGCAGAAGCCAATTTCTACTGACCGTCGAGGGATTGGGTAGAAACTCCTCAACAAACACAAGTCGGCAGGGACACTAGGATCTTAAGCTCACAAAAAAGAGGACCGAAGCTACCGGTGGGGGGCTTTGATGCATGCCTGAAACCAGGATAAACAATGGGAAAGATAAAATTGGACTTTCAAAGAAGCCACTGGGCTGGCCTGCAGGGGGCCTACACCGCGGGCTGGACGCTCGGGAAAAACACCTGGGTTCTTTCAAAAAAGTAGGTGAATGTGCCAAAAAAGCCTTTTCCCGGCGCTTCAACGGGGGTACTCACAGCAAGGAGCCGAAGCGCACACCCGGAAGGGGGGAAGTGGGACCTTGCGCGGAGGCGGGGGTAAACGGCAGGGCGTGTTCAAATTTCGAGAAAATTCAACGCCGAAAGGAGAGTCCGCAGCGCGATGTCTATTTCGGGGATGAGACCGTAAAGCATCGGGGGTTGAGTTGGTGGGACCCGGGCACACCTCCACCAGCAGGAAAGGAATGTCGATAGGGGGTGAAAGCGCGGGGGCGGGAAGCATGCCCGAAAAAAGTGAGGGCAAGTCTTGATGTTTCGTGTGTGAAAGGATTGGAAAGAGACCATGCTCACTGGTCTTACCTCTTCCGAATTTGAAAATTCGTTCGCTGGAACCCCCACGGTGCCGATTAAAGGGGAAATAAGGGGGCCAAACTCTAAGTCGGGTCGAGGCTGCAATACATTGTAGGATTAACTTTATACAGAAGAACTTGGCCAGGACCCAAAACTGTGGAAACTATCATTAAGGAATTTCTATGGATCTCGAAAGAAAAGAGACAAAAGCAGTCCCCGGAGCCTTCCGCGCGGAAAAGGGTCTACTAATCATGGGAGACCCTAGCGATGTCACAGATTAGAGAACAAGATCGGCAATCACAAGAATGAGGTATGGGGGCAGGAATCTGCCAGGCACGTCATAGGAAACCCGCGCAATCGCTGCCCAGTTATAGAAATTGGTCGGAATCCTGGAGAAGGAAGCGCTTGCGGTACTTGACTCGCCCTCAAAGAGTCTGGTGAGGGAACGTTTGAGATCAAGGGAGGGGAGCCTAGGGAAAACCTGCTTTATCTCGGGGTACGGGGGGGGGACGGGGGAGAGGGGGGGGGCTTAACCCCAAGTGACATTACAGGGAGGCTGAAAGCTGTTAGCTAAAAACGCGACAAGAAAGAAGCAGTAGGCACAACCGACATTGTTCTGATTCACTTAAGAAAAAGGAAAAGGCGGGATGTTTCAGGAGACAGAAGAATTAAATCGGGGGCCATAATCAACTACATCAGGGTGCCATGGACGCAGACACCAAAGAGCTCTCATAACGTCGGCAGCCTTGGAGAAGGGGAAGGCAAACAACCGGAACTTAAAAAAATGGCCTTCCCGACTCTTGGGAGAATAGGAAACATGGGGACGACAAAGCGACTTTTGAAGCGAGAGAAGAAAGGAAAGAAAGTGCCAGTTGCACAAAGGGAAGCTACGACACTTCTCTGACCGACCTTCGACGGCTTTCGAGGAGAGGATGAAGTATGGTTGAGAATGTTTTTCACGCGCAGCGCCATCGTCAAAAAGCAGGAAAAAATGGAACAAGAAAAAAAAGAAAAGCCTATGGATTGCGGAAAAAGGTTTCCTGTTTCTAGATGGCGTAAGGTCGTTACGCAGAAACTTTTGGCAGGAGTCTTTATCGCTAGGGAGGACTCATCAACAGGGGCGTCGGACTTCCACGCTTGAGGGGATGGAAACGTCCCCTTCAGAAAGGAAAGTAGATCGGGGGGTGTCACGGACTACACCCAAATAGTTGGGCCCACCGGGACGCATAAACACCAACTCTCGCCACCAACTCTCCAACGGTGGAAAAAAAGGGAGAAAGGTTGGACTGGAAAGGACAAAGGGTCTGGTAAAGAGACCGGGCTCGGGGTACTAAGAGAAGAAACTATGTACCAATTATCTCTTAGAGTCTTTCGATGTAAAGAGAGGGGGTCACCGCAGGGGCCATCCAGGAAGGTCGAAGTTGTTATCACAAAAGCAGACTGATCTGGATGAATGTGTTTCCCAGGATCTGGAAGGCATCGATCGTCATTCAATGGAGTGACCGCTTGGGTCAGTGGATAAAGGAAGCCATGGAACCACAAAAGAAAAGTTCGTCGCACACAGATATCGCCCGAAACGACGAAAAAGGGGGGGGGCGGTAACCGCCGTGCAGAAAGTCGATAGGCCGGAGACAAAATCCAACACAGGGGGGAGCGACTATTTTCAATGCCTAGAGTATTAAGTAGTAAACCGCCCAAATGACTAAATCAAACTGAGAGGGACTGACGGCCATTAAAGAAAGAAAGAAGCGTAAACGCCGTGAGGGAAAGGCACCATCCAGCTTAAAACCTAGCGACGTCAAGGGAAAGAAAGGTCAGAAATTCGATCGATGCTCTATCGCAATTTCGGGATGGGGTCGTCGATCGGCTTTGAGATAGAAAAACGAGGGGGGGGGGGAGGGAAGATATTAAAAGATGGCTCGATCGCAGCCAAGCCTAAAAAAAAGAAGAAGCATCAGAAAACGTAACGTATAAGAAAGAAAAGTCTACCTGGAACTGTACGATCTTTTCGTCGAACTGGCGGGACGTCTATCTGATGAAGGAACGAATGCCCGTCACCTCAACAGGAGTCTGGGGATCGGCCCGATAAGGTTGAGAAAGAACCCGGCGATCAAAAAGGGGAAAGGACTCCAATCGTCGGCTCCATGAGTGGTGGCTATGGCCTATGCGTCAGGGGGGGGGTACCCTTCCGAGGGGTAACCCAGCATTCAAGGCTTGTCCAACCGTTCAGAGGAGCTTCTCGGATCGAGCCGAGACTTTGGGGACCCTAAACACTATCAACAAAAAGGGAACCGACTTCAGATGCCGATCGGAGGGGGGAAGGTCCTCTATCGAGGGGAAAGTAAGGATCAGGCAGGATAATTAAAAGAAGGGAGACTGCGATTCGCATAAAGGACTGTTACTCAGGCGTGGTCCCTCAGGACAAAAAAAATCATCGGAAGATGTCGGAGGCAAGTCCGGGGGGAAACGGGTCCATGGGAATACAATGGAAAGATACGGATTGGACAAGGTTGGGTTTTTTCAATCCGTTGAAATTTGGGAGAGGTCGCCGGTTAGGAGAAGGTGTGGGTCCTTGGGATGTACTACCGGCCGCGGGCAAAGACAAGGACAGCCATAAGGAAATCAAGAGGGTCCGTCAAGTTCATCGCAGAGGGGGAGGGGCCTACTCGAGAAGGCGTGAAGGAACCGAGGCTACATTTATGAGGGGGTCCGCTCGTCGGCGATAAAGGTGGTTCTGCGGCCCGAAAGCGACTAAGTGGGGATCTTAACAAACCAACTGCAGAATCCGGGGAACGCCTCGTATAAAAAAGGGGAAAAAGTCCGGTGCCGCATGGGGTGACTAGGTAGAAAGAAATGTAGTCTGGCCAAAGAGAAAAAGGACCACGGAATGAAAAAGTGCCAAAGCCGTCGAAGGGTCCAAGTCAGTCGAGTACACAGGACCCTAGCTCCGGGGCAGTTAAAACCAGGGGTCCTTAGGTCGAACTCGGGAATAGGGGGGACCAAGCGGCTAAAGAGGCCCGGATATAAGGTATCACGATAGAATTTTGACCATTCTCGGGCTGTGGGGGAAAGCAATGCCGCGGCTGGGACAGCCGGGGGAGCGCATCGTTTTGGGGGGAAAAGGGGCGGGGGTCCAAAAGACTGGGTTTTTCTTTTGAGAAGGACAAAAGCGGGGTTTAAGCCGTCCTGGAGGTTAAAAGAAGAAAGGGTGGACTTACGGGGAAAATCACAGGGACAGGGGTTGAAAAATTCATCACTGAGGGTTCGCGTGATGTCGGGGGAGCGCAAATCCTGAAAAGAGGGGAACTGGGATGTCCGTGACGTGGAGTCCGAGATAGGTCATCTACACAAGGGTAGATCAAAAGTTAGAGGAGGCTGGGTTTGTCGTCGCCTGACAGAAACAAAACCCCACAGAAATTGTTTCAAACAACTAGAATAACTTGAAATGGGGTGAGTAGTACCCTTGAACGTCTGGGCACCAGTAAACGGTTCATGTAGAGTCCTACGGGGGCTAACCGGCAAGAGGGGAGTTTCGAGAATTAAATTAAGGGAAAGGGATGGATGCTTAAAGAACATCCATTTCCGGGGAGTGAAGAAATCTTTCAAGTGGAGAAGAAAACGGGGGGTCGCTGCAACAATAAAGAAAAAAGTTGAGGAATGAACTCTTCGAGGCTTCGACTTGCTGGACAGTTAAGTCGAGAATTCCCTAAACATGAAACAGGAGAGGATAGAATGACTCGAAAAGAGGCCGAAGTACCCATCCAATAGGGACGAAAACTTTCTGACTAGACCCCCTAAATATAGAAGTGATCGGCAAAATAAAGCCGCGAACCAGGGGAAAATTGCTGGGAAGAAGAGTAACCGGGACCCGAGGTCGCCGCAGTATGACACGCGCGCTCAAAGGAAGAGAAACTCCGCACCTGGGAAAAAAAAGTTGGGAAAAAAAAACCTGGCGTCGTCCTGCGTCAGACTGGACAGGGCTACGTGTCCGCAAAAAGGAGCGGTTGGGGGGGGTCGGGGAACCATCGAAAGCCCGATTAATCGAGGTGCTAGTATCCGCCAAAATAGGCAAAGAAGTCATCCTGCAAGGGAAGCGTAAAGTCATCCCGCGGTTTCAATCAGACATAGTCATATGCAAGGGACGGCTGACACTACGCCTGCCGGTGAGGGAACCGCCGGGAAAAAGGTGAACACAAGGCGCCATGAGTTACGGAAGTGGGAAGGTAAAAAAAGCTGTAGGGAAGGAAGCTCCTTTGGCGAAAAGACACTATTTCAATCCCAGATGGTGCCCGGCGACAACCGGGGTTCGAGGTGTGTGCAGCCGTGCGGAAAAAGTGAACCAGGGGGAAGGGCTGAAAAAAACGGTGATTCCATTGACGTGAGGAGATGGCAGCTAAATAAAAAGATCAAGAAGTGAGTTTTTTTAAAGT
>Ga0179591_1240634_pt1 | contig 11869 bp, 10 predicted proteins | sample CZOMad2_1_08_16f_FD_182891 | JGI IMG/M metagenome (GOLD analysis project Ga0179591, IMG submission 182891) | Vadose zone soil fungal communities from Angelo Coast Range Reserve, California, USA - CZOMad2_1_08_16fungal (PacBio error correction) | ecosystem: Environmental > Terrestrial > Soil >...
GTAATCACCCCATCCTAATTGCGTAAGACTTCCACGGTGTCTTCCTTGCCTGGGACGCTGTTCTCGTTACTACGGGTCAGAAAAAGTTGTGGGACGCACGGCTCTAAAGGCACTTTGAACCGAATACACGGGGAGATGAGACGCCGGCGTAAGGACTGAACGGAGCGGTGTGAGATCTCATTGAGCACCGGAGGTTTCATCTGCACAGACAGTGCTGGGAGTTTCAAATCCTTTACGACAAGGGGGGCTTCATGACAACTGAGCAACCGTCAAAGAGGATTCCGAGGCACGCGCCCGCAAACCCGGAAATTCGGACTCCCTTCAGGAAAGACTAATCATCTAGCCGTCACCTGGGGAAGGACGAGGCAGGGAAGACCTGAAGGAAGAAAACGAACTTCTTCCAAAGGCAAGGACGGGGGGTTAAGGGAGGTGGTCAAAATGCGGGACACTTTAATATCTAAATGAATCGCGGTTGGGGGGGAACGACTTTGACAAGGACCGCATCATAAAAATCCAAGCGGGAGGTTCCCTTTACATGGAGGTCAAAAGAAGGACAGGACCGGCTCGGGGGTGGGGGTAGGATCCTTAATGCCCTAAAAAGAATGAAGCAGAGACCGAAGAAAGACTGGCTGTCTTGAGCCGTCAATAATTGCCATTCAAAAGAAGCGGTCCCTAGAGATCGGCGAGAGGTCAGCCGCAAAAGCAGGAAAACAGTCTTATTTCCCACCTGTCGGTTCATTCGAACGAAACAGAAGTGGGGACGGAGGTCGCCAAAGGTGTACGCAACGAGCGGAGGGCAATGGAGAAGGTTCTCTCGGGCGGGAAAGAGAGACGGTGAAAGGACTCACGAACCAATCGTAGAGCTGGGGTGGCCATCGAAAAACACGGTGGTCGCCCGCCAACGTTCCACCTTCCGCCTTCTACGCGTAGGTGTATCACTGAGGGCTGCCCAGAAGGCTTACTGCGCGGAAAGTCTTGCACTTGTGGAGGGCGAGGCGCTGCCTCTGACATTACCTCTGTACGGAGCCGAGCGCACGCAGGATGATGGAACAAAGGGATATCTGGTAGCGCTGTTGCTAGGATCTTCCTTCAGCCGCGAGGGGAGAGGGGAAGACGGGCTAAAAACCAAACCGCGGTCGAGAAGTGTCCAGGAGGGAGCTAGCTAGGAGGGGCTGGATTCTGGAGCCACACTCCATGAATAACCCAGGGAATTATCAAGATCAAAAACACACGAGAGGAAAAGAGAGATAAGGACGCGTTTGATCTCCAATGGCGGCAGGGTTTTCTCTCAGAAGAAGCACTAAGGAGGCCGCTCCATCCTTTAATATATAGAGACTCAGGTGGGAGCGACCCCGACAGCCGTCTGAGTTCAGAAATCAGCACGCTAAGAAAAAAAGAGCCCGGGTATAACAGTATATCAAACTGGAGATGAGCGGCGGACTTAGTGGTCATGCTCCGAGACGGGAAGGGCACGCCTCATCCCAAAGGGGGGGAACCAGGGAAGAGAGGTAAAAGAATCGGAACCCAAAATAGCAGGAAAGGACGGCCCGCTGACCGTGGGCCGCCACCGGGGAGGGGGGCAAGCCACAAGAGGGGAAGGGGGCAACGGGGAGAATACCTCCGATGCCGCGGAAACATGGCCATTCAGACTTCGTACAAAGGGGAACGCCCTTCCCACGCCCCACCGGTCGATTAACAAGACAGTTGCAGAGCCAGGAGAGGCCTCACATCGGGTCGAGCCAATCGACGATCTCGTAGGGCCAACTTCCTGACGGGGATAAATGCATGACGGAGAAAATCAGAAAAAGGACAACAAAGGTCGATTCGGTAAACTCGGGGTCAGGATGCGGTCCCTTCGGCAGTCGGCATGAGGACTGCTAAAGACCGATGAGGTAGAAAGGGAACGCGCGGGGGAGAGGGGAAAGGGTGGCACGAGGCCTCGGGCTAAGGAGGGGAGACCTGGGAAAAACCTCTCGAAATCTGATCCCGGAGACGAAATGGCGAGGAACTGCCTATGCAAAAAAATCCTCGAGGCCATTTATTGAGGATCAACTGCTACTTCGTGTTCCCGGAAGAGAAGCGTCCGGGTGAAACTTATCGATCAACCTCCTCTCTGAGGCGGGTCCACAATTGGCAAGCCTAGTAACTGAAGGTTGAACACAACACCGACCTCAAGGCGGACACATGAAAAAGTTTCACGTGGGCGCGCAGCGGACAGGAGAACGAAGGCGAAACTAGTCGCTGGCATGAAAACGTGCAAAGAGCGGGCCGGAGCGAAAGGGCACAACCAGAAGGCGGCGACAACTACATTAAAAAAAAAGGCAGAGAAAAACCAAGGCGGGGATGCCGACCGTGGAACGAGGATAAGGGGGAAGAGAACAAAAAAAAAAGGCTATGAACCTGCGGTCTGATGGAAAACGAGGGTCAATGGGTGCGACAAAAGGGGGGGGATTCATCGGACCTCCCGGCGTGTAAGAACCGGGGAGAGACGACTAAAACCTTGCAAGTGAGCCCGCCCGCTGGGAGGAAAAGGGAACGAGAAAGCAGCGAAGAAAGAAGGGAAAAAGTAAAAGAACAATTGAGAAGAACGACCGAAGGAGGGTAATAGAAAGTCAAGCTGAACAAGAACAGGGGTCTTACAAAACGGAAGAAAGAGATCGCAGAAATGGGGGTAATAAAGATGGCCGAGACGGGCCGCAGGCGAGGCGAGCGAACCGCACTTTCCGAAGCTAAACTCTTGGACATAAAGAAAGGAAAAAACAGCGAAATCAATGTGACGGAATACCTGAGGGGAAGGAAAAAACATCCCACTTCTCGCACGCGCGTCCGAGATGGAGAATCAGCGCGCCAAGAGAGGACAAACAAAGAAAGAAAAAAGGATTTACTTGGAGGCACGACCATCAAAAACACCAAATCCTATCAAAGCCATTTAGAAGGAAAATTACGCTGCGAGTCTGTCTCGCTAATCGAAAAGATTCAAGGGAAGGTTCTAGTTCCCACTACGAAATCCAACTTTCAGTAAAAGGGGAAACGCCGTGGCTCCTTATGGGAGCTCATCTCGAAAAACAACGTAGAAAGAGCAGACCAGGGCCTCTGCCATATCTCCATTTAATCATAGCGCATGCGAAGTGACCAAGGGGAAGCTAGCTTCTCCGTAAATCCTCCTAACTCCAGTCCGGATCCGACTGGGTTGTCAATACGCTGCAAAGTTGCGCGCTTCAAGAATACCGGCGATAAGGAAAATAGACCTAATTACGTCGCAAAACATCAGATTCATGAGTATAAGACAACGGAGTATAGATGAAAGAGGGGAGAAGAGGAGTCTCAGTCTCTTTCAGGTTGAACCTGCTTCGGAGGAAAATCGCAAAGAATCGCAGGGGGAACACCTCTTTATAAGAAGAGGGGGAGGAGGTAGCAGGATTCCTCCTTCTAAGGCGTAGTCAAAGGGCACCTTACAAAGCGCGCCAAGGTAAAAAAGGCGAGACTTCAAAAAGCTCTCTTAAGCCGACGTGGGGGGGTATGAGGAAGATAGCTGCGCGCAAATCTTCCAATCGGCCTCGTGCAGGGGACGTGGAACTCTCGAATCTCCATCGGTGCATAGGGTTCGAGCAAAAGGCCAAAAGTGAGAAGCGGGGCTTTTCCTGACTCTACCGCTGGAAGTTGCTCATACTGGGGGTGGTCAGGGAGCGACACTCGCAAGGAATCAACGGATGTAAGACTTGAAAGAGGGGACGAAGAGGCCAATCGTACAAGCCCGATCAATTACGGGGTCAACAGGGGTACGCAAAAAGGTTTGCCGGAAAGAATCAAGACTGGGCCGGTAAAATCTCCAGTACTTTTTGGACTCAAAAATTACAAAAATACGACTGGGGCCGGAAGCGCCTAGCCCCCGAAAAGGGAAGACTGGAAGAGACGTCGATTGATTCTCAATCCACAGGGACAGCAGAGTCGGGGCTGTTAACGAAAGAGGGGCAATGGACGGAGGCAACGAGGAAAAAAGGACAAAAGGGAGGGGGCGGCGATACTCTTCACCGGTGTTGCCATCCCTGTGAAGAGGTAGTCTTGCTGTTCACTTAATGCAGCCTTAGTCTTTTCTTCTCTGGAGGAAACGAGAAAGTGAAATGCGTCTTGAAGGAGGCCTCAAAGGACACAGTCTTGCAATCTCAATTGGAAAGTTCTGGAGAGGGACACCATACGAGATGTGTGCAAAGACGGTTCAGCAGGGAAAGAGATGAAACGGGGAGAAAAAAGGACAAAAGGGGGAGGACCCATAAGGCCAAAATTGATACGTCTAAAACTTGAATCTTGACCGGGGGAGGGGGAATGAAAGGGCCTGTTAAGGAACCGTCCTGAGCACGGTGTGAACGAGAGCCGGCCCGCTCGAAAGTGGGGGCATCCGGGCGGAACCGAGAGGGTATCACGCCGGCAAAAAGCTGCAAACTGAACTGATTCTTGGGCTCGAGGGGGGGGAACTGGGACTGAGTTTCCATTGGCCTTCCTTGAAAAACGGGCGGGGGGGGGGGGTTCAAACTCAATTGGGGCTGGAAAGAAAAAAAAGTCTGGAAAAGACCGGCTTCGTCGGGCGTGGGGGCGCGGGGAAAAAAAAAGGACGGAGGGAGAGAAGGAGGGACTCTGGTCCTGAATACGAGAAATGAAAACGCCGAGGACGGCATAAGAAGGGTACAGTTGGCCGGGGCTGGCCGACGTCAAGTAAAGGAGACAGATCACTCAGGGGAAGCAATGCGGATCGTTAATACTTAAAGAAACCAAAGAGGGAACTCGAAACGGGTGGGGCGGGAGAAAAAAGGAACAATTCTTTTAAGGGACAGGGACCAATTGGATGCCGAACGCGAGTGACCATCAATGCAAAAAAGCGGCTGAAGGGAAGAAAGAAATCCTCCTCCTGGGACTGTTGATAGAAAAGGCAATGAGTGCATGAAATCTGACCCTACGAGAATCGGAGAGGGGGCTTGAGAGGAAGAGAGGCCCACTCATCTAAAGTGGTAAAACCTGGGAGATGCGACCCGCTGTCGGGGTGACTGCTACAAGGTTGGAACAGAGAACTGGTCAGTGAGGCGAGGAAGAAGGAGGGAGACTATCGTGGAAAGGGAAAAAAAAACCTCGAAACTCTTAGAGAATGGTGCAGGAACCTCCGCCAGGGATACACTACACCAGGCTGCAGTTCTGTTCCTGGTCGACCCGAAGGGGGAGGGCAAAAACCAAAAGGCACTGACGGAGCACCGCAAAACCGTCGTGGGGTGAAAAAAAAATGACGAGGATCCTCTTAGGAAAACAACCGGGCCCTCTAACTCGAGAGGGTAGAGACGAGACCAAGGGGTACCTATTGAAATTGACGGAGGGAGCAAGGAGCAGGCTTCTTAGCTTCGGTGTGCATAGATCGAACTGTAGAGGATGTACATGGAGCGTCCTGCATATAAGAGGGGGGGGGATCACAAAAACCCCCACAGTGGATCTAACCCCGCTGTCAGGGCTCCAAAAATTAGTTAGGGTAGGAAATATAGGGTAAGGCCCGCGGGGGGGTAGCGGAAGGTGCGCAGGGGCTCTCCAAAGACCACTCCTATAATCGATCCATCAGGGACAAAAGAAATCGCAGGGGAGAGTCAAAAACTCTCTCAGCCCCGGTGGAAAGTGAACTCCTCAAGACTACTAAGGAATATCTACCTTGATCCCGTGAAATACATATAGAGAGCTCCAGGAGGGGGCATGATAAAGAGGCGAGAAGAGGGGACCATCAAATAGGGTTGTGGAAGCCGAGGAAGCAACTTTTCTGCCCAACCCTCCAGCAGGCCAAGAAGAAGGAACCCTTGGGGGCGCGCCACCGTGCGAGGGGCAAGCCGGCGAGATGGGGTAAAAAAGAAAAATCCGAGAGGGTGCATCCTTAAAGCCAACAAAAATACAATTAAACGTACACGGGCGACTCCTTCCAAAACGGGAAGAAGGAGAATTACACCGACAGTGGGACAGAGGAAGGGGAGGTAAAACTAAGGGGATCAGAGCACAAAGCCAACGACGAGACTGGTCCTCTCCTTATCTGAGTAAACAAGGGAAACGGCGAGCAAGCAGGAAAGGAGGAGTAGTCGACTTTCGCACTGCTTTAAGTAAAGATGAGGGAAAAATAAGCAGGTCACGCTGGAAAAAATAAAAGGGGCGGGGGGCAGGCCCGCGGTGGTATATTACTATTGTTGCATTGGACCACGTACTATAAAGACTGAGGACGGGGGCCACCTCTTTCAGGGTACTGGGGGTACTCGGCAGCAAGAGAGATGCGAGGAACTGCCGGGATGGAAGAACTGCATTTTTGAAGAGCGGGGAAGACTGGGGGAACAGTAGATCCTTTCCTGGACGGTGTTAAAGGATCAGGAAGAAGCAAGAGGGAGGAGGCGGCATTCCTTGCCGCCGCGTTGAGGGTGGAAACAACAGTCACATTCATACACAGGAAACTGAGACGGATCATGGCTGAGCAAGAGCCTCAGGACCAAGGAAAACGAGGAACTACGAGGAATGAAAAGGTGCTTTAGGCAGGCGCGACGGGCACCGTAGGGGAACGGGGCTTTACCCACAGGAACAGGAATGTCCTCACTTTCATCGCCTAACCTGAAAGGGATGGGGAGAGACACAACTGCGATTACTAACGGATAACTGGGGCAGCGAACACCGACGCAGTAAGCAAATAGAAACAAAATGGAACTGAGATTCCATTTTTATATTGGTCAAAAGTACTGGGGACTACGGGCTGCAGTTCCACAACGGGGAGGGCTACGAAATCAAAAGTTAACGTTGGGAGGGCCTAAACCCTCAAGAAACACTGGGAGTACGTACCAACCCAGCAAGGCTACCTACAGATCTCCGGCCAACATGCCTCGATCGTCAAGAGGGGAACCGCATTCCGCAAAGGCAGCTTAAACCATCCTTGCCTTGTAACCGAAAGTGTACCGGACCGATGCTGGTGCTTGAGAAGATGACATCGACGCCAGACGGACAGGAGATTTGGACCGATGGGGGATACGAGAAAAAAAAGGTACGCAGCCCGAACCGAGGTGGATCAATAATGGAAGCACTACCTAGGAGACGGGGGAAGGTAAAAAGAACCAAATCGGACTAAAACATCCAAAAATGCTCCCGGGGAACGCTCCTCGTTCCGCACTTTCAGCGAAAGCTTCCCAGGAGCAAAAACGCCGAGGAGCAAGGAGGTACAGCGTTCGGTGCTGCGACGCGCGGAAACAAAACCAGTACGAGCGAACCACAGCCATGGGGACCGGGATGCTCCGAGGGCCGGAGGGTCCTGCAGCAGGAGGAAAGATGCGAGTGCGAGGCTTTCCCACGGCTCCGGACCAACGGCCGTGAGACCGGTGGGGCGTGGGAAGCCAGACAGACTGCTCCTAGAAACACGGCTTTTAACAAGCTGCCAGGCCCGGCTGGACGACGACAGACAGCGGATCTGACGAGGTTCCAAGGCCGCTGTCTACACTGGAATGCGAACCTACGCGCCCGAAAGAATTAACGAGCCGTCCAAAAAGTGTGTGTAAAGCGACCTCTCGGAAACGGGAAGAAAGCCCTGGACATCTTTTAAAACAGAAGCGACGGGTGAAAGCGCCCCAGGGCAGAAAAGAGTACAAATAATTGTTGAGGAAGAGAGAGAGAAATGACTGTTCTCAGGAGGGCTGGAACCAACGCTGCCGGTCGTCCTTGCCCCGACGATGAAGAGTGACGAGCGGTATAAGGGGGACCTACGGACGTAGGCTAACTTGTATAGGGGGCGAGTGTAGTAGGAAAAAATGGACTTGACTCGAGAGTTCCCTGAATCGCTTCAAACGGGGAATTGAGAGGTGGTTAAGCCAAACGTGGTGACGAGGGATGGACCGTCAAGGATCAGGAGAAAGACGCCACTCTGGGACGACTGGAACTCGAAGAACCCGATCATTCACCTCCCGGCCCAGAAAAAAAGGGCGGAGCACCCAGGGGCCCTGCTTTCCGTAACTTTTGGGTGGGTGAATTCAGCGGAGGATCCAGCCTCTTAAAAGGCTGATGTCTTTGGAGTGACCTCTGAGTCCGATAGATGACGTCATCATCGATAGCGCAGCAGTAAGCATGCGAGTTGAAAGAAACCCCAAAAAAAAAACGTGAACCGGAAAAAGACGCGGGGGGGAAGGCAAGATCAGTATTTAGAGGGTGACCGGATTCAGAGTGAGTAACCGAAGCGAAGACCTATTTCCTGTCTGGCTGCGAGCAACGAGCAACGGCGCTGGCGGACTGGCAATTCTTGAAAGAACAAAGAAAAAGTAAGAGTCTAAGCAGGTACCGGGTAGGGAAGAAGATGCGTGTTACAGTGACGCGGCGAACGCGGGCACACGCGGAGCCGGGTTGAACCTTCATTTTTCTATGCGGCTGGGCGGGTCTGAAGCATTATACTCTGGTTCTATGTGAGAGCGATTGGATGACCGCGTAAAGGTACGACTGTCCTTTCATGGTTCTCTAACTTGCACAAAGCCCAGTCTTCAACGTAAGAAACACTGGAAATTTTTCAGCACGGAACGATGGGTAAAGTCCAATTTTAAGAAATGTGCTCTAATAAGCCTCTTGTGTAGTGACCAGGGGGGTGTCACTATTACTCTACATCGGGGATTTCCTTCAGGTTTCCAGTGCGTATGCAACCGAGCCAAAAGGATTTACACTGTCGTAACCGCCACGTTGAAGTTCTACAAAGCCCGCAAGCCGCACGGGGGTTGGCCTGCCGCGAGTACCGCTCGTTTAGACAGGCGTCCCATGACCAATCTATTGCGAAAGGCCGTAAAAGAAAATTTTCTCCTTGAAAACCTCGTGAGGTGTGGGGGTTGTCAACCCCCTCCAAGTCCTGCATCATCAAAATACTCTACCGAGAGGCTCTTAGAGTTCATAAACACAGGAATGGAAGATCTCATAACGCTCCTGCATCGAGCAGTCCAATAAATTCGAGGGCAACCGTCAGTTCCGAAATCGAGCCTTTCTGCACGACGTACCGTAAGTGCCCGCTGTGTAAATTCATCAAGACATGTCCTGAGCGGGTGGACAATGACCAAAATCTGCCTCCAAAGATCGGGAACAGGCCCTACATCAACCCCTCGCTTGTAATAGTATACTGTTTCCTGCACGAGGTGGAACGCATTCCTGAATGCCCCGCTAAAATACGGGCCTCTACCGAATCACAGAAGGGGGGCGCGCTGGCATCGCCGTCAAGGACATTTTCATTCCGAAAGTAGGCCCTACTAAGGGATGAACGAATCGAAACGAGCTCAAACTAGCAGCTAAATGGCGATGGGCAAACCCTTTCTGGTCGACCCACGGGGGATCGCCGGGGTGTACAACGAACTAGGGATTTGCCAGATGGTTAGCTCGAAGCGGCAGAAGCGTTTAGAAACTCCGGCCTCGACCGTAAAGCCTTTCTTCGCCAATCCGACCGGGGAGTTGCCCTCGTTGCATCCCGTGAAATTCTCCCGCAGTCTGTGTCCTTCTGAAGGATTAAAGGCACCATCAATCCTACTGCGTTACAAAACCGAATGGGTTAGGAGGCGCGCGCGTTGAGCCATGCAACCCTTGCCGGTACGCCGCTTAATAACAAAAGTCATCATAGGACCAACAGTGTAGGTAAGATTCTGACGTCTCTGCACTTCAGCGTAGGGCGTATGTGCAACAACCGGGCTCCCCACTCGAGGATGAGTGCCCTTTTGAAACTCAATCTATTCGGGAGGTATGTAGCCACACAGTGCCACAAAGCGGGCCTTAATACTCGCTCTCAAACAACAACGGGCCTTCAAGGAGATAAGGCAGGGGTGGGCTGTCAAATTGGACAGAACAGCAATCAGGGCGCGCTCCACTGGTGAGCAGGCGCGTCAAGACACTATATGGAAGAAGATCACGCCAAAAGATGGAAGTATCACTCCTCTACTAAAGGATCAAGAGCGACCTGGTCAGACATTCGATCCGACCATCGCGGGCGACCGGAGTGTTCATTTCGCGATGCGCCGTAGGCGCCTAATCACAAAAGATCAGGTTGGGCCGGCCTAAGCGAAGCCTTGGCTAGCTACGGCCAACGAACGGAGGAAGGAGAACTTAATTACCATGGGGTTCATCCAGTCGGAGGGGCTCAAGGAAGCTCGACGAGGTTCGACTAATTAAACGGTCTAAGAAATCTAATCACACCATCAAAAGAAAAGAATGACGCGCAACGTGTGCTCCCACTCCCGCGGAAGGTTAAAACAGGTGCAGAAAGGTAGAAGCCGGTCCAGGGCGTAGCGCCGAGCGATAGGAGGGGACCGTCCTTATTCTTTAATGGAAAGACATGAAAGGAGTAGCCCAAAGGGTCTTCGGACGGTCACGCACGGCGGGGAATTCATGAACTTGCAAAAGCACGCTACAGGGCGGACTACAAAAGAAGGGCCTTGCCCGCCGAGGGGGGCTGTGGAGTGCAGGGCAGACGGTGATCTGGAATGTCAAGTGGCCCGGGGATCCTATTCCGCGGCTTACCGGGTAATGAACAACTAGTGCATTAGGAAGTCGGATCAAGTTGCCGGGTTTCGAGAAACGCGGATGCCCGCCTAGGCATGCCATGGTCGTGGAAGATCCTGCGGAAATCTTTGTTTACCTTAATCGCTCTTGCCAGGTCCGGGGGGCCAACGAGCGCCTCCTCGCCTACTCTACGGAGGCGAATTTCCGCCTACAGTTCTGTTTGAAACACACAACCACAAGCATGGCCTCAATTAATCATGCATGGAACGCCAGGGAGGCAGGAAAGAGTCAGGCCAGACTCAGAAAAAAACGAGAGGTACTTCAGCTACAACAAGGGAAGGCTCTTACCCTGGGCTCGGCACGCTTCAGGAAGAGGCGGGGGGAACAAAACGTCCAGTCACCTCCCGTGAAGCTGGCGAACATGAGCTCAGGGGGACGCCAATCTGGAGATAGACGGATCGGAGGAGAACCCTACCATATCTCTCACAACGGGGGTGAACCGCGGATGTAGAACAGAAGTAAAACGAACGAAAACCAAATGCGAGGGAAGCGAAAACGTTGCATGGAGAAGCGACAATCGTGGGGTAAAAGGTTAGACGCCTCAGATCAGCGCAAAAATATTTTATTACTACAGAAAAGAAGAAAGCAGAAATCGGAAAAAAAAAAAACTATTTCCAACAAAAAGGCCGCCCGCCTTGCAGGGTAAACAGGCCGGCTTAAGAGGAACTTCGTGAAGAACTACAGGTGAAATGGGCCCAGATCTCGGAAGTGGAGATCAATAGGGAACGTAAAAAGGGGGCCAAAAGGCTAACCCACTTTGGATAACCGGAACAAGCAAAAAATCTCTCATAGGGGGTAGAAAATATCGGACCCATAGAATCGGGTGACGGCCAGTCACCTGGATGGCCGGGGTCAACTGCTCAAAAAAACAAGGCTAACTCCGAGAGAAAAAGTTCTACCCATGCGTTAGCTACTGCAGAACGAAGAGTCAAAAGATACGTCGAAGCCTGAAAACAAAGTCCTCGGCAACGAAAAGGTAGGAAGTCCAAGGGGACTTCTCACGGCCGTAGAAAGAAGCGAGGCCACGATGCAGGCTTCTCCTGAGCCCCGCCAACGAAAAAGGGGACCTAATGGCCGCAGTGTTGGTGTTCCTGCGCTTAAGCGTCCTGACCGGCAGAAAGACAAAAAGGGACTACGTCCATCGCCAGGCAATTTACTGGAGAGGACGAGGGACATCCTAGCGAAGGTTCAAGGAAAGTGACTACAACTCTCCGCCTACCCAACGAGACGAGGGGAAGACGAATCGTCTGTACCGGCAAGACGACCGCTCGTCAAAAAGAAGGGAGGGAAAGGGAAACGAAGCGAG
>Ga0179591_1377460_pt1 | contig 11869 bp, 13 predicted proteins | sample CZOMad2_1_08_16f_FD_182891 | JGI IMG/M metagenome (GOLD analysis project Ga0179591, IMG submission 182891) | Vadose zone soil fungal communities from Angelo Coast Range Reserve, California, USA - CZOMad2_1_08_16fungal (PacBio error correction) | ecosystem: Environmental > Terrestrial > Soil >...
TCACTCACCAGGAAAAGGGACGCAGGCCAGTGACTCATCTAACTTGAAAAAGGGGAAAAGAATATGTCCGATAACTCGAGAGGGTATTAACGACCTTCTCGAAACGTTACAGAGCTCAATAAGAATTTACTCCAGAAGCCACCTGGAACCTGAATTGTTGTACCTCGTCCTTCAGGAAGAGAACAGTATCCCCAAACGCTGACAGGAACACCTCGGAATAATGCACGCATTCGAAGAGGAAAACACCTCGAAAGGGCATCCACCCCACTGGAGCTTCCTTCAGTCCGGAAAACCCAGTTGTCGATAGATGGGGGAAACCATCCTATTCTTGACGTGTTCTCAAACGGTATGGGCACTGGAACGTTGCGCTCAAAGAAGAGGAAAGTGGCGTAAGTGATGCTGTTCACTTGTGGCGACGAGACCTAAGGACGAACTTCTGGGGGGGCCAAGTTCCAGCTTTGGAGGTACACAGAGTTCGGAACTTAGAGAGAATAGTTGTTCCTGGATTCATCGGGAAACTGAGCTGGATTAATTCTCCCGGAGGGGGACAAAGGAAGGGACCAAACTTCAGAGTCGCACACCTGACGGCTAAAACCACCAGATTGCGTTGCTGACATCTCGATAAGTCTAGCGTCAAAAAAGTAAGCCGATAGTAGACTGCAAAATGGGGAGAAAGTGATAAAGATGATAACTCTCTTACCATAGATATTGACCAATTCGTGCTTTTTCCCTCGAAACAACAAGGGTTGGGGGGGGTGGGGGGGGGGGTGGGGGGGGGGGGTGGGGGGGGGGGGGTGGGGTGGGTGGGGGGTTTTTTTGTGGGGGTGGTTGGGGGGGGGGTGGGGCTGGGGGGGGGTTGGTGGGGGGGGGGGGGGGGGGGGGGGGGGGGGGGTGGTTTATTGGGGGGGTTTTTGTTGGGGGGGGGGGGGTTGGGGGGTGTTGGTGGTGGGGGGGGGGGGGGGGGGGAGCATAAACGGTTCTTGGAAAGGACTTGTCGGTCACAAACCGGCGTGTAAACATTAATAGGAATGGGCTACAAACCCATAGTGTCGGCGGAAGGAGGAAAACAGGCCCCAAAGTACTCCGCAAAAGCGAAAACAAAAGAAAAAAGAACAACGCAAAAGGGCAAGCAAAAAGAACAATGAAAAAAGAGATCCAACAACAAAAAGAGGAGCAATATAGATATCATGGCCGTTGTGGCTGGTTTAAAGAGGGTGGCCATTTTTTGGTCTGGAGAGGGCGGAAAAACTTAATGGGGGGGGGGAAGGGGGCGCATCCCTGATCGGAAAATCTATGGGGGGTCTGCATACGTCCTTACACCTTTTCAATCGCCAGGTTTGGGTAAAGATCAATCCGCTAAAAAAGGACCTGGGGGAGCTGGTAGGGGGGGGGTTAAGTCATCGGCGGAAAAAGATCAAAGTCACTTTTAAGTAAACTGAGTACGAAATATTTTTAAGCATGCGTTGAAGAGTGATCGGGAGGCTGGGGAAGAGGGAGGGGGGGGGAAGCGAAACGCAAACTCAAGACGGGAGCTGTCAGAATTCCCCGCCCGATATGGGTGGTGGGCCGAAGTGGCCAAAGAGCTGGGTGTCTGGAGGAAGAGGTCGAGGGGTGGGACCTGCCGGTTTCACACGGACATTTCATACGCGCTATTAGTCCATTAGGAAAAAAAAAACAAAAGTAAAAGGGAGAAAAAATATGGGGGGAGCGCGAGCAAAGGAGAGGCGACTGGAAGAGACAATCTTATTACAGCAGAATTTCGTCTCCTGAGCAAAGGAGGCGCCAAGGTTACAAAAGGGTGAAAGAGGGGGGGCAGAGCTCAGAAAGCAAGATCTCCCTTCGAAGTTCTCGCACTTGGGCCAGTTCCGAAGGGGGTAGAAAAGAGACAGGGAATTGGTCACAAAATATATGAGAGATCGGAGGGGGGATCCGGAAATTGCATACTACCAGTCTGGTGGGTGCTCTGGCGTTGGTTTTGAGGGGCACTTTCTAGGGAACAAGGGGATAATTTAAGAAGGGGGGAATCATCTTTGCTTGTTGTAAAGGTTTCGGGGAAAGGAATGCTGGAAAAAAAAGGGTTGGGGGAGGATGGAGTAACGGGAAGGGGAAAGTTCTGGATCCTGGAATGCTCTATCTGGACCGGTCGAGTTTTGGAAGGAAAGCACTTCAGGGAGTGATATGGGGGGAAAGTGAAGGGGGGGGGGGGATTGTTACTTTTCGAGAAAAAAAGCCCCCGGGGGCTGTCCGAGTTATTGGGGGTGTGTGGTCTACTACCTGCTTCAACTTGACAAGGCTTCCGGATGTATGGCTGGAGGTGACTCGGGGGATCCGTAAACCAGGGAATAGGACTTGTTGGGGAAGAAAAAGGGGCGCCGGACGGGCAGGAAGTCCTTTTTTCAGATGTGGAATCTTTCACGTGTGTTTTAGGGAAAACTTGGACGTGTGGGGCGGGCATGATGTCCATGGCACCACTGATCATCAAGCCAAAACTCAAAGGGAACTATATAAAATCTTTTTCTGTCGGCTAGGCTTAAGGGGGAGATACAACAGAAGAGGGGGTAGCAAGCTGCTGCGGTTCTGTAGGCGTGCGGGGATTCTGTTGGGACTGCTGGCAAGGGGGAGCATGAGGGTTTAGTTACCAGACATGGCGGTACCCCCAGAGCAATTTTTTAGAACGAGGGAAAATGCGGGGGGTACAAAAGCGGTCGTAGATAGACAAGGGATCTGGATAATTGGTACTGATTCTCTCTGTTGAGGCTCGTTCCGATGGAGGAGAAGCAAAGTGGGGGAATACGGGAATAGTGGTTGCCGGTGGCAGACAAGAAGAGGGGGGGAAACAAAAACGGAACGGCGAGGGCGTCGTGGCAGTTTTCATGTGACGGGTGTGCGGAAGATGTGGGGAAAAGTGGGGCGGGGACAAGTTAAACTCCGAGGGGGGAGGGGGTTTGTTTAACAAACCTTATGGTTGCCGTTTGTTGGAAGGGGAAAGGATGGAGGGGGTGGTGCGTGGCTATATCATGAAGTTCTTATGGGGCTTTTCCTTAAAATCCTGACGTCATGGGGGGGAGGAAAAGGGGGGGGGGAGGCTTAACTACTGTGTACGCAAGTAAACGGGGGATCAAGGGGCGGATCGTCTAGAAACATAATAAAAACGAACGGAACAAAAAATGGGTTACGAGATAGGGGACGTGTTTACTGCGGGGATTGGCGGTGGTTGGGGGGGGTCGTTGGTGATCAAGGTTTGCCAAAGAATGGAGGGGTTGGGGGGGGGTATTTTGGGCGTGGCGGTCAAAATCGGATTCGGTGGGGGCATGCGAAAAGTATGAGAGGTGGTACTTTGGGAAAGTAAACGGGGGTGGGGCGCGGGTGGGGGGTTTTATGAGGTGTCTATTACGCTTTCGTGAATTATGGCTAGGAGAAGGGGGGGGGGTGGGGCGAACTTGGCGCGTAGAGTGCAATCTGACAAAAAACAGATTCATGATGGGGGGAGCTATATATCCTCAACAGGAAGAAAAAACACAAATTGCGACAAAAGGGAAAGACATCTTATACCGAAATTACATCGTCAACCAAAAACAGTCGTAAGAAGTATAAAATTCGCGGGAAAAACCGCAGTAGAGGGGGGGGGGGAACGAAACGCAACCATACCCACCATGCCTTCTTTTTCAAAAGTTCGTGTCACCAAAGAAAAGAACACCAAAACCGCCAAGCAAAGAAGAAACAGGCCAAAGAGAGAAAACGTGTGGCTGAAAAGTTGTATTAAGGTTAGAATCCCGGTTAAAGCGGAAATGGGGGAAGACAAGCGTAAGCTCAACCAGGAAAGAAAAGGGCCCTGAAAATTGACAAAGGATCAATCTTACTCTCCAAACCAACGACATTACGAACCAGGGAAAGCCGGGAAGTAGCAAATAAAATAATAGGGACAACAAGAACCATGAAATTGGTGACGAACGCCAAAAACACAAAAATAGAGCAGCACACCAATTACCGTTACCCGTCTCCTTAAAACACCGGTCGGGTCCAATTAGGTGAGCACTCCACCCCTTCAACAACGGGGGGAAAGAACAAAGGCACCGAGGGTCATAAGTTGGACGGGGGGATAAGGGAAATCTTAAATTCCATCTCCTGGAATACACCAGATCAAATCTTTAGGGCGTACATTCGTAACTAAAGTAATATCTCTAGAGCACCGCCTTAATTATGATCCTCCATTTGTAGAAAAGGGGCCGGAATTTGAAGGAGGAAAAATAGAACAACAAACGACCGAAAATTTAACTTAGAAGTCGTGGATATCACAGTTTTGTGCGCTCAAAGTCAGGCAACAGGGGGGCAGAAAAAGCGGTAAGCAAATCAATTTATTCTGGGGGGGGGGAGGTTCATGCGAGGGCGAGTTGGGAGAAGAAACCGACCAAGGACAGGCCCAAAGTCCACTCTAAAAAACTAAAGATCAAAAGAGTGCACCAATGAACGTAAGATGCCACTAGTTCAAAAAGTCCTTGTCCAAACCAGCGGGAGGCGAAATCTCCAGCCTAACGTTGTCAGAAGGCATACGGTTTGAAGAACAAGGAACTCAAGAACAGGTGGGAGAAGAGTCGAACCTGAAACTCACCATATACAGATGAAAATAGAAAATGAAGTGAGTAGAGGGTTCTCGCTTTACCTTGATATATTCATACCATCGCAAATTCTTCAAGTACGCAAGCTATTCACCTGAAGGTTTAACGAATTAGTCAGGAGTAAAGAAACCGTTAAAAACCACGATAGGGCCTACTGACGCAGTCTCTCACCTTCATTCCAGGGCAAAACGAAGAACACCGAAAGGAAAAACCAACGGGGAGAGATGACATGACGGTAGAACACCAAGAACATTGAGGATAGTGGTTGAATTCAATCGATGTTATTTTTCTGAATCATCGCTTGAAACGGCAAGTGAGAAAAGAGAGATGAATGGAACTTGTGATCTTCGCCACTCCGTGGAGGGAAAGATGATTGGGGGTCGAGAGCCGTGGACGAAGGATGCAGCCGTATTCAATTTGGATAGTAAAGGACAATTCTTCGTAAGCTCTCCAATCATTTGGGGGACATGAGTGTGGTGCATAGAAGAAGGAAGGTGAATTAGCAGAAAAAGAGGGGGGACACCCATCCTTCACCTCGCACTCACACACTAGATCAGACCACACACGGCGTGAGGGTAGGAAGGCGTACAGACTCAAGCGAGGCGTTTCATGCTATCAAACCCTATCAAAGTCACAAAACTAGGTGCAAGTGTTGCCGAAAAACTTGAGAACCAGCGCCCAGGGAATGACAGAACGGAAAAGGGGCGACGCTTGGGGACGGCGAGGATAAAAAACAACGTCACTCCCGGTTGTAGGCAGGCTTAGATGGTTACAAAAAAGGGGATTTTAAACGGGTCAGGAAGTAGAGGGCAACAACCCAAGTTACTAAAAGAAGGAAAAGAGGGGAAAAAGTACCAAATGACATTACGCCTCAAAGAGGAAAGACAAAGCGCAAGAACACACGGTCAGCTTCAAGCCTAACCCACCTAAAGACTCTCACCAACAACAAGGGGAGTCTATTTTGAAGTGGGGGCTGGGGTTTGGCTTGAAATCTGCCATTTTGCGGGGGGAAATTTGGGGGGAGGAAAAGACTAGTCGTCCTGGTGAGTTGTTTCAGCGGGAAAGGAGCGTAACCTATGGGTTGTCTGCATTAAGCGGATGACCCTGTGTACAACCACCGTTGTTTTAAACTATCAATTCCTGCTCACGACCGTGGATCGGGGTGGTAAGAGGATAAAAAAAAAAAGAGGGGGACCTGTGTATGGGCGAAGGGTGAAGAAGAGGGTTAAACGAAGGGTGGGGGCTGGGAAAACAATCACTTTGGGGAGGAGTATCTTAGTTATGGCGGTTTGAAAATGGGAAAGAGGCAACTCCGAGCTGTGAAATAAAAAGGAGGAAGCCCGAAAAGGGGGGGGGGGCCGAAGTGCGCCAGCTTTTCAGTGAGACTACGGGTTGCCGCATTGTGGGGGGTGGTTCGGCCGGCTAAAGCAGAGAGAGGGAGCACAATCAAGGACGCCTTATTGTATAGAGAAGCCTAGAAAGGAGGGAGAATTGGGATATCCAACAGAGGTACAAAAAAGACGGAAGTATCTTCGCTCTAATTTTTAAATACGTGGGGGGGGGATCGAAGAAACAACGAAGCAGATCCTTCATAGGATTATCAACTGGGCCCGGGACTTTTAGGTAAAAAAAAAAGAGGGGAAGTCAATAGATTGAATGGTTAAAAAAAAGTTATAGGCTAACCTTCTTTGTGAAAGATCAGGTCAAGGGGTCAAGATCAAAGAGGGTGCGGGGGATGTTGGTGGTTGGTGGTTCTCTCGCTCTGTCCCTATTATACCGGGGCAGGGCAGAGGGATGAAAGGGTTGTGAAGACGTACTAAGTTTACAATCATTGGTCTCGTACTGTGGGGATTAGGGGGGTAAAAGAGGGATGATCCCGGGAAGCTTGTTCTATATGTTTACTTAATTCGTGAGTGGATCTGGGGGCCGATGGGTGGAGGGGGGGGGGGGGACCGAATCAGAGAAAGAAGGTGCGGTCCGGAGGTTATGTGGAGGTGTTACGAGAAGGCTTTCATTACAGGATAAGGGGCGCTGAGGATGGGGGGAAAGATGGGGTTTTTGTTCCAATCGATCTGTCAACAATGGGGAAAAAACGAGTGGGGAAAGGAGTGGGGTTAAGCTTTAACTTTTTTGGAAATTGGGAGGTGGGGAGGGTGGGGACGTGGCGAGTCTATCCCTGAGAAGAAGAAGCCAGACAGTAACTTGATAACCGGGTTGAGGAACGTACTGCTGAGTGGAAAAAAGCGGGGGGGGGGGGGGGGAGGGGGGGATGGGATGAGGGTGAGGTGGCTCGGTTATTCTTTTTTTACTTTTCCCTATGGCAATTTTATTCAATTTGAGTACTACGTTGGCTTAAGAAAATTTAGCGCGGTATGAGTAAGCGCAAGTAAGTGAGCAGAACTAAGTTGGGAGCGTATAATTGTGAATTATCAGGTCGGGGGGGGGAGCCTGAAGGGAGGAGAGCAAAGAACTAGGGGAGACTTTTGTATCTTTCATTTGTGGGAGCACAGAGACACGGGGGAAATGGCGAGTCGTTGGGATTTGTCTTTCTATCTATTTTGTGGGGGGATTGGGGGGGAAAGGGCAGAAGGATTTACAGTCTATCTATCTTTTTTTGTGCCCTGTGGGTAGTTGGGAAAGTTCTCTGGTTGCTTTACGATTTTTTGGGGGTATATAAGTCAAGTCTTGGAAGGACTGCCCAGGGAAGAGGGCGGGGGGAGCGTACTGGCCTTTACAAATTTAACACAAAAGGTTAGTTGCAAGATTGAGCGAAGGAGATAATCTGGCAGGGGCAAAGACACAGGTATCACTCTCGCTTTTCGGGGTTGATTCTGGGGGATTTGGTTTCGTTGGGGGGGAGGCAAGAACCTGGAAGGAAGGGGAGACATGGGGTGGTTTTTTTTAGGGGGTGCTTTTAGTAGACTGGGGTTTTCAGGGGATAATGGACTGTCGTTGGAAAAACGAAGCTGGCTGCAGTGGTTTGAATGCTTTAATGTAATAAGGAGTCTGTTCATATGTGATTTGGGGAGTACAGGGAGAGCAATCTCTCATCAAAAAAAAAAAGAGCGGGAGAAAAGGGGGCTTGCCTAAGTAGGGGACCGCAAGGGCTACACCAGTAAGGGAGAGAAAGTAGGACAGGAAGGAAAGGGGGTCATCACCAAAAGAGGTCATTAATCAGCAAAACAAAAAGGTCTGGTGACAGGGGGGTGCGACAACCAATAAACCAGTCCCAGGATTTGAAGATTTGTTATCGTGAAAAAATAGAGAACGGGCGGGAACGAGACAAAAAGGTCGAATATAGGGTTGTGGATTCTTGGAAGTATTCATAAAGAAAATCCGGTCAAGGGTCCCCTTGGGGTGAAAGAGAGACAGTGACAACAATTACTACCGGTTTCCGGTTTGCAGTAAAGCGAAGCATAGAGAAAGAACCAACGCACATCAGGAAAGAACACCGACCCTCTACCCCCAACCGAACACACACCCACACCACGACACCTCACCCCCAAGGGAACGGACCCCCGACCACCCAACTCGTACCACCAAGCAACAAAAAAAACAAAGTAAGTAGTGTTTCAAAAAATACCGAGAGAAAAAAATGTTAACTCACCTCCAAGAGGGAGGAAATCGCCCCAAATAGAAGGGCAACCCAAAAAAGGAAACGTTACACCCCTTTCTTCGAAAAGGGGGGGTTTCACCCCCATCACGGGGGAGAAAGTCAGATCGGTCCTAGTTCGGATAGGACCTTCACTCTTGAACAGCGACTACACTAGATCAGGGGGGAGTGCGAGAGACAGAGTTGTAGTAGCAAAAAGGAAGAGAGTCTCGACCTCCCGCAGTCATTAAAGAAAAAGTTGCAAATATGCCTGCAATTCCATAAACACCTGGAAGAAAAAAGAGAAGAAGCAATCACATGGACAGACAAACAAAGTTAGCGGGAAACAGCTTTTTGTGCTACCAAGGAGGGACTATCAGAACATTTAAATGAGGGGGACTTATGCTCAGAGGGGAAAATGAAAAAGCAACAAAGCAGCGGCCAAATCCCGCTGAAACCAACTTAGCTGGCCACCATGCTTCAAAATTGAAAGGGTTCATTGAAAAAAAAGTCGGGCATGTCACGAAAAAAAAATCAGGGCCATCTCCTGCGGAAACGTGTTTGGGGATCAGAGAACAAAGGGACAAAACCAAAGCTCCCATACAGTAGTGCCGATACATTGGGGAGAAGAGACCTTAAGGAGATAAAAGCAAGGGATGGAAAAAGATGAGTAATTTCAGCCGTAACCTTATACTCGTAAAGGTCTATACCCCTGATATAACCGTAATACGAAAAGCAAAAAAAAAATGGATTGTACGACTTATGGAAGGAGAAGAGCCTTCCAGTACGTAATTTCCGCATTCTGCTCAATCCACTCATCGAACAAATCCAACCAAAATCCTCACACCAACGAAGAAAGGGGCTGCCCTTAAGAAGAGGAGAAAAGAAGAAGACGGGTTTAAATTCAGGCGGGGTGCTCATTGTTATACACTCAGGGTTTACCGGGACTGAGAAGGAAAAAGGCCTATAAGGGGGAGGGGGGGCGGCTCTAGGGCAAAAAGGAGAAGGAAAGAAATTCTCTTGGTCTACGCTGACAAAACTTCTGTAATCTGGAAAAACCAGCAGTTACCAGGCACCGGCTTAGAAAACCCAAAAAAGAAATGGGTTGTCATTGATTTGGTTTCATCATATCCAAACTGTCAGCTGGTTCTGCAGTAGGGAAAAGGGGGCAAGAAGACCGAAAAGAAGGAAAAGGGCGCCCCGCATCGTCAGTGGGACTTCGGAAAAACCGATCTTCAAAAAGATAATCGTGACAGACTTCAAGAGGTGAGAGAAGTCAAACAACGCGATACCCCAGATAAGCGCAAAAAGGGGAATGTGGGGATAAAAAACAATTATAAATATTCCAGTCAAACTAACGCAAATACGGGAAAAGGGTCGTCGTCTGTCAACTGATGAGAAAAAACGTCCTAAACGGAATTGGAGAAGGAAAGGATCTGGGGAAAAAAAAGAGGGAGGGTTGAGGTTTTACGTACTTGAAGAAAAACCCAAGTTGAAGGATGAAAAGCCCCCAATTACCACCGCCATTAACGAACAGAAAAAGCAAAAACAAAAGAAAAACCCAGGAAGAGAAGACAAGAAACAACGGGAAAGAGAGATATCTGGACGGTGGGGGTTCTTGGGCGTCCGTCTGGGTTTCAAAAGGGGGCACCACTGGAAGGAATGGTTGGGAAATGGGGGGGGTCACTGGAACGTCGTAAATTGTTTGTCCCTTCAACGACGGAAACTTCCAAACAACCGGGGTAACAGTAAGGCTAAACACCGGCAGGGGGGGCAGCTTTTGTTTAAACAAACGCCGTAAAAGACTAGGTTAAAGGGGACGGTGACGTTTTATCAGGGGGGGGGGGGGCTATTCAACGGAAAATGGGGGGGTGGTCTTTATCCTTGGGGGGGGGGAGCTTGACTATCTCAAAAAAAAATCTGGGAAAATAAATTAGTCACTCAAGATTGGGGGCGAAACACAGACGGGGGAGGGCGACCGTGTAGCTGGTTGTGTGCCTTCCGGCCAATCCTCTAATACATAACATGAGGGGGAGGGTCTGCGTCAACATCCAGGAAAACTTATGGCGCTCGATAGAATTCGAGAAGAGCGGGACTAGAAAAAGGGGGATGGAAAAGAAGAGAGGGTCAAGTCTAATCCTCCAAGGTAAGTTACTGAGAAGTCGCTCTCACGCGTCAAGCTAGGAGGATTTGGAACAAAAAAAAGGAGACTTTACTCAGGAGTTTGAAAGAAAGCCCAACAAGATTGAATTTTTCAAAAAACGTCTAGGGAAAACCAAACTCGGTTAAACCTGGAAACGATCCCATGGGGGGGGTTCTGGGGGGGGTCTTAGGATGTTGGGGTTTTATGAAAACTGAATTAGAAACAGAGGGGGGGGAATGTAGCGGGGGGCGGTTGTGGCTTCGGTTAAAAGCAACAATTGGTGGCAAGGGGAGGAGGACTTGATCAAATGGGAGGTAAAACCGAAACATAGCAGGTAAATGGTGTGTAATACTTCTGGGGAAGGGGAGGAAGTGGCAGAGGGAGGTGTGATGAGTGGGTCTTAGGAAAAGCCCACACGTTGGACGTATTGGGGCTGGTGTGTGAACAGAAACGGCAGGGGGAGGAAAGGAAACGCAGACTGCTGTGAGTTCTAGTAGCGGGTTGTTTTCTCGGGAAAAGGGGCAGTCGGATTGTGAACGAGGGGACAAACACAGGAGATTCAGGGGCAATTATGGGTTTCGAGGGAAGGTGTGAATTAGGGGGGAAGGAAAAGAGTGTGCATCAGGGAAAGACCTTATGAACGTCCTACCCAGCACTTATACCAGAAGGGGAGTATGACTGGGTTGAAAACTGATTCACCACAAAAACGCGGGCATGTTATGGAGATTCTGCGGAGCAACTTGTTCCTCTAATTTCCGATGCTTGAGGTCTCGTGTATTAAGGGAAACGACAGGTGTCTTTCCGGACAGGACGGAAGGGAGTCTTCATTGCTTGTCATGCGTAAGAAAAAGCACGATTTGATAACTTTCTGAACTTGGGTTCCAAAAGAAGAGCATGGGCCCGGGAGAAGAGAGAGGACCGGGTAGAGGTATCACTTTTGCTGGGTGGACACGGGGGGGATAAAATGACCGTCTTAACTCGCGTGGTGCAGGGGGGGTGGGTCGAGATCTATTTTGGGGAAGTTGAGGGAAGTCGAAGAAGGAACTTCGGGATTGGTTTGGGTGCCATAATATTAGGGGGGGGAAAAGCGTGGGGGCAAGGGGAAAAGGAAGATGTGAAGTTTTGTGGGCGGTGTGAGGGTCACTCTTCCAGAGGACTTTCCGCGCATTTGGGAAGCAGATTTGTATTGGGACAGTAATGTACGCAATTTTCAAAGAGGGGAGTAATGGGGCAGGGAGGTCTCGAGACAAGGCAAGGCCCCACCCATTTATCTCTGTGGGGTGGGAGGGGGAGGGGGGGTGGGCGGTTGTGGTGGGGGGGAAAGGTTGGTAGATCCCTTTGGACATCCGGACGGGGGGGGGGGGTTTTGCGTTGGCGGTTGCCTAGAAGGTCGGGGTTTTTACCTCGAAATAAGAGGTTCTAACTTGGCGCGGGTTTGTGTGTTAGTGCTTTTGTAGTAAGAAAGGGGTTCTTGCATATTTGAGGGTACCCAAAAGGTTGTGCAGGATGAAGAGGGAG
>Ga0179591_1203939_pt1 | contig 11868 bp, 11 predicted proteins | sample CZOMad2_1_08_16f_FD_182891 | JGI IMG/M metagenome (GOLD analysis project Ga0179591, IMG submission 182891) | Vadose zone soil fungal communities from Angelo Coast Range Reserve, California, USA - CZOMad2_1_08_16fungal (PacBio error correction) | ecosystem: Environmental > Terrestrial > Soil >...
CTAGGGCTAAGCACAGTCCTCAAGAAAAGTGTCGTAGGGGTTGGTCAGGTTGGGGAAGTGAGGAAAAGGTCTGCAAGAGGTTCAACGTCCTATCGAAAAACTAGCGGGCGCTTTTAAAAGAAAGGAAAGGGAAAAGGGGGGAGAAAGCAGTCAAAGGTGAGAAGGGGGTCCGGATCCTTAACAATCTCAGGCGAAATAGGACGAGGAGTAAAGAAAGCATGACGAAGGATTTCTAGGGCTATAAAATTACTCCCAGTTTTCCCCATGAGGAGGGGCACGACAGTAAGAAGGCGAAAATAGCTGCCGACCGGGGGGGGGGGAAAAGAGGGAAGCGGGGGGGACTAGAGGCCAAAGATGGCGATGAAAAAAATAAATACATCTGAAGACAAAACAATCACTCTGGTTATACCTGAAACATCTCGGGGGAAAGAAAGAGCGGGACGTGTCAGCGACTAAAGGGAACATCCAGTCGGATGAGTGGCAATGTGCTTCAGGGGGTTAAAGTTGGAACCTAAAAAATTTTGAATGGGGGGACTGGAGGAAAAGCGCTTCACTCAAAAAAACTGTCCTGTCATATCTGAGATCGCCAGGAAAAATGGTCGGGTACTCCTCAAGGAACTAAAGGTAGAAACCGGGTAAAGATTATGGGCAGGGAATTTAGGGAGGGTTACAAAAAAGTCCCACGACAAAAAAGAGGGGCCCCTCCTCAAACTGGGGGCCAAAACACCAATGTTGGGGGCGGGGGGGGAAAACTTCCCATGAAGAGCTGTCTAAGAGGAGGAAAAGGGTGTTCGGGGTTCAGGGGAAAGAATCAGCATGGGGAAAAGTTCTTCCCGGGCCTATAAAAACATGGGGGTGTCTCGTCATTATTATCTCTATTTGACCTAGGAGAGTTTGAAACAAAGGGAAAAATCATCTCTCAACTTTTTCTTAGGAAAGGAGGGGGAGGGGGGCTTTAATCAAAGAGACCACAAGGCTCTTCTGATTCCTCCGAGGCGTCGGTTGGAAGAAGAGAAAGGAAAATTGTTCCTCCTCAGTGGCCGTGACAGAGGGAAGAAAAAGTGGAAGATGAAAGGGCGGAACGATTTGACATCTTTCAGGTAAGAGGCAAAGAAAGAGGCGTTTCGATTAAAGTGCGTTCTCTCAGGATGCAATAGAGAAAAGAAACTCGAGGGTGGAAGATAAACCGGAATAAGCGACCGTCGGGTCCAGATAGAAAGGGAAAAAGATTTAAAAAGTAGGTGTCCAAGAATTTGCCCAAATGCAAAAAATAGGAATTTTCAAAAAAACGGGACCGGGGGAAAGTCTCGACCACATGTCATTGTTACTGATCCCGCAAGGGAGGGGGGGGAGAACATCACGCCGGAGCAAAACTGGGGGGCGGGGGTATTATGGGCAGAACACTGTTCGATGACGTTGTGGTACAATGGGAGAAAATCTACCCAGCTGCCTGGAATCTGGTCGGAGAAAAAAGGGAAAGGGAGGACAATCTTTTGAAGAAAGGAAAAATGGTGGTGTCTCTCGAGCTCTTATCGCGCAGTGAAAAGGAAACTCAAAAACCAAGTCTCAAAACCTGGCTGGTGCAAAAAAAGACTAGTCAAAAAGCAGCCCGAAAAAGGGGGCAAAGGTCGACAGTGGGGGGGTAAGCGCGGTAGTCATCTCTCATAGGACAGAAAAAGGGCAATTATGGGAACTGAAGGTGAGGAAGGGTCCTTTCTGGTTGAACAATTATAAACTCAAAGAGGATCATTAAACGGTACTGACCTGAACAAAACAATTTCACCTCTTTGAAAGTTATGAAGGAGGGGATGGGGAACGAACATACGAACATTATGCGCACAGATGAGTGTGGGGCGATAACAAGGGGCAGAGGAAAAAAATCCGAGCGATTTTCGAAACAAATCACTGTTCCCCTCTCACCCACCCGAAAGGAGAAACTTGAGAGGGAGGGCGTCCATCTGGAAAAAGCAGAGAAGGGAAGATGGGGAGATCTACCGAGTGATCGTCAGTGCAATAAGCCATCGCAAATTGGGCGGTGAAGGCGAGTAAGAACTTTTGATCAAAGGAAAATTAAAGTCCCGTCCTGTCCATAGTGTGCTCATGAAGGAGAGAACACACGTCAGGTACACATTCTAAAGCAATTTGTGCCCGAACAAAATCGGAGACCTAGAACTGGAGTCTTGAACTCGTCTGGTAATCACCTCTGAAAGGGGAAAAGGCGGCGCGAGCAGAGTCATGACCGTGGGGGTGCGAGACCCTGTTATAGCAAACGCAGTAGGGAGCGCTAAAAAGAAGAACAGTCGGGGGGGGAAGAGGAACGGGCGGCGCAAACAATTCAGGGAACATTAGGAAGAGGAGAGGCACGCTGGGCCTAGGAGCATTCTTTTTTGCAAGAGTAAATTACGGGGAGACCTGCGAGTCGGTCAGGTTCTTGTCAAAGTCTTTAGAAGGAAAATATGGATGAGGGACCGTTGAGCCTAAGGTAAGGGGGGGAATAGGGTAGTGAATCTAGGAGAAAATCCGTGAAAACCCGCAGGGTGTGTTGTTGGGGGTTGGAGTTTCTGGTGGTTTTGGGGTTGGGGTTTGTGGTTGGGGTGTTTTTGGGTTTTTTCTGGGGTATAGTTTGGCTGGTGGGGCGTGTTTTTTGGTGGGAGGTGGTGTTTGTTTTTTTTTTTGTTGTGTGGTGATGATCGGATCAACGCCTACGACGAGTGTCTCGTAAGGGTGAGTCCTGTCCCGAGGGGAATTCACCATACTCATCGTCCCTCGGCTGGGCCATCTTTTAAGAAGATCTCAAAACGGGTCCTTTAACTCATGTTGGGCGACAAACCTTGGGGGGTAGGGGAAGGATCTGGGGTCAGAGCCATAACCGCACTAATGGGGACGGGGGGTCGCGAAGCACAATGGACTAAGGGAATCAAAAAGGTGGGTGTGTAATGAAGATAATTCCTCAACGTTTTCTACAAGGTGCCAAAGAAAAAAGCCCACTCCAGTGGCAAAGGTTGAATAGGTGGATTGGGGGTGATAGGGGGAGAGGGAATACCTCGAATGACCGTCTATAGTGGCACATGGGGGGCGGACCTGTTGTCTAGCTTTTTGGAAGCTTCTCCGCTGCAGAAAAAGGGGTTTCGTGCAAGTAAATGCGAGAGGCCGGTAGGGAGTTAGCGACCAAAAAGAAGTATAGGTCAAAAGGGGAGGGAGGGGTTGCGTGTATCCCTAATTTCTGTCCTATAAGCAGGTGGGGGGAAAAAATCCTGAGTTTTCGCGAAGAAACACAAAGAGGGCGAAGGAGAAAGAGAAGAAAGGGGAGGGGGGGGCTTACTTCTTTCGTCGAATTAAACCGAATCGCGGGAAGGAGAAGGAAAAAAGAAGGGGCCTTTCCGGATTTAAAAAGGGTATGTTATTTGGTGAAGCGGTTGCAAACAAAGATTTCCAAAAGATCGCTGAATCGCGAGTCGGGACATATGACGTAGCTAGGGTCTATGCTAGGTTCCAACATAGTCTAAGGGGACTCAAAGGTTCGCGAAGAACAGGGTGCTAGGAAAGAAGACGTAAGGTTGAGAGAATCAGATGGAAATGATGAGGGAAATTGCGAAGTGGGCCCTTTCCCCGGTCAGCCAAATTTGGTTTGCGGGGGGAAAGTACCCAGAGAACGGCGCATTCGAGAGCATAAGAAACTACCTGGGGGGGTGGGGAGAAAAGAAAAGACCCAGATTTCATAAACAAATGAGAAGGACTTAATAAGTCGTTGTATAACACCTCTTCAAAAATCCTAGTAAGACGCAATAATAAACAACAATCTGCATGTTGGGTCGGCACCGGGAAAAAAACGTTAAAGGGCGGGGCGGTTACTAACAAAGGCTCTAAACGGCGAATCTCGGAGGATATACAAGGAAGGAGGAGTTTTGGTTAAATATTCAAAACAATGGGGGGTTTTTCCAGGGAGAGGTCTGGAAAATCCGTTTTTGTCGTGGAAATGGTTTAGAAAAGAAAGAAAGGAAAGGCCCCTGAGTAAGTCGCAGTCTAGGGGGGGAAGGTGAATCCGAGACAAGGGAAGGGGGGGCGGAAAGGGCCCTATATGCGAAATCTTCCAATTATTTTGGGATTTAAATTGGATGTCACAGTACAGACAAGGGTGTGCAGAGGGGTTGAAAAAGAAAAGGGCCCCGGAGCGAGAAATTTCCAGATCGCAGCGTGAAGGGGAAGTTTTCAAACTGCAATGTAAGCAGACAAGGAAGGATGAAGGGGTCGCAAAGAGTGGAGGTGTGTCGTCAAAGGAATGGGGGGGGTTGCAAAAGAAATTCGCCATCTTTTCCGTAGGGATCCACAGCACTCCGATGGCATCGTCGTATCACGTTGAAATGAAGGTCCGGTACGTCTGTCCGGGTGAAGGTATCGGGGAGAGGATAACTCGGGGAAGAATCTCAAATGGCGCTCCTGGTGGTCTTTGGGAAAAAGTCTTGAAACTCTGAGGCGAAGGAGGGCATTCCTTCAGTCCTAGGCCCGGGTTTACAAGGGAGTACGCGAAGACCCTTCGGGATGTGGGGGGTGCCCAACAAGGGGGCAGTGACATGGGGGAAAAAGTTCAAAACAGTACAACCCTAAAGAACCGCAAAGCCGGGGACTTGCGCGAAAAGAAAATCATCTCTCAACACCCATTATAATTAGATTAGTGGAAGAATCAGAGGGGGGGGAGGTCTTAGGGGTTGGTCAATGGTTTGGGTGAAAAATTGCTGGGGGAAAAGGTATGCAAAGAAGGAAGAGGTGAAAGGGGGACTATGTCGAGGGAGAGCGGCGGGCTTTGCAATCAAAAGTTTTTAACTGTCTTGAGGAAAGGAAAACTCCTCCTTCAATCGAGATCAGAGGAACGAGGAGGAAGAAATAGGGGCGGAAAGGGAAAAAGGGTGCAGTGCTTCGAAAGGAGACTCAAAAAAAGAAAGAAGTGCCACCATGATAACCCCGAGAACGTAGAGTTGAACTCATAATCAAATGCAAAAAGTGATCGGGGGGACGAGAAGAAAAGCGGTTACGGGGGGGGGATTGAAACCCAATAAATATCAAGGGACGAACAAAAAGGTAAAGGCCGACTCTGTGAGACAGGTGTTTGGAAAGAAGCGGCATTCTCCTGTCGCGGGCATCTACTAGCATCCCGAGGGGAAAAGGAGAAAGTGAAGGGAGCAGGGGGCAGTGGATCAACGCGGGAAAACAGGGGGGAGGTCAAACTGGCTTGAACATAGAAATGTCCTCACATCAGTGCCTAGGGGAGATGGGAGTTACCCGCCATCACTGTCTAAGCCTCTTCCAAAAAGAAAAAAAGGGTATTAGGGCGGGAATTTAGGGAGTTACGAAAAACAAGTCAAGACAAGGAAGGGGGGGAACGAAGAAAACTCCCTGGACCACCAAAGGGGTTGTTACTGTGTAAAAAACCTCCGGAGGTGCGTAAACATTTCGAAAAAACAAGGGGAAATCGGAGGAAAGGGGGAAACCTATCACAAGACAGATTGTTGGGGGGGATCGTCAGTTAGGGGGGGAGGAAGTCGGCAGCTGGGGGGACGTAGTGTATACCCTAATTCTGAAACCTTAGGAGAAGAGGGTTTTCTGCACTTCGGGGAGGGTTCCAAGAAAAAAGTCGAAATCACAGAAAGGGGAGGGTGGAGCAAGGACTGGAACCTTGGGGAACCGCCTCTTGGGGGAAAGGGGCAAGGGGAGGGAAGAAATGAAGGGCCGCAATTTTAACCAAGCTTTAGGATCTCAAAAATCAACGATAATGCGTTCGCGGGCAAGGTTCATAAGTTTTGCAATATTAGCATAAGTAAAGGGAGGGAAAGGGGGTAGATGTCCCTAGAGCAGAATCAGATTCAGGTAGGGGGGGGGGAAGGCTTTTAAAGGCCTGTCCCAATCCAATCGCCTGGGCAAATGTTAACAAAAAGACCGGACAGGTCATCTATGACACCCCCCCCACCAAACACCCCACACCCCCCACCACAACACCCCCCCCCCGTTTTCTTGCTATTGTTCAAATTTTGGTTCCGGACAAAGGGAGCCAAGCCTGGTGACGGATTATGTGCCAGCTCGTCAGAGGAGGGGGGTTCTGGGAGGGGGGGGAAAAAGAGTAGCATGTTTTTGCACCAGCTGACTTTACAACTAGGCGTACCCTTGTAAAATACCTTTTAAGAGTGGGGGTCGAGAACTCTCGCGCGCAGTTAAACCAGGGGAACCGCAAATCAGAGGGGCCACGACCGGGGGGGAAAGAAGGGCCTAAAAAGCTAGCCAAAAAAAGCCCATGCCACTATGGACTTGGGTTGCGAGTACAATCGCACAAGATAAACTCCTAGACGCACACAGGGAGGCATTGGCCAAGGGGGTTTGCGTCTTATGGCTTGGGGGTCAAAAGGGAGAAAGGGCGTGAAAGGAACGTACTTCACATTACACCAAACGGAAAAGGAGGGCCCGGTCGCCAATGGGAGAGGGCTGTCAAGAAAGACGTCCAAAATGAGCAGACCCTCAGGAGTTATGTTTATCTATATAGGTCACCCCCAAGAAAAGGCGTGGTAGAAGACCCTTTTCCCCCCGCTCAGACCGAGACCGGAGCGATGGGCTGCGGTCATCTGGGAAAGGACGATTACAGCTTTCAAGGGGGGGGAATCTACCAGAGGGGTCGTCCTTCCAAAGCCTATCCATGTCTCTGTTCGAGGGACTAGAGATCAAGGGGAGGGGGTTCTAAGATTTCCAGGTCAAGTCCAAGGAAGGGAACACATGGCTTAGGAACGACGTCCGTCGATCAAAGAATATTCAGGACAAAAGGAATCAGAAAGGTTTGCTACCTTAACCGAAACGCAGGCGGACGAAGGGGGGGGACGGCAATCAACTGAGCGTAGCAACGCTAGTGTCAACATGGAAGAGGGGAAAAAACTCCTGTTCAAATGGCCTGGGTTTAGGGGAGAAAGGTGAGTACCGAGTATCTCACACACAGACGGGGGGTAAAGAGGGGGAGAGGTTCGGGGGGGCTAACTCACAGGCAGCCCAACAAAGGAAGGGAAGGGGTCTTCGTGAAGAGGGGGCAAAAAGGCGGTTGCGCATACCGTCAGGAGGGTTGACGGCTAAAGAAAAGCCGGTTCGCCTGCAGGGATTTCTATATTTTGGTCAAGAAAGGGAAATGTGGGCCCGGAAAATGTGAGTCGCACTGAACGAAGGTTGTGGAATTACCGAAGGGGAAAGATCGAATCGGAGAAAACCCAGGTTAACTGTCTTCAAAAACCCCTACATCCGTAAAATGTAGGATCAAAACAAGGAGGGGTACAAGACCTCTGTCCTCGGAGGTGGCCTTGGGTAAAGCCGCGACTTGTGAGCAAGGTGGGGGGGACGGCCTGGGAAAGGTACATTTATTGGTTGTATAAAAGAGACGGAGGGATACTTTGGGGGATGGCAAGGGAATTCTTTTCCGAAAGACTCAGAGGAGGTTTTGTAGGGGAAAGATCGACATGGACATAAGGTCGCAGAGGCGAAAAAGGGGGGGAAGGTTAAGACACGTTAACTGCCTAAAAGTAGGGGTAAGGACCTGACAAAATACTACTCCGTAAACCATTGTAGGAAATTTGGTTAAATTCGAGATTTGGATTGGATATGAAGAAGGGGCAGTACTAGACAAAAGGAGAAAAAATATGGTTCACGGTCGGGACTGGGGGCAGAACGTGTTCAGTGGTCCGATACAAAGTCAGTCTGGGGGGGAGGTGGGGACGGAATAAAATGACGGGGCGGGGTGCACAAACCCTAAGGACGATTCAAAAGGGGAAAAGGTAAAGGTGGTAAAAGGGTATCCGGAATCAGTCCTATTGCGGATTTGACAAAAAACATGAAAAAAAAAAAAAAAAAAGTTGGAGACAGAAAAAAGGAAGAGAGTTCAGCAGTACGAAAAAAAGGAGGGCTTCTTCTGGACGGCTGAATGAAAAACGAATCAGGAGAGGCAAGGCAACGAAAAGTCTCATCGATGAGTCCGAGAAGGCTAGGTGAAGGCGGTGACAGCGGAGGCCAAAGGTCGTCGAGAGACTAGAGGAAATAGAAAACGGGAAGGGGTAGGGGAGTACGACGTCTCCTAGGCGTAATATGACTAAAGGAAGGAAAAACCGGAACTTACGCGAAAGCAGGACTGGGAGTGGGGAAGAGACCTCAAGTGGAATGCGGGTCAAATTACGTCTAGAAAAGGCACTCCGGGTGCCCCAGTTTCGCAATATTTAGTGAACCCTCAGAGGGGGCTTCCAACACGACTCAATAGGGAAAGAGCATAAACGAGCAAGGGGGGGATGAAAAGAACAAAAAAAGAAAGTGGGAAGAAACTAATGTCTAGAAGGGCTTAGGGGGAGGGATACACTCGGTCAACAAACAATTACCTCGTTATAACTCAGCAAGGGGGAGTGGGGAGAGGAAAGGGGGAGGGGGGTGGGGTTAAAGAAAGAATAAGATCTGAAGAAGGGAGGAGGCGTTGTAACCAACTAACGGAATAAAGACAACTAAAAGGGTGGGGGATTTTTCCTGGACCAAAGGTTACACCACCGTCACTATATGAGGAGGAAAGGCTCTTAAAAAGCCGGGTTAATTGGAGGGGGGACCCTCCTCCACTAAAACACCCCTGGAGATTCTAGAAATGGGAGGACACTTCGGGATACCCAACACATCTGCAATGTTTTAGAGGCACCCGGGCGACGACCTTGAATGGGATTCTTACGACCTTAAAGAGAAAAATCGCGAGAAAGAGGGGGGTTTTGTTACAAAGTTTCCTAAAACAGGGGGGTGGGGTCCAGGGGGAAATCTTGGTCTTGTAAAAACCCAAGGTGGGGGGGACTGTTTGTCGTAAACTCCAGAAAGGCCAGCCCTAATCTTTACACGTCGCAGTAGGTTTGGACGAGGAAAAGAAGGATACAGTTTGAGAAACTAGGCAAAATGACAGGATTCTGAGTGAAAAGGGCTATGGAAGCAGTGACATACCATTTGTTGCCCGGGGAGACTTACAGATGACGCTCAGGCAAAGATCTACTCTTAGCACAGGGGAAGCTCTTCAACGGCGGGCAAGACAAATTAAGGGAAGGTCTCAAAAAAAGAGTGGCGGTGGAGGTTGTCGTCAGTGCAGATGGAGGGGGGAATCCCAATCAAAACGCCACTCGGGAACTCGTCCAGAGCACTCCGATTTCAAAACTGAACCGTCTACGGAGCCGGGAGGATTGCAGGGGGACCACGGTAGTTCGTGAGCGGCCGCCTGAAAGGGGAAAATCGCAATTGAGTTCAGAAGGGTCCACAGGTCGGGACGTGTCGTTCAATCAGAGCGGGGGGGAGGGATTCCGGCCGGAATCCAAGAAAAGGATCTCACCGGGTGGTCCACGTCCGCGTGAGGTGCGTAAAAGGAGGGAAAGGAAGTCGTCTATTCTTGCGGTTGAACCCGATTAATTAAAAAAAGGAAATACCTGGGGTGCTGAAGGTCCGCAAACGGGGGACACCCATGAAAAACTTATGACGGGAAAAAAGGGGATCAAAGAAAGCGGCTAAGAAAAACAACACGAGGAGGAGGAACAAGTAGATGAGGGCTTTAGAAGAAGGAAAAGTTTGGCGTTCTATGGGGGTGGTAAAGGGGGGGAAAACTTCAACCATTGTCGGCAATAGTCGCGGGGGTCAACTGTCAGAATCTCGTATTCTCGAGTAGGCCTGGTGAGAATAGATACAGGGTTATCAATCAGGGGAAGACAGGTCAAAGGGGATACGTCCGGGAAGGAAGCTCCTCAAAAAAAGAACGAGGACTTAAACGAAATGCGGAATCTAACTGTTTTTTTTGGTTTTAGGGATGTCATTGACGGGGAAAAAAGAACTAAGGGGGTCCACACATAAAGAAACGCCCTGAGAACATGAAGAAAGTTCGAAAAGAAGGACCAGAAATAGGGCCAAGAGTGCTCTTTTTACCGCCGAAAGGAACCAAGAGTGGAGATGGGATTTGGAAACAACGGTCTGATACCAATTGATCTGGTATAACCGGGGAAAAAGGGATGCGAATGGGACTTGCAGAGTACTGTCCAGACCCCAGCTGAGGATTCTTGCAGGGAGGAAAAGCAGGGGGGATGGGAAACGAGCAAAAATTTTATCACGGGAGGAAGGGACAGGGAAGAACAATAATGGGGAAGCTTGCAGATAGGCTCTTGGGAAAGAAAAGACAGGACTAGATGACGCCCGTAAAAAAAAATTAGACCTGGGGGAGGACTTGTAAGATTATGGGGGAGGGTGAAAGGTATGGGGATGTTAACCCAAGTCAAAAAACATCTCCCCTACGACTCCAAACTTCCCCACCAATGGAAAAATAAAGGGAAACTTAAAGAACAATGAGGCGCTATCTGCGGGAAAGGTAACGAGCGGGGGGGGAGAACGCATCAGGAAATGGGGGGGAGCGTTCTCCTTGCCGGGGCACAACCGCAAGAAAAATGTTTTGGGGGAAAGAGGCGAGATTCTTCCAATGTCCTCAGTGTGGTTTACCCAGGGGAGGAAAGGCTATAAGAGTTCTGCACTTCTGGGTCGGGAGGTAAGGCAGGGGAAAGACGTCTGGTCATACTAGAGAGGGGGGGGAAGCCATATAAGGGAAACCGGTTTCCAGACCAGGGGGGGCACGAAATTTCTGCTCTGCGGGCCGACCAACAGTTCAAAAGCCGACTCTGGAGGGGAGAGGGAAAAAGCCTCGATACTGAGGGAGCTGGACCAGTGAGGAAAGAATTTGAATCATATCAGAGAAGAGGAGACAGTTTCTATATCAACGGATAGGCTACCAAAGAGGAAAAGAGATGGGCCGACGCTATTTATTTGGAAAAAAATCCGGCAACCAGGAAAGAGCCTGGGGACCAAACTCCGTGACAGGTCAAAAATAAGGAAAAAGGGGAGTGGGGGCTTGCATCTTCCAGAGTTTTTCGTTTTTAATGAAGAAGACAAGAAAAGGAAGCCCACATCCTGGCAGTATTAGTTACCGGCTAACCTGAGTTGTGGGGAGGGGAAGAAAAAACATGAGGGGGGGGGGGTGACCAGCCGGAGAAAAAAATGTAGGAGTAGCCAGGGGTCCAAAAGTCCAACCCATGGAACCAAAACTGACTCGTATGGTTGTTTTTGGCTCGGCTCAGCCGGATCGGTGCTGGTAAAAACGTACGAAAAAAAATCGCCAAGAAAAGGAGAGAACGGGGAGAAAAAAGAGACAACCCCTCCCACAGTACCTAGTACTTTTCACAAAGGGGGGTAGTCAGAGAAAATCTAGGAAAGCACCTATTTGGTAAAGTCATTGTTCAGGGAGTATTTTGCGGAGGGGATAATTGGTTCAAAGATAATCGGCGATAAAGGAAGGTACTTCACGGACACACTTAGTCGCTGCTTACACTACTGGAGGATGAGTCCGAATACGGCCACATTATGCAGAATCTTCGGGTGGGGGGAGGGAAAAGAAGGGCCTATAAGAAAAAAAAATGGAAGAAGAGGCTGGCGATTTGGATCAAAAAATAAAATGTTTCATTCCCAGCTAACTCTCTGGGAAGTAAGAATGACCAAAATCGACAGATGGTAGTATGGTTTAGAAGAAATCGGGAGACGGAAGGAAAAGTTCTACAAGGATCAGGTGGGAGTTCACTATCGCCAAGACGGGTGTCTACGATTTAACGCAAAACTATAACAGGTAGTACGTTGGAGAATTCCGGCGAGATCAACTATCAGGTCCAACAGACGGAAGGGGGGAAACCGATCTGGGCCATCAGACTCGGAAGGCTAACCGGGGGGAATTGGTCTTTGCACCTGTCAACCCACCTTATGATTCTGATGAAGGAAGGGCCTGGGTTTGCGCGATCCTGTGATCCCCATAGG
>Ga0179591_1207222_pt1 | contig 11868 bp, 16 predicted proteins | sample CZOMad2_1_08_16f_FD_182891 | JGI IMG/M metagenome (GOLD analysis project Ga0179591, IMG submission 182891) | Vadose zone soil fungal communities from Angelo Coast Range Reserve, California, USA - CZOMad2_1_08_16fungal (PacBio error correction) | ecosystem: Environmental > Terrestrial > Soil >...
AACATCGGGAAGTCGCCGATAACGGGCACCCTTGCGCCAGCGAACCCGAGTCGCATCTGTCGCGTTTTCGTATTTTCAGCCCGGGGCAATCGTTGCCGCGTGGCTCTGCAAATCTGTCGTGGAGATCATCGCTCATCGCTTCCTCGCCGCGGAGGCAGCCGACGGTTCGCTGAACGTTTCCGGCGTCCGCCCGTCCGCCGGCAACTGATCAGAGTGCGATGCCTTCGTCTCGCGGAGTTTTCGCGGCCCGGGGCCTGCCTCCTCAATCCTCCTGGGAGCGATTGATGCTTTTCGGCCGCACCGCGGCCCCTGTCGCGTTCGTCCGGGCGATCCGTGAATGCTGATTCGGTGGGCGTCGTCTCGGTGCCGCGGGGGAAACCACGACATCCTCAATGACGTTAAGGTCGAGCCCAGGGAACCGGTCTGGGCGTATTCATGGTACGGCCCGGGAATTCATCCGCTTGGCGCGGCCGTCTGGGGCCCAATCTCCCGACCCGGCGCAGCGTCGAGCAAGTTCTGACCGAAAGAAACCCAATGCGGGTAATCCGCGGCGGTACAAAGGGGCATGGCCCGGATAACCCAACCCTCGTCCCGCAAAGCGGCTGAATGGCGGTAGTCGCCCCCCTCGGCGCCTGACCTGCCGGGCGCCATCGGGCCTGCGTTTCGGATCGTGGCAACTCGCCGATCCCCTCGTTGGTTGGGACGTTGCCTGGCCGCGATCCTTCGGTCCGGCTGTGTGGTGGTTGGTATCCGGGTGTGGTTTTCACCGCTGATTCAGACCCGCGAGCCCGCGCACCCCGCCTGAAGGACGATGGCGGGTTTATCTGACGAGGAATCCCTGCTTCCTCAAGTGCGAAGCGTCGTCCAGCCCTCGTGGCGTGGCGCTCGGCCGTTGTTTCAATAAGGCGAGCAAAGCGACACCAAAGGGCCAAGCATGCTGACATCGTTTTTCGGTTTTTCTGAACCGTCAGCGCTTGTCATGGGATTGGTCCCGGTGCACATCTGTTTTCATGCTGGCGTTTAAACGCCCACGAGTTACTACACGGAGGCCCCGTGGGTGGATCGATTTCCAAGTGGTCTGACGAACGAGGCCCGACTACCAGACTTGCGCGTACTTTTATTCGCCCGTTTCAACGATTCGGCATGACGTTCCCAGTTCCTACAACGGATGTTTCGGGCCGCAAGGTTTTTTTCGGGCCGCCCGGTACTCTCAAAACACGCGCTGTCTCCATACTCTTCGGCGCGGTGATCTTTGGCCCGGGTCCGTCATCAACGTGGAATTTCTTGATTTGCGGGGATCGTCAATGACTGCGCCAGAGACTCCCGGGTTTGATCGTGCCGCAAGCGAGGTGTCTTCGGCCTCGTCGGTCCGTTTCGATCGCTTCGGCGGGGGCTTTCTCGTCGAAGATCGCGAGCCGGGCCCCGCGTTTCTCTTCACCATGTGTGTCGTTGCTCGTGATCGGTGTGGGGCGCCCGTCGTTCTCCTTCATCCATCGGGCCAGTGTCGATACGTTGGCAAGCTCACATCATCAACACGATTTATACGACGATCATTACCTGCCTTGAGGGTGGCGCTGCTCCAGACAGCCAGACCCTGAGCGATCAATTCGAGGCGATCCCAGCCACAAGCTGAAACGCTGCATCGCCCGACCGGCCGCCTCGGCCCGACCCTGATGACGCACAGTTCCAAAAACCGAATGCTCGGGTACCGACCATCAACCAGGACGGTCCGGAGTTGAAGGGCCGCGGTCGGTTCCCTCGAGAAAGCACGAAGAGCACCTCCACGCATAATAAACCCCTCCAAATCAGAGGAAATTCGCTCTAGCGCTAGGGAACCAAAGGGCGCGCCCCCGCGTTCGATCGACCCTCTTTGATCATCGAGAATCGGAGGTTCACTGGTTCCATACTCGCGGAAGTCCGTTTTTGGTTGTTTGCCGACCTGGATCCGGAGCCGGCCGTCCGGTCGTGCCGCTCGTGGCGGCGCCGTCCCGCGGCGTGCCCCGGGGGGACTGGTCGGCGAGAACGGGACCGATTCACTCCACTCACCACGCCCCGCTACAACAACGCTCCGCCGCGTTATTCACGAACCGGTTAATCGAGCGGTTTTTACGGTCACGTCGTTCGAGTTCAAAGCGGCCAGGGCCAAAAGAGGTCTGGTCGATCGTTTCGCCTGCCCGCGGGTATAAAAACCGTCGAAGGGGAAACGCGCCGGCGACTGTGACGCCTGCAACGACCTCGACCACGCGAGTCGCCGCCAGCCGCAAACGATAGGCGTTCGACTCGGGTTCCAAGAGTGCGTTCCGCTTGCGGGAGCGGTCGTGGATCCTCCCTCCAGACCAAGATCGACCGCGCTCCGACAAAAAATCCACGGCACGGTGTTTGCGCGGTGGGCGGCAGCGCGGTCGGCAAGTGGGCCGACCCCAGTTCAGGGTTCCCGCTCACGCCCGCCGCTCCCGAGATGCCTTCGACTTTCTACGGCCAACCCGCAAAGCCAGCCCGATCTTTCATAATTGTGCGGGGGGTCGGGGGGGGGGGGCCGCCGCTGTTTGATGCCTCGCGCGCGAAGAAGCTCGGCCCAGAACAGACGGGCGACGGCAAAGCAGATTCTCATGGTGACGATGAAGACCGACCGGCCCGTGGGTCCCGCCTGCGCATTTCCTGAGCCTCGGGCCCTGAAGAAGACCAAGATCGTGCAGGCCGACTGGTTCCTGCTCACCGACACCAGCCCCAACCTTGCCGTATCCGGTGGCCGCAGGCTTTTGAGCCCTGGATCCCAACCGAGTCGGGCGAACGCCGTGCTGCTCTTCCGGATCTTCCGTTCCGACCACCACATGGGTTGGATGCCGCTGCAAACATGTTGTTTCACGTTCCTGCGGTCGACGTGGGCCGCCCGGCCAACCCTCGACTACGACCCTCGCCCGTCGGCACCAAGCCCGGCGCGGTGTGCCGTCACTCACCGACCGCCGGGGGCGTGGGGACCCCGCCGCGCCGGCCCCGTCCCGAAATCGTCGACAAGCAGTGGCGCGCCCGTTGTGGGGGCCCGCTTGCGCGGGCCCGGCGGTGCCGTGGGGCCTCCGCCGCCTTCGGTGCTCGCCGGTGCTTTCGGTCCGCCGTCGCCGCCACGGCACCGGGGGGGAGCGCCGGCATGAAGCACTTTCTTCCCGCGCCCGCCGCCTCCGCGATCGCAGCTTGGCAAAACCGTAACCGCGGCTTCGGGGGTTACATACGCGATCCATCTCGGACGCGAAAACAGTCCGACGCGAGCACGGTGCTCGGACCCGGGCCTCGTGACGTCACCGTCAGCATCCACTACACAAATAATCAAACAAGCCATTTTTTCTCTAATGGCGGTTCCTGAAGGTCGAGTCGGGGCGACGGTCGTGTTCCCAGGGTGCAAACAACGTCCGAATCCTTATCGCACGCACGGAGTTTCCCATGTGGTGACGCGCAAGTTGCACCGTCCTTTGCACGAACACTGCAACCACCCCGGCGCCAATCCGCCCCGGTGCCGGGTTGGGTGTCGTAGCGTAAGGGGCCCTGGCAAGCTCCCGGCGAGACGTTCTCTATACCCGATTCGAACGAGGGGGCCGGTAACCTCTTTCGCCTGCCACCTACCCGTCACGTTCACTTTCGCTTACGTGGTTCACTTAGCGCCTTCGGGATGGCGCGGGGGCTATGTAGAAGGTCGTCCCCCCACTGTAAAGACTCGAACCGGGCGGTGAACTCCTTCGCTAAACCGGTGGCGTAGCGAAGTCAACGCCCGGTTCCGCGGTTTTTTGTGGGGTTCGCTTCTTTGGGGCGGCGGGGCGGTGAGGGGGCGCGAGCCGGCCCTCGTATGCTCGGCTTCGGTGGGCCACCGAATCCGATGCGGAAGGTGCGGTCGTCGACTTCCCCGAACCAGTGGGCCCGGGGGGGGCCGACGTAAGTGCCGGGCTTTCGCGAGCCAGCAGCCCTCGTAGAACGCGCAGGTTTCTCCGCGACGTTCGAGCGGAGCGGCCACGAGTCCGACGACGGCCGGGCCACCCCCGGGGCTGATCCATTCGAACGTCCTGCTGAACTGGCCGAGCCAGTCGTGCCACGATCCCGAGGGCGCGCAGGCATGCACGTCGTCGAGGATGGCGGCAAGGATCCGGTCGCCGGTCCGCCGAGCCCAACCGAGTCCCTGCGATCGCTTCGTCGGTAGCGTGCCCCCGCAGATGAACGCTGGCCCTCCCTTCGCGGCGACAACGTTTTATCTGACGTTTTTCCCGGGTCGCGGCAGTGTCCCAGTCCCTAAAACGCTCAGGCCGGTAATCCGTAGGCCATTCGACACCGACGGACACGCGGATCGCACGCGTTGACAACGTCGCCGCCATCGCCGGGAGTTGCGAATCCCGTGGGGTGAGATCGCGGTACGTCTCGGTCCGACGAGCAGCCCGCAAACGCTGCCCCCCGACTCTCGGCCAGCTCCCCCAGCCGTGGAGCGCCGCGAAGATCGAACATGGTTCCGGTGGGGGGTTGTGCGGGCACGTGACGGAGATCAGGCCTCGTCGTTCCCGGCCTGTACGCCGTGCGGCGATTGCCGCGACCAAACGTCCCGAGCGCCCACCCCATCGTCGAAAACTGACGGTCGACGATGTCGAGCGGGCGCCGATCCGCGCGCCTGGCGTCTTCTCCCCAGGTTCGTCCGCGGTTAGTGTGGTGCGGCACTGATCCACCCCCCGACGGGTGGTCCGCCGGGTTTGTCCAGCAGCTGAGGTAGCCACCGGTTGTCGAACAAAACCTGATCTCCTCTTTCCCGCCCCCCGGGGCTGACCGGTACGTGTGTCGGCAGTCCCGGCCGCGCCTCCCGCCCCGGGCCACCTCTTGACGTCCCGCGCATCCCGGGGTGGCCGATAATGTCCGCGTAACACAGCAGCAACATTCGTCGAGCGGGGCGGGGCCGCGTCTCCCCGGCCCCGGCTCGAGGCCCGAGTCACTCCAAAGCGGCGGTCGGGCCACCTAGCTCGTCGGCAGTGTTTGGTGATCGTGTCGTATACCCGAATTTGTTCCGGGGAACTTCGACTTACTTTTTTCGATGGGCATCCGTCGTAGCGCATCGGCGTCAGCTTCTCGCAAGCCGCACCCCGCCACGTAATCGTTGCGCCCGTCAATGCCACGGGGCCGAACCACTGGGCTGACCGAGGTGACAGAACGGTTTTCGGTGTCGGCCCCCCGGCCTGGTCCCGAGACTTCGCGTTTTTCCGTTTTCCTTTTCCCTCCGTCGATGCGCTGGGGCGGAGTCCGGCAGTGGTGGCGCCCCCGACAGCCGACCAACCGGACCGCCGCGGAGGGTGGCTTGCCCTATCCCGGCCCCCCCCCGCTAACACGTCGGGTCCATCCGCTGGGTGGCCGAGGGCCGGTACTATGGATTGGTTTGCCCGAACAGACGACCGGTTGGTGCGGCTTTGGTTATCGACGTTCACGCGAGGCGATCCCATGGATTTTTGGCTTCGTCCCCGAGATGTCCCCAGAACGGCGATCGCCGTCAAATCCGCGTCCCGTCTCCGGCACTAGGGGATTTGGTCTTCCGGCTCCTCATCGACCCCTCATCACGCCCAGTGTTGTCAGCAGAAAAAAACCCAACCCCGGCTCTGAGTCCTCCAGGTTGCGCGAAAGAGAAATCCCCCCGCTCGGCGGCCTCTACACAGTCCGCTCCTCGGCTTCGGTCTCTTCCAACAGCCCCACGACGTCCTGGACAATCGTTCCCCCCGACCCGCCGCAACCGATCATCTGAGCCATTATGACCGCGCCCTGTCGGCAACGAGAGCAGTTCGGCCGGCCGTAGCGTAGAACCGATCATGAGTTAACCACCGTGCCGTCTCCGATCGTCCCCGTGAGCCCGACGCGCCTGGCCCGGGTCAATCGTTGTGGGGCGCCGGCCCTAGCATCTCCTCCTCAACAACACCAACAGAAACGGAGGCTTCGTGTCCCCACCTCCTCCTCTCCTTCTCTTCCTTCCTCCCCCCCCCCCGACTATGAAACCCGGGCCCCCGGCGCGGTCGGTATCCTGGACGATCGGAGAGGGAAAATACGTGTGCACTGTAACTCATGAATCGGTTCCGGCCCTAAACGCGCCGGCGGCTGCTTCGTCTGCTAACACGCGGTTAAGTGGCTCATGATTGAGATTCGTGCGGCCGGGGTCGGACCCCATTGGTCCATGACGATCCGTGCTTGTTGACCGCGACGAGCCGAGCGACGCGTAGAGGGGCCGCGCGCGGGAGTGGATTTCTCCTTCGGCGCACCTGAGACTCAAAGAACGAGCCGGGTATCGCCGCTGACCACCACTGGCCGTTGATGATGTCGATGAGAGCCGACGACCCAATCCCCTCGTGCCGACCGGGGACGCCGGATGACGGCGATCGGCCAGTTCTGGGACACACATCCTCGGCGAACGAAAGCCCAATCCATGGCTGCCTCGGTGGGACGTCCGATACCAAGGGGAGCCCGCACCTACCGGTCCGTCTTGTTCGGCAACCCACTTCCCATAAGTCACCTGGGCCTCGGCCACCCAGCGAAGGGTACCCCGCCGTAGCGGGATCGGCAAAGCACCTCGTCGGCGGTCGGTGTCGGCCTTGTTTTTTTTTTTTTTCGGGCGCGCCCCACCTTGCGGACCCTCGCCGCCCAGCCCCTCGAACGCGAGAAACGCGATAGGTCCTCGGGCCGCGGGCGACAAAACCCGAAGTCCTCTTTTTACATTTCACCTTCGGTCAGCCCAGTGGTTTGGCGGTGCATGAAACGGGGCAACGATACGGCGGGCCGCGTGCGAAGCTGACGGGCGGATTGCTCTACCGAACGGTGCCCCATCGCATTCGATTCCCCCGAACACTCCGGTACGACACGATTTCCACTCACAACCTGTCCGAAGAGCCTCGGTGGCCGAAACCCGCCGCCTTGATGACCCCATCGGCCCTCGAGCTCGCCGAAACGCCGGGCCCCCCCGCCCCGCTCGACGAGTTTGCTGCTGTGTTACGGGCGACCATCCTCCGGCCACCCGGGCCTGCGGACGCAGTGGCCGCTGGGCCGGCGCCGGGCCCTGAACTTGCCGACCACGTACTGGTCATGCCCGGGGCGGCCGCCCGGGCGCCTTGTTCGCACCGGCCTCCCTCCGCCTCCCTCGACCCGGCGAACCACGCCGGGTGAGTCGTGCCGCCAACCAACTTACGGCGACCGAAACCTGGAGAACGCCGCGTGCTCGCCCGATCGGCCCGCCCAGCTCGACAAAACAGTCGTCGACGATCCAGTTTTCGACGATGGTTTTGGGCGCTGACGTGGTCGCGCATCGCCGCACTCGTACAGCCGGCACGACGCGGCCTGATCTCCGTCACGTGGGCCCGCCCAACCCCAACCACCGGAACATGTTTTCGATTCCATTCGCGGGGGCGCCTCCACGCGGCTGGTGAGCCCGCCTGGCCGAAGAAGCCTCGGGCGCGGTTGCTGGCTCGCGACGAGAACGTACCGCGATCTCACCCACGGCCTTTCGCCAACTCCGGCTGGCCGCGACTTTTTGTCCCAACAGCGTTGCCGATCAGCGGGCTGTCGTCGATTTGGTCGAAGGCCCTGCTGATTACCCGGCCTGCCCCGCGTCGGCTGGGGCAATCTGCCGCGAACCCGGAAGTCCGCCGAACGTTGCTCGCCCGCGAGCGAGCAGTATGTTCATCTGCGGGGCCACTCTCGACGACCGGGCGAATCTCCGGGAACTCGTGCCCTCCCAGCGGAAACCGCGAAACCGGTCCTGCGCCCATCCTCCGACGACGTTGCGCCCTGAACGGCCCAGAGCCTCGGGAAAAATCGTGCAACGGACGGCTCGCCCCCAGTCAGCAGAAACGTTCGAATGGATCGAGCCCCCGGGGCGGCGTCGGTCGGACTCGTGCCCGCCTTTCTTTTTGGCCCGCTTTTCCGCCTCGACGTCGCGGTAGACAACAAACCAACCGCGCGTTTCTACAAGAAAAAAGAAGCTGCCCTGCTCGCGAAAGCACGGCCACTTCGGGGACGTGGTCGGCCACCGTCCACTGGTCGAAGTCGACGACCCCGCCAAACTATCCCCGCCCTCGGATTCGTCGCTGGCCCACCGAAGCCGGCCCTCCCTGAGCCGGCCTCGCCGCCCGCACACACCGCCGCCGCCCATACAGCTAAACCCCAAAACCCGCGAACCGGCGTGGGAACTTTTTCGCTACGGCCACATGTATCGAAGTCCGTCCCGGTTCGATTTCTTTAGTCGGGGACGACTTCTACATACCCCGCCGCATCCCCAAGGGCCGAAAAGTTTTTTTTTTTGAAACGGGTAGTGTGGCAGGCTAAGAGGTAATAAACCGGCCCCGCCCTCGTCGATCGGTAGAGAAACAAGAACGTCTCGCCGAAGCTTTTGGCCCGGGCCTAACCGACAACCCCCCTCTCACCCGAGCCAACCGTCCGGATGCGCCGGGTTGGGTGCCGTGTTCGTTGCCCAAGCCGGGTTTTGCACTTTGATATTTTTTGCCGCGTCAACCTGAACGATGAACTCGTGCGCGAAAAAATTCGGATCGTTGTTCTTGCCACCCGAACCACGACCCTCGACGAACAAAACCGCTCGCCACCGCTTTCAGACCAAGGACCGCCATCGAGAAATGGCTGTAGTGGATGCTGACGTGATCCGTTTTCACGAAGCCCGGTCCGAAGCAACCGTTGCTCGCGTCGGCCCTGTTTCCGTCCCGAGAATCGCGTTAACCCCCGAGCGCCGTGTCTTTTCCGGATTTGCCAGCGCGATCGCGAGCGCCGGCGCGGGCAAGTGGTTCATGCCGTCGCCCCTCCCCCGCCTGGCGGCGAACGCCCGGCCCGAAACGCACTCGGCACACCGAAAGGGCCCGCGAGCCCACGGCAACAAGTCCACCGCCGGCCGCCCGAGCGTCCCCAACGCGCGCCCCCTACTTGTTGCCTTGGTCGACGAATCGGACGGGCCGTGCCGCGCGGGGGCGTTCACGGACCGACGATCGGGAGCAGTAATGAAATGGGCCGCGCCTCGGTTGATTGACGGCAAAACCGCCCGGCCTTTGGGCTGGACTGCGAGTCGTAGTCGAGGGGTCCGCCGGCGGCCCACGTTCACCCCAGAGCCCGCCAAGGGGGGGGGGAACTGAAACCACATGTGGTGCGCCCTGGAATCCAAATCCAACCCCATGTGCTGGGTCGGACGAAGAATCCGAAGCGCAACGCGTTTTTCGCCCGACCTCGTTTGCGATCTCATGCTCAAGAGCCGCTGGCCACCGGCTAGCAGCAGGTTGGGCTTGGTTGGGTCGGTGAGCAGGAACACGTTTTCCGGCCCTGGCACGATTCTTGGTCTTTCTTCAAGGCCGAGGCTCAGGATTGCGCAGCCGTGACCCACGCCGGGTCGGTCTTCAAACAATCGTCACCATGATCCGGCGTGGCCGTCGCCCTTGTTTCTTTTCTGGCCGAGCTTTCTTTCGCGCGCGAACTGATCGAAACGCGCGCCTAAAAGATCGGGCTGCCGTTTGCGTAGAAAAGTCCGAGCCATCCTCGGGCGGTCGGTCGTGAGCAGGGAACCCGTGACTGGTCGCCCCACTTGCCCGACCGCGCCTGACGCCACCGCGCCCAACACTGAATTCTGAGCGCGTGATCTTGGTCTGAGGATCACGACAGCTCCCGAAGCGGACGCACTCTTGACGCCGAGTCGAACGCCTCTCGTTGCGGTGCCGCCGGAAACTGACTTTTCGCGTTCCGAGTCGCTGGCACTGCAGCGTCCAGTCGCCGGGCCCGCGTTTCCACCTTTTCGACGTTACCGCGGCCAGCGGAACGATCGACCCCGACCTCCTTTTGCCCTGGCCCGCTGAACTCGAAACGACGTGACGTAACGCTCGATATACCCGTCGTGTACTCCTGCGAGCGTTTTGTTGTGTCGCGTGGTGAGTGAAATCGTCCCGTTCCTCGCCCGACCATTCCCCCGACGCCGCCGGCCCGCGCCGCCACGAAGCGCCACGACCTAACGCCGGTCTCCGATCAGCGTCAACACCCACACGGACTTCCGCGATGTTGAACATGTGACCCTCCGATCTCCGATGATCAAGAGTCCGACGAACCGGCGCGCCCTTGTTCCCTAAGCGCTCCGAAAGCTAATTCCTCTGATTGCGGTATGCGTGGAAGGTTGCCTCTCCTCGTGCGCTTCGAGGCCGACCCGACCGCCCTTCAACTCCCCGTACGTCCTGGTTTGAGGTCGGTAATACCCCGCGCCATCGGTTTTGATGTGCTCCATCAGGGTCGGCGAGGCCCCGCGAGCGCCGTTCAGCTTGTGCTGGGATCGCCTGAATCGCTCCTGGTCTGGCTGTTTTCTGGAGCGCCGCCACCATCAAGAAAAATGGAATTATCCGTCGTAAATCGTGTGGATGATGAGCTGCCACTTCCGACACTGCCCGATGATGAAACGACGGCGCCCCACACTAATCACGAGCACGCAACACTGGTTTGAGAACGCGTCCCGCCCGGCTCGCGATGCTTCGACGAAGAAGCCCGCCGAAGCGAGCGAACGGACCGAAGCGCCGAAGACACCCTCGCTCGGCACATCACACCGTAAAAAAGCCGGGAGTCTCCTGCGCAGTCATTGGACGATCCCCGCAATCACGTTGAATGACGACCTCCCAGATCACCGCGCCGAGAGGTAATGAGAGCAGCGCCGGGTCTGAGTACGTGCCGCCGAACCTGTCGCCCTGGAAAACAATCCTGTCGGAACCTGGAAAACGATCCATTCCCGGATCGTGAAAACGCGAAAGGTACTCGAAGGTCCTGGTAGTTCGGGCCCTCCGTCCGTCAGAACTTTGGAAATCGTGACCGACCAAACTGCCCGTTTAGTATACTCGTGGGCGTAACGCAGCATGAACACGATGTGCAACGACCTCCCATGACAGCGCGACGTCAGAACCGAACGAATTGGTCCAGCATTTTGCTTGGCCCTGTGTTTCGCGTTGCCTCGCCTGAACAACGCTGAGCGCCAGCCCGAACGAGGCGGACGACGCTCGCCACTGAGGAGCAAAGGATCCTCGTCGATAACCCCTCCCATCGTCCCGGCGGTCCCGCGCCCATCGCGAAGTCTGATCAGCGGGTTTTTTTTTTGAACACAACCACGGATACCAACACCCAGCCGACGAAGGTCGCGGCCATCACGTCCCCAAAACCAACGAGGACGGCCGAGTTGCCACGTTCCGAAACGCGGCCCGCTTGCCGCCCGCAAGCAAGGCCCCGAGGGCTGACTACCGCCATCAGCCGCTTGCGGGACTAGTTATCCGTCAGGCCCCTTGTACCGCCCGCCGGATACCGCAATTGGGTTTTTCCTTCGGTCATACCTGCCTCGACGCCTTGCGCCGGGGTGCGGATGAATGCGGCCCCAGCTGGCCGCGAACCAAGCCCGCGGATGATCCCGCCCCCCGGAACCATGAGTCGCCGCCGTTTTTCCCTGGCTCGTACCTACGGTCAGGAGGTCGTGTGTCCCGCGGCCAACCGAGCACGACGCCACCTATCCATCACGACGCCGACGAACCGCGACCAGGCCGCCGTGCGGCGTAAGCTCATCGCTTCCCAGATGAGGAGCAGGCCGCCCGCGAACTTCCGCGAGAACCGAGCATCGCAACTCTTATCAGTGGCCGGCGACGCGGACGACCGGAGAAACGTTTTCAGCGAACCGGTCCGGATTGGCCCTCCGCCGCCCGATGACATCTATGATGCCCGATGATTCGCCACGAACAGCCGAGCACCGCCGGCACCGATCGTCTGCCCCCCTGGCTTAATACGAACGCGAAGCTGCGAAGACTCGGGGTTTTCCGCCTGCGCAGGTTGCCCGTACGAAACGACTTCCCCGATGTTGTCATA
>Ga0179591_1271297_pt1 | contig 11868 bp, 8 predicted proteins | sample CZOMad2_1_08_16f_FD_182891 | JGI IMG/M metagenome (GOLD analysis project Ga0179591, IMG submission 182891) | Vadose zone soil fungal communities from Angelo Coast Range Reserve, California, USA - CZOMad2_1_08_16fungal (PacBio error correction) | ecosystem: Environmental > Terrestrial > Soil >...
CATCCCTTTAACGGAGCAGAGGAAGACTCGGGGAATGGCCGATCGGGCGGAGCGGTGGTCGAGCGTTAGAAAAACAAAAGACGAAAACGGTGAAAATGGGCGAAAGGAAGCGAAGGGGTCGCCGAGCAGAGCGTGTAGAAAGTTGTCCCCTTCTTCAGGGGAGGAAAGACATAACCGGATCCGGGGGCGGAGGGGGAGCCTACCAGGAGGAGACGGTCGGGCGCTACGTGGGGACTGGTCGTAAGGTGCGGTGTCGCCGCCGCCTTCGGCCGAGTCTTGGGGGAAAAGGACAGCGACAAGGGGTCGTGCAAGCTTGGGGTTTTTTCGCAGCAAACGAGGCAGCGAATCGTGGAGTTTGCTCTGGAAGAAGTATTCGGGCGGGAGGTTCCCAATTAAAAAACGGTGACGAACCGTGTCCGCGGATCGCACCGTTGTTGAGGGAAGGAATGCCGGTTCAAAATGTCAGGGAACTGGGCGGACGGGGCGGAGAGGAACCGGTGGTAAAAAAAGGAAATATCCGCTTGCACTGGAAGTCTAATAGCCCGAGTGGCAGGGACAGATGAGTTTGCCGAGCCGCGACGAAAACCGGGAAAGGAAGAGGGGTACGAGAATGTTTCGGATCCTCGCCAGAGCGGCTTCGAGCAATCTGACTTCGTACTGCCGGCGGAGGCCCTCGTCACGGACGCCCGGAGGTGGTCCTGTTTGATTGAAGGGAAGAGGCCTACGACCTCCACCAGAAGCCTGTGTCAAAAAGCGAATGGAATAGGGAGCGAAGCTAAAAAGAAAAAGGCATTGAGGGATCTTCTGTCAATCCACCTCTCCTTTTCTTCCAGAAGCATTGGAGGCACGCAGGTCGCTCGCCCTCGGCCTGGGGGCTTGACCAAAAAAAAATCGCCCCGAGGTTTCGGCAGTGTGCCCAGTTCCTTGTCCGAACTCGTAAAAAGCAGAAGCGAAGAGAACCTTATTGATTGGGAAAGAAGGAAGGCCCTATGTCTGAAGACCAGCCAGATCCCGGGCCACGAGACCGGAGCGGCCTCGACATGAGCGCGCAGTCAATAACGGCATCTCGAGAACTTCGGAGCCATCGTCCCTCATGGAGAAGCCGCTCGTGACAATATAGAGAAAAAGAATGACGCATGTCTTCGGAGGGGTCCGTAAAACCGCTGAGCCGTAGTGGATCTGGAACCCTCGCGGAAAGTACAAGGTGGGGGGGGAAAAAACGGGGGGGGGGGGGGGATGTCTTATCTCTACTGAGAGGTGAGGGGGTCACTACGGTCTGGAGGAATCAATTCGTATCTCCTCGCGCACTAGAGTCTCTATAAGTGAAGGCCTCCCCCTGGTCAGCTGGGTTTTGGGTGTAATCATAAATAAGGAGGAAGAGATACCGCTTCTTAAAAACAAGGGTTGAGAGGGAAAGGTCCGGAGTAGTTCGAATACTAGACTAAGAAGTCGAAATGCAAATGCGGTAAAAAAAAACAGCGCCTCTTCTCATCATCGTACAGGATGCTGGGGCGTTTTCCTAGAGGTCGGAGGGAGTTCCGTTTTCTAAGATGACCGGAGCGGAGGAGAAAACGGGTCTCTCGGGAAAGGCTACCGGAGCTACCTGCAATCTGATAGACTAGAGACCCGGTCGTTGATTAGCCGAGACGGTGGGATCAGCAGCTCACACAAACGTTGTAGGGGAAGAAGAGATAAGACGTCTCAATCCAAAAATAAACCTACCTGAAAGACGGGGACGAATCTCTTTTTCAAACTCCGAGAACTGCGTGACCCGCTAAGTCTACACGGTCCCACGGAACCCAGGTGATTCTCCGCAGAGAAAAAAAGGGAGAAGTGTCCACTTTCCTAGTACCTACTTCGAGTCCACAAATGTTGCAGGGCGACTTGGAAGACGCGGCAGTATAACGACAAGAAACAGTCGGTCGGACTCGACGACACGACTAGAAAAATAGAAAACTCGAATCCTAAACTTCCCTTAAGGATTAATAAAAAGGAAAACGCGACACACAGGTGATGGCGAAAGCTCGCCTATCACGGGAGCGGGGGGTGGGGTAGTTACTCGAAGCCCTCACTAAAACTTACCCCTCCCCGCCGGGAGAGCTACCGAAAGAAAACGTCCTCGAAAGCCGCGAGGGATTGCTCAGACAGGAAGGAAAGAAAGGGGGTATACTGCCACTACGAAGGGGAAAAAAAAGAAAACAGTCAGAAGCGGAAACATATGCTCCTTGGCATTCAAAATTCGAGGGAAAATCCTTCCTATCGAATAATCTCTAGAATCGGGAGCTGCGATCGACGGGGAGAGGCCTCGCCGGCGAGGTTGGAGGCCGAGGCGGAGGCGGCGAGACACTCGGTCTAGAGCGGCACAAAAATCCAGAAAAAAGAAGTTCTCTTATCGGCTTGGGGGACTGAATAGTCTTCAGAACGGAGACACTCCCCCTTTATTCGGTTTCAATAAAAAAACAACCGGGGTACTTGGCGAGGGCGAAGCTACGACTTAAAATCCTTCAAAAATCAGCGGAAAAGTGCGAATCGTGTTTGCCTGCTCCTCGATCTAACTGCCTGCCGGAGACGAGGGAGAGACGATTGCCCATACGAGGCTCTTTGATGAAAGGAAAGCTCATCGAAAATTCACCAGTGACACCTACATCCGGGATCCAAACCAGGTAATCTTAAAAACGACAAGGACAAAATAAGCAGAGGCTAGAAAGATCTCGGGCTAGTCCGAACACATCTCAGTTCAAAAAAGACGCCACCTCTGCTTTGTCTTCGTCGGGGTACTCAACTGATGTCCCTGCACGGGGAACCTTACGCATTCACAAGCGAGGAAAGCTCCCACCGGACTGGGGACAATTTCCGGTCCCACGCAGGACGGCAAAAGTTCGTCCCACGCTCAAGTCCCTCTCTCTGACTGTGGAGCCAGCGAAACCGGCGAGGGGTCACCTGTGTCATAAGGGTAAAGATAAAAGAAAAAACTCCTCTTCAGAGGCCATGATCAAACGAACAAATCTAGGAGGATACCGCGCCGCTGCGCAAAACGAAAAAAAAGGCGAAGGCCCACGAGAGCAACCCGGCGAACAGAGTCCGTCCCAGGTCGAACACCTGACAAGAAAAAGGACAAAAGACGCGCCGGATCTGCAAACGGTGTCGACTAACGACAGCCGACCACCGTCCTCCCAGATGCTCTTAAGAGTGCCACCGAAGGGACCAAAGTTCATACACGACACTTGACCGGTGCAAGAACTACCACCGGCGTCTCAGGTATTTTCTACAAGCTCTAAACCCACAGGCCTACTCGAAAAAATATCACAACGAGAAGTCCTCGCGCTATCGTGCACATGATCTGGCACACAAACGGAGAGGAAGTTCACGGGGTAGGAAGGTTGAATCTGGTGTCTAGAGTCTTATGGCCTTTTGCGAGGGCGTGGAGAAAATCGCAGGCATGCCGGTGGTGCAGGTGATGAAGGGGCTCCTTCGAGTGTGAGGGGGGGTTCTGACTTGCGGAATACATCAAAGAATATTACTGTGGAGGCTTTGCGCGTAGAACCATTCGAGAGAGTGGAATCGGCGCGTACTGGGCACTGGTCACAATGTCGTTGTAGCCAAATTGCTTCTGATGGATGGGGAGAGTAGAAACTTGGGTGCAATTCGTTCCCCTGGGAATTTTTGGCACGAGAAGGGGCCGGGATCACGAAGGGGGTTTTCGAGGTGCACTCTTTCTGCGGGAATGATAGAAAAAAGTTCGGGTCTTTCCAGATAGAAAACGTGCTCGCCTGGAGAGGGCCTCCCGGTTTCGGGCGGACTATGCTCGAACGTTGCCGTTACACATGCCTTCATGGGCAACTGGAACTGTGAGCGCAGAAAAAAGGGGGCCGACGATCTCGGCCATTGAACTCGTAGAAAGCCCGTTGTCAGTACGAACCCGGATCCTCTCTGAAGCGCACGGGCACAGGGGTGGGCGCAGGCGGGGGGTGCCTATGAACTAGAGCCCGGAATGCTGAGGACGACAGGCCTGTATGCGCCTTTTCCGGGGTCGACGATGGAACCTCGGTTCTGTGAAGAACCTGGACTGTGGCCGTTGAGAAAAAACGATTCTTAAGACGGCCTCACAGAGACCCTGCCCGCATGGAGGGCCCGGAGTGAAGCCTAAGGCGGAAGGAAATATGCGGCGCCGGCGCTCCCAACAATCCGTAGGAGAAAATCTTTTCGTTCAGGCTCACTAAGATAAAAAATCAAAATACAAAATCAAAAAAAACCAAACGAAATAATCACCAAACATAATAAAAGAATATAAAAAAAAGGTGGGATACCGCGAGACCCGAGGGTCGTGTGTCGGCCCCTAAATGCTTGGCGCTTCGTCAATCTCTAACGCAAACCGGTATTGATGGGGTCAGCTCGTCCAAAGCTGGGGCATACGGCCCCCCTATCCCGGCCACCTTAGGCAGAGGCCCTCGACATGGGCGAAGCTCGCAGTCCCCTATATCCGTCTAAAGATAAGGAGGGCGCAATCAACTGGGTCCGAAAGCTCGAATGCCGACATATAGAGGTGACCGCGAGCACGTCCATCGGGTGCAAAGTAAAAAACCAGTCTCCCTTTGGGGATGTCCCTCTGCGGCCAGAGCTATGATGTAGTCAATATCAAGATCGGCGTCAGCGGGACGACTGTGCGGGAATAGCCTCTCAGGCGCGCATCTCTCGGCTAGTGACAATAAAGCCCAAGGGTCCTCTTACCGTTATTCATCGGAACAGTTGATATACAAATAGGCAGTCTTCTGGGAGGACTGAGGTCAACTTAGATCGTAGTGGGGAAGAAACCAGTCAGAAATTCTAAGGCAAAGTCCTATCATCCTGTTAGGGATCTTGGGCGACCGGGGGAAGAGGACGGCGGTGTCGGTGACCGGAGTTCGTCAAGAAGAAAAGGTAGGCCGGCACCCGTGAAGACCTGGGCGTGTCTTTCGTAACTATGATATCGTGAGAAACCTGTCTGTTATGTTCGATCACTTGCCGTAGCGGCTATCAACACAAGTGATTATTATGAAAGGGGATATAGATACGAAACGCCCGCCCTCCCAAGAGCGCAGAAAGTTCCCTCTCTTTCCTCCGGACCCCGCTCCATTCGCCATGTTACCAGGGCCTCCGAGGAGTTGGTCTTCCACCGACCAAAAAAACCCCCCTCTGGGTGGGGGGGGGGCCCGCCGTCCACCGGCTTCGAAAAATCCGATCAAAACATCTGGGAAACACATTTCATTGCGCTTAACCTCTTCTTCGGAAAGGAATCCTTAGAAGTTCGAGGACCGGTTCGTCTCGACACCAGAGAGAAGAATCGAAAACACCGCCTGGCCGGCCAAACTGTTTCCGGATGACGACCAAATGTACGGTGGAGGCTTAAGGAACGCCGAGAAGACTGATCGGAAGAGGAACGAAGAGCTCAAACACCGTCGACTCCCGGCAGAGCAAGGGAAAGCACGACTACCACACTCTCACTCTTAAAAAAAAAACGATGAGACCTGAAAGGATCTCTTTGGATTCCCCACTACGACTACCTTTCAGTAAAAGCTTGGCGACTAGTCGGTATGAGGGCAAGCACTGGTCGGGATTGCGCCGGACGTTATCTCCATGGGGTCCAAGCGCCATGTCTAGGTCCTAGACCTGGGGGGGAAAAGGGGGGGATCGCTAGGTAACGCATCTTGGGAGAAGATCGGCCCCAATCAAAAACAAAGGTGTCTCTGACTGGCTGACTGTAGGCACAAGCAGAGCGGGCCGACACGAGAAAAAAACAATTTCTAGATGTTGGAGAACCAAACCCCCTGGGGTACTTCTATTTATATTCTAGGAGGGGAAGTAGGACTTCACGCCGCGCCCAGGAGATCGGTTATTGCCTAAAACTGCGTCTTCCCTTATGTCAGAGGGGACTCGTCGCCGCACATTCCACTAACAAAGGAGGTTATTCAAGAATTGAAAAGCCCTAATCAGTCAAACTACCCCATTTTCTTCAAAAAACCGAGGAATCCGGGACGCCGTTCAACGAAAAATAACGAAGTCGAAGGAAACTAAAACATGGGAATCTATATAAATCATCGCCTAACTCTTCGCAAAACAACTCGCTGCCCTTGGACTTCGTCACGACGTCCGGAAACTTCATCCTGGTACCCTGAAACGGGCGACTTCGGTCAAGCGGAAGGGCGGTCAAGGGGAGGGAGAGACCATTCCATTGAAGACATACTGTCCATGTGGGACCTCCACGCTTCAGCGTACACATCTCAGACGGACGGGGAACAATCGAACCGTCTATATGGGGACACCTGGCAGAAGGTAATACCTTACCGAGGTCCCTCTAACAACGCCATGAGCAAACTCGACAAACAGGTGTCGCTTATCCGCGACGTGCGCAAAACCAAAAAGACGAACGAAGAAAAAAAGGGCGCCACTCCGATTCTCAATACAGCGGTCCCGAGCTGTCGACACCGACTGACAGGGGGGACCATAAAGGGCGAGCGCCTCGCCTGGGAACCATCCCAAAAAAAGGCCCAAAAACCCCACACCCAAAAAAAAAAAAAAAAAAAAGCCTGAAAAACATTCCTCACTGTGAACTCTTCCTCAATGTGCCGGGACGCAACTGGTTCACTCGGGGGGGCCTTCGAAACGAAGAGAAGTCTAGCAAGGAACACAACAGGCGGACTTCCTGGCAGTTGGAAAAACATACGACCACAAAAATACGACATGATCGAAATCACAACTAGGTCAAAAAAAGACGCGCTCACTGGGGTGATCTCTCGCAACAAAAGTATGATGTAGTAGATGAGAACAGCCCGTGCACTATAGCGAGAGGAAGACGGATTGTTGATATGTCGATCTGTAGCGGCCTGGGGGGGGGGAAGCGTGTAACATCGCCAGGGAAATCCGTTTTAAAAGGCCTGCAGTTGACGTCGAGTTTGGCGAAGCCTTAGCTTGGGGAAACCCTTAGACCCTGAGGGAAAGAGAGCAGAAGTGGGAAGCCGGTGTGGCGTTGCGCGGGGTCGAACCAGGGCGCGCTTACGACGGCCTCCTGGTCCTTTCTAAAAAGGGAGGGGTTCTCCTTCCTGGTCGTCGTCGGCTTTGGAGCTTAGGGAGCCAAGACATTGGGGGTTCGGGGCACGGCTTTTCCCCGGGTTGGCGCCGTCGCCGGATCAATAAAGGGTGGTTGCTTTGCTCATCTTCTTGAAGGGTTGAAACTGGGGCGGGTGAGTACCCATATGAACATTGAAGACAGGACAGCGGTCGGTCTCTCACACGGTTCAGAGAGAACAGGTGCCGGGAGCGTTTGGAACTATTCCACGGCCTGCTTTACCTGTAACTGTTAGGAGGGCCTCACCGGTGGGAACGATCCTACGGTGCACTGGAAGGGAGGAGAAACGCAGGTTGAAGAGGAAAGTGGGCCGTGGCACTCTACTAATCGCAAATTCATCAAGGTTCGCCAGCTTTTTGATGGAAAACGAGATCCGGGGGATTCTTCTGACCTAAGAAGTAGTCGTTCGAGGAGGGAACTGCGGCCATCGGTTTCAGACGGAGGTGTTTCAAGGTGGGAGCTGAAAGAAAGCGCCTCCATCTCGAGATCGGGGCTAAAAGCGAATCTACAGATGCAGGAAAAACAGAAAGCGCTGGAGCGAAATCCACCGATTCCAGGACCGCCTCACAGGAAGGCGTGATCGCATCAAGCGACTAAAGAATCGAATTCTCCCCGGGGGTTGGGCTGGGGACAGCTAAGGCACCGGGTCGCCCCGTTCTGCGGTTTTCCTCCCGAGGAGCACAGCAGACATTACGAACCGAGTGTTATGTGGTCCTCTCAACTCAGGGGCGCAAAGACTGCCCGCCATAGAAAGCCCCGGAAAGGCCGGCGCTACCCTCGAGAGGCTGCGCGCGTCAAAGAAGCGGAGCTCGAGAACGGCTCATCAAAAAACTGGAAGCCAGATCTAACTAAAGAAGATATCTCATCTACACTCCATCTGGAGTGCAGTGGCCCTTCATCCCAAGCTCGACGTAGTGGAAGTGAAGGAGAAATAGAGGGGACCAGCTTCGGCTGATTCAAGTTATCTTGGAAAGGTCTTCTTTGACGATTGGGGGGGTATAAGGGAGTACGGAGGAATCGGCAGGACGACATTTTGCATGCCTAATGGTGAAAGATGTTACATTTGTCTGGGAGGAAATCCAGAATTCAGAGATCTTTCAGCGTCTAGAGTTCGTTGTTTAATTCGTTTGCTGCTAAAGGGGGAGAAAAGAACCAGGGCGCGAACTGCTAAAGGCGGGAGGACGCCGCATAAGCATAGCCACCTGCAGAGGTCTGTGGATCGGATTGTATTCTAGGTCGTTTGCAATGGGGACCGGGCTTCGGGGAATAACATTTTCATTGTAGTGACAAGTGGGGGGCCGGAGCGGGCGGCAGTAAAAGCGGGGGAGGATGCATACGGCAACTACGGGTGTAAAAGAATTCAAAACAAAAACCGAGGAAGGAGAGAGATCATAAAGAGTCTCGCGCGACACGAACAGTCATCACGCCTCTAATCGATTGAAGCCGAACGCCCTCAGTCGGGCCACGTTGCCCGGCCTCCTCCATTCTCTCCGCACGGGACACGAAAGTCCTAAAAAAACTCGGTCCACCTCTCCTAAGAAGCATTATGAGGAAGGGGGCGGACGAAAGTTCTCCTTCGAGTGAGGCCCTTTTAGTAACTTGCTGAACTCTATCATACCGAGGTACACCCTATAATCCTTACCAGTTCTCATGTGTCCTTATGTATTAATAACCGCAAGACTCGGAAAAGCAATTGGGGGGGCTGACTTCTAGTGAATGGCTCGAATTGGTACAAGTATCTTCGACCATCTACGCTCGATCCCTACATAAAGTCCTCTACGCGGTACCATGCTACCTTCTCAAGTCTATGAAGGAGGTGTCCCACTACTCAACGCTTTTAATGAGGCGGCGTACTATCCTATGAGAGGGGCGGCTTCTCCGAGAGCAGGAGTGTGCCCGTTAGTCTCCCAAAGGGGTCGGCGGGGACGCTCTCTCAAAGTCACTCCTTCTATTTGCGTCTTTTCTTTATTACCGTCTAACTCCATTGGGGATATACGCATCCCAATATCCTTTAGCTAGAGCTTTGAAGTGTACTAGTCTTACAGAAAAAGGGAAGGGGACAAAGAAAAAGCGGGGGAGGGGGTCAAAGCCCAAAGGTTGGGAAAGTTCGAGGGAGTCGAGACCCGTCACTCCTTGCACGGTCATTCTCCCCGCGAGACGGGGGGTTTCACGCTATCGTCAGACAACTTTTAATGACGCCGGGAGCAAAATAGGAAGAACGGAGGAAAGTGGACAGGCCCCGGCAAAGAAGGGGAAAACCCATTACAAGCAGGTTATTATAAACCGAACGATGGAGGCTACGCCTGAGAAAGACTACGTCCGCAGAGGCTCAATCAGTCGGCGGAGGGGAAATAGTTACAGTTCCAACAAATCTAGCAAAAAAAAAACTTCGGCTGCAGGGGGATATTCGTTAGAAGTCCGTAAACTTCTCAAACCTAAAACGGCCGCGCCGAGGTCCAGGTAAGCTTAGTAACACCGTTGGCTTAAGATCTCGGTACAGGTCACCTCGGTCGCAAGGTGGATGAAACCAACTCTTTCGTGGGACATCAGCTATGGTGAAGATCGAGGCCCGGCGAGTTCACGGTTCATCTGGGAAAAAAATAAAAAGTCAATATAACCGAAAGAAAGAACTCGACAACTCGTGGGACTGATCCACGCAGCTCAAAAACGGCCAAAGCCGAAAGTAAACTTTCTGGGCAGCACTCCTATCGCATCCTCCGCCCAGAGGAACGTCTACAAAGCACGCCGAAAATCTCCACATCAGGACGCGCAGGAAAGCTCTGAAACTTGGGCATCTCACCGCACTCCACGGGGATCCTCAACCAGGATGCTATTCCGCAGTAAGAAGTACCAACTGGTTCTACACTCTCGATGCTCACCACTCGAACCTTCTGAAAGTAACACCTCGTCTTAAAGGGGATGTTCACGCCCCCAAAACAACTAGACCACCAGGTGCGATACTATCAAAACAACGATTCGCTCTAGAACCGGGGGATGATCTATAGAAAAACACAAACACGGGGAAGAGAGAAACAAAACTTACGAGAGCGAGGAAGTTTTTGATAGTTCTATACGAATCTCCTTTTCTATTTAGTAACTAGCCAGTGAAGAAAGTGGCCGCCTGCTTTAGGCGAAGAGGGGCCATGGCCTATTTATAAATTTTTTAAAGTCGGGCAAATGGGCAGAAAGCAATGGGGTGAGGATTCAGGGGGCGGCGGGGGGGTAGCCCAGGCTAGCTCGGCGATCTTCTCTTCCTGGAAATGGGGAGCGTTCTGTTTTCCCGTGAGGTCGGCGCTGTCCTTATATAGAAGGGGCCTCTCCGTGAGGGTTAGGTTAAAGGGCGGCCTTTGTCGCAGCGGCACCTGGGATCAGCGAATCGATTTGCCTATTTGCTCAGTTCAAAATTGATATTTACTCGTAGGTATTAGATCGGTTAACCGGAAGGGGGTGTAGATGCCTCCCGGGGCGGAGCTTCGTAGCAGGAGAGGGGGGGCCGAAGTTGAACCTCCTTCCTTCTGGCATGGGTGACTTTTCTAGACTCGCACCGGGCTCCTATTCCACCGCTTTCCTGGAAGGGGGAGTAGAACGCAGGGCCGTTGACAGTACGATGAAGTTTAGGGCACGCAAAAAGAGAATTCAGAAGAGGGGAAGACAGACGTTTGGGCGAGAACGGTTTCTTACAAATCTCCACGTTCGAGCCTCTGGGTGAAGGGGAGCGTGCGTTCCGGACGTACTATTCAAAAAATAGGTGTGGGAGGTAAAGACGACCTGGCGGTTTTGGAACTGTGTGAAGCGCGGAGCGGAACTACTCCCCAGATCTAACAGGAAATCGGTGGGAGGCTCACTGCGAAGCCGATTCGGATCGCGTCTCAGTCGACAAAGAGCGCCGGGGCAGCCGATCGGGGAAGGCCTTGACGCTTCTGAGAAAACAGTCCTCGAAGTCACCCCCTTTTTTGGCTTACAAGTCTCAAAAAGGTGGTCTTTCGAAGTTCTCGTGTCAATCACGGAAGTAAAGACAAGCTCAGAAAGCACAGGAGGGTTTATTTAGGGCCTCGATCCAGTGGGCGTCTACGTCCTACCAAGCAAGATCCGGCCACTAGGCGCGGCCTCGACGCGCGGAAAGAATGACCGATCCGAGAGGAGAGCGGAACGAGGGGGGCAATCGCTCAACGCCAGAAAAAGCTCTCTATTGCCCCGCGGGCATAGTGTCCGTCGACGAGAAAGAAGGAAGTGACGGTAGCTCCACCCCAAAACTCGGTGGATCCTGGGAGTCGCGGCGACTTCGAGTTAAGGGGGGTCTAGATCTCGGAGACCCAACACACACACACAACCAAACACAAAAGAAAAAAAAAACCCGGGGGGGGTCGTCGGTCTCCTTTCTTGGTCCTCTGTAATAGCTCTCAGACAGCTCTGCGAGAAGATTTTGCATCGCCTCCCCCTTGGGTTTCCAGGGGTCGTTTATTCATAATACAGGACCTTTTAGAGAAGGAGCGTCTTCGGGGTTGCTGGAGGGCTCTTCGTGGGAAGAGAGAACGAACCAGGCCGCTATCAAAGCGCAGGTCAAACAAGTTGAAAAATCGCCCCCTCCAAAAAAAAGTCCTTCGGGGAACGAGATTTCTTAAAAAAGGCGTTGCAGAGTCGGGTTGACAGGGAGCGGCGGGGAAGAAAGGAGGACAAGGGCACAGTCGACCTGTAAGGGGGAGGTCGGCGGCAAGCGAGGGATAGACCGTCTGCGAACGCAGGGGGGGCTGCGGGACGCGTAGAGG
>Ga0179591_1281129_pt1 | contig 11868 bp, 6 predicted proteins | sample CZOMad2_1_08_16f_FD_182891 | JGI IMG/M metagenome (GOLD analysis project Ga0179591, IMG submission 182891) | Vadose zone soil fungal communities from Angelo Coast Range Reserve, California, USA - CZOMad2_1_08_16fungal (PacBio error correction) | ecosystem: Environmental > Terrestrial > Soil >...
GGCACAGAAAAAAGACATCGCATATTTATGCTGTATCAACTTAGAGCGATACACGAACAGCTTAATCGGTAACTCCGGAGTGGAGTAAGCACGACGGAGGTAAATGTCCGGAAAAGGGGGGAACCAAGGACGGGGAAATCTTTTGACTTCCTCAGATTAATCCGGCCTCCTCCATCATTTCTGGGGAGAAAGAAATAATAAACCCAAGGTTAGGCTTCAGCTAGGATGAATATCTGTTCCTCCGGTCCAGGCGCCTCAGAGAAGATGGATTCCTCTATCCGGTTGTGAAAGATAAAGAAGAACACGTTTTTGGGGCTCAAGCTACTCGGGGAAATAGGGTCTCCTTTCGGAGAAGAAGCGATGTTCAGCGAAGAACAGGGTCAGGAATAATATTCCATCGGTTACGAAGCCAGAGAGGGCATGGGTGAGCTTTTGAACGCAGAAATTAGGTCTCGGGCCACTGAGGGGGTCGGAGCGGTAAAAAGAAAGAATCTCAGATTTCTTTAAAAGGGAATGGCCTTCAATCTGGGTCAAAAGATCCCCTGAGAGTTGTCGCGGCTATGGCAGATATTCTCAGGGCTCTGCGCCAGAAGCACTAGAGGGAGACTCCCATAGGAAAAAAAACGAGTAAACTTCCATCCGGGACTGAAGGACCAAAGGTTCGCTTGAGAAACATCAGCAATAGGTACCTTTCTATGAAGAGAGCGGGGAGGGAGCATCAGACTAAGAAAAGTCTTTGGTCATATCCAGAAGACAAAACCATGGGGGAGAAGTAGACACGGGAGGGAATAGGCGACGATCTTTCCTGCACAACTTAAGATCTTGGTCCTTGATGACCGAGGGAAAAAAAGGAGCCTCCTCCAAATACGTGGGGGGGTAAGGAGGAAACAGGTCGTTGGAAAGGAATGAAATCTGTCTCCGTGTAGGAACACACATTCAATAGTTTTTCATATCAAAGAGGACTGAGGGAGAAGACCAGCATTGGAAAAGGATAGGTCCAGATTGGAACTTTCAAACTCAGAATGTTGGAAATGTTCCGGAAGACCAGGCATATCGGCCAGAACCGGGACGTAACCGTCAGTATAGGTAATGCAAAAAACAAGGCAAAAAAAAAGGTGGACCATAAATAGGAAAAGCAACCGCCATGGGCCCAAGAATATAAAAGACCAAATGGCCCACTTGCTGGTTAGGGAACAAGAGGGGATCCACCGGAAAACCCTCACTTTAAGAAGATTGGTAAGGTGCATTTACGGTGGGAGCCCGGGTTGAGAAGATCGGGGCAGACGCTCTGGATGTTGTACTGCGGCGGCCTGGGGCCAACAAAGGGATTAATTGATACAAAAAGGAATGGGGAATAGCGGCCACCTACAGAACAAGTCCGCTCCAGGGGGCGGAATGGGAGAGGTAGAATCTTGGGAGTCACACGTAAGAATCGGAGAAGGGCCAGGACAGACTGAACGTGTGCTTGATCCCCGTTTTTGGTTTGGTATAAGGGGAACTGAAGGAATGGAACCCAACAGCTAACTCCATCACTCTAGTGACAGCTTCGGATGCTCCATAAGGGGAAAAGAGACGAGGGGGTGAGGTCGAGGATAACAATTTTGAAGATGGACGAAAATCCGGACTCGCCGCCAAGGAGAATGGGGAGGCAAAGGCCACACGCGGTAAATTCAGTATGTTGTAAACCATGGAAACGTGAGTGGGAGGAGAAGGGAAAATATCAGTAACGGGAGGGAAGACTCGGAGTTAAAACGGGGAGGCTCCGCTGTTTGGGGCCTAAGAAAGGTGGAGGGACCCTAATGTATATCTGTTACGTCTAATTCTGGGATTCGAGAAAAAACCAAGTCAATGGGGGGACAGGGTACTCATCGGCACAAAGTAAGCCTACCCAAACCGAATTAAGGGGTAAAAATTGGAAGGTGGAGGGTCTTATCGCCTGGTTTTAGGTAAACGAGGGGGGGGGGGGGGGGGGGGGGGGGGGGGGGGTGGGTGGGGGGGGGGGGGGGGGGTGGGTGGTGGGGGGGGTGGGGGGGGGGGTGGGGGGTGTGGGGGGGGGGGGGGGGGGGGGGGGGGGGGGGGGGGGGGGGGGGGGGGGGGGGGGGGGGGGGGGGGGGGGGGGGGGGGGGGGGGGGGGGGGGGGGGGGGGGGGGTTGGGGGGGGGGGGGGGGGGGGGGGGGGGGGGGGGGGGGGGGGGGGGAGGGTGGGGGGGGGGGGGGGGGGGCGAAAAGATGGAAAAAAACCAACGGTGGAGGATATAAATGAGTTTCAGGGGAAAGACTATCCCAATGGCAAGGAAAGGGGAGAAAGGGGTAAGGAGCTCTCACAAAGGGAAAGAGGTTAACCCTTGATGAAAATTTTTCCAATTGGCTCGAGGAAAAATAAAACTCTGGAGAGAAAAAAAAAAATTTTTGAGCCCAACTAAAGCAGTCAGAAGTGTGAGAATGGAAAGGGAAAAAGAACATCAAGGAAAACATCAAACATTGCAAGGGACCCTTGAGGAGGAGTGGGGTCGGTAGCGTTCATTAACGGTAGAAGTCGGAAATGTAACATTTCAAATTGTTACAAAGTGGGCTTATCAAATAGGAAGCAAGTAAAGGGGACGTCCCAATTGGAAGGAACCGCCGAATGAATCCATCAAGTGAAGGGACGTCGGTAGCCGCGGAGAGCTGCAGATCAAGCAGCCCTCGGCACAAAACAACAGGAGTAATAAGTTACAAAGGGTGGTAAGTAAGTGGGCGGAGAGATCCGGATCGTGGAAAGCAGGGGCAACGGCGGGGGGGGGACTAACCTACGACAGCACCATAATAAAAGGGAAAGCGATCTGCACCAAGCGAAAGGAATGATGGAGTGAGAGGCAGGGAGAAAGCTCATGGAACATAAAAAAAAAGAAACCCGGGGGGAGAGCAAAAGGGGCGGCGCAGGAGGGAAGGGCAAAGGTACGAACTTCGGAGGGTAGCAAGAATTAATCTAAGGAAAAAAGCTTGCAAGGTATGGCGGGGAAGGGGACTAATGACGAAATGGTGAAGCTCTCAAAAATGAAGAACGGGAAAGAGGGGATAAGTTCTTCATAATAACCTCATTTGGATGCAGAGAGAGCGTACCAATATAGAGGGGTAGCCGATCGAAGGGGAAAAAAGGGGGGGGTGGCTCCAATAAATAAGACAATGCTGGAGTCAAAAGAGTGAGGGGAAAGGGGGAACTGACAGGGATATTGTCAATTTTGGTTCGCAAAAGTGGACAGGGGGCTTAGAAGAATGGTCTGGGGTTCCACAGAAAGTGTAGGGCGAGTCGGGTAAAGGGGTGTTGCGCTCACCCAAGAGTGCATTACAGATACAGGGCAAAAAGGGGGGGAGGGGCAGATATCATTGACTGGAAGAGGAAGGGTCGGAGCCTGCGGGAGGAACGGAAAGGGAGAGAAAAAAAGGACGGTGAGTCGACGGATATATATTATAAACTGGGAAAAAACACTAAAATGGGGCGCGGAAAAGAAAAACAAAAGAAAGAGGTGTTATGGCAGATACTCTCAAAGACACACGTTATTCATAACGCGCAGAAAAAGAATGGATTGAGTAATTAATAGAAAAGGAAGAAAGGGAAGGGGGGTCTACCTTCAGGGGATCAGAAATAATAAGGGAACATAACCTGCTGGAAGCTCTCAACAACTGGGGACTTTATCAGAAATCGTAGCGCTGAAGAAACCGAAAGAGCTCATAAAAAAAGATCCCTAACTATCGGCGGCGTGCTGGGCAAGGCCAGGAGTTGGGAGGGCCCAGTAGGGACCCGGAAGCATATTATAAATTAAAAAAGGGACCGTTATACTCAGAATAACCCATATACCTAGAGGCAAGTACGACAATGCAAAAAAAAACATTGTGTTACAACTGAAGAAATATGAAGGGGCCGTAATAATAAGCGCGGAGATTGGAGAGTGGATGCTGAAAAAAAAAGAAAAAACGGAGACCATCCTTATTGAGAAAAGAGAAAAAAAGGGGGCTGCTGGATACAAGTAAAAGTATGAAAGAAATACCCGTACAGAATGCTATTAAGGTCCGGGAGGCAAAAAATCCTAACTATAAAAAGAATTAGACTTCTACGCAACAGGGGGGGGAGAATTGGACCAAAAAAAATGAAGAGAAAGAACCGCAAGAGATCTGTCATAAAAACCAGAGAATAGAGAGGATCAATGAAACGCTAAAGAAATGGATGCTTGGCTACCAAAGGGGGCGAGCAGAATATTAGGGAATAAGTAAGAAGCTTTAAAACAAGAGAGGAACGTTCATAAAACGGTCCAGCGGACTGAAAACTTCCTTACAGTAGGAGGAAAAAGGTCGGGAGAAGCGAGTTGATACATCGTATTTGAAAAATGGTAATCGGCGGCTGAAAAAGAGGGGAAACAAAGGTTTTGGTAAAAAAGTCAAAAGTCGGAAGGGGCGTTACAAAAGAAAATAAACGCAAAAATATGGGGGAGGGAGCACCCTCATCTCAGGGAAGAGAGGCATGAGCGGGTAAAGAAGAAACAATCTCCGAAGACACGATCCGGATTGTCTGGAAAAGGGGGACGGGGAACTAACCTTGGTAAACATGGGGCTTGAGGGGAGCGGCGTGAGAGAACCTTGAGCAAGGAGGTTCCTTGTCTTCTATCTATCTAGAAAAGAGAGAGACAAAAAAAATAGAGGGAGAAAGAGATTGGTAAAGCTAGAAAGTCAAGTAACGTTTAACGGGATGGCCTCAAGTCGAAAGCATCCAGGGTTTACCCAAGGGGGTGAAATAAAGTGTGCATTTATCCTATCAAAAGGAGAGGGGAGGGAAAAGATGTGTTCTGGATTACACGCTAACTAGCGGGAGAAATGTAGGGGGGATCAAGGAAATCGGCGGTGGGATGAACTGCTCCAAAACACAATGGAAAAGGGGGATGTTTTCAACAACAGGTTGGGCACATCTTCAGCACGGTCGAAAGGAGTTTTCAAGCCGCTTGGATCAATGACAACGACCAGGGCTTCGGGACTCTTCAAGTATTGGCGGACAAGAACTCGGGACATCGTTGCTGTTCAGATCTTGTGTCCGAACGTCAGAATCTTTGAGCGCACAAAGAATAACCGCCAAAAAGGAAGCCGGGGCGTAGAAAAAGAAGGATTGGAAAGCGGAAACGCTACGTGGCCAGTTATTGTCCTCCGGGGGAACTAAAAAAGTATGTCTTCTATTCCTCTAGAACGGTGGGGGCAATCACTACCCAAACGGGGGGGAGGGTAAACAAAGAGAAACGTATGGGGAGAAGAAGACGGATTGGTGGGGGAACCAGCGGCTCGTAATGTTTCAAAGAAAAAACAGGGACGTTTCGTGGGAGGGCATCCGGGATGCTGCGGAGAGAAAAGAAAGTCAAAGGGGGACATTGGGAAAGATAAAGAAGGGCGGAGTCCGGGTCCTTCTAGCAAACCTCGAGGTCTTAAGCCTCTGGAGGACGGCAGGCATTCATGGGCGATCGATCAAAGGGTTACAGGGAGAAAGTATGGGTACAAATCTGTGCTGACCGCCAGCAAGGTCGTGAATCGCCAATCAATGCCGGATTCTGTATGTCCATATTGGGGTCCCAGGTGAGCTCTTATCTCCACTTGAAAGGGAGAAGGATCTCGATAAGACCAGCTCTCGGGGGAAAACGGAAAAAAAACATCCGAGTCTGTCGCTATAAAAGAATACCAGGGAGAGCGTCAGGCGGTCGACTTAGCAGATTCGCCGGGAGGAAATTTACTTCTAAGCGTACGGAGATATTCTGATTCCTCGAGAAGAGAAAGACTCAAAGAAAGGATCTGTCGGATTTAAGAAGAGGGAGTGAGCTTCGCAAGGGCGACAGGGGCAAATAGTCCTCCGGGTCTTAGAAAAGGGAAAAGGGTAGTTTAAGGGGTCTCTCCCATAGACTTCCGGCAAGCAGCCATCCTGGGGTGGTCGAAGGGGGGATCCCCAGGGGGTTACGGGAACGGCCATTTTTAAAGCAGGGACAAGGAATTAACATGGACATTCTGCCAGCCCCGGTTCACTCAGTGAAGTAAAAGATTCAGGGGGGAAACGAGACGAAAAGCAAAACTACAATATAAAACCCCACGTACCAAGCCAACAACAGGACGCATGTGGCAATAAGGACAGGGTAAGAAGGATATCCAAAAGGAACGGGCATTATGACCGGGGGAAAACAAACCTTAACAACTCACAGCTTGGAGAGGAGTGAATTTTTGATTGACTGTGGGACCCGGGAGGCGAGATCTAGGGAGGACATCTCATGGGGCGCGCTGAGAGCTACCAACGAGAGGGATGAAGGTTTTATCTCGATGCATTAAGAGGCATTTTTATAGAGGCAAACCTCTAAAGGGCCAGCCCCCCGGTGTCAGAGCTGGTGAAAGATAGTAAGAGGGGACTCCACAGGGACCCGTAAAAGATCGATGCGACTACTAGGGATCCCAGGGGGGGGGGGGGTGTAATTCTCATTACTTTAAGAAGGAAAGAGAAATACAATTAATGAAACGGGGAAGCTCGGATTAACAGGGTATTAAATTAGTAGGGTATTTAAGCCCAGAGTCCGGCGTTACAAGAGAAGCATCGCGAACTTCGAACTTTTCAAGGCCAAAGAGGGGAATTCTGGGGGGAACGCTCAAGGTAAGAGGGGGTGAAGGAGGAAGGAGGAAGGGATTGATCGAGGAGGGAGCTCCTGGTGGAGGGGTCTCAAGGGTTGCAGGGGCATCAGGCCGTCGGGGGGCAGGGACCGCAGGGGGAAAGAAAGCGTCCGGGATAACTTGGGTATTCTCCCAAAAAAAAAAAATTGTTACCATGTAATCACCAAAAAACGACCCCCAAACAAAGCACCCGTAACGAACCGCGAACAAAAAAATGTTTACGGCAAAACAGTGGGGAGGCAAGAGAGTTGAGCAGAGCAAAAGGAGGAAACTAAGCTTGGCTCCCACCAGGTTGCTGGGAAATGCTTGGCAATCGATCCATTTCAAATTTCAACGGAGAACTTGTAAGAGGCTCTCAACAACCACGGGAGAGATATGCCCGGGACAGGGGTTGCAATTTGCTCGAGAAATTGTCCCTCTTCTCTAAGGCAACAAGGGGGAAAAATTGGAAACGCCGGTCATAAGTTTTAGCGGGAAGGGGCAGGGTTCTCAAAAAAAGGCGGGAACGCCAATCACACAAGCGTAACTGGAACCTATTCTGTTGTATGCGGTCGTACGTTTGCTGGGAAGGGCGGACAAGGGAAAATTGCTACTGGGGTGACTTTGCTGAGGACAATCAGAGCCAGGCAACGAAAACCGGTCGCGTCGCACCGCCGAGCAAAAGATACGCAGTAGAGCGTTGAAATCAACAAAGCTTCATATTCGACAGAGAAGCTAGGAAAGAAGAATACATGAATGAACGTGCGGGGCAAGGAGCAGAAAGAAAAGAGGGGGAAGCGGGGAAACTGAGGCGCCTCGAGAAGACCAGAGGACGGAAGGAATGAAGCTCCCTATGCTGCCAACGAAAGGAAGGATAGGGAAGAGTGGTCAGGGAAGATCAATGAGAAACTTAATACAACAAAAGTAGCACCGGGACGGGCGCATTTGGAGAGTCGGGAACTGCGTGCTCTAAAGCAAGATGAAGAGAACTATAGAAATAACCATCTCTTCCACCGGGCGGGGAAAGGAATTCTGGTGCCGCTCTAGATGCTAGAAGAGGGAATAGAAAGGGCAGCTCACGCTATGGCCGAGAGCAGCTCTTACTAAAAAGAGGTGAGACAAACGAGTTCTCTCCAGGGACCAAAAGTAATACAACAATGAAAAGGCTCGACATGTAGAAGTCCGGCAGGGTCTGAATGGTGTTTAATGGGGATAAGTCGGAGTCCTATGGCGGGAGGAAGAAAACTGTGGTTCCCGGTGGACGTGTGATAACTGGGACACCTGGTTGTTGCTACGGAAGACGCTGGGAATTGAGCGGGGAGGCAGGAGAAAAGGGGGCGTCAGTAAATGACTGGGAGAGAGGTTCTGAGCAACGGACGGAAATCGAACAAACTGGGGATGTCAAAAGATCTAACTAAACTAGGGTATCCAGATGAGAAAGGCTTACGACCAAGCAATGTGGAATTTTCTCTTACCTCCCGGAGACCTATTGCCCTTATTGCTGCGACAGATGAAAAGAAAAGAGGATTCTAGGAGAAAAAATGAGGGAATGTCAGATAAGAAAAAGGGAAATAAAGTACTCTACCTTAATCGGGCGCCAGAGGCCGCGCGATTCTCGGCCGAACTCAACAATCCAGATAGAGAAGAATCGGATGAGTGAGCAAATGGGGGGGTAACCGAAAGGGGGAGTAGGTCAGATATTCAGAGAAAGATAGGCTGTAAGGGCTCTCAAAGGTCACAATACCTGTTAAGAGGGAAGACGCCAAAGGATGGGAGGAAGCCCGGCAGTGGGAGAAAGTCGCGACAATGGAAAAACGACGGGGATAACCCAACCTAGATGAAAGAATATTACAATGACTCAACAACTGGGGTCTTTACATCCCAGAAACGGTCCGTAAGAAAAGAGGAGAAAGGGCTGATTGGTAAAGTGCGAGAGGAGGAAATTACCAGGAGAATATCTGCAAAAAATGTAGCGAAAAAATGAGAAAAAATTGGGAGGAGGATATCTCCCTACTGGAACTACCGAAAACGACCGAAAATTAGGCGCTGAAAGAAAGAAGTCGCATAAAAGGACAGGCGCCTATAGGGATATCTTCTACCCCAAACGTGGGGGGGAAGGAACGGTCGTGTAAACAAGCCCAACCTTATAGAAGGAACCTGAAGACATACTCTAAAGGGAATCGGTAAAACAATAGACCGTAACTTCGGAAGAATAAATAACATGGATTTCTTTAGGCGGGAAAAGAAAAGAAGTAGCGCTTAGAATAATGAGGGGGAGCGCTAATTTACGAAGACCAGGGAGGAACTTAAAGACAGGGGTCAAAAAGTATTGGAAAGCTGAAGAACTCACTGGATTATTAAGATAACGCTGTGCGCTGGGAGGGTGAGAATTTATAAAAAGGGAGTGGAAAAACAGTAGAAGAACGTCAGCTGAAGGGTCTTGGAACATGTGGCCAGCAATCCGTCAATTTGGCTGTTGAAGAGGGAAGAGAAACTGGGGTTGCGGAGAAAGAATGGATTAGAACCGAAAAAGCCAAGGAAAGAGGGTCGGGGGAAAGGTGTAGAAGAAAAGGAAAGAACCGCGCTCATGGATGATCCAGGGAAAAAAAACGTTTAAAACGGCTAACCTTGGCTAACCAAAAGGGATTTGACTTTCACGGAGGGAGAAGAAAAGTTGAAAAAAACAGAAGCTTTCCGGTAAGGGATCGACAAAATTAATAAAAGAGATAAGACAACAAACAGGAGGATGAGGAAAGGAAGAGATTGGCTTAAGAGTCGAGATACGTTGGACGGGGAAACATTAAAAAGGGCGGAGCCCCAGCCGGATAAAAATACCATGGGGGGGGGGACCAGGACTTCAAAAGAATTTTGGACATTAACGGAATCGATCAGACATGCGAAAGCGCTGGAGTAAAAATAATAACAAGAACGCCAGAAAACGGATTAGTGATCAGCAAGAAAAAGGCGGTACACTCCATTGTATTCGGGGAGGCAAAAAAATGAAACCTTCTTTGAGTGGTGGGCCACAATTGGGGAACAGCTCAGAGGAGGAGACTAGAAAAGGGACAACAAATCCGATGTGTCAACTTCGATACGCGACAGCTCAGAGGTACTAAAGGAGGAGGTTTCAGTTAGAAGGGGGGAAGTCGGTCTTGAACTGGGGACCGGAGATGAGGTCGTAAAAAGGCTTTGAGTTTCCTCATTTCCTTCCAGCCCCGCCATTTCACTGGCGCGAGGCAAGAACCAGGTAGGGGATGGGGCGGACGCGACGGAAAGTAAGGTAAACTCCGGGGGGGGGTGGGGGAATGCGCCAGAGACTCTAGTCGTCAGGCGGCAGAGAACGTTTTGGTACGATCAACATACCCAGGATTGTCAGAGACTTAGGAGTGCTCGGAATTTCGGCGCAGCGCTCGAAAAGGGGGTTAGATCTCCTAATGTTCGGGGGGGGACGGAAGGGAAACTGGGGACCACGGTCCGGTCTAAGACCAGAAAAAGTTCCCAAGTTTGAGAAAATGGGGAGATACTCAAAGCATATGTCCTAATTTCCACGGAAACATCTCGCGTTACGGGGGCATCGTAAGGTCCTTCTTCCGTTCAGACGGGATTAAGGGAAAAAAATCTCCCAAGTTGGGAGAATTGTTCTTGCAGGAGGTCTCTGGGGTCAATTGCTGCGGCCGCTCAAGGGGGAAAGGGCGCCCTGATAAAAAAGGGCGGACCGCCATCCTTTGGGAGTTTCCAAGGGCAAGTTATGACGTGATCTATAAAAAGATAGGGTCAAACTTGTGCGGAGAAAAGCTCTCGGGGTCTGACAAAACGACCAAGAACGTAGGGGACAGCGGTCCAAAACAGCTTACAGCGCCAAATGGGCACATAGGCGACCAACCCCCACCCCACCCACACGGGAAGCGTTCAGAAAAAAACGGGAGTGAAGAAGAGGGGAAAAAGTGGAATACTCGTATACTTAAAAGAGCCCCATCCTTCCTGTCAGAGTTTATCCGATGTAAGTGGGAGGCGTCGCGCGAAACTACAGGCAAAGAGGGGCGAAGGTCAAATTTCCGCACCAGACAGGGGTAGTGGAAAAGGGAGTCAATCTTCACTTAAAAAAGGGGAACTCACCAGAGGGTCAGCGGAGGGGGAAGACAGTGTTTACGTTGTCAGAGGCCTCAAAATTTTTGCCATCGTTCTAGCCAGGACAGCAGATAGGGCCGGAATCCATAAAGGGAGAAAGGGTCTGTAAGGCAAAATAGAAGCAACAACAGGTGAAAAAGAGAAGACAAGCCACTCCTCGCCTGGGGCAAGAGAAAATATACGGCTAGTCCCTGTCCACTGGAAAGACAAAATGACTAAACGCAAGGAAGAACCGAAAAGAGTTTACGAGATAGGTGTATTTCCGGTGAAAGGGGGCAGATATCGGCTACATCGGGTGGGTACGAGGGGAGGGACTCTGCGCAACACTCTCGGAACTGAAAGCAGTATCTCGAGGCTGTAATTTAAAGAAGGAGGGCCCAGACAAGTCTTAAAATTCCTTAACTGGAAAAAAAATGTGGAAGAAAGGTGGGTTAGGAATAAGTAAAAAAAAAAAGGGAACCAATCCATCCTGGCCAGACAGATCGCGTAAAGGGAGAAAAGACGGTTCAATTATCCCCGTTGGTGGGTTGTATAATTGCTCCGGACTTTCAGAAGCACCTGCCCAAGCCTACAGGGAGAGGAGTGGGAGGGGGAGACAAAAATCATTCTCGAAATTTTATCCGAGAAAAAAAACCGCGTTACAAGAGCGGATCTCTCAGCCTGAGGAGGTTACTCGACAAACGCGGACTTACATGTAGTGATTGGTATCGAAGCCTGTACTCTTTTTGAGAGGAACCGGAAAGCAAGCGGAAGGGTCCTAGGAAACAGCCTACGGGCTACAAGCGGTTAAGGGAAAACAGGTCAAGGGGAGGGGAAAACCGCACTGGTACAGAGGGGGACGGAGAGAGTTATGTGATCAGCCAAGTCCAAAAAGAATCAATTGTGAAACAAGGGACTACATCAAAGACCACCGGGAAGAGAACGCTAAAAGAATGGTAACGGAAATTGGGGAAGGGGGGATTGGCTGCAGCGCAGTGTGCCACCGGCCAGCGCAAAGAGGGAAAGAGAGGGGGGAAGGTGGGCTCACCCTTGGTTCTGTTCGTAAGAATTCTTGCAATCAGCCAAGTTTGCAAATGTTGGAAACTGGGGCCGAACGGTA
>Ga0179591_1302057_pt1 | contig 11867 bp, 15 predicted proteins | sample CZOMad2_1_08_16f_FD_182891 | JGI IMG/M metagenome (GOLD analysis project Ga0179591, IMG submission 182891) | Vadose zone soil fungal communities from Angelo Coast Range Reserve, California, USA - CZOMad2_1_08_16fungal (PacBio error correction) | ecosystem: Environmental > Terrestrial > Soil >...
GGGGGGAGGGGAGGAAAAAAAGAAGGGAGATAAAGAAAAAAAGGAGAGGGCTGGTGGCGCGGTAAAGCATTTGGGGGAAAAAAAAGAACCCTCAAGCCAACTCCTCCGCGAAAAGGGGTTTGGGGGGAAGGAACCGCCCCCCCCAACCCCCCCCCCCCCCGATAAAAACACCGACCAACAATCGCACCGAGCTGAGGGACTTCGAAGCCTCTCTCACCAAAGGCCACGGAGGGGCGGAATTGAGTCCTTAGGGAAGGACCCGGGTGCTCCAACCTCCATCAAAGAGGACTCACCGGCAATTTTGGCAACAGACAGGGAAAGGAGAGGGGGTTGAAGGCGGCCATGGTAGGACTCCATGTAGGAATAACGTGGGGTGGGTGGGCGCCAAGGGGACCGAGAAAAATAGTCACAAAATATCTTAACCCGCGGAGGAACCTGGAGAAAAGACCCAACTATTGACTTGAGGGAAGAGGCGACCTGGGCCGCAAGCAGGCCATTCCAGCCGAAGTTGCAGTCGAAGAGGGAAGTTCTCGATGCCTAACCCCAAAAACGTACAGGAAAGCCCACCGGGAACTTGGGGTGGCCCGACCTAAGGAGACCATCTGCTTTCGGGACTGGACATTCAGTTGTTCTTTGAAGGCAACGAAGGCAACAAGGTGGGGGACAGGCTCCACTTCTTCAGAGGTCGCAGAACCGGGAACGCCTTCTAGGCGCATGGGGGGGGAACGATTTCGTCAGATGGTCTGACGGGTCTTTAAAAAAAACAAAACAGAGGGACGGGCAGATCGTCTTCTTGAGGAGGCCGGGTTTCGAGTCGCCAAAGAAAAGGGAGAATTAACGTCTGGGTGAAAAGAAAAACATCGTGGGAGGGGACAAAAGTCGCTCGATTTGAAAAAACGCCAAAAAGGCTTTAAAGTGGGGAAAGCCAAGACGTGAAGCAGAAACGTCCTCCAAGAAAAGGTTAGGGAAACGCCTAGTAGAAAAGACTGAACCATCACTAAAAAGGGAGCGCAGGGGGACGGGGGGAATTCGGGGAAAAAAGGCGTGCGTTCATTCGTAAGGGGAGAGTTGAAAAAGAGGTGACGAATCGAAAAAATTGGGGCGATTTTCTCATGAGCATCCAAAATGGGTGAAAACCAAGGGGGTCAGGCCCCGGGACGAAACAAAGTCCACCCAAGCAGGGGGGGGACCGTCAGGTCCCGGTCATGTTCAAGGGTAGGACAGAACATCCTCATGCCCCTTACCAGGAGGTTGGGTCACGTACAACCTACGAGGAGCTACAACGGGCGCAAGTCGTTGGACCGAGCAAGGAACAGGGTGAGGGGGTCTGGGGGAACGCTTCTGGGTAGAGGAAAGTTGCACACTGGCAGAGACCAGTGTTCCAGGGGGGCCTACAACGTACCTCGAACGAAACAAGGCCTTCCAGCAGTTTGAAAAAAGGACCGAAATCTCTTTCCTTTGAATGCAGGTCGGGCCTAGCTTGACAAGGAAAGACAGCCCTCTTACCCCTTGAGACACCATCTCAATGTTGGGAAAGACGGGAAGACGTTCAGCGGAAGTCTGGCATGAGAGAGCGCGCAGGTTCAGGTTCTGTTATGGGGGAGGGCTCCCCCAGGTTTCGGAAACACCAAGGGGAGGAAAGGTTAATTGATACAAGAGGGAAAATAAACGAATTTGGTGTTGGAACAAAAAGGGTGGAGGGGGGGGGGGGAGCCCCAATTTTGGGGTTGACAAGGGGGGACGTTGCTTCAAAAAGAAAGGGGAAAAAGGGGCAAGCAAGAGCAGAGTCGGGGTAACTTCGAAGTAGTGCCTCACTTCGGCAAAAAGGCACGCCCTGAAAGAAGCCCAGTTGAGGTAGTGGGGGGTGCCATTGCCCGGAGAGGCGGCGGCAAGGAAACGGGCCACCTTAAAGAAGTAAAAGAAAGAGCCCACTGCCCGTTCTACGAAAAATGAAAGTTAGTTGCAAAAGGTTGACTTGTGAGGAATCGTGGAAAGAATGGGTTGGACAAGTTCTAAAAAAGCCGATTCTGTAAAAAAAAGGTCAACACTTCTGGGGTCACTCGAGTAGAAGAAAGGGGGTGGTTAAGGGAAGAAAGTGTAGGGGGAAGAAAGAAACATATAGGTTCATTACAGTTTTGCCTGGTTGAAAAAAGTCACCTGGAATCCCAGGCCCCAGGGGGTCCTTATTCGCTCGGGTCCATGGTGTCACGCCGTGGCAGCATAACTCGTGAAGGAGTTGATTCTTGGACTTTGTTGTGTGGCCGGGTGTGACTGACGGAACATGCGCAAAAAAAAACTGTCAAAAGTTCCTGCAGTAGGCGTCAAAAGAACCCTGGGAAAGGTGGAATGAAGTTGGTCAAATGGCGCCAAAGAGCTGGGGGAACACTGAATGGGGAATAATGCCAGTCGGAGACTTGTTTCTTTTGAACACAGCGCGATCACGTCGCCGCCACACTGGAGGAAGGTGGGGGGCAGGAGACAAAGAGAATACAGAAGGCTTGGCGGCGAATCTGAACTTACGAGTCAAGAATGGGATCGCGAGGGGTTAAAATCCTGGCGTCCAGGAGATAGGTTAAGTAAGGGGGGAGTGGGTTTGTTGAGAGGTGCCCGAGATTTACGGTCAAGAGGGGGGGGGGGTCACCAGAAGCGGGGATGTTTTGGGGGCCCAAAAGTGCACAGCGACCTAAAAAAAAAATTTCAGGCATTGGGCAGTCATTAGTCCTACAGGTTGTGTTTGGAGAGCTGGAGGAGGGGGAAAAGACGCGACAAAAAAAAGGGTTTCTCCTCCGGAAAAGAAAAGTGGGTGGGGGGATTGGGTGGAGCCAAACAAGAAAGGGAAAAAAAAACAGGCAGTCTGCCTATGTGGAAGGGGGGGGAATGGGGAAAAGGTCCCCATCACAACAACTCCCAGAAAGATAGACATTGGGAAAGGAGAATTCCGGGACCAGTGAGCGCAACAAGAAGAAAGGATCACCTTTCAAAGAAGGAAGAAAAAGAGGAAAGAAAACGCAATCATCACAGTGCGAAGCGTCAAAAAAAATGAAACAGCCGCCAAAGTTTCGTTGGGAAGAACGACAAAGAAGGGGAGGGAGAGAAACGAAAATGGCGAAGACGCTGCGGTTTAAGGGGGGGAAGTGGGCCCTGTTGCAACCGCCGAACAGGGCCGCCCAACAGCGAACGGAAGGCAACCTGTGAGAAGGGGGTGACACGGGGCGGGAAAAGGAAAAAAAGACGCACTGCAAACATTGGGGAGGGGCAAAGAAAAGGAGACCCACTGACAAAAGGTGCAAAAACGGGGGGAAAAAAGGAGGCAGGCCGGCTACCCGGCAAGAAGCGGACCGGTTACCACTGGCGGTGAGGGAAGTCTCGGGCGGGTAACTCAAAACAAAGAATGGGGGTGTGACGGTCATCTTAACAATAATTAACCCGGCGAACACAAAACGCCTCGTCCGGAGAAAAAAAAAAAAAAAAGCACGCATCCAAGTTTTTGGACGACTCCGTCAATCCCTTCATGGAGGGTGGCCACAGGGGGACAAAAAATGGGAAGACGATTGGGAAGAGGCAAATGGGTCTGTGGAGGAAAAGTCGCACCCGACCCCAAAAAAAGTGCAGTCAGTTAAGGAGGTCAAAAATTAAAAACGGGTCAAAAAGAAGTGCCCACCAAGAAGGTTAGCGATCAAAGTCCTTTAGGGAAAACAAAAGGGGGGACCCATTTGCAAAAAGAACGCAGCAAGACGGTGCGGGGGTATTAAAGGCTGGAAAAAAGGGTGTGACGACGAAAGGGAGAGTAGAGCGGGTTGACCGCTTCCACCCGGGCGGGGGAAGGCTCTCCAACCAGGGAAAACCCTGGGACTTGAAGCACAAACATGGAAGGGAGAGGAGATAGCTGACTCCACGAGGAAAAGGCGACCAGGCCTTCGAATTAGACCGAACGACACGCTTGGAGATCCCGGGGGGGAGCGACATCTATGGGGGAAAAAAAAAGAGAAAACCTTCGCCCCGCTGGCACGAAAAGCTCAACAAAAAAAAGGAACCAGAGAAGGGGGGAGGATTGACAGATCAACAGACTAATCCGTGCGTAAAAAAAAAAAGATGATGATCGCCGAACCAACGAGGCCGTAGTACTAAAAAACAACGACGTTTGGCGAAGAGTCTGTCGCATATAATAGATCTCAAAAAACCAACAAAAACGGGGGGGGGAGGAGGAGAGGAAATATGGCGGATGTCGAGCAAGGGGCAAAAATAGGTTGGGAGGACGCTGAACTACCCCCCCCGTTGTTCGTCTGGAGGACCAATCTTCGGTTCAAAGAATTGACCAGGCATTCGGAGGAGAAGCAGGAAAAAATTAGCGTGTGGAATGTTTGCTAGGTGAGGACACAAACATGTGGCTAGGGGCAGAAATTTTATGCGAATCGTCAAACGGCCCCCGCGAGCAGCATGGGCAAAGTCTTTCACTTGGTAGGGGGGTAAGATGCGGGACTCAAGTACGGTGGGGGATGCACGAGCTCGTCTAGAAGTAAAGTTGGAAAGACCGTCAAGGGGGATATGCTTGGACGTCCGAAACGGAGAAGCGGCAGCCTAAGGACAAAACCTTGGTGCAAAGACGGCATCACTGAAAACGGATCGAGTAGGGGGAAGGGACTCAGAGGGACAAAGGGTTTGGGGAGAAAAAGAGGGAAAGGCGCCCTCGGTGATTACATTCAGGTAAGATGTTTCCAATGGAATGAAACAGGCCATGCCACCAGTACAGATGAAGAGAGTGAGTGCGGATCTATCAACGCCCTTGTGGACGGGGGAAGAAACAACGCGGAAAAAAAGAGGAAACCAAGGTGTGAAAAGGAGGGAGGGGGAAGGAAGGGAGAAACCAAAGGGGTGACAGGTACTTTTGGGGGAAGAAAAGCGAGGAGTCTCCAGGGGGGTGGACACGGGAAAGTTCGTAGTTGTTGTTTTTGAAAAAAAAGGGCGACGAACCGAAAGAAGTAAAACAAAATTGGGACGTGCCAGAGTTTTTCAAAAAACGCAAAGGAACCTTCGACAGCGTGGAAAGTTACACTTCCTGGCCAAAAAAGCGACGGAAGAACTCATGATTTTCATCGAGTGTAGAATAAGGCCTCGGAAGTGGGTTGCGAAGAGGAAGACGACAAGGTGGGGAAGGTCACAAGGATCAAACTCCGGGGGGGGGCCGGGGAAAAGGAAGCCACGGGGCGGCACACCCCTGCCCCACGAAGATTAGGACTTACGTGTATCGAAGACATCGACAGTGGCTGGGAATACTAAAGTGTGGAGAGGAAGGTTTGGGCCGTTTGGGGAGGACACAAGTAAGTCTCCTCCGGCCGTAATATTCAGGTCAAAAAATGGACATGGTCAAGAGGTTTAAAACGGGAAAGGTCCAGTCAGGGCGTTGGGGTATGTTGCCGAGAAAGGAGTTCGGGGAGGGGGGTGGGGGAGCGTTTAAACAATAAACAGCTGACAGAGAAAAAAAGAGGTGAAAAGGTGTTTCAAAACCAAAGCTTCACGAATTAGTAATGGGGTCGCGGAAGGAGAAAAGGACGGGAAGTCGATAAAAAGGAACTGGTGGTATTCCAGCCTTCCCGTGGGGGGCAAACAACAGGCGTGAAGGCATTAATAAGGGGGGGGGTAACAAATTCGCCAAAAAACGTTCTGAACCCAAAGGAGGGAAATAAGCAGAAGGGGGGGAAGATCAACCCAAAGGCCACAGTCAGAAAACTCGAAAGACGCCCGCACAAGGGAATTCAAAACGAAAACGCTGCATCAACCTTAAAGAACGACGCCAGTCTCTTAAGGGGAATGAATCACGAAACCCAAAAGAAGTAAAAGGAGTGAAGACAGCTGCTTGTAGAGACAAGCGGCTCGATCCAATTAACGGAACAAACGTCCTAACCACAACGACTTGTACGGGCGGAAGAAAGAAAAGCTTACAAGTGAAACTGAAAAAGGGGGGTGACGTTTTGAATAAAAAGTTACATGAATGGGAGCAATTCGAGATTACATGCAAGAAGAAAATTCACGGCCATCAAATAAGGTCGCTTATGTTGCATCTTGAAAATGAAATTCGGGAGAGGAAGGGGCAGGAAAATCAAAGAACAGGGAAAACGCCCCCCTGAAAGGAACGAGGTGACTGTTCTGAGAACAGGGGTAAAGTCAGAAAAAGATGACAGGATCCCCGACTAGTAAAAATGAAAGCTTTTTGAAAGATCCATAGGCTGGGCTGGGGGGGTGCGAACATTGCTACGGAACCACCTGGAAAAACGGAGCAGAATTCATACTGTACCTAAAACGGGAATAACCGGGAAAGGGGACGCGCGTAAGGAGACGGACATCACTCGTAAACTACGGCATTAACATGGGGTGTGGCGCATCGCCTGAAGGGAAATTGCAAAGCCAAAAGACTAAAGCGATTCAACCTGTGAAAGGTAGGACTTCAGCAAAAAGGGGGATAAAGGCACGAATGTATCAAGGAAAAAACGAAGGAAAAACTTTAGGAAACCAGGTTGTCAAATAAAAGTTGGGAGAAACCAGGCAGAAACGTTGACAAAAAGGGGGAAGAAAAGCAACACAAAACCCCGTGTGGTGAAAAAACCAGTGAGGGAAAAAAAAAGGGTCACAAAATGGCTGCAACAGGAATGGAAAAGGCGACTTCTCGCCAAATACGACGAGAAGAAAAATTGGGGGGAGGGAAAATTCAAAGAAGGGAAGGTAACTTCTTGAAAAAGGGAACTCGGCAACGATGGGATCCAAAAGGTGTGCTAAGAGATGCTGATGAGGACAATTGCTGGTCCATGGACAGGAAGGCCAGCACGGAGCGAAAAGATGGTTAAGGAAGGAATCCGCCTCAGGGGGTCAGGCAAACTTCGGGGTCACGGGTTGAAGAAATTAACTGCTAAACAGACCGCTTCAAAGGAGAGAAAACAGTTCAATTTCTGAAATGGCCACAAATGGAGAACGCCCAAGTCTGGAAGGGAAAAGAACCAACAGCCCAGAGTGCTTCCATACAGGGCGGCTTGCCTTGGAAAGACACGTCAGTGGAACTGGGGAGAAAACTTGAAAAAGAGACTTTAAACGGTGACAGGGACCATTGAGAGATGCAAACAATCAATGGCGATAAAAAAATGAAAAAGAAAAAGAACCCTATTAAAATCGAGAAGAAGGCAAAGCAAGCTGTTCATTACCTTAGGGCAAAAAAGAAAGGAGGGGGGAGGGGGAAAGGGAAAGTCAAAGGGGTGCGTAAACTAAGAATTAGAAAAGGAAATGGGTCGATGAAAAGGGGGGGAGTACAGATAAGTGGGGCGATGCAAAGACGAAAAGCAGAAGAGGGACAGAAAGAAACTGAGCGAGACCGAGCGAGTGGTGAAAATACTCCAAGGACCCGTCAAGAAGAAGGAGAATAATGGCCATCCTAAAGAGGTGAAAACTGCCAAGGGTAAATTCGTCAAGAGTCCCAGAGGGAAAAAAAGGAAATAAAATCCTTTTTTACCAAAAGCAGCAACGAATCTCTTTGCTGGGCGCGGGAAAAAGTTTTCCTGCAAGGCCGACCCAGGGTTCCCCCAGACTTAAAAGGAAAAGACCGCAAAAAAAACCAGGGAGACAAGGGCTAAGACACAGCGACACCGCCATGGTAAAGGGTGGAACAGTTTACGGGGGGGTTGAGGGAGCCAGCTTAATCAGAATTGAGACGAACTTGACAGTCGGGAAACGAAGTGGCAGTCCACAAGGTCGATATGAAAAAGAAGGAAAGGAAGGTGGTCAGGGGGAAAATCATGACAAAAAAAAAGTTGTGAGAGGGGAAGAGAAGCATGTGCCGCACCGCCACTATAAGCACACACGAGAGAAATCTTGGGGGAGTACCTAGAAGTTGAAGAACAAAAGAGCGCTTGCGGAAAAAAACTTTCCCGAGTTGGGGGAAATTGAAATGGGCTGGACACCTTATTAAAGGGAAATAAGATCTCGGAGGAGTAAAGAAAAACTGAGGGCGCAATTGTGGGTTAACGTAGGTGTACCAGTAGTACTTCAAGAATTAGGGGGTGTGCAAAAGGTGGGGGAGGTGGGGGGGATCAAGGAAAGAAATTTCCGATGGGACAGTGGGGGACTGGGGGAACACGTTTTCGTGTTCTTGACAGGACCCAAACGCGCGCCTAGCACAGGGAATGCAAATGCTAAGAATCGCGGCCGAACTTATGGGGAAACATGCGATCTGAAAAAGAACGAAAACTGGGAAGGGGGGAAGAGTTGGAAAAAGAGGGGGGGAGGGATGAGGGGTCAAAGGGGGATCGAAAGACTCAAACCAAGTAGGTAGTGCGTTGGCCGGGAAAAAAGAGACCGACCTGACCAAAAGAAAGGGCACCCGAAAAGGAAAAAAAAAGTTTTGGCCGGGGGACGCCGAGCAACAAACAAGAAGCGCGCCTGCACCAAGGGAGCGACTGCCACCCTTCTGGGGGGAGAAAGGTCTCAAACATGCAAAAAAAGATTTGTCGCCGGGCGAGGGAGAAGAGCCGTCCAGTAAGAAATAAAGCCCAACAAAGGTGAAAAAAGGGAAAGGTAATACAAGGGGGAAAGGGCAATGGGGGCGACTCAATATTCCCAAAACCGGTGCGTGTGTTGGGGGGCGCCTATGGAAGGGGAAGTCTATCGGGGAAACCGCGGCTGCACTGCGTAAAACTCAAAACCAAAGGTGAGAGAAAGGGTGAAATCGGCGACACCAGGGCCGCACTTGTCACACGAGCGTCAAAGCAGTAACGTCAGTAGGGGGGGTTGCCTTGGAACGAACAACAAAAGGGACGAGGGTAGACCCTGGGCCAATGTGTTGGCTATCAAATCTGGCAAAAAGACCCGGACGGTAGGCTGGTGCATTTCGGGACGGGAAAAAGGCATGGAAAAACCGCAGGGAAAAATGAAAGGGCGCGCAACCAGGGAAGAGCGGAGGGGGGGGTAACGAGGGAACAAGTCACGATTGCGGTCGGGGAATAAAACGGAAAATGTGGACTTCCTTTCCTGTCTTCGATTCAGTGGGGTGAACGGGAGCCAATATTGAGTTAAAAAAGTCAGCTTGGGGGCGAAAAACATGGGAAAAAACAAACGAGACGATTGCCAGAGAAAAACCTGCTTCTGTTGGGGGGACAAACGGGAAAGCGAAACAAAGTCCCTTCCTCCTGAGTCGAAGCTCGAAAAAGAAGACCCAGAAAAGACCACTGTGGGCAAGGGGGCTCTTGGTTCGGTCCTTACAAGGCTCACGGGAAATTTTCAGTAAGGACGGAGCGCTTGAAGCAGCGGATAGACATGTGAGCTCCACGGGATTGGTGCACTATCAAATACCTTTGAGGTCAATCATTCCCTTCAACTGAGTGGGGGGGCCAGGGGACCTTCCTCCGTGGTTAAGGAGCACATCAAAAAAAAGACAGGCGTACCAAGCGACAAGGAGCCGGGGTTGGGGTTTCGTCATCGCTAAGGTTAAGTGCTAAACAGATGGTTGGCCACTCTCCAGAACATGTCCCGTCGGGTGGGAACTAAGACAGGCTTGAAGTCGTGGGGGTGAGCAGTTCAACCTTAAAAACCCGTGCACCGGGACGGGGCAAAACGGCCCAAATCCACCTTCCTAGAAAGACAAGGGCCTTTAAGCCGGGAAGAATCACTACCGACTAGGAAGGGGGGGCACGGCCTTGAAAAAACGAGCGGGAAGGGTCCAAGAAAGCTCTCCCACACTCGGGGAACTCCATTTGTGCAATCGGGCCACCTCGGGTCCCAAGCCGTTAGTGATGGAAAGAAAAAGGACATCGAGCAGGTCCTGTCGTGAAAGACTCAGTTAGCCAACACCAGTGACGGGTGCAGTTAAAGGGGACGGACAATCCTTGGAAATCAAGTAGAAACGTTTGGTTTAAAAAAAAAAAAAAAAAAGGGCAGTGGGAAAGGGGGGGGGGGAGAAACTTTTGGGGGGCCCAGAGGCCTGGGGGTTGCTTGGAAAAAACAAAGGCCCGGGCAAAGAGAATTAAAGCAAAGAAAGAAATAAGAGAAGAAACTGGCACACGGGTGGGACCAGGAGTGGGGAAAAAAAAAAGGCGGTCCTCCTGTCCCGCTGCAGCCCGGACTCGTGAGGAGGGTGAGGGGGGGGGCCGGGTCCAGGAGATTAATTCTACGGAACCAAGTTCCTTGACTGAGAAAAGCGAACATAACACTTAGACGAGGGGGACTTCTGGGTGCAAAAAAAAAAAACCGGGATGCGGGGGGGTACGAAAAAGGGAAGGAGTGGGGGGGGGGCGAGGGGGGGGTCCGGGTCAACACAAGAGAGGGGAAAAAACCAGGCTTCTGGGCAAATGAAGAGGATTATAGAAAAAAAAGGGTGTGAGCCTAATTACACGAAAAGAAAACGAACAAATCGCTGGAATTAAACGGTTCAAAGGGGTCGGGATGCAAAAACAGTTGACCTTGAGGATAAGACTGGTCAGGTCCACTGCATCAGAGAGGAATTGATTAAAGGAGGAAAAGTGGTCTTGTGGGGCCTGGCCCGCGAACCCCCCCAGCTGGCTGTCTGCTTCACAAATGACTGTGAGAAGCAGGAGAAAACCGACACCACGGTGAAGGGTACTTTGAGGGAAAAGTAAAGAAAACACAAGAGAGTGGGGGGGTCAGAATTAACCAAATTCACGAACCCCCGCTGGTTTTTCTTGACAGATGGGGTCAATTAGGATTAAAGGGGAGCAACAAGGGGGGGATGAAGTGGTGAAGATCATAAGCGGGTAAAGGACGAGTTTGGCGGGCGCTCATTAAGGATTATTCATCGCGGAGGCACGGGGGTTAAGCGGCCGGAAAGGCAGCTACACGCTAATAAGTTGGGGGAAGTAAATGGTGAAAGGGGGGGTTTGCTAGGGGGGGCCGAAAAATAAAAAGGGAACGTGGCCAGCCACGGTTGGGGGGGGTTCCACCGGAGGGTCTGTGGCCGAATTTGACAAAAAGAGCTTCCAAGAATGTTCAAGCGCTGTGAAGCATGAGGAACAAAATGGGTGGGGGTCTAGTCTAAAATAAGATACGAAATCGCGGCAACAAAAAAAAAAAACCAGGTGAGACGACTGGAGAGATGGGGGGGGGAGGTTGGGTGTCACTCAAGAAGAGTTCAAAAAAAAAAAAAAACTTTGGGGGAGGGCGAGTTGATGGTGAAAATGGTGCAACAGACGCCATGCAAGAAAGAAGTCAGTGGGGGACATGGGGGGAAAACCAGGAAAAAGGCCGAACTTGGTAAAAAAAGTGGACCCGTGAGTGAAAAACTCGAAAAGACCGCAGCAGTAGGGATCCTGGATCAATGAATTAGGGGGAAAAGAGCCGGCTAAAAATCAGTGCACGGAAAAAAAAGGCACATACGAAACAATTTCCGTCAAAAACCAAAAAGAAAAAAGACCACAAATTCCACGGACTGTGCAGGACAAAAGTACAGACGGGAAAAAATAACCGTGGGGCAAGCGGGCGGGACCACGTTTGGCAGGGCCGCTTAGCAGTCAAGAGGAAAAGAGGGGGGAAAGAAAGTTAGAAATGTGGGGGCGTAGGAGGCGAATAAAACAAAGAACGGTCCCTGCCTCACGAACAGGGGCGTGCAAAGAAGAGACCTGAAAACCCCCCGTACGAAGGGATGTCCAACGGAAGGGCCGCTGGGAACATTTGAATTCGCGGGTAAACATCGTACCAGAGTGCCAACTGTAGGAAGGGGAGTGGTGAAATGATCGATTCATGATGCTTCAGGTCAGCAAAAAACAGCAATTCGGCACTGCATACCAAAAAAAAAAGAGGGTTGGAAAGCCAGAAAGCTGGATGGATGCCAAAGCAAAATTACACGTCTGGTGTAGAAAACTAAGTCGCGGAGCCGG
>Ga0179591_1356356_pt1 | contig 11866 bp, 6 predicted proteins | sample CZOMad2_1_08_16f_FD_182891 | JGI IMG/M metagenome (GOLD analysis project Ga0179591, IMG submission 182891) | Vadose zone soil fungal communities from Angelo Coast Range Reserve, California, USA - CZOMad2_1_08_16fungal (PacBio error correction) | ecosystem: Environmental > Terrestrial > Soil >...
CCTCTTTCGTATAAGGAGCGGCTGCACCGAACGAGGTCAGAGATTCTTGAAGCGGCTCCCTATCGCGCTTCAGCCCGTAAGCTCTATGGAGTCGAAATTCCATTCAGACGAACCCTGCGCACTCAGTGGAACTTTCACGGGGGTTCTTCGGGACAGACCCATTCCGAACCAAAACGTTCTCCATCTGCCCAGTTGTAAAAAAAGCTCCCCCGGGGAAGGACGCCTATCTCGCAGCAAGGAACCGTGCGGAATGAGAATTCGGCGATAACCAAAAGGGAGTCAATTCCGCCGGCCAAGGAAAAGAAGTCTCTCTCACGGGAACGCTGTTGTCGTCCATGGCCAAAAGCAAGCTTCTAAAGGGACAAACCTCTTCCGTCGTAGGGAAAGGCAAGCTCCTTCCTCCAAAAGTAAGAGCGACTCTAATGAAAAAGGAACTCCTTCACGAAAGGTCACTCTATATTTTTGAAGGAAGAATCCGGACTTTGAGAACTCGGACAACTGGGGTAAGCAGCGGTCTCCGTCGGTAAGTCCCCTTAAAAAACGGTGTCCTTGCAGGATACGCCGACCCGAGAGTCTTAAGCTTTTCCAGGATCGAGCGTAGGGTAGGGTCTGGCATCTCCCTTATCCGTGGAGATGGGGTGGGGGAAGGGGACGGCTTCCTCCCGGAGAAAGAATACCACAGACACGCACATCAAGAGGCAATGAAGCAAAGGCAGATGAAGGCACTGGCGCGCCTCTGAACGACGGTACATCGAGCAGTTCTGTAACAAGGCCTACAAAAAAAGGCTGCACCCTCTATCCTGAGAAAAAGACGTAATACTGGGATCCCCTTGCTAAGCCTATTTTACTGGCCTCTTCCTCCGAAGCCTCCGGAAAAAGGAGGGGTCTCCTCCTCCCGCCGAGAAAGGGTCGTGGTGGAAAAGGGGGGGACGCTGGGTAACGACACCTTGGTAGACTTCCGTGCGAAAAAAACTTCTCATACCCAAAACGACAAAGGAGAAAAATCTCCTGAGATCTTCCTCACCGTATAGAAAAAGGCCCCCTCTTAATCCCGTTCCGCATCGACAGAACCGCAGGTTTGCGAAGACGACTAGGGAAGGACCGAAGCCTCCGCCCGACGAGCGGGGTTTGCACCAGTAAAGGGGTATCTTCGCGGCTATGGCTCCGTACGACTTTCTCTTGAGAGAAACGGATGCCAAGGCATCAGGAGAGTCCTTCCGTCGGCCAAGGAAATCTCTTCCAAGAAGGGGAATCAGGTGGCGGAAAAGCGGGGTGAAAAAGACCGCACGGGAGAAGAAGTCGTCGCGTTCGAGGGGTCTTGCCTCGCGCTCACACAGCGGAGGGGGGAAGGAGAGCCTTCGACGTCAAGGGCTCCCTAACCCAAAAGAGATGGATGTTCTATCCCTAAGTCTACAGTAAACAAAAGGGCCCTTTTACTAAGAGAGTACCTGGGCTGAATACTTGTTCTGCAGAGGCGACCGAGGGGATAGTGCGAGGAGGGGAAAAAGAAAAGGGATTCATTCTCTGACCATTAGGCGGCTCCCTCTTCCGATGGGAGAATATAAACCCTGAGAAAAAGGACATGGAGGGAACCAGCTGAGGGTTCCTAAATGGGAGACCATGAGGAACACCTCCACAGAAATACACGTAGACAAAAGATTCCCCCTTATTTCTTTGGAAGAAAAATCTTAAGAGTGGACAAAGGGTGGCCCCTAGCCGGGAAGTTCCCCCGCAAAAAAAGGAGGGAGAAAACGTCCATGATCTAAAAGCTCGGCCCCAAAAAAGGCGGGCTCTAGAAGCGCGACTGGGGGTGGGGTTAAGAGGGACCGGGGGCAGAACCTTGCCACCTCTGGAGGGATTCCAAAAGGGGAAGACACAAAGAGGGAAGTTCTAACGGAAACCTACCTGCCGGCGGTCACTTCCTACGCATGAAAAGGAGAAAGTTAATTGAGTTCTTTCAAGGAAGCACCCCTGCCGCGTCCAAAGGGGAGGGGAGGGATCCGAAAGGGAAGCGCGGTGGGTAAGGGAAGAAAGGGACTGTCTTATCCTGATCGGAGCCTTCCTGCGAGAAGATAGTCCTTCTCGCAGGGGGAAGAAGAGCGGTACGGAAAAGACACGTCAGCAAAAGTTCTCCTTTTCAGGTCGGATCTTCCGTCTGCACGTCGGGGGAAAAAAAGAAAGATCTCCCTCGCCCTGCATAGGGGAGTACGACCTTACCGGTTCAGAGGGAGTGTGCGGCCGGGATTGAAACGAAAAAAAGGGGTAAAAAAAAAACTTAGGCAGGAGGAAAAAGAGATCACACTTTTTATGTAAAGGCAAAGACCTGCTCAACAACCCAAGAGACGCGGCCTACAAGTACATCCTTACCGAAAAGTCGAGAGGGAAAAAGGAAGATATCCTAATTCCGAAGGAGGGGGGAGGAGACTGGAAATGCGAGAAGCCTTTTGGATCCGAGAGAGTGCCTTCCATCAGAGAAGTCAAAACCCGGGGAAAAGACCTATTCCGGAAAGAGCATCCCTCATCCAGACGGAGAGGGTGAAATGTCGAAAGGACGCCAGTCCAAGAAGGAAGAAAACTTCTTATGGGCCCCGTCTGAGGGAATCCTCGTGAAAGATGGGGGAGAATCTCCGAAAGTCTTCAAACAGTCTAGAGCAATTCGAGGAAAGGAAAAAGGAAAAGACTTCATTTCGGTTAAGGGAGACTCTACGGAGGAAGAAAAAGGAAAAGGAGGTTCCTTGTGGCACAGAAGGTCTTCAACGGTGACGAGCAAAATTCCGTCAGCATCCCTCCGGCTAAAAACGGAAAAAAAGGGGTCCTAGCCTGCAAAAAATCATATCATGGGAAGTGATGAGAGGCTCCATGGGGAAAAGAACGCCGGATCTCAGAGAAAAGGGGGACTCTACATCCAAAGGGAAGACCTCCTTTGGAATCCAGGAAGACTCGATAGGAAGGGGAGGAAATGGATGCCTTAAAGAGAATCCCTTCTTGCTCGACTCCCGCTTTACCCATTCAGAGGAAAAGTTCTCCCCTCGAGGCCTCCTCCCCCATCGTCAAATTAATGTCCTCAGAGGGGGAGAGGTGAGGACCCATCCCACGACTTAATGAAATCCCCGTCGAAAATGAAACACATAGCGAGGAGAAACATTTATGAAAGAGCAAAAAAAGGGATCTCCATTCGCGGTTGACGAGGGCCGTTCCTCTACCATGAAGAAGGGAAGTGTACTTTAAGACTTCTAAGGAGAGCCTCCTAAGCGAAGGGAGGCGAGATGCCCAGACCAATCAGGAAAAAGAATTCCCCTTTGCCTTCGGCGGAGCGTAGCTTTTCCGCGCCACCTAAGGAGGGCCTTCTCAAGATTCTGTAGAAGCCTGAGTTGCCGTTGTACTCGTTCAGAACGGAACCTTTCTAAACACAGATGCCCGGAGAATCTTCTCCTCGAGGATTCTGCCAAGAAAAAACACCCCCCCCCGCTCCTCAAACTTCCGTAAAATAGGTCCCCCAAACTAGCTTCTGAGAGACCGTCATCCAAACAGTCTCTCGGGACAGCTCCCCGATCGGTCGAAGGAAATGCGGGACGGCGTAAGGGAATCTCTAGGTCCAGGAAAAACACCTTGGAGGGCGCTGCCGGGGGAAAGAACTTTGGACTTTTTTTGGAGAATTCTTCTTCTCATGGCTGGGGCTCCCAAGAAGAAGAGGTCGTGGAAAATTCCGGGAAAGACCCCCCCTCTCAAAATCTTGCCCTTAAAAGCGTTCTAGGAGGGAAAAGAGGTTTCTTCTTCTCCCCCCTCTCTTCTGGGGGCTTCGTAATCCTTAAATAAGAGAGAACGGTTTCTGCAACTCCTTGTCCATTCGAGTCGCCGGCTTCTTTACTCAAAGGTTCTTAGAGGAAGAGGCCTTTCCTCCTCCAATGCGCTCGGTTTCAGCAGTGGACTCTTTAAAATAATGAGGGACCTTTTCCTCTCTAACCTGTTCCTTTTACTATACAGATCTCTATTACGTCTTGGTGAGATCCAGGGGGATTTCTGCCCAGATCTCCTTCCTCCCTTTCTCCCCGAAGACCAACCACGGGGGGCAAATGTAAGCCCGTCACTGGATCCTCCCCGTCCACCCCTCGACGACCAGAACTCGTGCCGTTGCTCCCCAGGAAAGAGGGACCTTGAATCCCCCTCTCCAGGGGAATCTCCCATATGGAGAAAGTGACCAGTTCTTCTCTCTTCCCCGGATAGCAGAAGGCCTTAGCTTTCTCCCCCTCTAGGTGCTCCGAAGAAAAGCCCATTTTCTGCGGATGGAAAGGACCCCGCTTTTCAGTAGGAGATCCTAGGCGCCGCTGGGGGAGTTCTTCCGAGGGAGGGCTTCCTTCAGTTCTGCCTTGTGACACATACTCTCGTGAACATACACCGGACGAGAGGGGTGACCTTTAGTTTTTCTTCCGTAACGGGCTTTCGCAGGTTGAGGAATCTCCTCTGTGGGCGGACCACTCCCTCGGTTCCCCTCTTGACTTCTCCATGGAAAAAGTCAAATGATCTCTACTTCGTTGAGCCTTCGAAATGAACCACGCGTAACGTGGAAAAAAGAACCTGACTCCTTCCCTCAACCAGTTCCTGGAAAGGCGCGAGATAGGACGGCCCCCCCGGAGGGATTTCCGACCACGAAAGATTGAAATGAGGGGTCCAGGCAATACCCAAAAAAAAGGTTGCAAGTTGTTCGCAATGTACCGAACTTGGGAGAACATCCCCTAAGAGGGCCTGGGTCTTCATGCCTGGGGTTCGTCTCCCCGGAGATTCCTCCCCGTACCCAGACAACGGTGTGACGGTAAAATCGCATCCGGATTCTTCACCCTCAGGGATCGAACACATTAGCAAACAAAGGGGGGACCCTCTTGATAGGTTATCGAGGTGAAGCCTAGGGCGGGAAAGAAAAAAGCTGCACCCTCAAGGGCTTGGGGCAAAGCATATCAGCTTTCTTGGCACTAGAAAAGAGCAACAATGGGCTGAAAAAGAAACTCATTCTCGTGTCTTCGTCCCTTGAGTCCCGAAATGAAGAGACTCTTCATTAAAAGGTTATCGCTTGGGATGCTCCCTACCATGAAGACCTCTGACCATGGAGGGTTCGGCCCGCGAAAAAAAAAGTTGTCCTACGCCTATTCAGAGAACTTCCCGGAAAAAAGGAGGACTAAAGCCCCTTCAACGGGGGGTTTTCAATGGAAGCCTGGCGAGAAAAAAGGAGGATAACAGGCTGATGGGGAGAACCCCCCCTTTGGAGGGAACTCTTTAGCGGGGCGACCCGCCCGCGAAGACACTCCCGCACGGGAGAGCTCCTTCCTCCAACATCTCCTAGGGGCCCCCGAAGTCCGGTAAGGAGCCCTCTTCCCTTCGGGTCTCATTTTTTTGAACGAGAAGGCCGGGGAATGTCCAACCTTTTGTGACGCTCGAATGACGCCTAGGCCCTCGGGGAAAAATTCCACCCCGTTGGGTCAAGATCCTCTCTGAAGAAGAAGAGCTGGACGTTGGGGTCCGTCTATTCTGTTCGAAAAGCTCTGGTGCAAGCAGACTTTATTGAAAAGGGTTGGTCTTGGGAGGTGGGTTTTTTTCCTTAATGTATCCCAGTTCGAGGGGTCTCTTCAGTCTCCTCTCCACTACACTCCCCCTCCCGATCAGATGGAAAAACCCTTTCCCTTAGGAAGTCACTTGCTGAAAGTTAAAAGAGGAAAAGGCCTTTAAGGAAAAGGGGATTCCCGACGAAAGGAAATGCCTCGCAATCTTGCAGGGGACTAAGGAATCTCCCAGTTACGCCTAGGGGGAACCGTCTTCACGATGGAGAGGACAGAGGGAGATCCTCAACCAGGGGGCGCCTCCACGCCGCGTCTTGCAAGGAAAAAATGTCCAACATCGGTCCCTCTCCCTCCAGTGGTGCCCATCCCCGGAGCTCCTTCCTTGCGGAGAAAGATGCCGTCACATCACAAAAGAAAGGGGCCCTCCACCGGAAAAACGATGTGAGAAGGACTCTGCCAAAACAAAGACCCCTCAGGAAAAACTATCTCGAGCCTTCGAAGGCGGCCTACGAAAGAAAGAGATTCGGGACTCCGTACGATCCCGGTCGTGCAAGAAAAAGGTCCGAAGAAGTAATTCCTCCTGGAGGGATCAGCCCGGATGAGGGAACGAATTAAGCCGAAGAACCCCCATCCAAAGAGAGAGGCAGCTTGCCCCGAGAAAACGACTTCCGCACGAAGAGTCAAAGGGTAAAGAGTCAGGGTTTTCCGGGCTAGAAACCCTTCGCGGAGAAGACCGTCTCGAGGAATGAGGCCTACTGCCCTACCCCTTCCGGCTTGGGGTAGCTCCCTCCGCAGCGAATGTAACACTCTCGACAGAGGGGGGAAAAATGGAAGAGAAAAAGGAAAACTCCTTTTCTCAGGGGGGAGAAGGGGGCGGCTCTTTTACTTCTTGATGGGACGGGGAAGCTCCAAGAAATGGAGGCCTGCATCTGAGGGAAAAAGGCCTCACCTCGGAGAAACGACGCTTCCCCCCCTTAGGAAGGGCAGCGGGCTCGAATCGCGAGACGAGAAGAAGAGAAAAAAACCTCACAGAAAGGGCGATTAATGCTCTGGACACAGTCTGGAGCGATGGAGCGGGGAAGAAAGGGTGGATCCTATGCCGCGGCGGAGAGAAAAATTTTATCAAGATGAATAAGGACAATTATAGCTAAAGAACAGTCACTCACCTCGGTCTTATACGAAAGAGACGACTTTTTTGGATGGAATGGGGACCTGTTGTAAGAAAGGGGGAACCTTCTTAATGCCCCCCTGCCCTGGAACTCCGCCGATTCAGGGATCCGACGTCACATCAAGAAAAACTGCCGGCTGCCGAATCCTCTCCTAACTAAAGGAAATTCCGTGGAAGAAAAAAAGGCAGGACTTTGAAAAAAAAGGAAAAAAAACTTCGCGGCGGCAAAAAAAGGGTATTCTTTCAAGAGGCTTTTTTACTGGAGACGGCACAGGAACCCAAAGGGGAGGCCTTCATCTTGAAGAGACCTCTTCTTCCATTAACTTATATCCTTTTAATAGAGGGGTGGAATCCATAGAAGCATCCACCATCTTTGACAGAGGGGAAGTTTCTCCCATCTCGATAAAAAAAAGGTCTTCAGCGTTCGCTAGAGAAAGGACATGCTGAGGAAAAGGAAGGGGAAGGGACCCCCTTTCTCCAGAGGGGAGGGGTTCGTCCCGTGTCTTAGGATAAATTGGTTCGATAAAAAAGGCAAAAACCAAGTATAAAGGTAAATTTCAAAAAGAAAGAAAACCCGCGAGGACCCAATGGAGTAATTCCTGACTCCTTAAGGAAATTTCTCTTCACGGCCAAAATCCTCCTTGTTAGAAAAAAAGGAAAGCTCAATGGTCTCACTTAGGAGAAAAAATTTTTCCTTCCCGTGGTGGAGTACGCTTTCCCGGAAGAAAGAATTCCCAAACTGAGGAAGAAAAAATTCCTTCTCCGATAAGAAGAGACATAGACGGAAAGAGGGGTTCATTTCAAGGAAAAAAAAATAAACAGCTCATGATCTTATCCCGAGGAAGGATCATTCTAGGGAAAAGGGTGCGAAATCTCCGAAAAAGGAGCGTACCTTAAGAAGGAAAGAGGAGTCTCTTAATTTAAAAAATTCAGTTCTGTTTCGAAGCAGCGGGTATCCGGACGGATCCAGAGGAAAAGCTGGGGGGAAATCGAGGAAGAAGGAAAGTTTCCGATCATCGTCAAAGTCCCTCTCCAACACCCCAAACTAGGCTCTAACAGGGACCCCTCTCGCGGTGTTGGTGCCGGAAGTGAACCCCAGTAAGAAAGGGACGGGGTGGAATCCCTTTTTAACTGGTACCAATCACCGTTCAAGAAAAACGGTGAGAACCTTCTCCGCGAGCGTCCATCCCTAAGGAAGAAGTGAGCGCATAAAGAGAGTATTGGTGGGTAAATGAAAAGAAAGTCTTAATCCCAGGGAGCTCCCCCTCTACCTAGTCTAAAAGTTAGATTCTTTCGTAAAAGAGAAGAAGTGCTTCCGCTAAAAAAGGTTAAGGAAGAAGGTTTTTTCCCTGGAGTTTTCTTACCAATAAAAAGGACGTCACTATACGAAGATAAGAAAGCCTATCCCAGAAAAGTACTTCCTTTCATGATCTTCCCATGCCGGTAGATCTTGGGAAGGGGAACCGAAGTAGACGAGAAAGCCATAGTCCGTGGGTAGTTACCAAAACTACTTAGAAGTGGGGTACTCTATCCCTAAAGAGCGCGCTTGCCAAACGCCTCGACCTCGAACGAAGGCCCCAGCCCCAGCCGTACTAGGAGAAGGGAGGGACTCTTGTCAAGGCCTCTCCTCAGGGAAAGAGATTCTTCGTAGACGCACGGGAGGCGTGACTTAGGGAAGGAAAATTTCTTCGCACCGCAAAAAAGTCGGACGGAGGAGAGGAGGAGATGAGAGAACTCCTGTCTCGTCCCAACAAACCGGACACCACAAAGAAAAAAGAAAGCCCTTCTTAAGTCGCAGGAAAAGAGGGTAAACTATCCAACGGCCTGGGAGAGGCCGAAAAAAATGGTCGGGAAGAGGGGTTCTCTCCATCCGGACTCTTGAATAAGCGCGATTTTGACGGGAAAAGGGGTGTCGATCTGGGTATCGATTTCTGGGAAAAATCTACCCTAGGGAGGGCACACCCCCTTCCCTTAGGGACGAGAGCTTCGTAGTGCCCTCCTCGGAGAAGGCGCCCCGTGGCGTCTTCTTCCCCCGCCGCGAGGGTGCAAGAAAGAAGAAAGGGCGTAACGAAAAGAATGCCCTATGAAGTGGGGATCTTCCGGAGAAGAAGGGAAAAGCAAAGATTGGGAGTCCTTGCAGGTATAAGATCTCTCTTTAAACTCGGAATTAAGGGAAGAGAATACCTAAATTCCTACTCTCGCTGAGGTTTTCGGTAAGTGTGGGAGCACTCAGGGGAAGGAATCCTTTATCCAAAAGGAAAACCACCCCCGAAGGGAAGGATCAATCCATGGAGATGCCAAGGAGAGACTGGAAACAGAAATCCCTCGATTCCCGGAATAAACCCTCATCTCGTAAAAGAGAAAACTTCCTCGTCTTCTAGAGCGCCCACCTTGGGATAAGAAAAAAAAACTTCTCCCTTTCGCGGGGAAAAAAACTAATAAAGGAAAGGAAGATCACTCCCCGTATGAGATGGTCGGAAGGGGAAGAGCTCATGGGAAGGTGGAGTTTCTAGCTCGATAGGACCCCTAGAGAAAGGGGTGGGGTAACGGGTTCGGGACGGGAATACTTCCCTCGTTGGAACCCTCCGAACGTAAGATTTTATCAACAGAACACGGGGTGAGGGAGAGGACTTCTGTCCGCCTCTCCGGCGCAATGCCCCTCGCCAACCCGGACTTTTCCTCCTACCGGGGGGGTCCTCCCCTTCCCTCCCTTTGCGCTCTATAGAGAAGCGGGGTGGCTCTTTTCTCGGTTTCCGCCACGCTCTCCCATGGAACTGTGTTAGGCCTGGTCTTAGTAGACGTAAGGAAGCCCTGGGGACGCGAAAAGATGCAATTTCCCTCTTTCTCAATTCTTCCTTGAAGGAACTAGTATAGAGTACTCTCCGTTCTTTCCCGGTTTCTTTAAAGCTCTCTTTTTCTCCGCCTCCCGCGCTAGTGATGGAAAGCTTCTTGAATTCAAAGGGAAGACCTCTTAGTTGCGATCGGAAACAAGAGAAAAAAACACTGGTTAAAGAAGGGAGCAATCTGTTAACGCAAGGAAGCTTCTCTGCAATCCCACAAAGAGCAATTGTTCAGGGGGTAGAGAGGGGAGGGAGGAAATGGCAAAAGGTGCATCCACGTCCACGAGAGATTATGTCTTCAGTAAACCATGGAAAAAAAAAGACGAGCTTAAAAAAGTTTCAACGTTCACCTGGGGAGGGGGAGGTTGTAGCAAGACCAGAAGACATCACAGGCTCCAATCTAAAGGGGGAAACTCCCCAACTCCACCTTTTCCGATAAGCACTTTCCAGGACGGTGCAAATGGCGACGTGAAGAGAAAATCTTTTCCTGAAATCTCTTACCACGAAAAGGATGCAAAGTGAGTCTCTTTTGGAGTCATGGAGGGAACTGGGAAAATCACCTCTGCGAAGAGACCCACTTCAAGGAGAAGGAAGATAAAAAAGTAGCCTAGAGGGGACTCTCCCTCTTCACTGAGCAGAGATAAAATAGGTTTGTGCAGGAAATCCCAGGAAGTTCTGCCGGAACCACGCGTGGGGGGTAAAAAAAAAAAGAGAGGAATCTAGGAGATCCAAAAAAAGGTTGCGGCGGTCTTAGACTACCGCCGGAGTAAAGAAGGGGGCTTGTAAGCAATCTCGGCGTCGAGAAGAGCCTTCAAGAAGCCACGCCTGTCTGTATCAGGAGTTGGCGGGGGTTGTTGAGGTCTCCAAGGACCCCTTCTTGCTCTGAGGGGCGCAGCTTAGCCAGAAGACCCGAGAAAAGTTCGTCCTTAAACGTCCAGGTTCTCGCGCCGGGGAGCGCATAAGGTACATCGCGCAAAAACCTTCCCTAACAGCCGAAAGGAGAGTGCAGGAGGGAGAACGGGAGCCGAAGAATTTCTTTACGCCGGACTTATTCAGATAGCCTAGCTTGTTATACAACGCAAAAGAAGAACCAAGCTTCTTTTCACTGGAGGAGTGTTCTATAGCGGGGGCTCCCCGAGGGGGACACTAGCGGTAGACGTCGTGGAGCCCAGAAAGGAAAATAAAGACAGCCAAAGAAATCGCCGGAGGGAGCACCGTCGAGCCCCGAGGGAAGAGAAGCCTTTGTAGATAAAAGTAAGCTTGAAAAAGAAAGGAGGTATTCCTTCGTAAAAGTGGTCGCGAAACGGAAGAGGCCCCTAGGAGGGGTGAAATAAAGGGTAAGATAAACAATTCATAGGCTCCAGATGGAGACTCTATTAGAAACGTTGTCGAACCAAGGGGAAACCAGAGCTTGAGGGAAAGTCTTTCTTCCTACCTCAATCTTCACGAGGAGGCAGCGAGATCCTAAGCAAAAATCACGAAAGGGGTCCCGGGTAAGGAAGAGAGTTTCGAGGGCGGGTCAGGCTCACAAAGAGCGCTTCTTCTGCCCGGCGTCTCGGATGAGAGTCGACGTTCAAGGGGCTCTTCTCTTTTGCTGGAGGCCTCCTCCTTCTGTCCTAAAAACTCTCTACATGCTGTGGAAAGGACAGAGGGGGGGAGGGCCTCTCTACTTTGAAAGGAGAACTTTTTCATTCTAGTGAGTATGTGGATTGTAGTGGACGAAACCGTTGGAGCCATGGATGAGTTTTCCTGAGAAGAAGAATAGGGATGGTAGCAGACCTAACCCCCGTATGAGGTCATGGCTCAGGCAGGAGGGAATTCCTAGACTGGGCTAGAAGACCATGTTCCCCCAAGCAACAGGAGAGTAGGCTCTCCCGATTCAACCCGTAGGAGGACAGCCGTGGGGATAAAGAACACTTTTTTATCGAGCCGAGGGCCCCCTTTAAGACAGATCATCAAATCCTGAAGTCCCACCGGGGGAAAACACCGCGAATGGCTCCTCTCGGAAGAGAGAAGAATGGGAAAATTGAGAGAATCTTCACCGGAAAAAAGGAACCGGCTTACCGAGGAGGAAAGAAGAAAAAAACCTCTCCGCGGGAAAGATCCGTCGAAGAAACGAGGATGCGGCGAAAGACAAGGTAGGGAGTGAACCCAGACAAAAAAATGACTTCTTGGAGGGGGACTGTCTTTTTCCTTCCGGGTCAAGCAACCCATTCCTTCGTAAAAGAAGCGGAAGAGAGGGGAGCTTCCCTCATAAAGGGGATGCGACCGAAATGAAAACCTCTTCACGGAGGAAAAAGTAATTTAAA
>Ga0179591_1409728_pt1 | contig 11866 bp, 9 predicted proteins | sample CZOMad2_1_08_16f_FD_182891 | JGI IMG/M metagenome (GOLD analysis project Ga0179591, IMG submission 182891) | Vadose zone soil fungal communities from Angelo Coast Range Reserve, California, USA - CZOMad2_1_08_16fungal (PacBio error correction) | ecosystem: Environmental > Terrestrial > Soil >...
TCAAAAAGGGATTCTAACTTGAGAACTTTCGTAAACGCCGGAGGCCCAAAGCCCCACAAAAGGCTGTGCATTCTGCCTAAAGAAGGCGCATTCCGCGAAGAAGGGATTCTTGGTAGTAGCAATGATTCACGAAAGGAAAAGTAGGACAAAGAAAGCGGATCGTCAGAAAAATTTCCTTGGAAAAGCCAATGGCCAAAGGGATCTATAGCATAGGGAAAAGACTATAAACAGACAAGTATGGGAGGTGTACTGGGGCATCCGGCGGGCCTTTTTCCCTAAAAGACAACCCCAACACCTTTGAGGGGAACGGCGGTCGGACGGGAAAGTCATCTCTGTCGACAAATGGTGCGAGTGAATCAGGAGACTCCACTACCTTGCCTTAAAAGGAAAAATGCCGACAGGGGGAAGGAAAGAAAAAGCGGGGTTTACGTACGAACGTCAACCGGAGAGAAAAAAGTCTGAAAAGGAGTAGCATCTACAGAGGGGGAGTCGCCGGTAAAAAAGGGGAAGAAATACCAAAAGCGTTGTTTGCCTTTACAACAAAAGGCGGAGTGTCTCCACTGCCGACATAGAAAAAAAGAAAGGGATCACAATAAGAAAAGGATCACTCAAGAATTACCTTTCTCCAGAAGGGAGGGAGTCGTAGTCAGGAGATGCTGCGTCCGCCGTTGCCGAAAGGGGTCTCTAAGAAAAAGGCTAGCCAAGGGCGCTTATCTTGGGGGAAGGGGCAATCGCAAAGGAAGCTCCCTACCTAAATAATGGGGCGCCTAAAGAGTTGAGACACGATCTTAGGGAAAACCTCTTTCTCGTCCATCAAAAAAAAAGCATAACTTATCAGGAAGCGCGACTTCCAGTAAGGAAAAGGGAACTATGGTCTTCAGAAAAAAAAAAAGGGCATCAGGGAAAAAAAGAAGGCTGCACTTACGCCAAGGGAAGGAATCGCAGTACAAAGACCCGCTGAGTCACTAGAAAAAAAAAAAATATTCTGGAAAAAGGAGAGAGGTACCGCGGGGCAGAAAAAGATTCGGGCCATGGCTGATTTCCGGAGGGGAGAGGGCCGGGTGAAAAAGAGCGGCTTGATCTTGGTCCTGGACAATCAGGGAAGAGAAAGGGGGGATCTTTAAGAGAAGAGAAAAGTCTTAGTTGTTCTGGGGAAAAAAGGGGACCTCGGAAGGGATGCTTCTTTCCAAGAAGAAATCCGTAATGGAGGGGGGCATGAAGGGAGCAGCGTTCGTTGAGATAAAAGACGCGTATGAAAAAAAAAGCGAACGATCAGTCCGGTGGAAACGGAGAAGGACGAGAAATACTGATCTGCAAGAGGAGAGGGCTGCCTTCAACCAGGAGAGAAAGAAGGTTCAAACCCGCAATGGTCCTGGAGTGAAAACAAAAGAACCGAAAAGAAAAAGGGCGGAAAAACCAGATGTTCGGAAGGACAAAACTTCCTCTTCGGGGAAAACATCGAAGGAAGGGCTTCTCCTCTCAAAAAAACATCGGCAACGAGTTGACCTGTTAAGAGATGGTCAGGCTCGAAAAGAAAAGGTTTCATGGACAGGAGGAAAAAAACCGGTCTTTTCCGAAAAAACAACTGGAGGGGGGGGAAAGATCTATGATTGGGGAAATCTCGCAAAAGGGAACCACACGAATCGTGCATCGGAGCCCCGGGGAAGAAAAAGCAACCCATAAGGGAAAGTAGTGGATTAGGAAAGGTATCAGCGGCGAGGGAGACGGCCACGAGAAAGGGGCAGGGAATTCACTTTCAGTCTAGGAAAGGTAACAATCGTCTTCTCTCGAGGCAGGACAAAAGGATGTTGGGGAAAAAAACCAGGAAGCCGGGAACGGCGGGCCGAAGAGTGAAGGCAGCACGCAAAAAAAGGTACGTCAGGCCGGAGAGACTGCCGAGATCAGGAAAATCCGCGGCCCAAAAGTTCTCTTGGAGCAGAATGACAAGGCACACTCCCGGAGAGAGCCCGTCCCGAAACCTCCGAAATTTCCCCGGGAGGCAAAGGGCTCTTGTCCAGCAACACGACCTCAAAGCGGTCCCAAATCCTCACACAAGCTAAAAAGGAGCCTTTCGACTGCCGGCTAACAGCTAACACTTCCTAAATTTCCTCTCCATAACCGTCCAAAACTCCTCCTCTCAATGACCGCTAAGGAACTCTCTATAGACCAAGGAGAACCTGGCCACGAAGATTCACACCGGGTGGGAACGATACGAAGGCCCTTTCGGGTTCAAGACATCCCTGAGAAGGGTAAAGGTCGTTCCTGGTACTTCTAGGCTTTTAAAGCACGGGATACGTGGCCTCGAACTAAAGCGAGGGTGAAAGGGACCCGGAAGCCGTCCAAAAAAACACATAGAAGGCGGTAATTACGCTAGCTAGAAGAACGGAAGCTGGGAGTCTCAGGGAGGCTTTCTTCCCAAGGTCTTCCTCAAATACTCCACGCGGGAGTCGTGCGATTCCCGAGAAGTCTTCGTTGCGTACGTTCTCCTCTACGCACGAAGGGTCTCTGAAACTTTGAAGGGCCTCCCGCGAGCTCTTTGAACGATTAGGGCGAGGCATTTCCTCGCGGAAGGAAGAAAGTAGTCCTCGGGATCCCCGGGGGGAACAGCTGTGAAACGATGAAACTCAGAGGTGTTACCCCAAGTAGTCGCAACGTCATCTAGGGGTTAGTCGGTTTCTATGAGGTAGCGTTTTTTAAAAGAGCTCTGCTGTCTGAGTGGAGAGTCTTTTAGAAAAAAGGTTGTCTCCCGAGATTGGATACCGTGGCACAAGGGGCCATGGGACCTTGTCCTTAGAAGCACGACAAAAAAGGAGACGACCTCAAGCGGGATATTTTACTGAGACTCTCTGGGCTGGTAAAAGGGTGGATAAAGTAACCACGTTGATCAGTCAGGTAAAACAACCTGTGATCAGCGAAGGGTACTAGTTCCTCTCCATTCAAAGCCTGGATCCTCTTCCGAGGATCACTGAAATCACCATCCCGGCCAGCTATTAAGATATCGATCTGCGCAAGCCGGGGCAAACGGGCAACTTCCACTATCGAGACATGATTCCCATACTAAAAAAAACAACAGATTAAAAAGTTGTACTTGGCATCTTAAGTGCCTTTGAAGGGCAGAAAGGGGACGATCCGCGAAAAAAGGGCATCTCTTCGACGCGACGCCGTGGGAGCTACTAGGATCGAAAAACGACTACCTGGAATAGGATGAATGCTCGAGACTGTAGGCAGCGGCCAGCACCGGCGGGGGGTGTAAGACTAAAGGCAGAGAGGGTCCAACTCCAGATGACGGCCCTCAGATCATCAGCAATACGCCGCGTGCGGAGCGGGGGCTTCGAAGAAAGAAGGAATCGCAAAAATCTCGTGTCTGGACTGGAGCCCGACTCGGCAAGGGGTAAAGAGGTCCCATAGAGAAGAATAGACCACAACCATGAGGCGGTGAGGGCCCAACAATATCACCTCCAAACGGGAGAATAATTTTCCGGGAGGAGAGGACGAGCGCGCTGTCTAAGCATTCTTTCCCGAAGTTGACACGGGTCGAGAGAACGGATATTACGAAGACCGAGGAAAAGACGAGAGCGGGACATTTGAGAATACGTTGGAGCTTCTTCCTAAAGGGGACCGCACCGCGCCTGATCATCCTACGAAAGTGCACGATCTGTGAGGAACCCTTTTAACCTCCAGAACGCCATCGGGACGCAGCATACTGATCAATATAGAGGGGAGAAAGGATTCAAGTGCTGTCGCAAGGACGAGTCCTCACCGAGAGGAAAGAAGAGCGGCACGTACTCCGGTAACCGGGCCAACACTTCCCGATGGACGACGAGCAAAGCCTTTATGCTCTTCACCGATTTTCTACCAAGCGTCTCAGTGAGAGCGTCACCCAAGGGTTAAAAGGAGAGGTCCATGCTGGGCGTGATTATCGAAGATTGCCGTGCTCTGGCGTATGGGGATGGGGCTGAAGGATATGACCATCATTCAGTCGCCCCTCGCATTGTCAGAAACTAAGCGAAGTCGCAATGGAGGGGGGGGGAGGGCATAAAATCGTCCGCGCAGGAAAGATGGGCGGGTCCATCTCAAGGGGGGGGAAGGATCGGGACATGGGGTCTGAGGGAGCGCTCCTCTTGGGTCGTAGCCCCTGAAGTATTCTTCTTCTACTTCTAACAAGTCAGCGCTACTGATGGAGGATCCTCTTAAGAATCGCGCGTGGAAGTAAGCTGCTTCAGGGGCGGAGGCAACCCGCAGCGCTGCCCGCCTGGTGAGGAACCAGAGGACTCTGAAAAACGAACTTGTCAGGCCTACGCGACTACGATTTCGGAAGGATGGGGGGCAGAGAGTTCAAAAAAGCTGTCTTCGTGGAGGAAAATCAGACTGTATTCCTTGCAGCTCCAAGACCAACTCCGGCAACGGGGGTGAACTGGTCCGCTGCACGCGCGAAAAAATAAGATGGGAGGGTTCAAAAGATTCCCATGGCGCGCCTGAAGAGCAGGTGGAAGTTCCCAATCTCTCTCAAAAAGGGATATATTGGGGCCCGTCCAGGTCGGCAGCGCGCCCTGGGAAGCCCAATCTTCGAAAAAGTAGAGCGTGCGATGAACCATAATTTCCTATTGTTTGGAGAGGGCGAGCTAATTCCCTTATAAAAAAAAAGTCCACGCCGACCGGGAAAGGATGAATTCATAAAGAGAACCATCTGTTACATGTAGTCTCTGCCTGAGTACGCCAGTTCGTTGACGAAGAGGAAAGGTGTGCCATCCAGCGCAGTGGGAAAGGGGGGAAAGAGGCCTGGTTTAACGGCAAAGCCCTGCATAGAGTAGAAGGTAAACTTACGAGAAGGATCATTTACAAGAAAGCGCTGCCAGGAAGGATCGTCGCCGTGTCGAGAAGCAGACGCGGTAAGAAAAACACTACCGCGAGCCGAGCCGCCCTAGGGCCATGTAACGAGAGGACCGCCAGGCGAAGGGACAGAAGAGCGAAACAGGTGAAAGGGGAAAACCACTCAGAATGTTGCGACTAGGTATGAGAAGACAGCTCCAGACAAAAGAGGGGCGGGATGGTAATCTCAGCCCTCAAAAAGCATGCACGGAGCAAATACGAGGGAAAGAACGAGGAAAAAGTCCTTGCCTACGTGTGAATGAGAAGGTGTACCCAGGGTAGAACATCGGGGGAAAAAGCGAGTCGAGGCGGGGGAGAGGAAGGGGAAGCTCAGCTGGCCTTCGATGCGAGAACTTAAGTTTACAGCTTCCGTTCCTCTCCAAGCAGAGGGGCGTGCCCTCCCTTCTCGACAAAGTCAGAAACAATCGAGTGTCCAGCATGAGCTCGAGAAGGGGGGGGTAGATCAGGGAGTTGATGGCTTGTGCTTACCTGGGCTTACTCAGAGTTCATCAAACTGGCGAAAGGAGATGATCAGTACGTTAGACTCCAAACACCGCTCGCCAAAACGTAGCCCGACAGAACGCCGTCTGTGTGACTGGAGAAAGCGTGGGTAGTAATTCGGAAGTAAGCGGCACCGGAGGCGAACAGCTTTCAGAAACGGACTCAGAGCACGCCCAGAGAGGCGACGGGAAGGTGGCAGTGAGCAGGGGAGAGAAAGCGATAGAGGCTCGGGGGACTTGTAGGCCGGAATGGGTCCAAAAAAGGCGCACAGATGGAAAGGACCCACAAAAGGGTCTTTCCTTATCCGTGGAAAGAACACTCCGAGCGTGCTACTACCTCGACGAACATGCTGCTGCGTTCCGGTAGAGTTTTTCTGGCGCACGTTTATCTAAGTAAACCCCCTTGCAGGGCTGCGCAAAAAAAGTTCCGGATCATTCCGTACGATGCCAGGAATAGCTCCCGTGCCTTATCACTACGATTCACGGCAAAATCTGGGACATCTATTGACCTTAGGAGCGTCATCACGTTCCTGCCACGGGGCCATAGGCACGTCAAAAAAGGGAGGAGCGACAGCAACAACCACCGGGAGGAGAGATTTCCGGGGGATCATGCTCAAAGGTGCCGTTCCTCAGTGGCATGAAGGCTACTTAGAGAAGAAGGCGAGGGAGACGCTGGAGAGGAAAGGGTATCGCCGTGGAAACATTCCCTGGCTCGAAAGGCTCAGACTACAGCGTAAAGGGAGTCAAAAGACGGTCGGCAGGGTGAAAAGGGTTTTTACGACGAAAGGGACAGCGGTCACTTTTAGCCTGATGGACCAGATCAGCGGATCGACATTCGCGCGAGGGGAAGGTCGAGCGTTCTTCGGGAATTCGACCAGCTGGCCAAGACCTGTACCATCCCGACTCGGGCAGTTGAGACCAGACGTTCCATAGAAAGGACACCGAGAAGAACAACAAGCGCGTTGATGAGAATCACTCCAACTGGAGATTACTCGAATAGGGGGAGCAGGGGGTCACAATGGGGGGGGGGGCTTGTCGAGGAAAGATGCGGAAGCTGGGCCCGACACGGTTAGAGGATCGGAAAAACACGGTGAGAAGCATAAGGCCCGGGGTCAAAAAAGACCGGCGCCAATCTGGAGTACAGTTTCAGCGCAGAGGTGCGCGCTCTCTTATCCGACCCGCGAGATTGACTGAGCCTACGGAGTTGGTCTGAAAAGGGATTACGCCCTGTGGAAAGTCCGCCAGCAAGACAACTGCCACAGCTACATTAGACCCAAACTTCGATAAGCGGATTCTTCAATCATCGCCGCAGTGGAAGAGTATCTGAGGGCGTGGATTTCTCGCAGGCGAGAAAGTCCTATCTTTTCCCACTCTGGAGCCTTCTAAGCCCGCTGCCCTCTCTGGGAACAAAAGACTCCTCTCCCTCTCCGACTTCTTAAACGGATTTCTAAAAAACAGGGCGTCGCGGTCAACGCGCATGCAAGGCAAAGGGGGATCGGTCGAATTGAATACGCTATTGGGGGTTCGCCAACGGCTTGATCTGAATGGAGGTATATCATTAAAGGGCGTCCTCCGAGGGCTGTAGGGTTATCTACACCTCAGAGTCTCAAGGTAAAGGGGGGATTGCCACCCATTTACCATCGGGAAGATCGTGTGCCTGTATAAATGGGAAAAGCTCGTCATGTGCGGAGGGGGGGGGGAGGGCCAAAGATCTCGTTCTTGAGCGCCCAAATATGCGTCTTCGGCCCGGGGAGTCAGGGTGCAAACGGTATGTCAAGGAGAGGACTCGCTTACGTACCTGAAAGCGGCATGGAGGGGACTGCTCTGCCCGCCCGTTAAAGCGCTGGCCTTTGAACACATCGGCTGAGGTGACCAAAAGGAAAGATCAGTGCGATAACAGAATTGGTAGGAATGTTCGCGAGAACGCGTCCCAGAACTTCCTCAGCGCGCTGGGGCGCTCCGGACTTGTCTTCGATAGGAAGGGGGACAAACCAAGGCAACTTCTGGGGGAGAGGCACTCTCTAACGGGGGGGGGCCGATCGTCTTTAGAAAAAAAAAGTTCGGAAAAATGGCCCATGGCGCGAGGAAAGACCCTGGCGGGGCAGGAAACCAACGAAGACAACCAACAACAAGGAGGGACCGGCCCCGCAGGGGAGAGAGCCCTGTTGCTCATGACAGAACGCGATCGGAACGTAGAGCGTGCCGCGGACTGTGCGCAAAAAGAAGTTAGGAGGGTCAGGAAGAGCTAAGCCCCGATCAGCGGGGGGGAGGAAGGCCACCCGACCGAAAATTCTGGACCAGAGAGAGAAAAAAGAAGGACAGGTACGAATCGATCCGTAGTAAGGATTTTCACTAAGAGATTGGGCGCGGTGGAACGGCGGGGAGATGCTGGGGGTAAAAAACGCAGCACGAAAGTGAAGAGCAGGGAAGTCCAGTCGAGCTCGACTTGAAGAGGGGGTGAAGACCGTAGAAAGAAGATTCTATCGCAGGTCGACTGGGACGCTCAATACCGAGAATCCAAAGTTCCTCCTACAGACGCCCTTTTGAGAGAATAGGGGGGGCCAAGAATACGCCCTACTACGCTCACTCTGTTCTTCATTGGCCTCACCCAATCCTAAAATCCTTGCCGAGGAGAAGGTAATAAACATACATAATGAGGGACGCCTGAATGAGGTACGAGAAGACCCCATATAAAAAGCAAAAAAAAAAAGGAACGTCAATCGCGGATAAGAATAGGAAATCAGCCATGATGGCCCTCACCCGGGGGAAAATGCGCGGTTGAAACGGTCCTAAATAGGGGGAAAACAATCCGGCGAGTCTAGAAGGGACTCAGCGGGCCGGTGGAAGGATAGGCCTGGCTCTCGTACTTCCGGGACCGAGCGCCATCAAGGAAACCTGGAGGAGGCCATTGCTCAGAGTCGGTAATCATGAGAAAAGTTGGTAATAGGTGCTGCGTTCGAAGGGGGAGGGGGGTCAACCGGCGAACATGCCAGGCGAGTGCATCCAGTCGTCCCTTTGCTAAAAGGGATAAGGTAGCGGGGGGGACCTCTCGCAAAAACGCTATGCTCTTCCAATCTAACAAAGGAACATCTCGAGACGGGCTATCCGCGGATTGTGTATCAAGGGTGTCAAAATTCTTCCGGAGGGAGCCTCTCTGACTACTGGCCCTCCCATGGTTAAGGGAAACGGTCCGGCGGTTGGCTTATAAGATCACAAAGGCGATGAAGTAACAAAGCTGTAATATTTCGGAGCTGGCCTTCTGGGATTCCCGAGAGAAGAAGCTGGTCGCCTAGTGGGCCAGGCGTGGGGAAAGGCTCGGAAAAAGACCCTCGCAGAGGCCATTTCTCAGCTATCTGGGGGGACGGGAAGGGGTTCTCTCGGGAAGCATTTCAAAGTTATCGGGAGGAAGCCGGTTCGGCAGTTCCGGAAAGAACTAATTGGACGCATTCCGCGAGAGAAGGCGTATAATTACAGGAACTCACTGTATAACGATACAGCATCTGAGAGATTACTTTTAGAGCTTAGGCACCGCCTTTCCTGCAATCCAAGGAAGACACTGATATAGAAAGATCCCATTCTCAAAAACAACGGATTAGGAAAGAGCTGTCCTGGGCCTCACTCGCTCGGGGCGAGGGCAGAGCCCTTCTTGCTTCCGAGACACTGCCCATTCTGTCTGTTTAGCTTGTACCCCGGAGACCTGCTACTAGGACTTGCGGAAGAGCGTAATGCGCGGGCACCGAATGTATGCAAAGCACCTGTCGGGGTTACCGACAAAAAAAGTGGACAGCGTCACTTTGAAGACGGTTAACCGTAAACACGCATCGACTCGGCAAAGAGGGGAGAGGGGAGTCAAGGTCGTCTAGAACGAGAAAAGCCACGCTTGGAAAGAGTGCGTACCAGGGAGCAGGGTGGACCATGAAAAGCGCCTACATATCCAACGCTGCTCAAGATCGAGGGCCAGATCACGGGGCAACTGGCCGATGACCGGGGAAAGAGACCATTTGGCCGTGGTCGCTCGTTCGCATATGCTGAAGCCGTGAAGTTATCTATTAGAAGGAGGTAAGGGGGAACTCTGCATAAAAAAAAGGCTTCTCTGAGCCTGGAAAATCGACCGTGCAGCTCATAGCAGGGAGGCTAGGTACCTCGCGGCCGCGAATGATCAAAACTACGGCCCGTCGGATCAAGTACTCCCAGTTGAGCAGAGAAGCCATCGAACAAAGAAGATCAAGAAGAGCGTCCGTCATGCGGAAAAAGATTGGTGGCAGAATGGCGGAGGAGGCGGATCAAGGACGATTCTGATGGCGCGCGAAAAAACTTCGCCGAGCTTGGAAGCTGCCGGCCTCCAGACAGCTGATTCTCCGAAAAACTCACTCGAAGATGGCTCGGGAAAACGCCAGGTCAGTCTCGTAAGAAGAAGAGGCTTCTCTGGCATGAGTGGCCGCGTGATTAGGGGGTCTAAATGCGATGCTAAGGGCCTGAGGCTTAGGACCATAAGGAAGGCGGAAGAAATGTAGCTTTCTTGAGAACAAGCAAATTCTCAAGGGAAAAGTGGTGTTCTGATGGGATAAACCAAGATCGCTCCTCTTCGAACCTTCAGGCTTCCCTCTGCGATACATGGGTGAGGCCTTGCGAAGGGGTCCTCTTTCGTTGAAAACCGGTCTAAAGGAAAGGCTCGGACCCGGCGAAAGAGCATCCTGGAGGGCCAATATCCAGGGAAAGTCTCGGCCTGAAGGAAGGCCGGCTGCATGTCGGGGAGACACGAAGAATCAACGTCCCACAGAGGCTAAGTTAGAGGTAGTGACGCAAAACTCTCAGGAAAAAACGGGGACGATAGGGCGCGCTCGAGAAAACCTTCCTCAGGCGCCGCTTTCCGGGCGGGGGCTCATGGAGTCGCTCGGGGAGAGGGGTCAACTTCTGGGTTGAACTGTGAAAGGATATACGTGCTGGAGATCTCGTTCGTGGGACAGAGGTTGGGCATGGTTCAAAGGGGAGGGAGAAATGGCACGGTCCCAAAAAAAACGGAGGAAAAAAGATTGGGGACTCGGCCCAGGGGAATGGGGCTCCTGAACACGATGGCAAAAAGGGGGGTGGGAAGGGCATGCAGCTTCCGCGGCCAGGAAAAGAGTTGCCTATTTGGAAGGAGGATCTAATCCGGATACAGAGAGGGGAGGGGGCCACGCCGACCGAAGTTCTGTGGGAGCGCGAAAAAAGAGACATCGTCGTAGAGAATTCGTAAGGAACGTTTTGGGCAAAACCGTTTGGAAACAGCTGGGGGAGGGGGAAGGCGTTCATCACGCCTGAAGAAGAGAATCAGGTACTGGAACAGCTCGACTGCCTATAAAAGATTAAAAGAAGCCAGGAGTGGCGATCGCCGTTTAAAGAGGGGTCAGGGAAAGGGCGCTCCAAGAAAAAAAACCCGTCCTCATAAAGCCGCGAGCCGAGGAAAGACGCAAGGCTATGGAAGACTAGAGAGGATCTTTTAAAAGAAAAGAAGACTCTCCTGGACATGGAGCTACGGAACCCGAAGTACAGACAAGATACGCCCTGTGATGGTCATTAACCACGTCCCAGAGTAAAGAAGGCAGAGGTGCTAACAAGTCACTTCGGGTTCACGAGGAAATATGGCCCGATCCTTGGATCACCCGTTGTGCACTCGGGACCCCTTGCGGAGAAATATGGAAAACGATCATCCCGCGAGGGAAGAGAGACTCATCTGTCGTTGTCAAGGAGGCCTTAGGAAGCCGGAGGTCCTCTGATAGAATTTCCAAAAAAGTCGCCCTAACCGCTACTCGGATGCGCAGGCCAGATATGACGGTCCAACAGGAGATCCGGTTTTTAATGGCATTATGCTAGATGAAATCGTCCAAAGGGGAACATTGCGTAGCCGAGTCGTGCTCCAAAGGGCCCGGAGGCAATCATTATCTTCTGTGTAAAGAAAAAGATCCACCGCTAAAGAGACACTGTCCGCCGCTCAGACCGGCGGGGGACCTTCGGGCTACGTGTCAAGGCGCGGGAAGATCCGAAGCCCAGGCCGCACAGCTTCCCGCAGAGTAGAAGGGAACCCGCAAAGATGATGCGCACGAGGACCAGTTGCTTTATAGTTCACCTCTATCGGAGCAAGATGCGACTGGGGGAGAGGCGAGGACGAAGGTCCCAGAACCGTCGTGGCTGGAAAGGAAAGACCACTGAGCGGGGCATGGAGCCCGTTCTAGAGCGCTACGAAAAAAAAGAGCCTATCGATAAAAGGACCTCAAGATTGCCGGTTCAAAGGAGTTGGTGGAGGTCTACAAGTGGGGTCCACGGTGATCGGGGGTAACGCCGGTGCTGGAGGTCCCGTCGGGAGGGCCTGAGAGGGGGGGAATAAGTGCCAGGTAGAAGTGGAATAGAGCCCGTCAGAGGGGGTAACCAAAAGGAATCAAGAGAATGAATTGTCCTAGCGATGGGAAGAACCATCCGTTGCCACGGCCAGAATATGAAAAACGAGAAAAAGAAGGTGA
>Ga0179591_1371364_pt1 | contig 11865 bp, 13 predicted proteins | sample CZOMad2_1_08_16f_FD_182891 | JGI IMG/M metagenome (GOLD analysis project Ga0179591, IMG submission 182891) | Vadose zone soil fungal communities from Angelo Coast Range Reserve, California, USA - CZOMad2_1_08_16fungal (PacBio error correction) | ecosystem: Environmental > Terrestrial > Soil >...
TGGCTAAGGTGTAACGCGTTGGAACAGACGGGGGATGCAAAAATGAAATACAGAGGAGGAAAAAAGAGAGACAGTCGTGTCAGGGATGGTGCTAATTACGGGCCTGTTTTTCCACTGCGTGCTTCGTCGGAATTGTGATACAAGAGTGGCAAAAACGCGGTTGTTAACATACGGCGAGCGTCGAGGACCACGGAAAAGTTATAGACAAGATAAAAAGGGGGCGTGGAAAATCTGAGGAACCGAAAAATGACGCAAAACCATCGTGTCACGTCGCATCAAAGGGGGGGAGAAGGAAAAAACGAATCTCAACGAGCCGAGAAGAAGAGCATGGCCGAGGAAAAACTGGAAGTCGGCGGAGAGGTCCTCGTCAATCGAAGAGACGCACTCGAGGGGGGTTCGCCTGGCAAAGGAAAAAGAGTCGCGTGAAGTCGGCAGAGGCCCTAGGAACAGGAAAGTCAGACGCGGTAGATTCCTTCACAGGGGCCACTTCTGTTGTGGGGTTCTCAAGGGGTGTAAAAGAGAAGACGGCAATCTCAAGCGTGTGAAAAAAACGTAGTAGTGCCGGAGTGGTAGGGGGTCAGCCCAAGCGGAGGTCAAGAAAGAGTCAAGCAAGGGCCAGCGGGAAGGTGGGTCGGCAGGCAAAAGTAGGACAGGAGAATGCTTGGCATAATAAAAAAAGTTGATTGTGGAGTCAAAGAAGCGGTCGGGATAAGGAAGTGCATGTATGTTCTGAAATGATGGTAGAGGAAAACCTGTGACTTCGTAAATTCTAACCCGCGCGAGCTGAGGCGCGTGAAATTGGACGTCGATGAACCGTACTCTTCTACGAAAAGAACGGGTCGGGGAAAGCCGAGGGGACTCTACTCCAATTGACGCACTTGATCCGGAGAGATCTTCACATGCCTCAGAAGGGCGTAAGAAATCAAAAAGAGCGCCAAGGGAACGGGCACGGTGTCTAGAAAGCGAAAAGGGGGAAAAATGCAACGAAGGAGAAACGCTTCTCTTTGGCGCGGGGGGCCTGGGGGACGGTAGGGGGGAGCAGGCCCCGGGAAGGGGGTATGGATCAAAAGCACTCGAGAAGGGAGGAAAAGAACGGGGGAAATCTGAGTAGTAACCATACGGGAAGCAGGCCTCACGTTACTCCAGACGGAGGGACGCTGCTGGATGGAGATCTCGATAAAGAGGATTAGGGAGAAAAGAGAGAGAAGAGAGCATGGGGCGAGCCGCCAAAGGAAGCCGACACCGTGGGAAAGGAAAAGGAATCATCTAACTATCCGACGTAATGAGGAAATCTTCGGTGCTGGGTGGATCCATGCCCCAGGTCCCAAGATTGAGGGAGGGGTAAGGAAGGCCGAATCCACCTTGAAAAAGGGGCGACGAAGAGGGGGTGGCACAAAGGGAAGCTCTTCGGTATAATGAGGCGAAGAAGCAAGCTTCTATCAGAGGGGGAAGGAGGAAACAGACTGGTGGGGGAGGGTTACGATCGTAATCAAAGAGAGGAGTAGCGTGGGAGGGAGTAAAGGGGGGGGCTCATTCTTCGCGAAAGAACGTGGTGCAAAAAACGGACGGCGTAGGGTGAGGGAGGAAAGGCTTCTCGTCTGTCGGAAAAATCGGAGACTAAGGAGAGAAACAGGATATCAAGGAAGTTCTTGCGTCCACTAAAAGGAGACCGTTAACGGACGACGGAGGGAGTCAGTAGGAAGACATCAACCTCGCTAGAAGCAGTATTGGGTGGTGGAGGATTGTGGGGTAGTTCAGAAAAAATAAAAACGAACGTCATTAGAGGGAAGGGACTGCTGTAACAAAGGGGAACCGGTACGGCAGTGAAAAGGGTCGTGGACGGAGGGGCACTGGTGAGGAAAAATAGAAACCGAGGGCATTTAGCTGTGAGGGGGTCGCTGAGACTGTGCAAGTCTGGAGAACCTGTCGCAGGGGGCTCGCGAGACCAAGGAGGAAGAGTGTGGATGCCCATCGGTCATGTAACACGGCAAAAGGGAAGGTCCTCGTGCCGATACGAGAACTCTGACGAGTGCGCAGGGTTCACACGGGGGGATGGGCTGGTCGAGAAAAAAAAGTAAATCCACGGTGTCTACTCTGTATAAAAGAGGGGGGAGGAAAACCAGCGCGTGATATCGTAGGGGAAGACGTCGGCGCGTTAGAGGAACCTGGTATTAGTGCTTACTGTGACAATGGAGGTGTTTAGGTATAAAAAAGGGCGTGTTATTACTAGTGGCGGGGGGGGCCGGACACGGGGAAAAAAGTTACAAAAAAGCGGCAGACCGCAAAAGAAAAGAAGTCTAAAGGAGAGATGCTGCTCGGGGGAAAAAACTGGTTGGGTGCAACAACGTGAAAAATGAGCTACGATGCATGAGGAGCAACAAATACTCCGAAAGGCATACGAAAGATGACGCGCTTACCTCAAATAATGACGTGAGTTACTTGAAGTTTTTGAGGCAACAAAAAAAAAAAAGAAGAAGGGGAAAACCATAGCTAGTCAGGGGGAGATGAACTTGCTTAACTTTCCGGGGGAAGTGGAACGTGTGAAGGTTGCGAGGCGGGAGAAGGGGCCAACGTGCCGGGGGACCCTCGGGAGACTGAAATCCTGACAGAACAATGGTGGTGTTACACATGCCTAGTAATAAAAAGTACCTCCCCAACGGGGACGATGAGCGATGGCCTGACACCTTGAAAAAGTATCGGATGGTTTAAATGCAGGAGGCAGGAGGGTGCGAAGGGACCGGTGCAAACGACAGGCGTGGAAAGAGAAATTGCAGAAAAAGTTTCGCTGAGAAAGAGCTAAACGTGACGCGGTATCATTACTATCCGCATCAGAAGTAAAAACCCAGGGGAGAGAAGATGATAAAAGTGCAGAAGAAGCACATGTTTTGGCCTTTACAGGTGGAGGGGAACACTCGGAGGGGTGCTTAAAAAAGGAAAAAGGTCTGGAGGGACAGGGATGAAGGAGGCATCGAGGAACCGTCGCAGGAGCGAGATCGCTTCGTACGACGCGGGTGGGAGAAGGAGGAAGGGAAACTGAAGCGTATGAAAGAACAATTCGATAAACATCAGACCTGCCAGCGCGGAACTCAGTAAAGTAGGGGCTCTGACCTCGTTGTAAAGGGGGGAAAGCTAAAGTGGGAAGTATTCCGGAGAGGTCAAGGAGGTGGAGCGCTGTGTGTCGTGGGGGGCGAAGCGGTGTGATCTCAGAAAAATGATGAGGAGTGAAAGAGAGGAAGCGGGGAAGGAAAAACAAGGGAAAGCCTGACGAAAGAAACCCTGGGATTATCCGAAAAAGGAAGGGAAGTGTTCCTTCAGTGCAGAGAGAAGGGGAGAGAAAATCGGGGAAAAAGGTGTTGCTGTGATAGGAGGAAGGTGGTACTCGTCAGAATGAAGGACGTTGTGCGAACAACCTATGGCTTGAGCAAAAGGCGTGTTCGCCGTGAGGGGGGATTTTTGGGGGAAAGGTCAAGGGTCGGGGGGGGGAAAGGGACACGGTACGAATGGAAAAGGGAAGAGGGAAGCAGGAAGACAAGGATGGCTTCTGCATGCCTGCATTAATCAGAATCTCATGAGGCAAGGGGGGGTCTAATAGCTGACTAAGGGAGAGGTAAGCGCCGATCCCGATTGCCACAGAGAGGGGGCTCAAGGAATTCTTACACGTGACGCAATAGTGGGAGAAACCGGATGTCGGCGGGAGAAGTGAAGGGATCCAAAAGTCGTGAACGACCCCGGGAGAAAGAAGATGAACATCGAGCCGGTGAAAAAGAGCATAGGACGGGGAACTGGAAAGCTGTTGAGGGATTTTATTGGCAGGTAGGAGAGTCCGTTAAGTTCACTACGACTCCTTGAAAAGAAAGAAAGATCATCTTAGGGCTCAAAAAATCTATCCTAAAGAAGCAATCAGGAAGGATTCGGAAAGAAAGGCAGGACTCTATCTTTATGCAAAGGGGTAGGGGAGAGGGTTGGGACAAAGAAGGGAAAGTACACTCAACTTGGAAGAGGAGATCGGAGGGAGGAAAATTCCGGGCTTAGGAGTAACCATTCACCACTGCTAAGAAAAAATCGTGAAACGGAACAAAAGTTTAACTGCTCAGGAAGTCAACTTTCTAGACAGGGAGAGGGGGGGTCATTACTAAGAAGGATCGTATACCTCTAAGACCTCACTCATCTTCCCTTCAAACAAAAGAGGTCTTAATAAAAAAAAGCTGCATCCATCGAAAGCTTAGAAAAATTAATGCCGTGCTTATGGCCGCGCAAGGGGGGAGGGGGAGGAACTATCCTTCAGGCCGGGAGAAGAGCTGCTAAGAGGCGCGATCCATTCAGATAATAACAGAAAGGAAGAAAAAAGAAACTGTTTTGCGAGGAAGAGGGGAGGACTCGAGAGGAGTTCTGATCCGACACAGGGGAGGGTCAAATGCCTCCCCTAGGGGGAAAAGGAGGAAGGGAGAAGCAGTACTGGAGGGAAATGGCAAAAGGGGATATTCATCTCTGCGAGGGGGGGAGGTTGGAGGGGAAGAAAAAAATCATCGAGCAGGGAGAGAAATGTTGCTTACGGGCGCGTGGGAAACTGGGGAGGGCGGCCGAAAAAGGACTGCTGTGGGAAGGGGACCGACTATTCGGTAATACTCGAAGAGAGAAAGAACTAAGTACGCCAAAGGAAGAACGCTACGCCTAAAGGAACTCACTTGGGAAGGGCCTTGAAGGGAGTCGGGCAATCGGTGGGAGAAATCGGGTTACGGGAGGGTGGGGTGGGGGGGGGGGGGGGGGGGGGGGGGGGGGGGGGCGCCGGGGGGGGTCTGCGAGAATAGGCATGACCGTGCCCGCACTTGCTGCTAAAAAGAGGAGAGAGCGGGTCCAGCTCGTGAAAGTGCCGTGGCCAAGGGTTAGCAAAAAAGGCGAACATCCTAGCAGAGGAAATATAGAGAAAGACGAAAGGGGGGGGTCAGACGCAGACGTCTTCTCTTCTGGCAAAATCAGGTAAGCTAGCTTCTGCTCTAAGAGAGGAGTCACAAAAAAGAGAGGAAAAATAGAGAGAAAAAAGATTCTATGAGGAGACCATCAGATTGCAGGTTCCCCGGAGGAGCTCGACGATCCTGGGAAAGAAGACTAGCTCTTCTTCGAATGGAGACGAATAGTCAGGAAGGAAAGTAAACTTTTCCCTCACCAAAATGAGAAAAGTTATTGGGAGGCAACACGGCACTTTTCAAAAGAAAAGGAGAGTCAAGGCGATTGGGGAGCGCTTCGAAGAAAGTAATGAGTCTCTCATCAAGGTGTAGTCCGATTTGCAAAAGGGAAGGAAGATTTCGGAAGGCCTCTTACACAGAGAAAGCGGCGCGCGATTGCACGCCTGGGGAAAAGAGCCACTAGGGAGGAGAAGAGAATTAGGGTCATCTCTGAAAGAAAAAGCAAACATGAAGAACGGCAAAAGCCCCCGCCGGTAGGATACCGAGAAGAAAATCAGCAACATCGCGATCTCGTTTGGGGACCGTGAGAGGGGGGACAAAAGAAAACGATTGCAGGGGGGCCCTTCCTCGGCAAAGGGGGGAGGGAAAAAGGGACACTAAAGGCTGGTGCGACGAGCTCTTTGAGAGACAGACAACCAGGTAAGGGGGTGAAGCTCTGAGAGGGCTCTCAGAAACCAGAGCCCTCACCAGGAGAAAAGAGGGGATCTAAGTGACTCTTCCTCGGCGCAAAACGCTACCTAGACTCCCGTAAAACATATAGAGGTAAGTCGGGGCGGAAGTAATCCTCCTGCGGAAAAGTCCTCTGCCTGAAGAAGAGGAGAGAACTTCTCTCTCTAACAAAAAAGGGAAAAAGTTAAATACTACATCTACCTGTGGAAAAGACCTCTTACTTGTAAAACGGAGAAGATCGCCTTTGAAGACTTAGAGGGAGTGTTCGGTCACAAAGAATCTTACGAAAAGGGGAGAGAACGCCTCCGAAGGAAGGGTCACTCCGATACTGAAGCGAGAGAAGTTTTCTACCTTTCTTGTACGGTTAAAAAGGTTGGGGTCAGGAACTAAAAGGGGGACCCCGCATCACGATCTAGTCAGAGAAGGGGGTTCAGGAGAACCTTTTACGATACAGGGGAGGTCTTGCTCCTGGAAAAGGAAGATTAGATAAAAGGAAATGGCTAGCGTAGTGTTCTCTTTACACAAAAAAAGGAACTTCCAGTTGAACATAGAAGGGTCCGTGACCCTGAGAAAAAAAAAAGGCACCTTCTCGACTGTGATACGGTGATTGAAGGAGCGTATCGTTTTGGACCTGGGGGGAAAAGAGAAAAGAGGAAGTGCGCAGCGTCGGAGGAGATTTTCCTGAGACAGAAGGGGAGGGAGGGAAAAGGGGTTATAGAAGAGAGACAAAAACCGCAGAGGGCTGGGAAGAATTATATTGAAGAAGGAAGCCTTGGGAAGATTCGCCTCTGGCGCATAGAAATCCTCTTAGGAAAAGGCTAGTTTGGGAGGGGGGGTGCAAGCCACCTCTGAAAAAAATGCTTCCGGGAAAAGAAGTTTCCTGCATGAGTGGGGAGAAAAGGTCCTACCCTGAACTATTCATAAAGAAAACCGATGCGTCCGAGAGCAAGTAAATGCAAAAAAGGAATCCGTCCGATGACAGGGGAAGGAGGGGGGGGGACTTTAAAGGGAAAAATCGCTTAATCGAGTGAAGCGGAACGCGGTGTCCCTCGTGTTATCAGCAGGAAAAAAAGAGGAGAAAAGAGAGATAGAAAAAGGGAAATCCTACAGAAAGAGGCGAGGAATCCTTAACTCGTTACAAAGGGAAAAGGAAAAAGAAGGGATCTGCTATCTGGAGGAGACGACCTGCTCTGGGAAAGGAAAGAAGGGAAGGACTGAAATAGTAATTCAGTTTCAAGAAAAAGTGCACGCGTGGATCCGGGGGAGGAGCAGCCTGGGAGGGGAAAAGCGTCTTTTGCTTTTCCTGAAGGAACTCTCAATCTCCGGGAGAAGGGAAATAATCAGCTGGAAGGTGAAAAGGAAAGGAAAAAAAATCAAGGCCTTCTTCAGGGTCAATCTCAGTCTTGCACGAAGAGAAATAATCTGATTCCGGGTTTAGGGAGACAAAAAAAGGGAGCGTCAGGAGGGAGACCGTGCCTCAAGATGTTCTCAGGACACTCGCCCTTCAAAGGAGGGCAATCTTGAGGAAAAAGGGACTCCTGTGACGTCACCGAAAAAAGATAACGCTCGAGAAAAACCAAGGGAGAATCATACTGAAAACCAGGGTAGGTCCAGGAGAGTGGATTAACTTTTGACGGGAAAGGGGGAGAAAATGGGTAGAGGGGTTAACCCGGGAAGAACGAAAAACTTCAGTGCTAATGAAGGCGGTGACCCCGGAGCCGAAAATCTAAGAAAAAAAAGGAGGGCGTTCCGTTCTTCACTACTCCGGGGGAGAGAATCTGAGTGTCGCTTGAAGGCCAAAACAGTTCCCCGGCGCACGGGAAAACATCTTCGATCGGAGGCGGTTTTCCCTGGGGGGGGAAAGAAAGGGAGAGGGGGTGCGAGTCCAGGCTATCAGGTGCAAAAACCGTTGGAACGCTCGAAGAGTCCACGTCGATCGGCGTTGGGGAAAAAAAAGTCAGGAAAAGAAAGAAATCCAAGAAGAGACATCTTCCCGGCTAAGAGAAAAGGGCTGAAGATCCTCTAGGCGGCCAGTCACTAGCATCTACAAAAAAAATAAAAGGCTCCTAATAGATAGGAACCGATCAGAAAGGTCTCAAGGGAGAACCTCTAAAGAAAGAGGGGGTCCTTTCTCAAGGAGGCTGAGGGGCCTATGACAAGGAATCCAGGAAAAAAAATTCAGAACGCGTAACGCTGAAGCAAGAGCCGGCTCGCAGGAGGATCTAAAAGGCTTTTTGTCTCCCGGAAAAGAACTCACGGAAGAAAAAGGTATGGGAGCCGGCAACAAGGAGGGGCGAAAGAAGCTGTTGATTGGACACCAGACGTGTCCTCAAAGAAAGAAAATTTTGAAGCTGGAGGGGCGTCAGTAGAAAGCAGGGGGGCGTGCCGAAAGAAAAACCTCTCCGAGGGAAAATGTGAGGTTTGTACAGGGGAAGGAATAAGACGCGGAGCACTCCCTCAGTGGGAAAAAGAAAAAGCGGGGAAAGGACGGGGGCCGTTTCCTCCTTGCAAAAAGCGCTAATAGGGCCCGTCATCGGAAAAGGAGGTCGATAAGAATTCGCCGAAAAAGCCCGCAAAAAGCGGGACTGGACGACTTGGCGGAAGTGTCGAAAAAGGGGCCGCCAACCCTTCAGGGGAAGAGGTAAGTAGACAAGCAGGAGAAAGGGATATACATCATACTCAAGGAGATCGCTCCGTCCGGTAATAAGTACAGAAAGGGTAGCTTCTTTTGCGATAGCGAATATATCTCTAGAAAAACAGGATGAGTGATCAGTCAGCAGCCCCAGCAGCTTCAAAGAAAAGGGCTCTGAAAAAGAGGAGGAAGCGTCTCGAACGAGAGGACTTACTAGTATAAAAAAAGAGGATGTCTCCTGGGGGAAAAAGGGGGGGGAACACCGGAAAGGGGCCACGCCGGGCCACGAAAGAGCGTCGTCCAGAAAGAGGGGGAAGGGAGCATGCGGGTGATTGGACGTAACGGAGCGCAGCACGGTGTTGGAGGAAAAATGGGAAAGGAGGCTTCTTATCTAAAAGTCTCAATTCTAACAAAAGGGCGTCTGCGATGTGACCTCGGGTGCTCCGTCGGAAGGAATGTTCAGAGATAGTCGGAGCGCAACGGAAGAGGGTTCGTCAAGAAAGAAGACCAAGTCGGCCTGAAAAAAACCTCGGAGAAAAATCGTCGACGAGTTTGAGACACGTCGGGGGTCAACTCTGAAAGGGAAGGGCTCTTCCAGGAGGCAGGGGGGGGGGGGGAAAGTTTCTTGCGAGGGCAGGATTGCCTCTTTTATGAGAAAGCATGGCAAATTTCGGAGAGAAAGCTACGACGAATACCGTCCCTCGGAAAAAAAAAAATTTGTGAGGGGAAAGGAAGGCTGATCTGCCTGGATTTCCTCTTCTAAAAACAATTCTGAGAGATGACAAAAAGATAAGAGGCGGCGCGTCTCTGCAAGACGCCAGGGAGGAAAGCTACTCTGATAGAGCGCAACGGCGAGAGCTTACTGCAAAAAGGAAAAAAAAACGTCACCGGCGAATGGCGTGAGCCTGATGGGAAAGAAAGTTTAGAGACTCTGTACTTGCAAAGCCAGCCGATCGAGTTTGCAGGATGAAGGAGCGGGGAGGGCTTTGAACGCTGATGTCAGAAGGAGTGGGAGAAAGAAGAAGACGAAAAGCAGGAACCTTCTTTAAAAAAAGAGCTTCCGAGGGAAGAGAGGTGTAGACGGGAATCTGTTTTTTCCTTGGGAAAGAAGGGGACTCCAAGAAGGTGAACTCATCCACGATCAGGAGAAGAAGGAGAGTTAAGGTCCTTTGAACGTCATTCGGAGAAATACCGGTCACCTCAAGGGAAGGATTAAAAGAAGAAAGTCGGGTTTGTTTTCGCGTACAAACCGCTCGCGCCCCAAAAGAAAGAAAACCACAAACAAAAAAAAAAAAAACACACCCGAAAAAAACACACACTCCCCCAAAAAAAAACTGCACAAAAAAAAACCGGGCTCCGAAAGACGGATCCCTCAACGGTGAAAGGGGGGGGGGGGGGTAACTCCAAAAGCTGATCGACAAGAAGAGTGGAAGTCTTATTAGAAAGGAGGCGATATTGCGAAAAGGGAAGGAAACTACATCTCCAGAGAAAGAAGAGGAGGGGAACTTCTTATAAGGGAGAAAAAAAAAGGGCTCTTGAAAGGGGAGGAAAATGCATTCGTCAGAAGGGGGTCGCGTCGGAAGAATTAGAAAAAAAAAATCATAATGGGAGCCTTCTTTTATGGACATCGAGAAAAGCTTCTCTTCACCTGAGAAGAATCTTTCCCCAACGCAACGGCGAAGGGCCATGATGCGTCCTACGAAAAGGGAAAGATTTTAAGGACAAAAAAAAAAAAAAGGGTCCTTCCTGTCAAGAAGAGGACAAGAGACTCAGCACCAACCTTCCAGAAAGGAAAGAAATCGTATAGGAACATCGCTAAAAAGGTTAACGGGGGGGATCATCGACTCTAGGCGAGGTTCGTTGTGCCTACTCAACCGGTAAGGTATTCTGGAAAATAGAGGGGAAAGGGGGAAAACTCTTCCCAACGAGGAAGAGCGGGACAATGAAGAAAAAGTTACTTTCCTTCAAAGAAAAATCATCTCAGAGTTTTCCTGAGACGACCGATCAAGGGTTCTTGTGTCTGCGAAAAAGAAAAACCGGAACTGAATCGTTCAGAAGCAAGAACATAGCTTAGAGGGAGGACGCATCCTGGCGGTCGCCGGAGGAGGGGGGGCTTTGGAAAAGAAAATCTCCTGTGCCGTGACGATATTTCGGTCCAGGAAGGACACAAATACAGAAAACCGGAGAAAAGAAAAGGGGAAGGCTTCAAAAAGAAGGAGAATCTGATTCCGGGTTTCTGCGACGAAGGAACCAAAAAGCGGCGGCTCGGAAGAACATCACAAAAAAAACGATCGTCCAGCAGGACACTAACGCGGACGATCGTTCGACTCCGGGATGGAGGAAAACCGGGGTAAAAAAAATCTCTGAACGACCGTGCGACTCTGACACAGGGCTATCCGGGAAAGAGGGAGACATGGGGGAAGGACGGTGGATTACAAGTTGAGTGGATCCAAAGAGGGGAGTGTACGAGAAAAGAGGCATCTACGCGCCTGGAGGGCATTTACGAATTCAGAAAGGGAAACCGGGAAGAAAGATCTAAATAAAAAAAAAACCGTGAAAAAAAAGGAGGAAAACGCCGAAGAAAAAGTCGGTCACGTCGGCGAGAACAAAAAGGCAAAACAGTTCCCGAAAGAAATTCGGGAAGAGTGATATGGGGGGCGCGTCGGCTCTTCACAAGGAAAATCGTGAAAAAAGAAAAAACCGTTGTAACGCGCGCAAGAGGGAGGCTGCAACGGCTATCGGGGAAAAGGGGGGAGTACAGAGGGAGAAGCCATGCAACGCCATCATTCAGAAAAGAAGGGAAGGATGAAACCAGACGGACGGCCGAAGCAGAGGCCATTCCCGCTCTAAAAAAAGTATCCGCAGAGAAAAGCGGCGGGAAGACGCCGAAAGCGCCTCCTAGGGGAGTCCTGGCTCTCCGATCATCTTTATCAGGGGAAGCCCAGTCGAGGGGACAGGATGTTGGGAAGGAAAAGCGGGGGTCTTCGCGGAGTCCGGCGCATCGAGGAAAAGAGGCGGTTTTGCGAGAAAGAAACCCTAAGAGAAGAAAATCGCCAAAAGGAAATATTACTAAAAAAGCTGCAGGAAAGGCAAATTGAAGCAACAGACGGAAGAAAAAAAGCGCGGAGATTGTTGTGCTGATGAAGAGGCGCGGTCGTCAGGAAAAAAGGCTTGGGAAAGGGATCCGGTCCTCAGAAGGGCCGTTGCGGCGGGGAAGAGTTCGTAGAAAAGGTGGGAACGAGAGACTCTTCTACGCGGAGCACGACTAATCGTGGGTGGGGCGTGGGGGGGGTTGGGAAAAGGCCCTCTACAGCCTTTCCGCCTTTAAACAAGAAAGAAGGGCAAATAGGAAGAAGAAAACGCCTATGAATGGAAACTTCTGCTCGGAAGCGCGAAGGATTCAATCCTAGCTCCGATGAGGCGCACCGGGCCGTGGGTCACAAATAACCGGTCAGTGTGGAGGGGGAAATGAAGAAGAACTCTCGAGAAAAAAGATAAAGAGACTCCCATCTGGGGGGGGGGGTGTCAAAATAATAAGTCCGTCGTCTCGTCGAAAGGAAAAAGGTGTAAGAAGCTTCTGGGTCTGGGGAGCGAAAAGAG
>Ga0179591_1290631_pt1 | contig 11864 bp, 8 predicted proteins | sample CZOMad2_1_08_16f_FD_182891 | JGI IMG/M metagenome (GOLD analysis project Ga0179591, IMG submission 182891) | Vadose zone soil fungal communities from Angelo Coast Range Reserve, California, USA - CZOMad2_1_08_16fungal (PacBio error correction) | ecosystem: Environmental > Terrestrial > Soil >...
AGTCACTGACTCTAAAGAAAAAAGAGGGGTGCTAAGGCCACAGCTTCGCTACGGTCGGTCAACGGAGAAGGAAAAGTGGACTTAGGGAGGGGGTCATCAGTCAAACCCCCCAGGCGCTTTAAGGTCAGTTGATATCCGACCGAAAGGGAAAAGCAGAGAGGGGGAGAGGAAGAAAAGCAATCGACGATAGCGAAGTGGAACGGAGGCCTTCTTCCTTCAGCAGACTGTCGGAAGAAAAATCTGGTCATTCTAAGTATCTACGCAGCAAAATGATTCGTCTGCGGGCTACCTGGGAAGGGCGGGCCTGAGAGCGAGAAGAGGCACCCCTTCCTTCTTCTGGAAGGGAAAAAAAGTCGAAGGAATCAGTCCGCGACCAAGCTAACAAAATAAAAGAAAGTTACCAGGCGATTCCGCGCCGTGGCAACCTTCGGGACACTGCAAAGCTGAAAAAAGGGAGGAAACCAAAACTTTACAGAAAACCCCACATTAAAAGCTAAAAGGTCCGGGAGGGGCGAGACGTGCGCCACAGCGATGCCCGGAAGACCGCGAAGAACGAGGGGTTTTGCTAGCTCAAGAAAGAACACCAAAACAAGGCCGATCAAGCGAAACACGAGAAAAAAAAAGCGAAACAGGAGGATAACCGCACGCGTCCTCTTTCACCATCGCTCCCACGAATGAAACCGCTTGCGATCAGTCCTCGTGAGCATTAGGCACAAAATAAATCGGAGACTTTTACAACCGGGCGGATTCGCGATGAGCAAGTGCACGACAGGAGGAGGATAGTAATAAAACAAGCCCCGTCCCCCGCCGCGATCATCACAGTGGCGTTGCGTGACAAAAAGTCGAAAACACCACGGACCTGGGGGGGAACGCGCGCTGCAACGAATCAGCACCGCGCGCCTGATCAAAGCAGTGGAGGAGAAATAAGCGCGACACCAGAGGGGAGCTTCCACAGGTGTCGCCGTCGTGAACATGCTTGCGCGAGGGCAGATCCCGCCGAGCTGCATGCGTCCGGCATGGTCCATCAGAACGTCTCGCCGAGGGGGGAAAACACCTAGACGAGAAATAACTGGGCCCGTCGAAAACACCGGAGTCTTTTGAAAAACGATTCACGTGCGAGTTCCAGCACCAACGGACGAGGAAAACCCCCCACTACTCGTTCCGGGGACGTTGGTCAGGCAAAGCACGTCGCCGACTTCCGCGCCAAGGAGGGGTCAGACGACCCCCGAGAGATACGGGACGATCGGGGGATGGACAATCCATCGTGTGGGTGCCGAGCATCTCTTGGCTCGAGCCATTGGCATGGTGCCCAAGAAGGTTCTGTTCGGAAACCTGCAAGAGGAGCAGAACCAACCAGCGCGGAGTAGTAGGAACTTGTCGAGGCCGCTGGCGAAATAGTTCGACGGCGAATACACGCGGCGACGCAACCACCGACCTCGGGCCCTTGCGCGGAGGCCCCGCGACGGCAGGTCTTGCCGAAAGCAAAATATAGTGCATGTATCGGGAGAGGCCGTCGAGCAAAACCAAAAGGCAAAATGCGCGCAATCGCATGGGGCATCGAAAAGAAAAATGCCAAAAAAAAAAAAGCCGCAGATTCGCGGCGCTCAGTTCCGCGAAAAAATTAGACGAGACATGGAGAAGGGAAGGAGAAAGACCGTAAGAGTGGGGGAAAGGGTAATACCTCCCGCTCACACAAGTTAGAGGGGATTTAGGCCCGGGTGGAACCAAAACCCGGCAAAAGAGGGTTGGTCAGAAATACGCAACGGGTCAAAACGGAAACAGGAGCAAAGACCTGGGGAGGTCATGAAGGAGACGCTCCACGTCAATGGGGTGGTACAAAAAAGTCAACACTGACGGGGATTTTTCAGTAACGGCGCCCATACGAAACAACTCTATCTGAGGGACCGTCTGCAATAGAAGGTAATCGGGCAACGGAATTAATGGGCTTGGAAACGAATTGTATGCTTGGTGACCGAGAAACATACGCGGGGCCCATAGTGTCACGGTAAAGTAGAGAAAACACGGACTCCTTCCGACGCGCTTAGGTCATATACGAGAGCACATGGGGGGGGGGGGGACAGAATTATCGGGGCGGTAACAATCAATCATGAATGTAGTCGATGGAAGTTAGAAGTAAACTAGCTAAAGGGATTAGCGGAAGGGAATCGAAAGAGCGGGGGGCGCCAAAGGGACTGGCGCAGATCCTTACAGTCTATAAAACGCGAAAAAAGTCTCGGCTGTCGAGAACGGCGCCAGTCGAGTTGAAGACGTTAGTCAGGCATGGGGAAAAGAATAATGGAAAAAACAAAAATCGAATGCAAGCGAAGGGGTGGAGCAACGCAGAGAACGATGCGAGCTGGCGGAATGGGAAAAGCTTAAGGACTGGGCCACAAAGGTCCCGAAAAAGAACAGGGGGATCAGAAATGGCGGGCGGGGGAAGCATTACCTAGAAACGTGACGAATATTACTGCTCGTCATATATAAAAAAAGGGGGCGTGCTAGAGAAAAAAACAACAAAAGATAGCTGGGGGGGAAAAGAGAGATACTAAGCAAAATTTCGAGAGAGATGAAAAATTACCTATGTGAACGTCAGAAGTCTGAAGCAAGAACTTTGTCCTCAGGCACCAGGTGATGTGTTTCCCCGGTGACGGTGGGCGCAAAGCGGAGGTGAGTGTTCCCATGACGGGACGCCCACTGAAATATTTGACGGAGAAACGAAACACAAAACAGAATGTCCATTGGGGAGAGGGTTTCCGTCATGCGCCACAGGAAAAAAGTAAAAAAATCAATAATCATCAAAGGAGAGGCAAAACAGGGTTACTCCGACGAGACAAGGTACTGTCACATGCGACGTAGAGGCTCCGTGTCGGCAACTATGGGCGAAAAAGCGAGCGTGGGATAACCAGAGGGGATCACTTGAGCCAACGAAGGCGGCAAAGAAGCTGGAAATGAGAAAATCCTTCCGGGAGCTGCAAACTCTCAATGGGGGAGTAAAGGAAAGCAAAGCGGGTTGTGCCAGCTTAATTGGAAAATGAATCCGAAAGGCGGAAGGCCCAGAGGAGGGAAACCTTGAAAACTTGCCCTCCTTGGAAATGGGTGGATCTTTCACTTAGAAGACCTTCAAAAAGAGACGGTCAGAATGAATAAAAAAAATTTGCCAATAGAGCGGGGAGGACCCTCTATCTACGAGGTTGTGATTTGAGTAAAAAGGCCTAGAACACTCAAAAAGACCCTGTGAGCGAGCGTGGGGGAGAGGACTGGAAACAAAACTTAGTATTTGGTCTTAAGTCCGCGGAAAAATGGTCAAATCCTCAGACACCGGGGGGGTCTTATTTCGAAACGAGATGAACTGTTTGAGAAACAAAATCGAAGCACAAAGCAAGAACTGGGGTAGAGGCGGGAGGGGTTAAGAAAACACAAAGCCACCGGGACCGTGAGGTGCTCAAAACATATCCGAGAAAAAGAAACTAACTCCTTCGGCGCACTTGACAAGAGAAATTAGGGAGGCGGAGGATGGTGGGGAACTGCTTTGTCCTATGAAGTGAGGCAGATAGTTGAGGGTGGCTACTTGGCAACTTCGGGGCCGTCGGAGAAAAAAATAAGAAGAGAAAAAAAATAATAAAGTGGCCTTCAGCTGCCAGTAGTGACTGAGGCAGGGAAGAAGAAGGAGGCCTGTCGAAGGGAGAGGAATTCACTTTGGGTCCGAGTAATGTTAAAAGGTGACGACTATTTATGACGCTGTTGAGACTGGGGCGAACGCGGATCGAATCGAACACGATGCCGGAGGGGACGGAAAGAGTCGGGGGGGGGGAATGGATCCCATCGTCTTCACAAACAGAAAAAGATTGGTTAAAAAAAAAAGGGAAAGAAAAAGTGAAACTTGTCGCAGAAAGCAAATAAATTTGAGCACTGAATCAGAAAGGTCCAAGGAGGCGGGAAAATAAGGCGCACGCGTCAGTAACTGGAAAAATGTGAGGAGGAGGAAAAACCGGCGGTGGCTTCGAGTACGAAATTAGGCGAATTCACTGAGCCAGACGTTAAAAGAGGGAGAAACTAGAAAGTAACGACAGTGTGCATAGACTCGCGCTGGGTGCAGAGACTAAAAAGAGAGGGAAGACCATCGACGTTCCTGGGCTTCCCGGACCGGCCGAGGGAGGAGGGGGACATGCTTAAAAGGGTCAAGGCACGTGTCAGAGAGAAGACATTCTTCCTTCTCACTATTTACTACTGGACCATGACACCGCAGGCATCTCTCGAGGGATCACACCCATCGGAAAAAAATGTGTGCAACGCGAAAAAGGAGAACAGAGAACTGGGTGTTGAAGTCGCGCTAACGATTTTTCGCAGTGCGAAAGGGTTCACGTATCAAGTGCTGGATAGGAGAGGAGTGCTCGTATCAGCATCGTGCAAAAAAAGTGCTGACAGGGAAAAAAGGCAAAAAACGGAAGATACGTTTTGGGGGGGAAAGGGGGGGAAATATCCCGCCCAAGATCGCGGCCAAAAGTAAAAGTTCTATACAAGAGAAAAGAAGTCTTGTGACAAAAAGAGCTACGCCTCTCGAACATAGGCCCGGTTGTCACGCACGCGGAAAACACACAAGAAGAGAACCGTAGATCTCTGGAGCTGAATTTAAATAATACGTGCAGGAACCTGAGGGCGAAACAGGAGGAAAGATGAAAAAGAAGGGACTGGTAAGGCGTCAAAAGGGGAGAGGACATTCTTATGAAATGAGCGAGGTGGTCGGAGCGCTAGAAAAAGATCACGCGGAGAGGTGAGAGAAGTTTAATTCACCCCCACAGCAAAAAAATCTGCAGAAAAAGGAGAAGGCGGAAAGGAAACTGAGAAGAGGCTGAAAACCAAACGGGAGCGCTCGCGGCATCGATAAACTAAAGAAAAAGAAGAGAAACTTACAAGCCGGCGACAAAAAATATTGGATCAAGAGTCAGGGGGGGGGAGTAAGGGGGAGACTCCACCATTATCGTGGTCACTAGTGGTGGAGAAAGGGGAAAAAAAAGTGGGCACGGAGACGAATAGCCTAGTCTCGAAAGAAGGGAGGGAATTTCTCGTGGGTCTCGTAGCGAAACGCGCGCAGCGGCCTCCTTATACCCTCGGAAAGGAAGGAAAAAAAAGACTTGGCGGCTGATTAGAGAAAGAGAGCCTCTCTCTCCTCCGCATAGGAACTCGCGAGAGCATGGAAAAAGAGGCTTCATGAGGGATCGGAGGAAGTCCAGAGAGAAAGGAGGAGCCTTCTCTAAGTCGTATTCAGAGGTCATGAAAGTCCGCGCAGACGAGAAGGCCCAAAGAAATAGACATAGAGAAGAGAGGGGAGAACCGAAGGAGGCGGTATGGAGGACTACTATCCCCGACCGAAGGAATTGCGGGGAGGATGTTGGAGATATGAAGTGTGGGGGGAGGGGGTTTGTCAGGAACCCGAAAAGGGAACAGAGGAACTGAAGCCTCAAAGGAGAAAAAGAAGCGAAATTCCACCTATGTCTTCAAAAAAGGGGACTGCCAAATGAAAGTTAAATGAAGGAACACAACAACTTGAGGAATCCTCGGAAGAGGGCCTTTGCCCGGCGAGTTTCTGCTAAGGAAAGCATGGGTGGCAATCTACAGCTTCTCAAAAAAGGGACGTGGGAGAAAAGAAACGTTATTGTCAGATCAGAAAAGGAATAAAAGCCAGTCTCTTTCGTCGGGGATAGTTGACCGACCGAAAGAAAAAAAGCGACAAGGAGAGCAAACGTCCCGTAGAAAAGGATTTCATTTGAAAGTTTCCCTTCTTCACGTCCGCCGACGAACAGACGAAAAAAGGGAGGAGGAATGAGATCGGCGGAGAGGGGGGGGGAAGTCCCGCCGAGAGAATAAAGGCGTCCGCAATGAGACTCTCTAGTAAGGGTCGGAGAAAGACGTCAAAGGAAATTCAGAGATCGGACTAGGAAGGACCGGCTTCTTGGCCTTTGGAAAACCTAGGTCCGACGTCGGAGTATTTCTCACACTAGAGAACTACCAGAGGAAAAACAAAACTTACCAGCACTAGTTCGGATCGAGCGATTCGAGAAGGACACAAATGAGAACGTCGCCAACAGAGAGTGCACCCCTGATCAAAGGTGCTTCGCAAATCAAAAAAAAAAATGAAAGACCATTGAGGAGAGAGCGAAACGGTTAGCGGTAGCAGGAGAGGAGAGAGGGGGGAAGCCGAGAAAGTGATCTAGTTATTCCCAGGAACTCCCTGAGAACGTGCGAGTTTGTGGAAGGAAGACGGAACCTACGAGGAGGACCCGGAAGCGGGGGGAATGTATCTCTCTCTCGAGAAAAAACATCTCAGGCAGGGAAAATCCGAACTCCATTCGATGCAATGTGCGCATGAACCGCACGGCCGGTTCCTCGTGAACCAAGCTGGAAAATCATCTGGACCGAAACCGCTGAAAAAGAAGGACCAGCGGATCGAAGGGGGGGTCTATCTAGGTGGGAAGATTGCACAAAGAGAAATTCCGAGAGGGGTGGGAAAAACCGGCAGAAGTGAGAGAGGGAGGAGCCAGTCAAAAAGAAAACAAAAAAAGGGGGGATTCGTCGGTTCGGAGATAACCTGTTCACACAAGACGCAAGATGAAAAAAGTGTGATGCGTCGAGAGATCCTTCGCCACCCACGACAGCTGGGGAAAGACCGTAAAAGGGAAGAGCAGAGAAAGGCACGATGATAAATCGAGAAAAACTCCCTTAAAGGACAGTAAGCGGAGAAGGGAAAGGAAAAACTAAAACCAGCGTGAGGGAGCAGGAAGGAAAAACCTGTTCCTGTGTGACTTCGTCAGTGCCAATGCGCTGGTCAGATTAAGGGGAATCTTCATGCGGAGAGGGGGGAGAAGTCCAACGCAAAAAAAAAAATATCAATCAGGAAAGGGTGGCATGTTTCCCGTCGAATAAGAGGAACCTGGACGGCCGATCTAAGAACAAACAGGACCGAGGACGCCGAAGAAATCTGAACCGCGGCTGCTCCCAAGAACAGGCAAAAAGGGAAAAGAGGACACACCGAGAAAGCTCGAAGCTCCGGCACCCAGCGAAAGAGCGAGGAACCCCGGCCGTATGACGTATCAGAGGGGAGAAAGGACCGCTTGGGAAAAGCCAACGCAGGACGCCGCGGAAAGGAACAAGAAGGGGGGGAAGCCTCGCACAACCGAGACGATCACGAAAAACGCGTGCGTAATTCGACAGGGACCAAAAAAGAGCGGGGATGGGGGGCCGGACCAAAAGAGGAGTGTCTCATGCGAAGGGATCACGGGCGTGGCGTGCCTGACTGGGGGACCCAAAAGCGGGTCAAGAACAAAAAAAAACAATGTTCAAGGGACGAAAAAAACTGACTGTCGCAGAAGGGCCAAACCCGGCGCCGGACGATCAAGGAGGCATCGTGGGGGAGATCTTGGGGGGGCTTACGAGAACAATTCATTGTAAAGGGGGAAAGGGAGACATACAATAAGATCAAAAGTTCCACACGAACAGAGAGACCCACAGGTGAGAGGAGGACGAGCCAGGAGAAGGATCCGGAGTTATGCCGTCATCAGACACTCCAAGATAGAGACTAGATAGGAGGGAGGGCTTCAGCTGAGAACGAAGACCTCACGCAAGTGAAAATTAGGACACCAAAGCACTTCTAGGCAATAGACTACTCTGGAGGTCATCGAACAAAGCCGGGAATCACAAGAAAGGAACTAAGATAAGAAGAAAAGGACTCGAAGAAATAAGGAGAGTTTCTTCGGGAAGGAGCGGGAGTCGAAGGAAAGAAAAAAGGAAGGTCTGCTTTGGGGGGGGGGGCGTAATTAATTTTCCCAGAGGAACAAGGGGGGTCGAGGAGGGGAGTTAGAGAAGGGGGTTGTGAATAAGAGGACCCAAGGACGATCAGTTTCGCACGTAACTGTGTCAACTAACTTGACCTTAGGCAGGTCGCAAAAAAGCCGGGACCCGGCAAAGGGGGCCTCAACACAAAAATATCAGTGTGTGGAAGAAAACTACCCCCTATCCGGACTCACAAGGTACTGGTTCTTTGGGAAGAGGAAAACAATCGCAAGAGACAAAAAAACGAAGAAGTAAAGGGGACGACGTCTCATTAAGCTGAGGCACCGGGATTTCATGATCAAGATATGGGTAAATGGCGTCAAGGGGACGTCTCCTTTCAGAATCAAGTAAGATGGAAAAGAGGGTCAAACGGGGACCAGGGAGGCATAGACATCTGTGACTTCCTAAGAGCGGCGTCTGCTCAAGAGGAAAACACCAAGGCGGGGGGGGATTCCAGGACTAACATGCTCGGGCGATCTCTAGGCTCTCAAGAAGGGGGGAAGTGGAGAGCTGCAAGAAAATTCGCGTGCACAGAGAATTCAAGTTTATTCGCCTCAGAATTAATCTAAAGCAGCTTCGGCCCCTTCAATCGGGAAAGAAAAGATCTAGGGGAGGAGCCTAGAGAAGGCAGGACGGGAAATTCACTAGATAGGAGAGAACGGCGCAAAAACGGAGCTTTGAATATAGGAGGGGGCGCGGGGCATGTTCCTGCCTCATGTGCTTACCATAGAATCATGGAAAGGAAGGTCGGGGAAAGGCCGAAATGGACAGCGGGGGCTGGGCGTCATGGGCACAATAACTTCCATTCAGTGTGACAAACTCTCAACGTAACGAAAAGAAAAAAAAATGGTGGAAAGGCTGACCAATGTAGGGCGGGTTCGCCTTTAAAAGGCTATCGCGTACGTGTACGAAAAAAGGAGGAGGAGAATAAACAGAACAGGCTGGGCAGTAGAATCTCTAAAAACAACAACTTAGTATTATTAAAAGAAAGAAGATATGAAAGAAAGGGGGAGCTAGAGAAGAATCTAGTCAAGGAAGCTCTAGCGTCCAGAAACGCCGAAAAAGGGTCCAAAAGCGAGGAAAAAAAGGGGGGATTTGGGACGGGGTGAAAGGAGCGTTGTCACTCAGAGGGGCTGTTTGACACCATGAGGGACAAAGGAGGCAGACGTAGGCCGGCTACAAAAACCCGGAACGTCCTTTCATGAATTCGATGGTTACGCAGTCACGGCCAAAAGAGGAAAGAAACAGCAAAAAAACTCGATGAAAGAGCAGTCAGAACAGGGGGACGAGCGAGTTTAATTTGCAAAGGAGGCGACTTTGGCAGAGGCAGCAGTGAAGAAGGTGGCAAAGAGAGCTTTTTCGAGGACGGGATAGGCGATCAAGAATAAATAGGAAAACTAAGCTTGCACAATCGATGAAAAACGACCGCATGGTAGCGCTTGCGAGCCAGGGAGCGCGAATGGCGTCGAAAACCAATGTTTTGAGCAGACGTAGATGGTACCGGTCGCCTGCTCTGTGAGTCCCCCTCTAGTAGGCCAAGACCATTGACAAACCTTGGGGCACCGGGCGAGGATGGGTAGGGGGACTGCTCCTCTGAAAAGAACCGGTCAAAAATAGGTACGTCATAATGGACCTTGCCTCAGAGTACGTGGAAGAGGGAGGAAACTAACAAATGAGATAGGGGGGGGTTGCTCGGGACTCGCGGGACAAGAAAAAGACCAGAAGTGGATCCGTACGCGGATGGGAGATTATTTCAAAAAAATTGATATTGGATGAGCAAGAAGTGCAACACGGAAGTGAAGAAGCCTAAGGAACCCGTATTTGGGGGGGGCGACAAGATAGTGAAAGGGGGGGCAAGACGTGAGTCCACCCGACGCGAAATCAATCGAACTTGTGGATGGAGCACGGTAATACAGAAAAAAAACGAAATTTCCGGGGGACTTCTCTTCAGAGCCTACAGCGCGAAAAAAAAGCGCAACAGTCTGCAAAAAAAGTAGCTTAACTGGGGACTCGCAGAGTTAGGAGAGGACGAGGGGAAAAAAGTGAGTGAAGAAGGGAGCTGAGTAGCGAAGTGTACGTTTTTGATCCTTGGGACAGAGGAAATTGATTTCGAGAAGAAAAGATGAAGCCGAAGGGATAACGAGATCCATTTCATGTACCTCATAAGGAGGCGATGAAAAAAAAGCCGGAACGGGGCGACGTGCTCGATATGAACTTGAGAAGGGGAGTGCTTGTCAAAAATTCCCTCCGGATGTATTCTCCGGTCGGGGAAGAACGGTAGAATGGAAAAGCCAAAAAAAATAAGGAACAAGATTCTACCTTTACAGGGAAATTCTCGGGGTTGGGAGCTGCGGACCGTCGGAGGAAACAAAAAAGAGGGTAAACCTCAAAAAGAAAAACGTGAGGTCAAGGCGACATGAGGAAAATGGCTCGGCACCACCATATTCCATCGAGGAGGGCAGAAAAGGTAAACTCTGGTTCACTCAGTGATCTTCTCGTTTGGGTCCGGGTATGAACAAGGGGGGGGGGATTGGAAGCGTCCAGAAGCTCAGACTTGAGGTGCTGACCAAAGGAACCCTCTCAGAGATACGTAATAATAGAAGGGTTTCATAGTCCTCGGAGCTGGGGTCCTGGTAAAGACCGAATGAATAGGAGAACAAAACTAGCGGCCGGTTCGGCCCTTTTCTACGCCAGGCCTGGGGGAGAGACGCGTCAAAGGTTCCGGCCCCGTGGACCCGAGTAACTCCATGAGTCCTGCTCTAGTTGCGAAACTTGACCGACCCAAGGGACGCAGCAATATAGGGCAAGAGAGCAGCTGCACAACCGCGCAGCGCCGTGCACTCGCACTCTACAAAGACCTTGTGGAAGTAAAAGGCACCTGGGTCCTCCTCTTTTGTAAGTAAGTTAACTGATCAGAATGTAGGGATAAGGGATCAGGTGCTCTAGAGAATCTGGAAGATCGGGTCCTGGCGAAGGGCGCCACCGAAAGACAGGCAGTGGTAAAATATGACCGAACACCCGTGGGGAGAAGCAGTTTTTTACATGGCTAAAGATAAAAAAGAAAAGAACTGTCGGGGGGTCCAACGGCGACGGCGAACAAGCGCGCATCTGGGAACAGTGGTAAGACTAAGAAACGGAGGGATTGAGTCAATGAAGAACAAATGGGCTCGAGACACCAAGAATAGGGCAGAGGATTGAAAAAAGGCGTGTAGAGGCGGGAGGAAACGCGGGGAAAAGGCCGTGCGTTAGTTAATGCGCAAGTTGAATCGCATGGGGAGCTGAAAGGGAGATAGGGGGAAATCGACGAGAGCCAGGCACATCTCGAATTTCTTGGACGGGAGGGAGAGAGCGCCCGCAACAGCGCGCACGTTCTAGTCGGCGGCTTCCCGGGCATCAAGAGGAGGTGTATATGGAGAGGGAAAAGAATCCGAGGGAAAGAACTGGGGAAGAAACCTCAAGAAGGCGCAGCAGCATGGGGTTCGGCATCGTCAAAAGGATTGCTTGGGTCAGCTAAAAAAAAAGGTCTCGGGGTGAAAACGAGGGGGGCGATGTACCAGCACGGTGCCGACGCAAACAGCACGAGGTCGAACTCTTTGTGAAACGATTTGACGAGAAGGAGAGAGGCGCACAAAATCACGACGGACGCTGGTCGCCTTCCAAGGAGCATGATGAGAATTGACGATTCGCGAACCGGGCGAAGAGGGAACCGCAAGCTAGCGAGAGAAGGGGGTCTCGATCAAGGGGGCATTCATCAAAAAGTACGCCGAGACTCCCGAAGCGCCTTCTCGACATCTGAAAGTCTGCCCGACGGCAGAGAGGGGAAAAAAACGTGGCAAACAAAGTCTCATCGTCCGAATGGCTCGGTGCTCTCCTCGAGATCGCGGAGGGAAAGGAGAGCAATCACAAAGGAAATGCGGGGGGAGGCATTGGAGATAGGAAAGCCTATCGCGAAAAAGAGTACGGACAAGCCCTCAAAGCAGAAACCAACAGTAATTCCACAGAAGAGGAGTAGAAAAGGAAGGGCCAGAGGACGTAGG
>Ga0179591_1350554_pt1 | contig 11864 bp, 14 predicted proteins | sample CZOMad2_1_08_16f_FD_182891 | JGI IMG/M metagenome (GOLD analysis project Ga0179591, IMG submission 182891) | Vadose zone soil fungal communities from Angelo Coast Range Reserve, California, USA - CZOMad2_1_08_16fungal (PacBio error correction) | ecosystem: Environmental > Terrestrial > Soil >...
GATTGAAATTTTTCTAGGGAGGTCAGCCTGACACTAACTGAGAACATTTTTGATGGAAAAAAAAGAATGTGAATATCGGAATCTATTTTCGCAAGTCTCTAGCAATATTAAGGGTTGACCGGGCCATACTCATCGTTGGGAAAAGGAATCTCGTAATATGTGATTGGGGGGGAGGAAATTGATGGGGGTGATAAACCGAGGAGTCCTGGGAAAGAATGTCCGGCGTCTAATCGAACATCTGAAGAGGGAAGCTATCGAAATACCCACTTCGATAGGACTCTCCGAGGGAAAGGAGGTGTGGGGCCAGTAGATGTCTCTATTACGGCAGTTTGAAAAAAAAACTAGGAGTATAGCGGGGTTGGGAGGCGGGAGAACCGATTCAGGGTACGTGGCACGAACGTGACAGCGGATAAGAAGACAGGTCAATGATCTGGGGCTATCATCATAAAGACGTATGGCGGAATGCGATAAGGTGGAGGAAAAAGCATCTTCGGTGATCGGGGGGAGGAGAAAAAGGAGGAAAGAGCGGACTTTCTTTGGTGCTATGAGAGAGAGAACCAGAATGGAGGAAGACAGCGGTGCTGGGGCGAATTACGCGGACTCGGGTCACTCGGGGTAAAGGAAGTATCGGGGAAAGGGAAGGGGGGGGGACGGTACATTGGGTCCGGGCACGGTACTGAGCCGCCTAAAAGGAAAGACGAAAAAAAAAGGAGTATGGCTGGGGTCGAAGAAGGGCAAACAGCGCGGGAGGCCCGTGGAGGGGAGTCCGAGGATGGGCGTGAAAAGGCGGGAAGATTCCATAACCAAGTGAAAACAACGGAGGTAAAGCAGGTCATCTGAAGGGGGGAGGAAACGATAGGTGGAAAATCTCCGCATTCGTCATCGGAAAGCACCATTGGGGACAGTCAAAGCGGGAAGAAAGGGGGGAAAATTAAGTAGGGAGATCGACCGGAGATAGGACTCAAAGAGGGGATGAAAAGGGAGAGAGGGGAAAGAAAAGGTGAAAGCACGAAGAAAAACAAAAATGGGGTCGCGGCGCCAGTCTGCACGCGGATGCTAAAAGTCTGGGTTCGGAAAAAGCGGAAAATGGGACAACAAAAGCGTGGATACCAGGAGAGGACGCGCCTTGGGAAGAAATCCGTTGGGGATGGACGGCATGCGGGGGAAACGAAGGAAAGGGCCAAAGAATCAGAAGGAAGAACTGCCCAAGGGAAATCTAAATGTGTGTTACTTGGTAGAAAAAGCCTCCGCCGCCGGGCAGAAACTCGGGCAGCGCAGGGGCGAAGCGGAAGGGGATAGGGAACACATGGAGCCTATCCAGACGAAAGATCCAAAGGGAGAGCGATAAGGAAGGACGAAGGAGGCGAACATGAAGGAGGGGAAAAGCTCCAAAGCACCCGCAGTCAGGGGAAGGCAACTCGTAGGGTCGCTCTCAAGGTCGCAACAATAAATTCGGCCAAAGAAATAGAGGTCAGCGTGCACCGAGATAACACGATCCAGGGAAAAGAGGCGGGACCGACCATCTATAATGGAAAGAAGGGCGAGTCGTTGGACGAAGAGAGGCCGAACGCGGTGAAAAAGGGATTGATGGCTGGATACTAGTGGCACAAATGGTCGAGACCGGGAGAAAAAAATCCGCGGACAAAGAAAAAAGATGAGGACCGGCCTGGGTCACCACGGCTTCCTACGGAAAAACCGGCCCCACCTCCTAAAGGAAAAGCGTCCGGGAAGAGGGGGCCGGGTGGGGTCAGTATCTCTAGTGAGTAAGTACACCTCGTCAGATGTGAAAAGACGGGACTGAAGCTACGGCTAGGACGAAGAAGTCGAGCGAACACCAGAAAAGACCACGGCAGGGGAAAAAAGTGATAGGGAGAAAAGGAAGAGGCAAGAAAAACACCGCTGCGAAAGGTGACGGGGGTGAAAAGGACCTGGCGTTCTCGATACTTTAAAAAAACTCAGAACATCCAGCAGCGGGACGACATCTAAGATCGTTGAATAAGGGGGTCGAGGGGGAGTAGGGAGCGAAACTCTAAAAAGGGGAGAATAAACAAGAAACCGGACATTCTTAGAAAAAAGCGACGCGCCGAGAAGGTGAAAGGCAACCAGCTCCCGAAGAAAACTAGCACTATAGAAGAAAAAGACCGGCTCCTCATAGTAAGGCTCGAACCCATAGGCTGAACGGGAGCGTCAATCAAGGGGAATCCCAGCGACTACGTATGTGGAAGAAAGCGCCAGTGGGAAATTAAGTAGGAAAAGGGGGCGACTTCAGAAAAATCAGAACAGCATGCAAGACATCACCCATGGGATGAAAATACTTAACGGGCCACGTTGGAGATCGCAGTGCAAGAGTGGCAGTAGAAACAGAGACCAGGAAGCGGAGCTTGCTTGCAACCTACGAAATGACGAAGGCTTCGGGGTCTGAGGTCGGACTGGACGCCAGCTACGAACAATAACACAGAAGGGCAAAAAAAGGGGGGGGGGACTGAAGCAATCCACAACAGATCGAAGACTGCCGAAGACAAGGTCGTAAGCCACTCAATCACAATAGGGGAAAGAACGACAACCGTAATCCTGGTTGAGGGAAAGGGAGAGAGACCACCGCCAGCATACCGCCAATTGAAACAATTCAAAGACGTGGACGCGCTTACGATCCCGCATAGGCGAAACTTAAAGAGCTATACGCAGGAATTAGGCCAACCGACGGGAAAGACATCACCAATAAAAAAACATACAAAGGGCTTCATCACGGAAACGGACAAACACAACGGCCAGCGGAATCGAAACGCGGGGAGCTCCAAAGGAACGCTCGATAAGGCGCAAAAGTTGTGACGCTTTGACGGAGGATAAACTGCGGGAGAGGGAAAAGGCTTACCGCGGAGGGAAAAGATTGACGGGTACCAAACCGCCGACGGGGGGGGGGGAAGGTGAAACAAACAAAGTTCCTGCACGTGGAGGATGCCGGGGCATCGGACTGAGGCGCGGCAAGCTCGGCCTAATCTTCAAAACAACTCAGTTACACCCGGCGCGAATTCGAAGAAATGGGAACGAAAAAACAGATGGACTACAGGCTTGAGAGAAGAAAGAAAAGGCAAGGGAAAACTGCTTCCGGGGGGGGGGTTTTTGGGGGGTGGGGGGGAGCCGGAATTCAACAAGAAAAAAAAACAAAAATGCCAGGGGAAACGTCAACAATGCTTCATGGGCTGGCAGTAAAACCCGACCGCTTAGAACTATCTCAAAGGGAGTCAAGGACGCGGAAACAACCAATAGAAAAGAGTCGCGACCAATCATCGTGGATGAAGGACACCCTCAGGCATGGAAGGGCAGAAGCAAAGTGGAGGGCAAATCTGGGAGAACATGCTGTCCAAGGGTTCCCATGGAAAGTGAGGGGAAAGACCTAAGCAAAGATAGGGGGAGTCCGATAACTGGGGGCATTCATAGTGTGGATTCGTCGGAGCTACGCATCTCTCTCCCTACTAGAGTTCACTCAGCCGAACGAAAAGGCATATTGAGGCCCCTGAGGGTAGACCTCCACCGTGAAGTTCCCCTTCAGCCTGTAGGAAAAACACGGGGGGGGAAGGGCACAATGGAAAGGGAAGGGAAACAGAACCTCGGACATTTGTGAATCCAGGGAGAACTCCGAGGAAGGGGGGAAAAGCACTTGGAATAGCTATCTTGATTCGCGACGTTAGGCAGTGCGCATCATCACAGTATGAAAAAGAAACGCTCTCCCTATCGAAAGCCATGTATAATAAAAAGCCTCTGCCGTAGAGAAAAACAGTTCTCGACAAAGGCTTGGCTCATCCTCAAGGGCCAAAGGGGGGCACAGGAAGGTGGACCAAAACAAATAAAAGAAAAGAAGTCAAACAGCGCCACGCGACCGGGGGAGGGAGTCCTCTTCTTCTCCAAAGATGGATCTGGATCAAGGCGCAGACAAAGCGCAAAAACAACGAAGGGATAAAACCGTGGTAAAGTACGAGGGGGGAAAAGAAAATGTCCGAAAAACTCGCCTCCCGGAAAGAAAAAAAAAGGAGCGTAGCCTTCAGGCTGGAGGAAAAGGAGAAAGTGGATAAGATTTGCGACGTAAAGGGCCAAGACCAAGGGGGGGGGAATAATCGAGCTACGCCAAAAATTGGAGAAAAGGAGAGAAGAAACAAACCGAACCCGCGGCGCGTCTCCTCTAACTATCTCAAATGGAGAGGAGGGGGAACGAAATCTTTGACAGGGATTAACATCCAAAGCTCCCTGCTCTTTCGCCGTGGGAAAAAAGGGGGGGGGGGGATCCTGGCACCTCTCCTCCTCACCACGGAAAACAATAAGCAAGCGTGCGCTCTCAAGAACGCATCCAGGGCGTCAACGAGCTCGGGAAGGGAATACTAATTTTATTAGGCGGGGGACCATTCGGCATCTGTGCGGAAAAGGGAGGGTGTTTTCAAGGCGAGGGGGGCGGAGGAGCAATGTTTAAAAATCCGGTTCAAATTGACGACGGGGGTCCCTTAATCCTCCGGACACTGCTCACTACTAAAAATCAGATGCCGGAACGGGCTCTTTTGTCGAAAAAAGGGGGGGGGGGAGGGCCGGTGGCAGGGGAAGACGACCGGTTCGACTAAACCGAAACGAGAAAAAAGGGGTAAGCGTAAAAAAAACAAAGCGGCTGCTCTGTTCCGGTGGAGGGGAAAGAAAGCAAATCAAAACAAAAAAAAAAGAGTAAGGAAAGAGTGGAGAAAGGGCGTGATGACCGCCACCGTACGGAGAATTGGCAGGAGAGTACCCAGGTTTCTAACCGGGTAGCTAGCATTACGAATGGTCGAAGAAAAAAGGAAAAGACCTCACTGCCAGGGAGGCTTCGAAAAAAGCACAATGTAACGCAAGGGGAGTTTCGTGGACCGAAAAGGGGGCACGGATACGACCATCAGGACCACCAAAAGAAGCAAAGGGGAAGAGATAGGAACGACAGCGATCCGCGATGCAAGTGATCGAGTCCTCGAGACTGCCTCGCAGAAGAAAAAGTAAATTTTGGTTAGGACGTTCAGGCCGAGCTCGGTGAAGCGCAACGGATGCGTGTTATAGTCAAAAAGGGGAATGGTAGGATCGGGGAGAGGAGCACCAGTTAATCCACCACGGGGGTCCCAACTGGCGCAACAGGAAAGGGGGCAGGTTGGGGCGGGATTTTTCATTCTTGCAACGAAAACGAGAGTCATGCAGAAAAGGGAAAAGGGGTGGCGCAGCGGGTTAAGGTTTGGAAGCGCGCTGGCGCCCTGGAGAAAAAAAGGCTGGAAAAGACGAGGATGCCAAGGGGAAGGGAAAGAAACGTCTCACAAAGAGGGGGACAACGGTGGGTCGGGTTAGAATCCTTTCGAACATCCGAGCGCGTCTACGATGGTCTGGAACGGGGGGAGAGAGCGGGAGGACAAATTGAGGGAAAAAAAAGTGGCCCAGAGAGTTTCCTGGGGGGAGAGTTGTGAGGGGCTAGGCATAGGAAAAATAGTGGAAAAAAGCCAGGATAGACGAAAGGACGCGGGGGCGAATGACCAAGGCGAGAGAAAAAAAGGGGGAGTGTCAGGGCACGTCCAGTTTGGGTACGAAGTTGCCATGAGTGAAAAAATTCGCGACCGTGGACGAAGTTGTCAGGCAATCCGCAAGGGAGGTCGAAAATCCAGGGCGGGCTTGCCTCGAGAGATCAGGGGTAAAGACCAAAAATTAGAATTGAGACTCCATTGCAGAGGGGGAAATAAGACGCCTAGCCAATCTGATGGGGGAGCAGGGGCGAAAATGGGTCAAAAACCAAGGGAAACTATGATTGGGGGGGAAGACGTCAGTGGGGAGGGGTTGTTAGATGAGGTCGGGCGGGAACGGGTTTAAAAAAGGGGGTGTCCGCCTCAAGGCGGACAACGGGAAGGTGAAGGTACGGTCAGGGGTGCATTATTAGGAAGTGCGCGCCTGATTAGAAGAGAAGAGAAAAGGACATCCCCGGTCGAATGATCGTCAGAGAGAGCAACGCAGCGCGGCGGGCTGCCTTGGTGGGTCAAGGAAAAGGCCCCTGGAGGGGGACAGCAGGTAGGCCTTGTTGCAGAAGGTAAGAAGGGCGGAAAATGACGGGGGAGGGTGCTTTTACGAGATGTAGGAAGGGCGAGTAAAGGGCCATATCGATTGTGGGGAGCGCGATGAAAAAACAAACGATTCGATGAGGCTGAAAAGGGAGGGGTTGACTCAGAAAGGGGAAGGAGATTGTGAGAGGGGGGTTAGCCTGACGAAAGAGTGAACGGAACGGCAGCGGGGGGGAAAAAGGGAAGGAATTTAGGCGGTATGAGGTCACAGACGGGAGGGAATCTGTTTCCATGGATGAGGAAGGAACGCAAGGAAAGCAGCAAGTGGTTTAAGGAGATTCGATCGACCTCGGAAAGGAGCACGAGATCTGGCGCGGAAAATAGGGGGGACCATGAATCGTACGGGGGGGAACGGGGGGGGTAACAATCATTTTGACTCCTCGGAAACTGTCAGAGCGTCGGTGATCAAAAGACGTCACAAAAGCGACGCGCCTGATCGGAAAAAGAGCACCGAGGGAGATGTCCGAGTTCGCGCGGAGATGTGAAGGGGGAGGAAAACGATCTTGTTTCAGGGTAGGCCGGACGAAGGCAGGTTGGATCCCGAAAAGCGCGGCTGGACTTTGATGGACCAGAGGACGGGAACATTTGGAGACACGAGGGTGAAAAAGTCGAGGCAAGGCGCTGGCTGCAAAAGAGCTCACAGGGGAACGGGGAGTTCTTGGGGACCAAGGGAGGATGAGAGGTGAAAAGACCTTTTTAAGCCGGAAGGACGGCTGCGCGATCTGGATGGGGTGGAGGGACGAAAAAAAAACAACGTGTCTACGAAGGAGAAGGGCCGGGGAAGACGGGAGAGTGTAAAGAGAGAGCATTATAACAGGAGAATTTGCAAAAGCAAAAAAACCATCGGAAAATCGGGGTGCGAAGCTATGGGGGGGAGAGAACTCAAGAGACTAGAAAGAGTAAAAATGAGAGAATCAGGGTTTGGGGAAGCGAAGGCAAAGCTTTACCAGGGGAAGAAGGTTCCAAGGAAGGTGCACAATCTCGGGGGGAAGCGACATACGGAGGTGCGCTGGGATCCGAGGGGAGGGAGAGTGGGCAGATCATCTGGGTTCTATGTCAGTAAGGGTGAGGGGGAGGGGGTTGGTGCTCGAGATGAAGGCGGAGGGGAGCGCGTAAGAGGATGGCGGACTGGTCAGTTCAACTGCACCCTTTTCGGGAAATCAGGTGAAGAAGAAAACCGCAGGGGGGGGAGAGGAGGGGAAGGCTTGTTCGTAAGGGGGAAGACTAACAAAAGGGGGGGCTGGATACCTTTGCGCTTCCGGCTGGGGGGGTGGAAGAGAATTCGCGAGCACAGAAAACCGGGACAGCAGAGAAGGGGTGGTGCTCTAAGGTGCAGACACACGCAGGAAAGAAAGCTTGGAGCGGTGGTGGTGAGAACACCGGCTGAGTCTCTGAACTATCCAATGTGTATAGGAGGGGAAAGTTCGCTGCGAAAGGGGGGACTCATGGGGAGAACGCGTCAACGTCTCTGACTGATCATGAGAACCTCTCTGGGAGAATCTCGGGGTTTAAGGGGGGGGGGGTTTTTAAAAAAAAGTGCACAGGTCGAGACTCGATGCGTCGCTGGGTAGCTGGCAAACAAAGGGGGGAAGTACCTGAAGAGTGGTGCGGGGAGGAGGACTACGTGCGGTGGTCGGGAGAGACACATCAACACAAAAAAAAAGTGTTCCACGAGGCTGAAACAACACAAGGTGGTCAAAGGTCGGGCCATCTGAGTCGAGGCGGGCAACGCACCCAGACACAAACACAGCTCTGGACACATCGCAATCAGAGTCTCACAAAAGGGGGGATGAGTAGCCCGCGGAAAATGTGAGCGGGAGAGATCGGTGTGAGAGTGGTGTGGAAAAACTGCGGCGGAGAAAAGAGTGGGGAGGTGCATCCTACAAGGGGTGGTGGAGTAATGGGAAAAAAAGCTCATGAAATCGAAGAGGAAGGCGGGGGATTCGGAGGAGCTTGGAAAGGCGACGGCCCGGAAGCAAAGATAAAAAAAGGCGCGCGGATGCAACAGGAAAAAAAGGGAGAGGGCCTGATGAGGGCAGATGAGGGGGGAATGTCAGCCTTCGACATGGAAAAACAACGATTTACGCGCAATCGATCGAAAAAAGAGGTCATCCGCTGCAGGAAAAGAGAAGAAAGCGGTTGCACAAGGAAGAGCGGCCGGAAAAGGGGCTAGATCACGAAAAAACGAGGGGAGATCTCTCGAAACAAGAGGAAAAAGGGAAAGGAGATCTCCGTGGGAGAAGAGAGGGGAAAGAGGTAATCCTCCGAAGGGAAGAGGATAAGCTGGGCGTCGGAAGGGAACAAGCTTAGGGGTCCAAAAAAAATAATCCCCGAGATACCGCGATGCGGGTCTGGGGAAAGGGAAGGAGGGGACTCAGTTAAAATCGCCAAATCGCGGGCTAACAAAAAAAGCCAAGAGGGGAACGTGGTCCCCAGCCAAGAAAAAACCATCGGCGGGCCGAGGCGGCTCAGAGAACGTTGAGCAAAAGTGGGACTAACCTAATCCCGGAAACTGGGCTCAGCGGCGGTAAACTTTACGAGCTGTTCGACATGGGGATCTGGCGAATGAAAAAAACAGCAAACCGCGCGTCAATGGGGAAAAATATCGATGGGGGGCGAGAAGGTCGCAAACCCAAAGAAAAGCCGACGATTGCTCCGGAAACCTTTCGGGCGAACCACTCCTACGCAATGCTGACAGCAAACGGGAAAAACGTATGCATTAAGCGGGGACTGGAAACTAATCTCAGGGAGAAAGGTGGGAACGTGATGGAAGGAAAGGAGGTCGATCTACGGGAAAAAGAGGGACAGCAGAGCGGACCTCTACACAAAGAACGACACTACAAGGAAAAGGCAAAGCAGGTTGCACCATTGGGGAGGAATAAGAGAGAAAAAAACACTCAAGAAGGGAATTGGCGGCAGAGCGACGTTTCTAAATTTCCCGAGCATAGGTTGCGAGGGAGAAGGAGGGAAAAGACGTCTATTTCCGCAAGGAACGAGGCAGATCTCACAAACTGCAAGACCAACTTCAGCCAAAAAATCACAAGAAGAATGAAAAAAAAGGAAGGGAGACATGGAGTGCAAGTACTTTAAATGGGTCGAAAAAAGAGGGAAGGTCCAATCACAGAAAAAGCAGAATCAATTCTTCGCACAACTGGGCAGGGGGGAGTTGTCGTCTGGACTCGCAAAAAACGATCAGCCGACATTTAGCTAAACCATCGGAACACAAAGGGGGTCAAGAAAACAGCACGCCATCCTCGACGAACGCCGCACCCCCGAAGGGGGAGAGCGAAAAAATGACCCTCTGAAGAGTCGAACACCGAGGAAGGTCACGAAGAACCCACCTCCGGCGCACGAAACGAAAAAGGGGGGAGAAAAAAAGAGGGGGGGGGGCACTGTGTAGAACACGAGACTTAAAAAGGGGGGAAAACTAAAAGCAACAGAGACTGACGAAAATTAGAAGAGGAGTCGGAGTGACAAAAAGATTCGCGAGGGACGGGCCGAGTTCCAAGAGGGGGACACTTGGGATCAAATATCTTGCTGTTCCGGAGAAACTCGGCCAAGCTAAAGCTCTACGTTATAGAGCGGTGTATCCATAGCGAGACAATTATAAGGCAAGAAGAGCAAACCGTTGGGGGAAGAGACGGCCATCCAAAAAGATCGTATAAAGGGAAAAAAAAAAAAAAAAAATTCGCCAACTGAACGGGGGAATAGGGGGAAAAAAAAAAGTCACTAACGAGGGTACGGGGAGGGGAGGTTAAGTCGGAGAAAACAACGCCGCCCTCTAAAGGGAACCTAGGAAAGTGCAATGGAACGACATGGAGCGCAAATGAGCAGGAAAAAACAATCTTTCAAATAAAAGTCAAAGAGGTCCCGACAAGGCAAGGAAAAGAAAATAACGATGCAGTCCGCATACCCAAGGAAAGAGCGCATCACGGAAAGCCACAGGAAGGTCAAGACCCGCGGCATAGGACAAAACAGGCCCAAAAAGGGGCTGCTCAGATCAAGGCGCCGCCGGTCGAGTTGGGGAACTTATCAGAAGCAGAGATACAGCTTCCGCGGTGGAAAGGAGGGGGGGGAAAAATCCAAAAAAAGCCTAAAGTGAATGTGACAAAAATAGCGGGGCCGCGGAAGAGGAACGGAGAAGGCGCCGGGAAAGAGACTCCTCGAAAACGAACGCGGGAAGAGGCGAATAGAGGGAAAAGGGGAAATCCCTAAAGGAAAAAACAGACAATCTCACGTAAACAGGAACAAAAATGACGCGGGCCGGACATGGAAAAAGCTGGACACGAAAGGGGGCTAAGGGGGGACACACCCACGATCGTAAATAGTCTTCAATTTTTCTTTCCAGGAGGCAACCAGAAAGGAAACCTCATCGAAGGCGGGGATTACATAGCGATCAAATCGGGGGGGGAGAGCAAAGAAAACGGCGAAAAAGTAACATGAAGGTTAACTGCGCACCTCGAATCGTGGACTGCTGCAGGAAGCAAAGGGACTCAATCACACATCGAACTAAAGGCTTTCAAATTTCCCATTTGCAACCAAACTTGGAGGGGGGAAAAACCATCGGGAGCAAGGCGAAGACGTGGAGACATCTCCGAAAAGAACATCACTAAAGGGAGGAAGTCCGCATTCAGACTCAACGTAGAGATGAAGGAAATGGCCCTAGAACTCCCTGAAAAAGGGGAATGTCTACCGAAAAGGCCATAGCAAGGGAACTTTTATAGAACCCGGCGCAGAAAAAACCGAACAATGCAGCCACATGTCCCGGGGTTAGCTCAGGACTGATTCATGGGGGAAGAGCGAGACCGCGCGAGCGAAATTGGCTAAGTGCGGTTTTCGGCGCACTTGCAGGCAAGGGCAAAAAGCAAAAGGATTTTCACAGGGAAGAACGAACCGAGCCTGTATCGACCGACGCTGAGGGCTGGGAAAAAAAAAGTTCCAAAAGAGGAAAGATAGCTCATCCAGCAAATTCCACTTCAAAAAAAAACTTTGAAAAAAGGGAAAAATCGGTCGAACGGAAAAAAAGCAACCGCGGACAGGATGGGGTCTCCTGAACACTTCGCACGATGGGGGGAAGTAGTCCCGAAAGGAAACAAAGCGAAACACGACCCAGACACCGCGATGTACCACGAAGGAGAGTGAGAGGACTCAAAACGAAAGACACGAGGCCTCGGGCCATCAGAGGTCCGGCAGGATTACGAAAAAAAAAACGCACCTTGGCACTAGGGGAGGAAAAAAAAATGACACGATGCACTCCTAGAGAAGCAAGCGTTGTAAAAAGAAGACTGAGGACAAAACCTTCACAAAAAAAAGAGTCAGAGCGAAGGGTATCTCGTGAGAAAGAGCTGGGTACGGATGAACCAGAAAACTCCGGGGGAGCATTGATGGGGGAGCAAGGGGCCTGCTCAAACTCCAAAAACGGAAAAGAAATTGACCCGCGTGGAGCAGCAAGTGCGCAGGAAGGCAAGGGGGAGACGGGCAGGAAGAAAGAACATACGGAGAGGAGGGAAAAACTTCTTCTGAGACGCTCGGTTAGTCACTGGCGGTTTAATATCTCGGAGGTCGATCAAGGGACCAAAATGAGGCTCGGGTTGGGGCCTGATGAGACTAAACGGCCAGGACAAGAGGGTACCCAGGATCATAATCTGCCGGGAAAGGATCTTATTCGGGCACTTGGATGAGGGAGGGAAGAAGACCTTCTCAGCAGAAAAGGATAAACTTGTTAACTGAAGAAAAGGCGTCATCGGGGTCATGACGGAA
>Ga0179591_1383393_pt1 | contig 11864 bp, 14 predicted proteins | sample CZOMad2_1_08_16f_FD_182891 | JGI IMG/M metagenome (GOLD analysis project Ga0179591, IMG submission 182891) | Vadose zone soil fungal communities from Angelo Coast Range Reserve, California, USA - CZOMad2_1_08_16fungal (PacBio error correction) | ecosystem: Environmental > Terrestrial > Soil >...
GTTAACTGTAAGACTCCAGAACCTTCTAGATTCCCTAAAGGAGCTCCACCGGCATAAGATGTCCGGAGACAAAAGGAAGAAAGTTGAACCCTCTTGGGAGAAAATACTCAATAAAATGACCCTGCGAGAATTTTAAGGAAACCTCTGATCCTCCACCACCGGGAAAAAGAAAAAAGTTCTCCTTCCAAAGAATGTATTTTGGATGAAGGGGAATACAAAAACACGAGACTTGCAAGAAGAACCGAAATTTTCTATCTTTCCAGTTCAGGTTCGACTCGGACTTTTGAGAAAAAGAACGTTAGATAAAAAAGGAGAGCCGGACGTGGAAAAAAAAACCACTCAGTACCTCATCGTCAAAACTGCCTCTTCACGAAGGGGGTAAACCTACTCTTCCAAAAAGAGCTTCATCCCAAAACCGATCATAGAGGAAAGGAGATTCTGAAGAAAGAGGACCGAACCCAAGACGGAAACGATAACAAAAAAGGGCTCCTAAACCCTATCCGAAACTCTTGGCCCTTCCTCCTATATTGGGCGAAAACCTCTTTCCTTCTTTTGGCATAAAACAACTTTGGGAGTCCTCACTAACGGGAGAAATCCACGTAAAACCCTTTCTGGGGAAAAGACCTTCTAAGAAGGTAAAGGGCTCGAGGGAACGAAAAAAGTCCACCTATGCTTCTTTTCGAAAGCTAAACGCCTGACGCACTGGACGCTTTCAGACGAACGCGACCTTAACTTACGCACCGACGGATTCGAAACTGCATTACCAACAAACTGGGCAGAGCTGTGGTCAGAGAAACCCCCCACTCGAGGGAAACAAAAAACTGAGCCATATCCGCAAAAAACTGGGCGTGCTCATGAGAGGTCAGCGCTCCGGCACGCGGGGTCATCTCCCCTCTCAGCGTACAGCATATCAGAGCAGTGACAAATTGGCACCACTACCAGACTCCACATACCAAGAAACACAAAGGAAGAGGAAAAAAAGGACGAAAAAAAATAAAAGGGGCAAGACAACACTACTTGGGGACTGTACGACACCACCTGAGGAACCACCAACTATTTACCAAATTTGGCCCGCACCCTAACTTGGGGAGGACCGTCGGGAATTGGGGTGGAAGACCACAGAACGAAGGGGAGGCGGGTAAGTGTCCAAAACGCATCGCTCGGGACGCTCATCCCATTTTCAAGATCCTTCCCAAGCAGAAGAAGGTGGGCTCCCCGCCTCCACCGCCACCACCAGAAAATAGCTCAACAACAACAACAACGGAGGGGTTCCTGTGGAGGGAGGAAGGAGTTTCTGGGGGGAGGGTGATTCATCACAGGGGAAGGACTGGAGTGGGGAAGCGCGCGGATGTCAAAAAGGTGTTTTGGTCACTACCTCTCGAAGATCGTTTCGTTCTGCTAACAAAATAAAACTGGATTCACCAAAAGAAAAAAATACGGGCAGGGGTAGGGGAACTTTTGGGGGGAGGTGGGGGGGGGGACTAAAAAGTGTGTCAGTCCGCCGGTCAAGAAGTCTTTTTTCGCGGTAAAAGGAAGTGGTGGTCGACGATTCCGTGCTGCTTTGTTCCTGATCAAAGAGGAGTTTAAAGGAGTTTTGATGTAGGAGGAATGGGGAAAAGAGGGAGGAGTACGAGACGATGATCGTTAAGACTCTGGCAACGTGTCGATTGAAGAGCCTCCTGTCGGGGGTGGTGAACATAGCTGTTGGGAAGAGGAAAACAGATAGCAGTTTGTCCTGCCGTCTACGAATCCAGGAGAAAGTCCGGCGTAAAAACTGTGCTGTCTTCCATCGACTCCGGAAGGTGGTAGAGGGAACTTAAAAAAAGAGGGGTCCGGATATGGAGCGGAAACGGGAGGGGAAAGCGATCGCCGGCGTCAGACATTCCAAACGTTTTTGACCAAAGGGGGGTGCTGATAACGGAAAGGAAAAACAAGATGGGAGGAAAACCAGAAGTACAAACTCGAGAGCTTTTCGGGGGGAAATGGCGGTGGCTATCTTTTACTTTTACGGGGGGGTCCCTACGGTTAGGCGAGGGAGGGGGAATAAGGAGATGCAAGTGTTGGAAGCGATGCTCTGTAAGAGGGCGCTAAGGCGTCCGTTAAGAAGAGGCAGTGAGGGGGCGTGTTGGTGTTGATTTTTAAGGATAATCAGCCACCTTTTCTTTTTAGGAGAAAGGAAAAAGCCTCCCAGTAGGGAATTTCGCGAGGCTTTAAGAGAGGATAGCGGGGCTAAAAGACTGGAGGGGTGTCCGTCTGAACGTTTTTTTCTGCTAAGTTTAAGTCTTGCCGCAGAATTTCGGGGTAGGGGTCGGTGTGGCTCGAAAAAGGGTGGTAAAAAACATTCATTCGGAGGGGTTCATTGCTTCGGAGGGGGGTTTAGAGGGAAGGGGGGGGGTTTGTGGAGAGGGGGCAGGACAGGGACTTTACATAAAAGATGGGTCTCCTCTTTCGGTATCTGGGAGGTCCGAGTGGGAAGGTCGGGGAAAGGATGAATTATACAGGTGGAGGGGGGGGATGAGAAGATTTCGTCTAGATCATCCTTCCTCTTGGAATAGGAAGGGGGGTGTAGCCAGGAGAAGGGGAGAAAGCGAACCATCGTGAGTCGATACTAGTATAAGAAATTTTCAAAAGGACTCTGGGGAAAGTGCTAGGACTGGGAAAGTCTGAGGAGAGTCGCCGAGAGAAGCTTTAGAAGTTAGTCTCACTAGGGTCATTGGGTTAAAAAAAGAAGCGGGGAAGACGGAACTTCAGGGGGGGGAAATTTGAGAAAAAAACTTGAAGAAAAGGATTTTCTGGGAAGGGGAGTCCAATGCCGAGCAAAAAAATGCTGGTGGGGTTGAAAAGCTCAGGAAATTGGGGTGTGGGGGGCAGGTTTTGTAGGGAGACGTAATCAATTTGGTTTTTGTTGGGAATCTTCTGAAGTAGAGGCTCTGAAGGTGTGAGTTCTAAAAGAAGGGGGGAGGGGTAAGGAGGTGGAGGCGAAAAAGCAGGGTTTATACTGGAACTCAACAAAACAAGATGGGATAGGAAAGAGAAAGTTTCGGCCTGGAGAAAGAAGCGAAGGTATAAATTCTGAAAAGTGGCGCTCCTCGGGAATGGAACTCAAAGACCTAGAAGGGGGGGAGGGAGGGGGGGGGGGGATAGGGGGGTAGGGAGGGGGAGGGGGGGGGGGGGAGCCGGGGAACGGCAAATGAAACAAAGAAACTCTACAACCTAATTACCTGTAATCTGAATACCAAAAGGAAAAGTACAGACTACAAAGAAAAGGAAACAGAAGTTTCAGGGGGGGAGAAAAGAGACCAAACGAGGTAACGGGCGGAAACCGGGACTGAAAGACGAACCTCTGCAAGGGCTTCTACAGCGGCTTCGGGAAAGTAGAGAAAGAAAAAGAACCGCAACCAGAGGAGTCAGATTAATACTTAGCCCGCAGAATCGCCGGTAGAAAGGTAGTCCCGCTTCAAAAAAGTGCCGGAAAGTACAAACCTCGGCTCGCTCCCGCCACTAAGAGCCACGTTCTTCTTCAGCATCTCCGCGGGCGCCTAAGGCAGTCAAGATCTGTAAAAGGGGGAAATCGGAAAAAAAAACTATAAAAGAAAAAACCCTCAGAGGGCACCCACTGGTGTCCCCCGAGGTAAGGAGGGAGGTATTTAACGGGGAAAAACCATCAAAGGCTTACTTCAGAACCTGAAGAAAAGGGAAATAAAGAAATCTTGGAAAAAATATGCGCAAGAAGAGAGCCACACGCCAGCCCCTGCTCGCATGGCTGTGACGAAAAGAAGGAGACACGAGACCAACTGACTCCGGAGGGGAAAGAGATATACTACGGGGAAATACGAAAGAATACGAAAAAGGGAGGCTGCCCTGTTAGCTCCCGCAGAAGGGTTTCTCAGAAACTTGAGCACCCCTTAAGGGAAAGAACAAAAACGCCCACCTGGAAGGAGGGGGCACTCCTCTTCACAATCTAATAAAAACGGGAAAATCTAAGCCACACCTGGGGGAAAAAGGCGGATCAGGAAAAGGGGTTGGAGTGAGAAAGAAACCCGGAAAGGGAGTATAAAACCCAACTAGGCTCCACCCTCTCGGGAGGGTCCCTTCGATGAAAGATTGCCTAAAAGGGAAAGGGAAAGATTTTGGGGAAAAAAAATTCCGAGAAAAAGAAGACTACCCTTTGGCGGGAGTATTACTCAGAGATGGACTTCCCTTGAGATTCCGGAGGGAAGAGCCAAAACAAAGAACTTTTCCTAAATAAGGCCCAAAAGTCTTGAGGGGAAAAAAAAAAAAAATTCAGAAAAGACTAATAAAGAGGCAGAACCAACTAGGTTCATATCTGTTCCTCGATGAACTCGAGGGAAGAAAGCACTTATGGACACTTTGAAAAGAAATCTATCCGGAAGGAAAACCCTCAGAAAAGAAAACTCAAAAAGGGAAGGGGGAAAAGAACTGAATCCATCACCTCTTCCGAGACAACCTCTAGCACACGACATAAAAAAAGGAAAATACCACCAAAAAAAAGCGAAAAAAAATTCCTCCTAAAAATCAACCAAAGGGGGGGGAAAAAAAGTCTGGAAAAAAACCCTGTTTGAAGGAAGGCTTCTGGGGGGGAGGGAGGACTAACTCAAGAAGGTTCCCCCACCAAAAAAGGAAAAACGTTGAAAAGGGAAGGAAAAAAGAACTTAATAAAAAGATTTCCGAGGACCGCAGACTAAAGGAGGGTAGTAAAAAGAGACGCGGCTTTTTTTCAAATCTGTGGAAGGAAAGGGAGGGGGATCTGACAGGGGGAAATCTCGTGATAGGGGAAGGATGCGGGGGAGAAACGCCGAGGGAACGGAAAACAGAAAAAAAAAAGCCCACTTCCTCAAAAACGGGTAGTTTTAACCGGCTGGGGTAACTATGGGGACTCCTTAAAAGGGGGGGTCTGAACATGGGGAGAAGGTGGGGGGTTAGAGACGTGTGTCTGGTTGGGGGACTCCAGGAAAAGAGGGGGTTTTTGCAAGGGACCATGAAAAAAAAGAAGGTATGGAAGAAGAGAGACTGGGAAAAGGGGGAGGTGGAACTTGGCTTTTTTTTTCAGACTTGCTTTTCAAGGAAGAAGAGAGCACAGAGGTTTTTGACTTAAAAGGACTCGGAAAGCAAGCAGAAAGGTTGGGGAAAACAGTGTCGACATCTACCTCTTTTTCTTCGGGAGAGGGACGTCAACGAAAGGACGTCCTGAGAAAGATTAAAAAAAGAAATTGAAAAGAAAATGTCTCCTGGGGAAAAAGGGGGGGGAAGGGGGCAACCAAAAAGGGAATTTCAAAATCGGAGGAGGCCATCGAAAAGCGTTTGAAGGAGGGAGTTTTGAAGGGTTAGGATCCACAGGGAAGAGATAAGAAAGTAGGAAGACGGCTGAAATCGGAAAAGAGAAATAGGGGGGGATAGGCGAGGCTTTGCACCGGGCTCTTAGGTAGAGGGGGGGGGGATGGGTTGGGGGGCCGAAGTCAGGAATGGACCTTTGGGGGGGAAGATCTCAAGACAGGGGCTCCCCTTGCGAAGGGGCATTGAAGGAGGTCTTAAGATGAGATAAAGAGGTTCTATTGATTTTTGGTCAAACAAGATTCTTTTATCTTTGAAAATGCAGGGTGAGGTCGGAGGCCACCATACCGAGTTAAGATTTGGGAAGGGGATTGAGGGGGGGGGGGCTTAGTTCTTTTCCAACTAAACAGGGGAGGGTTCAATAAGGGGATGATGTCAGGGGGATCGGTGACTATAAGAGTGGCGGGTATCGACACCTGGAGGGACCATATCTTCAAAGGGGACTTCCGGGGGTAGGCTCAAAAACGTACAGAACCTATCAGGAGTAACTTGCAAAAGAAATCAAACTAGTGTGGAGACCTAAATCAGAGGGGAAAAAGCAGGGTCCAGCTATAAAGAGCTAAAAGAGAAGGGTCGGGGAAGGCGAATAGGCGAGACTCGGACTAGGGGAATTAGGGATGTACCTAGAGGGGGGTTCGTCGTCAGAGAGGGTATGAGACTAAGAGAGAGTCCCCTTACCCTCTGGGGGGGAAGGTACAGAAAAGAAGGGGGAAAAATGTAGGCATCCCAAGTGGGGTAATTTGGGAAGAGAAAAGAGGGTCATTGGGGGGAGTATCATGTGTTAAGGGGGGATCAGTGGGATCATGGCTCTTAGAGAATGGGGGCTCCGGGGGTCGTCATAGGACGGGTCTTTTGGAAAAGGAAAAGGCGACTGAGGGGGGGACGAGGGAAATTCCCCTCCATGTTGTGAGTAAGCAACAAAAAAGGGGAGAAAATTAAGAACAGGCGGGAATTTCCGGACTGGACAAAATAGGTTAGAGCTTCTGGAAAAAGAAAAAAAAAAAACGACTGATCATCTACGGAAAAACCAGGTCACAAAAAGAAAGGGAAGGAACTCAAAAAGAAGGTTTACAACATCAAAGAAAAGGGAGAGCTTAACAGGTGGTAACTCTACAAAGAAGGGGACGTGGGGTGAGAAAATGGCTACAAAAAGGGGCCTATAAGGGGATCTCTAACACAATTGATCCTTTCGGGTGAAAAAACCAAATCTAAGGGTAGAGTTCCATCGAGGAAAGCCCGGGCCGAAGGGGAGGGGCTACGGGAGTCTACTTTCATCTCTCCGTAATTTCCTTATCACTCTGGTTAAGACGCTATAATCATCGCAAGAAAGAAAAAAGGAGTCCCTAGGAGGAGGATTCTAGAGGCATAAGAGGACTCCTACCAAGAAAGGCACATGGAGCTGGTTAAAATCGGAAAGTATGACGGATCACAAGGATCCCCAACTTCATGTGGAAGAAAGGGAAGGGAAAGAGGAAGAAAAGGGGTCACTTCAGGGGGGAGTAACGACCGAACTCCAAACAGGAAAATACGAAAAAAAACCTAAGAAGTACTACTCTGTAAGCAGAAGAGGAAAGGGGTGGGGGTGAACCCCATGAACTCTACCCGAAAGAAAAAGAAAAGAACGTCATGGGGACTGGGTAATACCACCCCAACACACCCATCAAAAGGGGGGGGGCTAATCTGACGAAATCACTCAGGACTCGGAAAAGGCAGAACCTTAGAGGTACTACCTCTTGGAAAAGGGGGAAAAAAAAGCACCAAGAGTCAGAAAGGGAGGAAAACAAGAAGTCCCCGTCGACATCGCAGTCGTGCACTGAAAACCAAGAAACGTAACTAATCTCGGCAAGAACGTGAAGAATATCGAAAGGGGAAAGTCACCATCCTGCCGCACATTGGAAGAAACCAGGGAAAAACGCGAGACACACCTGAATAGAAAAGTTACGAGAGGCCCAAGAGAAGGAAGATTTAAAAAGGAAAAGCTGCTGGCGGTTTGGGGGGGCCAAAGACACGGGTATTCCGCAATACGCTAATCAAAAAAGTTTCCGGGGGTGGATAAGGTCCAGTTTGAGCCCGGGGAAAAGAAGGTACTTGGAAGAAATAGAGGAGAACCCCTCCAATGGCTCTTGAGAGGACCAGTGCAGAAAGGATTCTGAAAAAGGCGTTGGAAGAACTATGGGGTCACACAAAAAAAAAAAAAAAAGAAAGCTCACAGCTACAAGTTTGCGGAAGAAACGAGAAAAACGGCGTGGGATTGCCATTAAAAAATGTGTAAAAAGGAACGCTGGAAAACACTCAGAGAAAGACCACCACAAACCTCTCCGAAAAAAAAAACTTCCGCGACAGTGAAACCTAAAGAGAAAACCAACCAAAGTAGGCTCAAAGGGGGGAAAAAACCGTTTGAGAAAAAGGAGAAATTTTGGTGCTCGAAAGAAAACTTTGAAAAACCGTCGTCTCAGGAGGGAAAATCTCATCCCAGGGCAAAGGGATCCTAAGAGGTGCTCACCGGGGACACATCTCAAAAAGAAGGAGGACAATATAGGATGGCAGGGAGCTGAAGTAGGGAGGGAACTTGGGCCGTATTACTTTCTAAAGGGAGATCTGATGTTGCCAGTACTGGTTTTTTTGGATGTACCTGTCGTGGCGTGAAGAACCAATGGGAAACCCTAAAGGGGACGGGGGTCCCAATTTGGGGAGTAGTGTTGTTGGTTTTCCATTCTGTTGGTCCAGGGAGCAGGGGGGAGAAGCATTCGGGAGAGCCGGGTGAGGGGGGGAGAAGTCTTGGGTAAGAGGGGTTTTGGAAAAAAGAGGGGTGCGTAAGATGAAAAAATTGTCAGGGCCTGGAAGGGGATTCTCTAGGGAGAGACTTTACGAAGGACTTGACTGAGGAAGGGGTATATAAGAAGTTAAAACAGAGGAGGGCACAGCAAAAGAAAAATCTCTTGAAAGCGTGGGGGGGGACAATGTCGAAGAGAAAGGAAAGAAGGGCGGTAGGAAGCCGAAAAATTAAGAGGGGGGGAGTTATTCCGCCATCCAGGTTGGAATGTTGACGGAAGAGAAGACCGAGTCAAGGATAATTTGAAGATCTAGAAAGGGGAGTGAGGGAAGGGGGGGGAGAAGAGGGTGGGTAAAAATGGGGGAGACCGGGAGAATAGGGAAGAGTGGGGGGAGGGCGTGGTGTCGGAATGGCCGGAAAGGGTATAGAGGAGGAGATGGAGAAATAGAATGGAGGGAGGAACGGGCGTAGGGGGCGTGGTAGAGGAGGGGGGAGAAGACGAAGGGGTAATGCCCTGGGGGCCAGGGCGGGTTGGTGAAGGGGAATTTGGGGAGAGGGATGGTCGTTCGGAGAAAGAGTTAAGCAAGGGTGGGCGGGGAGAGGGAGGGAAAGTGGTGGGTGGGGGGGAGGATCAAGGGGGGGGGAGGGGGGGAGAGTGAGGGGTAAGAGTGAAGGGGTATGGTAGGAGGAGGAGGTGTGGTTTAGCGATACTGGGAATGGGGGTGATGGAAGTAAGGGGCGAATGGGATATGGCTGTAGGTGGAAGTGGTGGAGTAGGGTCTTCGTTCACTTTAAACCAATTTTTCAAGCTTGTGGAGAGAGGAGATCGGGTGGGAAGCGAGAGGGGTATGGAAGAAGAATGAGAGATTAAATGGGGGGACGTGTAGGGGGTGGAAAGGGGGGGGGGGAATTATAGAGCAGGGAGGGTGGGGGCGTATGTGGGGTTGAGGGGTGGTATTGGGGGGGTACGGGGGGGGGTTGTAAGATGAGTAGGGAAGGGGAGGGAAGGGACAAAGTAGGGGCTGGTGAGAGGGGTTGGAGGGAGGATCGGGGTATTATTACGGAGATCTGGGAGGGGGGGAAAGTGAGGGACGCTGGATGGTTGGGGTGAGAAAAGAATGGAGGGGAGGGGCGGGGTATTGGGATGGTGGGGGACGAGGAGTGGGTGAAACAAAGCATCGTTCGGCCATCGAGAGAAAAACTCTTGAGGGGAGGAAGATTGGGGGAAAGAGGGGGACCGTGAGAAACTGGAAGGTCTCAAGGGAAAAGCTTCAACTATCAATGAAAAAGAAGAGGGGGTCTACGTGTGTGGGGCCTGCACGGGAAAGGGGACTGAGGAGGGGGGTCTTAGTCTCTTCTAGGGGGGAATTTTGGGGGTGAAGTCAGTATGTAGCGAAGAAAGTTTTAGGGTGAGGGCTAACAGGGGGGTCTCCGAAAGAGGGGAAGGAGAGATCTTAATTCCAAGGGTTCTGGAGGGGAAAACGAGTCTTTTTGGGGGGAAGAGTCCTAGAGGTCCCCTAAATGTACTATAGAGAGAACATAGGATCAGTTAAGAGGAGCCGGTTTTAAAACATATTCCTTATGGTTCTTATTTCATATTAGAGGGCTTCTTAGTGGAAGGGAGAAAGGAAATTTTGGATTCGGGGGAGGGAAAGCCTGAAAGGGGGAGTCCATTAAGGGGGTGTTGGGGGGAGGGGATATCGTTTTCAGAGGAAAAGGAAAAGAGTCTGTTTCCAAATAACCATGGAAGGAGTTTCTTTTTCGAAGAGTAGAGTTCTAGAGAGAAGATCCTCTGTGGGAGATTTTGTAGGCAACTGTATTGAAAAAAAAAGGGTCCTGAGAGGAAATATTTCTTGAGTTCCTTAATCTAGGATCTAGGAATAGGGACGGCGAGGACGGGACTATCAGGGAGTAATAGCATTCAGATCTAAGGAGGGAAGAATAGGGGGGGGTTTTCGTGGTGCAACAAAAGACAACCTTAGGGGAGAGAGACCCAGGAGACTTGCAGTGAGCAGAGAGATCGGGATTTAGATTTTCCATTTTTTTGAATCTCGCGATAAGGGGGGGGGTATAAGCTGCAGAACTAGTCTTTATCGGGAGAAAAGGCTGGGAACTTGGAGGGTTCTTCGCCACCAGAAAGGGGGGATCTATGAAAGAATTAGGAGGGCAAAAGCGCCGCAAAAAACTCAGAGGGAAAAGGGAAAGGGGAACAGAAAGAAGAAGCCCACTCTGGATTCCGCATCTACCTAAAACCATAGAACAAACTAGCATAAGAAAGACTCAATTAAAAGTGGAGACGGCTGGAACTGCAGTTAACATTTTATCCTAAACCTCTACCAGAGAAAGAGACGGTTTCAAAGGGATCTCAGAACAGGAAGATCGACCAATAGAAGTTCGTAGAAAAAAGGGAGTCAGAGAGAAGACTCTAATATTGGGGGATTCAGAGAAAAACTCTTCTACTAGTAGAAAAATGAGAACAGATCTCCTGAGATAGGAGTCACTAGGAAAAGGGAAACGACTATTGAGAAAAAGAGTTGCTAAAGAAAAATACTAGAAGGAGGATGATGAGTCGCCTCTAAGGAAGAACCGACCCCCCTTGAATGAAAATGGAAGTACACCGATAGGGCAACCTATATCAACCTCGAAAAGACATTACCAAAAAGGACTGATCAGAGGAACTCCGGGGAAGAAACGTTGAGGAGAAAGAGAAAAGTCCACCTACAAGATAAAGAAGGAGATCATCTCCTTCATCGTGTGAAAATTACGTAAGAGACTCCAGACAGGAAGAGACATGGGAGGGGGGGGGAAGCTAGAATACCGACAAAGGGGGGAGGGCCACACACTGCAAACCCAGAGGAAATCGAAGACCCTACAGAACCGCCCTGCTATCTGTCTTCTTCGACGCCGGTTTCAGGGGGAGCTCCGGGGAAAAATGCCTTAGAGCTGGAAAAAAAACAAAAAAATATTCAGGGGAATACGCTCACCGGAGAATAAACACTACGAGGCATGCGCGGAAAACTGGAAGAAAAACGGATAAGAGGGGGGGCGTGGAAAAGCAAGGGGGTATAACCAAGGAAAAGAGAACACGGACCGCCCTTCTCCAATCGCTTCTCCGACTCGCTTTGAGTGCTCTTGTCAAAAGAAAAAGGAAGGAGACACTCTTTCAAGGAGGGGTTTTTCAAAAAAAGGGGGACCAATTCCGAAAAGAAGTGGGGGGTCTGCTAGGGAAAAAAAAAAAAGTCCAGGTCTTTGAAGAACTATCACGAACCAAAAAGAGAGGTCTTTTCCAAAAAGATAGGAAAGGCCACCCCTAAAGTGTCTGGAGAGGGGGGAAGAGGCATTTAAGAGCAGACGGATGGGAGCCAAGAAGTCATGTGGAGATTTGGATGGGAAAAGACTCCTTTTCACAACAGAAAGAGGCATATAATGGTCTTCTCAAAGGAGCACTCGAAGGAGAACCTTGACCATGGATCTGTAAGGAGACAGCCACCTCGGGTACGAAGAACTACTGACGATAACACCACACACAAGGGCTAAGAAAAAAACCCTCTAAAAAAGGGAGTTCTTAAAGAAAAACGCACACGGGTTTGCCAAAAAAAGAAAAAATTGAAGCGTGAGTAGGAAACGTGTGGGGTTTCTCATCCAGAAAAGGGGGGAAGGTGCCACAAAGATTCAACTCCGAGAGGAAAATCACCTTCAACAAGGAGAAAAGAAGGGGGACCTTCCCAGAAAAAAAGCC
>Ga0179591_1423429_pt1 | contig 11864 bp, 4 predicted proteins | sample CZOMad2_1_08_16f_FD_182891 | JGI IMG/M metagenome (GOLD analysis project Ga0179591, IMG submission 182891) | Vadose zone soil fungal communities from Angelo Coast Range Reserve, California, USA - CZOMad2_1_08_16fungal (PacBio error correction) | ecosystem: Environmental > Terrestrial > Soil >...
TATAGAGAACGAAGACTTATCGAATGCATGAATCGATAGATTCCAATGCGCTAGGATAGATATAGGTAGTCCTTCATGGCCAAAAAAATCTGCAAACACAAAGAATAAAATATAATGACAAGAGTTGTTACCAAACTCTACCGCAGCTACATGCACAAAGATATCAGAAAGGCAAATTATAAAATAATACTATCAATCAATACCTATTACAAAATATATAAAAAAAAACTGAAAATATTATCAAGATAAATAGCCAAATAAAAAAGCAACATAACGGAGACACTTAAACCTACTAAACATTAAAGCCTGAATGGACCAGAAAACACACATTACAAAATTAGTAACGAATCGACGACCACAAAAAAACAATATTAACCAAACTAAGCAAAACTCCATAAGAAATCTGCGTAGCACAAATATCAACTAAGACACACACAAATGAAGATCAAATTTAAACGTACATTCAAACACAATAAACCTAAAACATTAACAGACGCACGTAAAGCAAAACCACACTGAACTTAGCGGTCAGACACTAGACTCATAGTACAAGATCTTAAAGATGACAAACCCTTGACAATAGGTATGTAGAATAAAACAAGCGCAAAAAATTCAACAAAGAATATGGCGAAAACAATAGAGTCAATACTCAACGATCACAGCAATGAACAAGTTCATATCAGCAAGAAGGAATAAAATACACCAAAAGAAATCTCTGCAAAAAATAATTCACTTGTATGAAAGACACACACTAAAAGAATATCAAAACACTACTACATAGATACCATTCACCTAACTCACGTCACATTTTAACGGTACAATGTGCGAAAAATTCTCTAACGAAGTAACGCGTTGGCAACTAAATATAACCATTCCGCCAATAAAATAACACTGCAACCGACTATATTCTCAAAGAGACACACACTGATGCCATGTCGAGGTTAGTGCAAACAATGTTAAATAGACAGTGATTCATTAGACAAGCTGAATATAAGACAGAGGGAACAACAGAACAAAACCTGAAAAAGACATTGAGGAAAAAAAAAAAAATACTCGTATCGTCTAAAATTAGTAACGATCTACAACTGAAAAAAAAATAGCAAAGCTACGACACGATAATAAGGAAATAGACCAAGCTCATAAATGTAAGACCGCAAGATCAAGAAATTAATGTCTGAAACAATGATTCAGTAAGAAGAAAAAACAATCGCTCTCGGCCCAACGAGAATAAAAACCCAAGCACAACCAACAAATCTGCGTATAAAAACAGACAGATAAAAATATCAGAAACAAAGAAGATCACTAATGGTATAGACTCAAATGCATTATAACACTAATGACAAAACATAAAATTACGCGATACGAATCAATTAAGCTAACAAAATAAAACCCGATAGATAACTAACTAACGATAAGAAAGTATAGATTGTATATTCAATAAAAACAATCAAACACAAATAGAACGTAATAATAATCACGGTTGAGAGGAAAATACTATGAGGACAAATGAACACTCGTAAACTTAAGCATCATGTAGAGAACACACACGAAATAAACTCACCGTCAACGTATAGGTACGGTGTTAACAAACTTCACAATGATCGGACCGTAACCTCGTAACAAGGGTAGTTAGAGACACATCGTCAGCGTGATAAATGCATACAGACCTACAAAAAGCTACCTAGACAAGATTAATAAAATCAATCAACATGAAATGCACAAGAATACGTATGCAGGGCGCGTTCCAATGTGTCAAATAGCAATGACAACGTGATACGAAAAAAACAATAGTATAAAAGATGAAGATATCAAAGAACTTCTCCAGGAAGTAACATGCTAATTGAAAACTTACGCACAATGAATCTAGACTGCGGACGCCACGTCTTAATGTATGGGTCAGCCACTCTCAGCGTGACTTATAACAGTAATCGCCTGCTCCAAAACCTCAAGCTTAAGATCTCAGAATAGCCTATCAGAACCCCATCGTCCTTGAAATTAATTAGGGCTACGGCATGCAAAAATCAACGAGATAACAAAAAACATAAAATGACAATACGGCAAAGCTACCCATTAAGTATAATAAAGTACTCGAAGCAATATAAAGACATCCAAAAAAACACCAAATAATAGTTCGAGAACATACACACTAGTACCACATTTATCGAAGACAGGAACAACTTAAAATATTGTTCCGACCTAAACGATCAGCATCGATGAACATACGAGATTACACGTGACAAGAGTCATCAACGAAAGCTTACAGGAGGTGAACAAAATGTTACACATTAATAGCTTCAAGATAACACAATAATTATCCGTGAAATCGGAACTTACAGGATCGGCACCGGAAACGCGTGAGCCGACCTAAACTATCTCTGCGACAAAATTATTCCTAATAACGAGCGAAGAGTACAATCGGAACGCTAGATAAATTCAATCGACGCTCAAGAGGATTCGCAGTAAACTGAATATTGCAACATAATAACAAGAGGCCAAGAAACAGTGGCCAATAACAGACGTAATGAAAGCGGCTAGTAGGTAGCATGTCAAAAGCGAAAGACCCAGACACACGGAAGCGTAGTAGCAGTTACAACCCTTGGGAACATAGGAATCCTCAATACACAAAATACACTTATTGGCGGAGAAACAAACTTGGAATCAGAGTTGACATGGGAAACGGAACACTCACACGTTGAGAGGCAAAACCTAGTCTATCTAATACAGTTATATAGGAAATAGTCACAATACACTTTGTGATGAGTCGAACGCTTCGATCTAACTCAAATCAATATTAGCTTAGCTAATTACAATGTCATCTAACAGGGTACGCTTAGTCTGATATTTTTCACCGTAAAAACATCCATATAAACATAATATATAACAGATCAGAGATAGATGAAGCAGAGAATGAATAGTGCCAAATAAAATGAAAGAATAAAAGAAAAGATACACACCAAAGAACCAAAGACAGAAACAGGTTGGCTAGAATCGGCTATTAACACAATCCAAAAGAGGTAGGCACAAACATATGACGATCGTTATGACCACTGCATCCACAGATGATAGCCAGCTGAGAGAAGAAATCACAACGAAGAACACAACATGAAAAGCTAATCACCTAGAGTCGCAATGGCTCAACGAACATCACATAATAAGCAAAAAATGCTCGCAGTGCCAGAAACAGGCAATCAAGATCGCCATACAGTGCAGATATCAAGGATGTTGGGACGCACAGAATTTCTAGAGACGCAAGAAAGTAGGAGCACAGGAGCAAATTACAACAACGAGTAAAGAGACAACTTAGTATCTAAAGAGACGATATATTAAAGACACAGTAAGCCCACACACTTGGAGTCCGTAATAGCTAGCTGCAACGCATGGACAAATCCAGAAACAGGCCCGAATCTTAAAATGACCCAGAATAAAACTTAAAAAGGAGTCAGCCACATGACAAACAGCTATCTGAAACAAATCAATTTACAGTCCGATAGACGAACGAAATTACCATCATATAGGAAATACTACAAAATCATCGCAGAACTCCGAGTTGAATATAAGTAAGAGAGAGCAAACTCGAGTTCATGACGTAAACACGAAAGACTATGTGCTCCAGACCCACAATCGGATCGCAGCCCGCCTAACTTACAGCGCCTTGCTATACACAAACTCTCATGAACACGAAGAGTCCAAAACATGTAGAAGAAGCCAGACATAGAACCAGACGGACTGCGACGAGCTAGAACCGCGAACACATTTGCCATCAATAAACGACATAATAACGAACGAGAGGAAGCGTCGGTGAAAAGCCCGGTTGTAAAAAGACGATGAGCGAACTAATTACGCATAACCTGATTCATCTTTAGTACTAAAACATGACGCTAATAAGAACTCAAAAGAACGTAAAGCCTACCTATAGAAAATCACATTACACGAATGAAAAGTTCAGATCTATACGATACTCCAGATAAAACCCACTGAGCATATACCCAAACCCCAAGAATACCAAAGGAAATTCGTCGAATGGAAAATGCCTATACTCCCGCTGAAAGAAAAAGTAACTGATCACACGACCTATACTAATAAAAATAGTAACTTGCAAACCGCGCCAAAGACCATATCACCAAAAAATTAACAATAAAAGAAAAAAAAAACTCTATACTAAACAGGTAATATCTAAGCACGGTCACACGGCGACAATAGAAGCCATAACAAAAAAAAAAAAAGATACAAACTAAACCATAATAACGACAAGTCCACATTTAGAATAAAGAGAACGTAGCCACTTATCACGTCTAAACGGAGACAATATACAACAAAAACAAAGAAAATCTTATACGACACTCTAAAAATAAGTATAAAAGCAACCAAGACACTCGGTTCCAAACGAACCAAACTATCACAACTAATTTGTGAGAATGCCGAATGAAAAAATGTATCTGAACAAAGTCTACGACAACACAGACATTTTCATGTGATCAATCAAACACGCGTCCCAAATTCAAGAAAAGAAACCGACCGAGAAGAAAACCAAAGGTCACTGCAAACACATGACTAGTAAAATAAGTCTAATCGCGGAAATGTCCAAACCATTATCATAACGCAGACAAGATACATAAAACATAGAAGCACATACCCCAATACTAAAACAACGGAGATCATATGGACAACCAATTATGCTGAGTAGTCAATTACCTTTATACAAGTGCCAAAAAAAACAGCAAAATAAAAACGAATCAAATTTCGGTAAAAAAGATAAATATAACACAGCAACTGCCGAAATACCACTAAAAACAAAAATCTCCTTCAGTCATACGATAAAAATCGACATTCTAAACAGCGCAAATCCACCCAGCGACCAACTTTAAAGATCAAACGCAGCAAAAAGTACATAACAACACAAAGGTTAAAAATAAAAAACACCCCGAAAACACAAACCGTAGATGTATGAGTATTAAACAAAAACTAATATCAACAATAACAAAAACTACTTGAACTGAGCAACCACAGACTAATAAAATGCCGCACCTACATGAAGAACATAATTATAAGATACATAGACCTCACCTAACTACAGAAACGAAAATTAGTAGCCATAGTGAGGCGAAGAGACTGCAAAATAAGATGGCCCAAGACCAATAACTAGAAAAGTAGGTATACAAACACACAAATCGAAATAGAAATAGGACAAAGTTATCGAATCTGACGACGAAAGGTTAAATAAATTTGCTAACGTACACATTAAAAAATAAAGATCTGCTAAGAATTGATAATAAACAAATGACGATGAGGAGTTCGAGAAACGTCAGATCAAGTTACGAAACAAGCGACTACTAGATCAGTTGCGAAATAATCACAGATAGCAACATCATAACAAGTTCATCAAAACAAACATACAAGAGCGAAAACACAGTACGTAAGAATAAATAATCTTACAATCACTACTAAATAGCATAGAGACAAAATCTAGGAATTCCATAGAACCTATCGATCGAAAATAGGAATAACAATAGAAGGTGAAAAGGGGACACCTAAGACAGTCATATTCGTGCTCTTATGTCCGAACGTGATTCATAATTACATTACAAGAAGGACTGGCAAATACAGAACTCAGACAGACTTACAAAGGGATAATAAAAACGATCAAAGCACAAAATGTACGTAACATACTGTCGCAAAAAAACAATGCATACATTTGCCGAAGATAGACAAAGAAAACAGAAAAGTACCAACTTACAAACGAGAACGGGACTAGTTACAATGATTTAGAGACTCATGCGTTCAGCCACCACTTAATCCCACACGTACATCGTCGAACAACGAAGCATTACATCACGACTAGCACCTAACACAGAATAACAAGACTAGCTAAAGATAACAGAACACAAGCAAGGACGGAAAAGAATCCAGATTCGCGAAGAAGAACAATTGAGAATGCTAGTAATGAAGTCCAGCCAAGTTTCGACGAAGCCTGACAACTCGAAAGCAAAATGACTAATCAAATGCGAGGACAACAAAGAGGTCTAAACGAAACATCAGCAGTACCCCTAGTTAGTACCTACCCACAAGACATACGATACAATCATACGATAAAAAGCTGTATACAGAGAATAAGTACGAAGAATTCAATTAGATAGAAGCGGCGGACAAATAAAGGACGCCCCATGCAAAAAGCCTCAGGCGCCGGTCCGAGCTATGATCAAGACCATGACACTACCAAATACACAATACGACGTTCTGATCGATGATGAATCATGTATGATGACAGTCATACACAACTTAAAGTCCATTTCACGCTGTTAAAGAGGTCGAGTTCGAATGTACTAAGTCAAGATGAAATCAGAGAAGCGACAAAGGACATACTCATCCGCCATACGCGTAACTCAACCAAGGTACGTGGTAAATCTGCTATAAAAGAAATCATTCGATAGGACAGTTAAACGCACACAGAATGACGATGCTATCCAAATCAGTGGGCAGGCATAACAACATCAGACGGGGAAGGGGAAGAGAAAATGATGTTAATAAGACAGAGAAGAATAGCTTACTCCGAGACGGAGATACATTAGAATCATGAAGGCGGAGAATCAATTCCATATTAGGAGAAAAGCCTACTGTGTAGTTCGGATCGCTCAGGATTAAAGGACAGAGATGCGCCTATACGAAATCAAGCGAAACGATCCGTAACTATGTATACAAGTAAGTAACTAGGTGAGACATTCTAAGAGAATGTGCACGGACCGGAAATAAGGGGTCATCAATGGTCCTGCCGCTACGTGGCTTGCGGTGACCGTGGGACTGACCGCATTGAGGACGGCGATTGACGAGCTTCTAAAGCGATTTTGAATCTAATTCATCAATCGATTTAGCATATTAAAGATATCGAGAATTTTAATTATGCAAATAAAAAACTTTCGAATGGTGATTACGTTCGTAGTTACTGCACTATACTGCACGCCATTTGAAGTGCATCATATGACACGCCATGAGTTCCAAATGCTTCGACACCATAATAGCAAATACTGGCAGTTGCAAGTCGGCGAATAGACAAAATATATACGACCCTGAAATGCTTCAGAAGCGAATACTAATAGACACATTCAAGTACGAGCAACATAACACAAATAAGATAAGACTCTCAATTTCACAGAACACCGGAAGCAATGTATGAGGACTAACACAAAAAAACGTGCCACTAGAGACAATCAAACCAAAATATTACATTAGATTGAATAGTGCTCTTTAACAGTAATAACACGGCCGTCAAGTACAATCAGTGCTTAAAACTCATTAAAAGTCAAACGACAAATTGTAGAGCCGAATGAGCAGAGCTACCAATTACTGCCAGAGATACGTTTACAGACAATTTAAAAAGTCATGTGAATACAAACAGGAAGACAATTAAACTACAAAAGAACACCGCTATAAGAAAAACCGGCAAGACAAGAAGTCAAAGAGAGCAAAAACAAAGTACGAAATTTACATTTTAAATGTCCCAATCAATGCACATACCGCTAGATAGCCAGAACTACGAAAGATAATAGCACATAAAGAGTACAAACTGGTAATAGAGAAGAGACAGATACGACAAGAAAAATCGAATCAGACGTTTCACGAACTAAAATACAGAAAAAAAAAGAAAAACAAATGATAATCAAGACAGATATGAAGATACTATGAAGAATCGCAAGACAAAATTGAGGACAGACGATACTCAAACGATAACAATCATCCTGACAAAAATTTCTATATCTTAGACATTATGCCAAATTTAAGACGAGGTCAAATATCCAATTTACAACCATTCGATAACCGCTATTCAGATATCCATGACTATTCACATAATAATTTAGCAATAATCCAGGGAACAAAAATATCTTCTCAAATTAACGTATAATTCACTCGCGACAGCAATCGGAGCACGATCTACATCTTAATAACAAAGTCTAATAGATATGACTCTAAGAGAAATTACAGAAAGGCCGAGCCGACCATTGACAAGTAAATTGACAATCATATTAACGTTACTACGCCATCGCCGGATTACCAGAAATAAGAAATTACGCACCAAAAAAGGTACACATAGAGTCCCAAGGAAGATCAAAGCGTGAAATGAGACATGGGACTAATAAACCCTAAGACACAAATCAACAAACCGTCCTCAAACTATGAAATACAACGGAGTATAAATATTCAAAAAATATCGCTCCAACTAACATATCCCGCCAAAAGAAAAGAACACATCTAAACATACTACATGTCGCTAACATCATCACCAACCACCCAACACACCGTCCGCCTCCCGAGGCCCAACACTGGCCCACGATAGACACCCTAATTATAGATCACAATAAAAGCCAGCCAAGTAAAATGAAGTAAAGACGCTCTAACTAATATAATCTGGTTATGGTCAACACAACAACAAACGAAACTACTACACAATTCAATACATAACGCGATCTCAATCTTAAAAACTATTCGCGTACCGCACGACGCACGGATTGAGACCAGACAGTCTTAGTAGAATCAAAAAAACAGATCAATGCATTCATGTCCAATATCACATCGAAATACTAAACAATAGTACAGGGCACCAGGGTAAGGCGGCTAAGCTACAATCAAATCATACGATGAGCTATGCCAAACAACTGCGCCTGTACTAGAGACAACTAAAAGGATAACCCAAATGCCGACAGGCACAACCAAAGCCATCATGCTAAACCCATTCACAGACAGACTGAGCTCTATTCTAATAGTGACGATTAAAAAGTCGCACGGAAACCGGAGGCCAATGAATAACAAGTAATATATATTAAATTAGATCTTGGATCAACCTGAGGAGAAAAGACGAACCAACATACAGCTATAATCGCGTACTCTAAACGGTAAACATGACGAATCAAGATCTACCTCAAAATCAACTCTAAGGTCGATTAGGGATAGAAAGGAGAACAATAAGATATCAGTAACTAAAATACAATAAAATAAATAAATGAGATAAAAAACACAAAAGAGACAAAATAGAGTAATAAATACAACATAAGATATACACTCTGAAACACCAGCCAAATCGATAAACAAGCGGTAAACACGAACCTTAAACAGCAACTAAGACCGAAAAAAAAAATCACCCAGAATCATCCAACGTATACGCCGGCAAAACTGAAAAAATAAATAAACATACAAGTTAACGCTTCGTCAAATCTACACTTCAGCGACTTTTCAAAGGCCACTCTGCACTAAGAGATCGGAAGAACTCATAACACAGTAAATAACTAAGAACTATACCATGAAGAGATAAGAGCCCGAGTGAAATAAGACGCGCAGATTCGATAATAATAGGCGTACAAGGAAAAGCCTCCTGTGCACCGTTGTTGAAAAGAACGTAAAACAAGAATTCGAAAATACCGACTCAGTCGTGAAAATCTAATAGGAGGACCGAACACACAAAAGAGAACCAAATCAATGGGGATAATCAGCAGCAACAAATTATCCGAACACCAGCTACCAACGATTTACAAACTACATAACAATATACTGTAATCCGAAAAAGTTGGATACAACATCAGCACTAAACACCACAAGAGGCACTACAGATAAGAAAAACACAGAAGATAGTATTCCGACAACACGAAGTCATTCGATACAAATAAAACAACAAAATATGATGAAATCATCACATATAAAAAGACATGACACAAGAAAGCAAAATAACAAAATCCACGGAGCCAGTTAACAGTGAAGAAAGAGTAGAAAACCATGCATTGACACAATGAACAGACTATGAAGATATCGACTTCTCACCATTAGTCCGATATGAGATCCACAATGGCCCGTGTGCAACACACACTTACATACAACACTACAATCGAACAGTAATACAAACATACCCGAACTGCTGTGACGTACGATCTATTAGGCAAGCGTCGAAAATAAAAAATCTTAATCGATAGTAATAGGAAACAAGCCACAACAAGTAAAACAATGTGCAAGCCATACAATATATCAACATAACAGAAGTATATAAGTAAAAAAAGAACCGATGAATGACTTCATCAGGAGCAAACACACTCAAGACGTGATCCTGCTAGGCTCAATAACGAAATTGATTCGACACGGCTATTCATTATTTGCGAGAGACAAATAAAAAAATAAAATAAAAGAGCAAAACATAGAAAAACAGAAAACATAAATTCTCTTTACCCCCCTGCCCACCACTCCTTGTGACGCTCCCCACCTGACCCGCCCTCCCCTTCCCCCCCCCTAAGCCCCAACCTCCGGTTATCCTCACCATCCGAAGCCTCAGCACTTCACTGACCCATCCTGCGGAAGCGTAAATCCGAGAACACTGAAAAAGGTCACACTACCACTGGAAGAAACACAACAAAGGGCCTGTAACGAAAATAACAGCACGTACACCAGTAACAAGCCGAGATGAACACAGAATATTGAAAGATAGGTAAACAGAGGCCAAACACACGATAAAACAAATCTATCAGATGACCTAAGATATAGGCTGTAGAGATTCGCTAAAAAAGAAGGACAAAACGAAAGAATAGACAAAGAGAGAACGAACAGCACGAGATACATGCACTACAACAAAGGACTATTAGAATATGAACATAAACAAAAAAAACGTAATAATACCCACATAAAGAGAAAAAATAAATAAAAAAAGGACGCAATTACATGTGACAAAGCAAATTACGCACAGAGAACTAAGACAAGTGTGAATAAACTAAAGCCGAAGTATAATACAAAAACACAGAACAAAATTATCTAAAAAAACATCCAAAAAAAATTATGATTATCATCATACCCTACATAAATAAATAATTAGTATAAGAGTGACGAAACAAAGCTAAAACAAAAAAAGAGGTAATAACAACTAATACGGAAAAGAAATGATCGCCAATGAACAGAAACATTTAACATGAATTAATCTTGAAATATCGTCGCATCTTATACCGAATACCACACTTGCACAGCTTTTACCGACTAACGAGAAAAACGTATCAAAAACAAAAATGTTTATACATAATCACCAAGATCAAAGAGGATTCTCCAAACTCCAGGTAAACAAGAAAATAATCAGAACAATTTCCAATTCATCTCAAGACTCATTAATAGGCCCGAAATACAATTCGACGATTCCGTTAGTACTGGGGGGGAAATATTCAAACACAATAACTCAAGCAACACAAAAAGAAAAAACGGCAAATCATCATCCCAAAACTATAAAACAAAATGACGGAATATCTTGCATAACGATAGAAAACATAATACCAAAGGAACAAAATAAACAATCAGCGTTCGTTAGAAACATGCCAAACTTAGAATTCAAACGACCAAACGCGATCACTAAGTAAAAATAAGCCAAATCCGAAATAATGATAATATATTAAGAGAACGACGTCACTACAAAAAGGATTTAGTAACCACAAGTTCAATAAGCATATTAAACAAACAGCTAAGAACTACAAAAACTGAAACAGGGAAACTCAAGACGAAACGTAAGGATTTAAATCACGACAAAGCATTGTCTCAATCTAAAAGGGTAGGCTATAAGTAGACGACAATTACGATCACTAAAATTCATAAGGAAACATTATAAGCTCGACCTTTAACGAATTACAATCAAAAAAAAGCCTGGAGGAAAGAATTATAGCGAGAACCAAACTAAACAAATGAGCAAACATGGCACTAGTCAAGTAGCAATAGAAACAAATATAACAAAATTGACGAATTGCTTTGTGTACAAATAATGCACTACAACGAGTTTAAGGCAGTAAACGATCAACGGGGCAGCATCACAGATCAACCAAATCAGACTTGTGAAGATCCAGAGCTTATCTTATGTAAAACTT
>Ga0179591_1334370_pt1 | contig 11862 bp, 10 predicted proteins | sample CZOMad2_1_08_16f_FD_182891 | JGI IMG/M metagenome (GOLD analysis project Ga0179591, IMG submission 182891) | Vadose zone soil fungal communities from Angelo Coast Range Reserve, California, USA - CZOMad2_1_08_16fungal (PacBio error correction) | ecosystem: Environmental > Terrestrial > Soil >...
TGCCAGCATGTCGTCGTCCTACAACTGCAAGCTGTGAATGAAGGCGGGCGTAGGTCCGCCGCTGATCCTGAGCTCACGGGCTATCTCTGCTTTCGCGATCTGGCCGTCTTCGAGAACGAGGATTTTGTCGGCGCGTCGAATGTTGTGCGAGGCCGCCGCGAAAAAAAAAAAAATGCCGCGATGCCAAAGTGGTGCGGCCGACCATCAGTTTGGCTAGCGCTTTGTTTGCACAGTTTTAAAACACATTTCGGATTCGGCGTCTAGCTCGGAGGTGGCTTCGTCGAGAAATCAGAATTGGGGAATCTTTTGAGATGGCGCTGGCGATGGCGAATGCGGTGGCGGTTGTCACCGCTCAGGCGTTGCCGCGTTTTCCGCCGATTACCGTGTCATAGCCCCGGCGGAATCTCCATGATGAAGTCAGCGCGAAGCGCAGCTTTGGCGCGGCTCCTCCACTTCTTTCATTTCGAACGTGTGGCTAGCCGTACAGATATTGTTCCAGACGGTGTAGTGGAAGAGGATATTTTCTTTGCCGACCATGGCGAGTCTGTTCGCGGCGGGAACGGGATGGTGACCGAGCGAATGTTTCATGCCATCGTCCGGATTTGTCCGGGAGGTCACTCGTAGAAACGTGGATCAGATTGACGAGGTGGTCTTGCCCGCTCCGCTGGACCCACGAGTGGCTATACTTCTCCGCGCCGGGCTTTCACAGGCGAATGTTTGATAACCGGGGTGGAGCCGGAATAGGAGAACAGACTTTCTTCGAAGGGCGATTTCTTTGGAAAACGGAAACGCTTTTGCGGCCCGGCTCTTCGGTGTGCTCGTCGTCGAGGTCAATATTAACGCAATACTTGATTGCTTGCGCCCTTGGGCAGCTTTACAATTGAATTGCTGGTAAGACGGTGCCCATCCGCTTCAGCGGTAGTGTAGGCCTTGAGTAGAGCGCGAAGATAAATGCGAAGAAGACGCGAGGGTCATGACGCCATGATGAATTTTGATCGCGGGCGAAGAGGATTGATACAGGAATTACGATAGCTCCGACAGGTCCATCACGGCGAGTGATGAGGCGGCGCGGAACCCGCCATGTTCCTCGCGAGGAGGCGCCGGGCTGTTTTGCGAACCTTGGCGATTTCGGAATTTTTTTCCCACCCCCCCACCCCCCCTTCCATGCCAAGTCTTTGACCACGCATTTCCGGTTGACGGTTCCTGAAGAATCTGGCCTAGATCGCGCTGCTAGACTGACTATTTTCCCGCGGAGCGGCAATCTGCGGGCGAACTTGTTCAACCGGCAATACGACCATGGGCAGGAGCACGATGAGTCCGATGGCCAGTCGCCTTTTCAAGCAGAACACCACAGGTGACAAAAACCGAGGAGTGTGAAACCTTCGCGAAAGAGGTCGGCCAGGTATTCGGAAAGCGCGATGCGCGTGCGCATTCAGACGTCGTTTGATGGCTAACGCGAGTCAGAGGCGGGCCCGTTGGATGGTGCTGAAAAAACCAATTATTTGGCCTGTCGAATGAGACTAGCTATACAAGCTGTTGCGCAAATCGGTGACGGGCGGTGGCCCACAAATTGAATTTGCGTGGTGCCCAAATATTCAGGCGATCGCTTTGTACCGAAGATCCATGAAAGGGTAAAGAAGAAAATGGTCTTAACGTTGTGAAAGCCAGCGGGCAGGAACTTCGTTCATGTAAACGACGTGATCGGTAAAGGGAATCTTTCCCCGCGGGAGTTTTCCGAGCCGACCACGGCGGACGGATCGAGCACACCATAATCGTACTTCTTAGGTTTGATCATTATAGCTCACCAATCTTCGGCTAGCGCTGACTAGCAGCTCCCAACACGACGCCACCGGCCAACACGGAATGAATAGGGCCTTGACAGTACCAACGGCGTTTTCAATTGTGGTGAGAACAGCGATGCACGCGTCCCAGCTCCCGTGCTCGTGCACTTGTGTACGCTATTCGCCGCATGCGGTGTGTCAAGTTCGGAGGCCTGTGCGAGATGGGGGTGCGTGGATGGGCATGACCTGGAGATCCCTATTTCTCAATGTCGCGTGAACGACTTTGGTGGCATAGCCGCCTTAGCCAGTGCATTCTACCACTAACGCCCTCGGCCACATCAAGGAGCGGTGCCGGCCGCCGGTGCAAACCGAACGCAATGGTGAGGTAGCTTTCCTTCGTCCGATATAGTATGCATCAAATAGACGAGCAACCCTCAATGCGCTTGAAAGGAATCACTGGTTGGGGAAAGGAACGATGTAACTGCGGACCTTGGGAATCCGGCCGTGTATTTCGCACGCGGCAGAAGTGAAGGGTTTCGGGAGGAAGCGCACGGTCGAAGACGAGATCCGCATCGATTGGGGGAGGGGGCGCCCGGCCAACGGCGCCTGGCTGCGCCAGGAGGCGCGGACGTAGAGCGGTAGCGGGAAAGGAAAAAAAGTCACGTCCGCCGTGTGCCGCCCCTGCGCATTGTGCCTCCCTGCCTCTCAGTTGGGTGTGTGGGGGGGGGGGGTCGAAAGGGGGGAATGCCACAATCAAACCGGATGATGAAGGAAAAAGAAAAAAGGATAATTCTTTCTTGGGGCCCGGTCCCACATTGCCGCCGGCATCGCCCGTCCTTTAAAACCCCAAATGGACAAAGCAGTTCGAGCCGTTTTTCCAGCCCCCAGTAATCCTTGCAGTATAAAATTCCTGGTCAATCATGCCAGTTGTATTTTGTCCTTCCCGATGCTCACCCCCACGCCTTTCTTCCCCCATTACCTTCCTGTGCCGCCAATCCGTTCAGAACCCTGTGGTAACCGGCTGTGTTTTTTTTGCCGCTCAAGAACGGTCGGGCGGGGGATTTACGTAGGAACCAATCGGCATTTTCCCCGTTTTCGTCGAACGACAATGATTCGAATGCACCAAAAATGGTCCAAAGTCCGAACGCGCCCCCTTCCCACGCTGAAGTTGGCCCCTCGGGCCGGGAATGGGGGAAAAAGATCTGCCAAAAACTGAAAAAAATCCCCGCGGCTTCCGGATAGCCCGTCGAAGCCCCCGATCGCAAAAAAAACCCGTACCAATCGTCGCTTTTTTTTTATCGTCCCCAACCAAGCGTGACCCCCCTGTAAAAAAAACCGTCCGGTCGAATGTTTTCCTAGGTTCAACAGAAGTGGTGTGGCGTTGCCGATGGTTTGCAAAAATGGTTTGAAAACAGCAAACACCTCCAGGTGATCATTAACTCCCCCCCGCCCCCCCTTAATCTAACCCCCAGCGGCCCCCCCCCTCGCCCGCCCATTTTTCTTTTCCCCGGAAAGCCCCGACCCACGTTAACCACTGCGCCCGCGGCGTTTTTTTTTCCACCACTTTGGTCCGGTGTCGTTTATTTTTTTGTGTTTTAGTCGGGTTTTTTGTTCGCGTTTGGGAAATTGGTTTCCCGAAAACATTGGCAAACACATCCGTTCCCCCCCCGATCCGTCTTTCGCCCCCCTTCCACGATGAAGACCTAAACGCCGAACGATGCCAGCCGCCACGCCCCCTGCCCTTGTGTTAAAATTCTGGAACCTTCGGGCCCAGCCCAAAACATCTGGGCCTTATCGAACGTTGGGGCCCCCCGCCCCGCTTTTCCGAAATCGAGCCCCGCGCCGCTTCCGCGGGCCTTCCTTTTCAACTCGACAACTGAGATCCCCTTTCCCCCATCCTTCCCCCTCGTTTCAGCCCTCCGGCCTTTTCGCGTTTCGGGAGGTTTGCCCTCGATTGCTTTTTGTGCAAGGAAAAACGTTCCGAACCCGGCCCGACCGGAATGGTCTCCCTGGATCCATCCGCCGAAAACAAAAATTCTCCCCACATCACAGCGGCTCATTTCCCCATGGGGGCCCGCGGGCCCTGGGTTGGCCCAACCAAACAATAGTTTTTGGGACACTTTCTCTTTGGCTAAATAGACACAGTGGAGGAAAACGAAGGGTAGCTCCCTACCTTTTAGCTCCCTTCCACTGTGACGCGAAAAAATACAAATCGTTTACAGTTTGCCCCCCAGCCCGTCCAAATCGCCCCCACGACAAAAAAACAAAACAACAAAAAAAAGGGAACAAAACCTGGCTAGGCGAGAACTAGTGTGCGGATGGTTGCCCTCGTATTTTTCAATTTCTCTTTCAACAATCACAATTCCCGTACCCCTAAGCCACCCCGGATATCTATTACACCCCCCTTGTCAAAGAGGGCTAATCTCACCCATTGTTATTCCATTTCCCCCTGGTCCCCGCCACAAACCTGAAAAAACATCGGGGCGAAATTCCCACGGGTGCCGGGGAAAGAATGGCGGGAAAAACGGCCCCACCCGCACTGTTTCCACTGAACCTGCCCGCCAACAAGCTTTTGCGGGTTTCTTACATTCCACCGACCTGCCCTTTGCGAATTTATCCCAAGAAAAAAAAAATGGGCGGGCCCAATCCGGGCGGAATTTCCAACCCAGTCTGAAAATGCTTTTTTCGACCTTCAGGGCCCCCCCCCCAAAGCGTCCTAATCCGATCCTCCACCCTCCCAGTGTACTCTTGGAAACTAATAACGAAAAAAACCGAAACCTCATGGAGGGGCTGCCCCCGTGCCCCCCACTTCCTGTCTTTGTTCGAAGCGTTTTGCCCGCCCCCAATTATCGACTGGGAGGACCCATCCCCCTGGTGACACGACCCCGTCGGCCCCCCCCCCCCAGCCCTTGGTCTACATTTTTTTTTGCTTTCCCGTAGCATCCCCGAACCTTCAAGAGCCCCAAGACGGGGGCCTTTTTTCCCCATGCCCCCCCCCAAACCATTTCGAATTTTTTTATAAACCCAAAAGGGGAAAATCCGCCCCTGTTTTTCCCTTCTCTTCTGGCCAAGAACAAAAACTGCCCCCCTTTTTCCACCCCCATCACCCACAAAATTGGCCGCTCTCCGATCTCCCATCTCCGAAACCCCAAATGTTTCCCCCCCCAGAGCCTTTTTTTCCTCCACCTTTCTAGAAAAAAAGCCGACCGCGGGCAACAATAGCCGATCCTGAAGGGAACCATCTGATTTGGACCGAATGTTTGCCCATCACTTCTTCCGGGTTTCCCATACGGGAGCCCAAGTCCCCGGCACTGGCTTTCACGACAGCCCCGCCTAGCCCCGTCGCCCGCCCAGTCCCGCCCGGACAAGCGCCAACAACCCCCGCCCCAACAATCCCCCCCCGAAAACCACGGCCCTTATCTGGAAACGCTAACTATGTCCTAGGCGCTTAATTGCGGCCCATCCTTCCCCCCCCCCCCCTCGTAGTAAAAAACTGCAAAAAAACTAGACTGGTCCCCACCCCCCCCCTCAAAATGAGGGCCAACTCCCTCCCCTGTTTTCTGTAAAAACTACCCGGGCGCAACGCTGCACTGAATTTTTGTTCGGTGCCTCCCCAACATTCGGGCCAAAAAACTGATCTTTGGGCACCCCCGCCCCGCGCGTTTCAATCCTCCCAATTGCCCAAAGGGGGGCCCCCCCCGGAAAGTGGAGGAAACCCCTGCCCTTTGTGGCCCCCTAAGAAAACCCTGCAAATAAAAAACTGGTTTGAGCCCGAATGGCGCTGCCTGGCCTGGGAACAGTTTTTTTTTCGGCCCCCGGCCAATCATAGACCCAAATCGCCATTCAAGTCCGAAGTTGTTTTTGTATCACCGGGGGCAGGCCGCTTTTTACCCGCTTGGCCCTGTTATCAGCCCTCGTTCCCCGGGCCACGGTGAAAACAACTCCATCCAAGTGTTCCAAACCGGCGGTAGAACCAACGCTCCGTTCCCCCCCCTCGCCCCCAATGTCATTTCCGCCCACACAAATAAACAGCTTCCGGTTCAATCTTCCCTTGAAAAATCCCGGTCTTCCTATCGTCCCCCCACCCCCAATGTTTTTTCCAAGCAAGGTGCTGGACCTTCGGGTTCCCCCCCCCGGTCCCCCTCCCCTTTGGGACCCTACCAACCAAAAACCGCTATTGGCCGAGTAAAAATCCAACCCCATCCCAGGTCAAAAAATGAGCAGGGAAAAGCCCAAAATTTGGAGTCGTGCCGCTTCCTTTCCTACCTCTTCGGTGGGACAACCTCCCCCCTGAAGAACCATTTTTTTTTTTTTTTTTGGGGCAAAAAAGCCGAAAAAAACCAAAAGCCCCCTGCTTTTCGAATGGCCCCCCCCTTCTCTGCCCCCCTCCCTGATTGCTATGTTTTTTTTGGCCCCGTTCCGTCCCCGTGGGAAACGGCGACCAACGCCCTTTATCCTCGGGGCGGCCCCCCTGCCGCCCACAAAACCATAACCGATGGGAGGGCCAACAAAAACACGATTATTTCCCGGGCCAACAATTAATTCGCTGAACCGTGCCTGCCCGGAGCGACCGCCCCCCGCCCCCCCGTACCAAAAACTCCCCTAAATGCCTGGTCGTTACCAATCCCCCCCTCTATCCCATCCCCTTGCATCTTTCCCTGGCTTTCCAAACAACCTCCTCGCCCTTTATTTGTAAAAATTCTACCCTCCTGCCCCCCACCCCATTAACTTCCTTACGAATATCTTGTACCCCTTTCAAAAATTAATCTTTCTCCCGGTTGGCGAAAACCAATCCTAACTTAAACTCTTCCCCATGTTGGGTGCGTCCCCGTCCGAATTCCCGCCAAAAACACTTCTGGTCCTCCCGGCCTTTAAATTGTTTTTCCCTTGGGCATCGTTCCCCCCCCCCCGGCCTTTTCACCAAAACCCGAACCCTGCCCCCATCCCCCCCGCCCCCCGTACAACGAGAATCGCAAAAAAAAACCAGTAAAAAAATACCCTAACCCGGTCGAGGCCCCCCCCCGTCCCCCCCTGCGCTTACTCCCCTCCCAACAATCCACAAAGCCCGTCCCAGCGTCCCCCCAAACATTGGGGAACTGCCCTCGGGCAGCTTTGTTCGCGATGCCCCACGGTCCCATTTCCCGTGCCACCCCCTCGCCGGTCGTGGCCTGGAACCCGCCGCCTTATTCGCCGTTTGGCGGCCGGAAGAACATCCACTAAACGCTTTCCCACCCTTGTGCTCCGTCCCCCGCCGAGAGATATTGGGCGGGCAACGTGCCCCCACCTCCCACACTCCCGGGCCCGGACCCTGCCCCGGGCCCGCCTTCCCCCTTTGATAATTAAAATATCCCCCGCCTCACCGTTTTTTTTTCCCTTTCCTCACTGCCCCCCAAGTGCCTCTTTTTTCCATCTGTCGCCGCCCCCCCTTTCTGCCCCCCCCCCACTGTTGCCTTCCCAAAAACCCGCAAATTTCCCCCCAAGCAGCTCCACTTTCTTGCCTTATCTTGTCCCCGTCCACCCAACAAATTACTTACACTTCGTAGATACCTTTCCTCTCACACACACCCAACAAAAATGGCTTATACAATTCATTTCATTAACCGACTTCTTTAAATATATAAACCATTTGTTCCCCCACACTTCTCCTTATCCCTCTTGGTAGTTATTTTTCGACTTCTGTTTTGTCCAGCCACAAGTCTGCCGCCAGCGCGGTCCGTGGTGGATTTGCCCAAAAGATCTTGGGGCGAGCCAGGAAAAAACCGTTTGTGAGCCGGCCTTATCTTTCAAGCCCGTCCCCCCGCCGGTCCCCCCCCCCGCCCCCACCGGCAAAGTGAGCTGGTGCCCCGTGCCCGCCAGATCTCGAAAATTGAACCGAAGCCAAGCTGGAAATCCGCCCTGGGCCCTTGTTTTTCCCCTCCTCCACCGGGGCTGTATTCGTCCCCGCCTTATTTTCATTCCCGATGCCCGGACCGTGGTCCCTGGGTGCAAATCGCGGAGCCCCTTGCCGGCCCCGTCCCATGTGGGACGCTGGCGCTGTTTGCTGTGGGAAAAGGAGTACCGCGGGTGCCCTGGGCGGGGCCCCCCCCCCGAAACCGGGTTTCCGGGGGTATTCCTGGTTTTTTTGTCGATTCTGTACCGGGGCCTGGGCCCCGGGGTGTTTGTTCGGCTGAAAGCCGGAACGATGCGCCCCAAAGCAAACCCCAATAGCGGCCCCGGGGAGAAAGCCTGTTTGGTTCGAAACTTCGCCCCGGCCCCCGCAACGGCGGAGGTCCGTCCCCCGTATGGTCCCCTCCAACCGCGAAATAATCCAAATCCCGTTACCAGATGCTTCGTTCGCCCGTCCTGGGCCGGGGTGGCGTCCGAATTTCCCAACCTAACGTCGGGCCTAGTTGTGGAAAAGGCCCATAAAAGCCCCCCCTGCCCGGATTTGGATCGCGGGCCGCCCCAAATGTCCCCCCCCCGCCGCCCCCCTTGCTATTTTCGGCGGCCGGTTCCCGCCCCGGCCCCCCATACGGTCCCCCCAAACCGGATGTATTTTCCTGAAACAGAATCCCGGAGGTTTGTTTGTTGGCCCTCCCTCCGGTGTTTTTTTATGTGGCGAGCCCGCCCGCGGCACATAGCTGTGTCGCCGTACGGCGACCGCCCCAACCAGATCAATCAGAGGGCCAATAGCGGCCCATCCGAGCCCCAGCTTTTTTGTTTTTTCGTTCGCCAAAGCTGGTCTGCGTGGAAGGTTCCCCCCCGAAGAAGTTCCCCCAAGACGCCCTGGGCCAAACCCCTCAATGCTTGCCCCTGCTTCATCCTGAGAATGTTTTGATCTTCGGCCAAAAATAGCGTTTCTTTTTGGTTATCCAGCCTGAAAAACGTGCACCGAGCCCCACCCCCTGGGAAGGACATTGCCCGTCCTGAACCCCCCGATTTCCAGAGAAAATGAAAAAAAACCGCCGTTTGGGGTGGCGAAAAAAAGAAAAACCATTGGGCCAGACAAACAACGGGCCGGCGTTGTTTTTTTTTGGGGTTCCCCTTTCGCCGGTGTTGTTGGAAACACTGTGAATGGGTTAAAGTCCCCCCCCCTCCGTACAACACACCGAGCTTAATACAGGCCCCCGAAAGCCGGGTCCCCCAGCGGGCCCCCTGCCCCCCCGGTTTCTTTCAAAAAACCCCTGTGAACTTGATGGCGGCTGCTGAAAAAATTTGCCCGGCCGAACTCCCGCCATCATCGGCACAATCGGCTCACCCCGTGGCCGTCCCCTCCGGGCCCCCACACGGGGCAAGGTTTCCTCCCCCCCCCCACTTGCCCCCCCGCCCCTCTTGGCCATGGGAGATTGACGCCGCCGCCGTGTGGGTGCCTAATAAATCTTTTGCCCCCCCGAGAACAGGGTTGAGGACCGACAAAAACTTCCCGCTTGTGGGCTCCGGTTGTCGCCCGGTTTAATGTAAACAGACAAACAGGAAAGGAGTGGGGCCCCCCTTTCATCCGCTGGTGGCCCCATTCACCACTTGCAGTCTCGCGGATTCCTGGCTAAATAGCTCCTTTCCGATAAAACCTCCGGTCCGCGGGTTTTTTTTCCGAGATAGCGTGTCCGCCTTTTGGGGTTGTCCTTGGGTGGCCGCCTTTCCGCTGGAATTGGGCGGCGAACTCGGCTTCGGCACGTTCGTGGAAGCATTTTCCCCGGCAAACTTGTGCCTACCGAAAAATGAACCGAAGAAGGGGTAAATCCAAACATCCCGGCCCAAATCGATGGTTCCTCGATCGGAATATTGTTTTTTTGTTGCCGCGTTTTCGGCTTTCTAAGATTAGGTTGCGGAAAGCTCTGAAACACTTTTGTTTTCCGGCGCTTAGATCGAAGAAGCGGCCATTTTGCTGATGGGGTGGACCCAGCCCGTTCTTGGCCATGCAAAAGTAAAAGGGAAAAAGGCGGATTCTTCCGCGTAAAACCTTGCCGAATGGATGCCTGGCAAAGCCCCCCCTCTCGGCCTTGGAGGTGAATGCTCGAGAAGACTGATGACCCACGCTTGTCCGACGTTTCGTCCCCCCCCCCCAAAAATGCTGGTCCTTCCAAAGTCGATATTGGGGCTGAAAAGTCCGCTCCGAAAGCGCAGGCCGGCACCTTCCCCCCCATGAAAGGTCCGGTCGTAAAAAATCGTCCCCCAAGTACACTGGCGGTGGATGAAAAAAATCGTATCGACGTGGCACCCCAATAAGTTTCCCGAAAAAGCCTTCCAAAGCAGTTGGAGCCGCCCCCCGGATTTTGGGCCGGCCTTCTCGAATAACCATCCGCAGCAGTCCCCCGAAAAAACCCGACCCGCCCAAAGCCTTTGGGCCCGTTTTTCGTGGACACAGCGGTGGCCGGTCCGCCCGCCGGGATCGCCGACATGTTCAGTTGCGGAAAACCCAATGAAATGAAAAATAAACAAATGCCCCTGATTTTCGTGCCCTGGGTTTTCACCGGGTCGGCCCGCCTATGGGAAAACGAGAAAAATAAACCTGCCGTGTCCCCCCGGGCCGATCGCTTGGGAACCACCCTTTGAATCCGATTCTCTGTCCTGATAGGGGCGGAAGAATGCGGTGGTGGCCAGGGCGGCGGGGCCCCCCGATGGGAAAATGAGCCCCCCCTGATTTGGAAAGAATTTTTGTCTCGCGGAATGATCAAAATGACCATTCCGGTCTCGGTCGAACGTCCCTCGCCCAAAACGCCAAAATCGATGCAACCTCCCCCGAAAAACGGCGAAGGCCCGAGCCCCCCCGACAGACCAATGCTTGACGAATCCGTCCGATTAATCAGGGCCCTGGCGAGGGCGGCGCGTCTTGCTCCCGAGCGGAAAAACCCCTGTTGGCGGCCCCCAGTTTTCGAAAGCCCCCCGCTTTTGTGGCTGCCCGCTCAAGGTTTGCCCAGAAATAACAAGGTGGGCCCCGTGGCGGTGGGCCCCTGGCCCCCCTCCGTCCGGCCGGTCCGTCTCATCCTTGACGGCGAGCGATTCCGTGACGATGGCCATTTTTTGCCGACCATACCACTTTTCGAACAACCGACTTCAACGACACCGAGCCCAAATTGGTTTTTTGGAAAACTCCGCGGTCGCGTGTTTACAACGGTTTGTGGGTCGGCTCAGGAAGAAATGCGGTCCGAAGGGCCGCTGGGGGTTTGCTCCTCGGGCGGGGGTCCATGAAATCCCTGCCTTGGTTCCCAATAGCCTCAAAACAATCCGCCCACACTTTGTCCCCCCCCCCCCCCCCCCCCCCCCCCCCCCCCCCCCCCCCCCCCCCCCCCCCCCCCCCCCCCCCCCCCCCCCCCCCCCCCCCCCCCCCCCCCCCCCCCCCCCCCCCCCCCCCCCCCCCCCTCCCCCCCCCCCCCCCCCCCCCCCCCCCCCCCCCCCCCCCCCCCCCCCCCCCCCCCCCCCCCCCCCCCCCCCCTCCCCCCCCCCCCCCCCCCCCCCCCCCCCCCCCCCCCCCCCCCCCCCCCCCCCCCCCCCCCCCCCCCCCCCCCCCCCCCCCCCCCCCCCCCCCCCCCCCCCCCCGCCCCCCCCCCCCCCCCCCCCCCTCCCCCCCCCCCCCCGAACATCGTAACCCGGCGGTTGTTTCGGGGGCCCCAAAGCGCTTTTTTTGGGCCCCGAATTAAAAAGCCGACGAAAGCGTTGGTGCGGAATTCGGGGCTTTTCCGGACGGAATTCCGGAAAAAAAGCCCCGGGGCTTCCATTGCAGCTCCTCCCCCAATCGCCGAGGGCCCCCTTCGCGGGAGGCGCTGGTCCCGACTTTGCTGAACCTTTTGGGCGATAGAAAATCTCGGCCGAAAACGAACGTGGTCTAAGGCGGGATGTCCCTAACCCGTTAAAATCCGCCCCCGACCCGTCTTTGAGCGGAAAAAAACCGGCCGTCCACCCAGCCCCCCTTGTGGAACCTCAGGCATGCCCCGCAGCCTGGTTTGGGGGATCCTGGCCGCCAAACAACTTGCGGGTGAGCCCCAGCTTTCCTTCCTAATACTTGTCTTGGGCACATCGCCCCTTTTTTCGAAACCCTGGGCTTCATTGGGTTCGACCCGGCCGATCCGCGGGGGGCGCAATGTTTACGCCCCCCAGGAAAAAT